>Ga0182027_10003871_pt1 | contig 23474 bp, 14 predicted proteins | sample 712E1DmetaG_FD_121300 | JGI IMG/M metagenome (GOLD analysis project Ga0182027, IMG submission 121300) | Permafrost microbial communities from Stordalen Mire, Sweden - 712E1D metaG (Illumina Assembly) | ecosystem: Environmental > Terrestrial > Soil > Wetlands > Permafrost | place: Sweden... | reverse complement strand
TAATGTTCTTGAAAAAATATTATTACTGCTAATAATTCCTCCAATGAAAGCCAATTCCATTGAGGGTTGGTTCAATTTTTTAAACATTGATGCAACATGAAGAAACAAAGCCTCCGTTTCTTTGTCAATGATTTCCAATGCAATTTTATCGTTAACTTCTGCAGCAGTCAGAACCAGCGGAGCCGCAGAAGCGATATCAAAATTTTCTGTAGAGATCTTGGAAATTAATATTTCAGGGGATAAGATATTAAAGCTGGTTTCGGCTAATTTTGTAATGGTAGTATGCTCGCCCCTACCGTCAAATTCTTTCGCAATTGCATAAAGTGCCCGTTTGCCAATTGAATATCCGCTTCCGTCATCAGTCAGAATTCTACCGAAACCACCTACCCTGTAGATGCAACCCTCAGTATCTTTTCCTAGAATAATTGAACCTGTCCCGGCAATCAGAATACTTCCCGGCCTTCCTGAAAAAGCTCCTTCAAGCGCAATCCTTGCGTCACTTTCAACAAAAACTTTATCAAACTGGATATCCTTGGAATTTACTAAGGATATAAAACTTTTTTTTAGGCGCTCTGCATCATTATGCCTTCCGGCTCCCGCAACACCAACCATGATCATCTTTAGGTCTGAAAAATCAGCATCAAGATGGCGGAGACATTCTTGAGCTAAATCAAATACAATTTGAGAAACCTTTTCAGTGCCATATGTAAGAATATTGGATGGACCACCGGTGCATTCATATAATTTATTTCCACTAAGATCTGTTATGACGGAGATGGTTTTTGTCCCACCGCCATCCATTCCGATTAAATATTTCATAGATTTTATTAAGATCGTCTTGAATTTATTTTCTGACGGGCAATTATTTCAATAGTTCTTACCCTGTCTTTATAAGTATTATTAATATTTTGCTTTTCTACAGATAATGAAGCATCGCTGTTCTCCTCCCATCGGCGGCAATAATAAATTGATTCATAGACCCTTCCTATTTGGTAATTACGCGAGATTGCAAGGCAAACCGCGTAATCTTCACCATAACTTATATTTGGGATCTTGATATTGCGGAGAACCGGTGTGTAATAAGAGCGTGGCGCCCCTAGTCCATTTATACGTAGCGCATTATTACGCCCATTCTCGGGGGTCCATTCACGATGATCAATAACTCCGGGAGGAATTTCATTTAACTGAAAATCAGTCAGTGTATAACTGCCGATCACCATTGCACATTTTTCTTTTCGAAATGCATCTACAATCTTTTGGATAGTGGATGTATCTTTATATATGTCATCGCTGTCTAGTTGTATGGAGAATTTGCCGCACTTATGATTATGTATAGCTTCATTCCAGCACCCTCCTATTCCCAAATCCTTATATGAAGGAATTAAGTGTATTACATTTTCATATTTATCGGCAAAACCTTTTATAATTTCTGTAGTACCATCAGTTGAATAATTATCCACAACGATCAGATTGAATCTGAAATCAGCTTTCTGTTCAAGGACTGATTTAATAGCGTCACCAATTGTTTTAATGCGGTTCTTTACTGGTATAATCACTGAAGCCTCGTAAGGGAAATCAATACCATCCAATGAAATTTTCTTGAATTCAGGATACAGATATGCTCCAATCCTTTTCAGATGTTCCGATGCAGCCTTTTCCATTTCAATTTGTACTTCCCGGTTTTTAGGGTTTACATAATCGAATAGTTTTTCTCCAGATTTACGGGAATCCAAAATAATTGTTGAATATAAATATTCCGGGATCCTCATAATGCCTGTTTTTTCTGAGATGAAAAGCCTAAGGGAATAAAGTCCCGCATATTTATAATTATTAAGGTCAAATTCCAGAATAGCTGCTTTGCTTATAAAAAAGAGGGGACCGAAGTTGAAATCATCTCTTATACTTCCTGGTTGATAGTCAATAACAGGATGGAGTTTTCTTTCATTTTCAGTAATTTCATAATAATCAGAGTAAAGCATACCAATGCCGGTAGATTCAGCTACAGAGACTAAGCGTTCAAGTGAAAATTGTCCCAATTCAATAAATGTGTCTTGAGTAAGAAGTAGGATATAGTTGGTTTGAGTGTTTGTTCTTATGAATTCTATGGTTTTAGAATCAAAAGGATTTTCAATATTGATAATTTCAGCTACAATTCCGGAATTTTGGAGTTCGGTAACAAATTTAGCATTATAATCATTTTTTTTACCGGGTAAAAAAGCAGTTATAGATTGTAACATTCTATTCCTTTGAAGATAATATTACTTGATATATTGGACGTCCATATGGTAGTCCCATTTATTAAAATATAAATTCCCTCCTTTCCATTCTACCTCGCCTCTCTGGAAATCATTAGTTTCGCTGCGCGGATAAAACTTTTCAGGATATAAGGGGTTTCCATAATCTTTATTCACTATCATTCTATAGGGATCGATTCCGCCTATATAAAAATATTTTACTGCTGGATCTGAAGATTCCTGAAACCCAAAGCTTTGATCAAGTGGAACCCAGCCGTATCCATTCAGGTATATTTCACACCAGTCATGGAGATTAACCTGCCCCGGATGCATCATCCATCCGCTTTGCCACCTGCAGGGTATACCATTGTATCTCGCTAATGTCATAAATGTTAGTGTCTTAATTCCGCAGTCCCCCTGCATATTGTTTATACAGTAAGCAGAAAGATTATCAATAGTTGAATATTCCCTTTCGCTAGTCCAGGGTATATTATCATCTATCCATGTATATATCTTCTTTATTTTTTCGTAAATATCTGTTTCATTTCCAACTATTTGCTGAGATAGTTTTTTTATTTGATCTGTAAAGACAATATGAGGCGGTCGTTCAGAAGTAAATTCTTTGTACAACTCTGAATTCTGATCGTAGAGTTTTATATGGAGCGGATCAATATTGGAGAATTCCGAAGATGAGATATATTCAAGCTGAAACCGGAATATTGTTGGCTTGTCTTTTTGCGATTTCTTTTCCAGGTACATTGTACTTTGATCATGAGAATTATCCGTAATTACATACTCGTCCTGATTAACAGAAAGAAGTTTTATGTTAGTCTGTCTTTTATTGTCCTTCCTTGGATATGGAAGCCAGCAGCGAATAATTTCTCCATCAGGAACCGCATTTGGATGAACAGTAAGCGTATAGTTGATTTTCATTCTTACAGGGTTAGCAAAAACCTTTCCGCTGGTTTTGCTTTCCTTTACCCAGGCGGGTATATTTGTTTTAAGGAATACTTTTAAGGGATCAATAGTTATTCCGTCAACCTCATCCTTTCGTTTCTTCGCGGCGAGGTTCTTTCTAAACAGGTTTGGAACAGCGTTATGGAAATATTTCTTTTTTCCATCAATTACCATCATCTCGAGAGATTTATCAGCTTCCCACGCTTCAGTCATTTTCTCATCAATTGTGGCGTAATATTTCTTTAACTCGTTTATGATATCATCATAAGATCTGTCAAAATCCAGCTTAATTCTTTCCATCTTATCAATTTCGAAATTAAGGTTATAACTCTCGGATAATGAAAGGTTAGGACTGGTGAGGATATCTTTACTCATCATTCCGGCTCTACTAAAATTTCCTTCGTTAATTTCTTTATTAATCTCGGGATAATTTGTCTGGGCGTTCAATACTATATTTAACACAAGAATAACTGTTATGATTGTTGTTTTCATTTAAGTATTATCATTTTTTTGGCAGTGGAAAAATTATCTGCCTGAAGAGTGTAATAATAAATTCCACTCGGGAGCTGTTTACTAAAATTCACGCTATATCTTCCCGCAGCTTTTATGCCATCGACTAATGTTGCAATTTCTCGCCCCAAAAGATCATATACTTTAAGAGTCACTTTCGCTGTGACCGGGATTTCATATTGTATCGAAGTCGAAGGGTTAAAAGGATTTGGATAATTTTGAGATAAAGAATAGTTCTTGGGAAGTATATCATTCTTTTTGTCATCCGCTGACATGATAATATTATTTTGTGCATCATCAAGATAAACTGAACCATTCAGAGAACCAGTGGTTGATTGTTTAACCACTACGCTGTTTAATTCTATCGAACCCGATTCTGAAATGGCTGAAACAGGAATACGTTTTAATTTCCAGCCTGTCCAGTTTATAGTATCAATAAAAACTTTATTTAACCCGGAGTTTACATTAAACCAGTACTCCAATAAATTATAGTTGTTATCCCCAAATACCCATATACCGAATTCTGATCCGGAGGAAATATTAATAACCGGGGTTTGTGAGTCGTACACCTGGCAATAACCGTTACTTCCTGTAAATGTGTAGTTTATTCTTCCTGAACTATTTCCGTTTACTTTGCGGTCTGTATCAGTAAGAATTTGCGTTTGAACAGTATCAATTCCAGCATCCGGTAGTTTTTGAATTTTCCAGCTGTTTGTGGTTTCGAAATTATCTATAACAGTACCGGAAAGATACGACTCCTTTTCAGTTGTAAAAAATAATTTTGCTGTATCTCGCAAAGTCATTCCGCTTGTATCAGCAATCCGGGGGCTTAATATGAGATGATATTCCTGGTTAGTCGACAATTTTTGTTCCGGTTCAAAATTAATATATCCCTTTCCGTTTTCTCCATATACCTCAAGATTACTCAAATTTACAAGTACATTGTTTTGGTTATAAAACATGACATTCCCTATTAAGGCAGGCACTAAAACCTGTGCGTCAAATTGTAACCGGATTTGAACCGTTGTGCTTACGTCCTGCTGGTTATTTAAAGGATATGATTTTTCAATATTTAGTCTATCCCTATTTTGTGTTATAAAGTTTATTGAAAAACTTTGGGTCAAAGGAATATTCCACATATTACGTGCGGAAGTTGAAAGTTGAACATTATAATGGATCAGTTTCTGGAATGAAACCGTTGGCTTGAAGTTAAGTATCTGGTTATCTTCGGTCCAGAACAAAGTGCCGTCAATGGGCGGATTAATTGTAAATGCCGCTTTAGTTGAAGCGGTATCCATTCGCTGTGAGAATATAATCGAAATAGTATCGTTAGTTTTTATACTATCGGAGTTGTTTTCAGGATGAAACAGTGCAATGGTTGGAGAAGCGGTCGGTGTAAAATGTGCCGTCCTTGCCCAAACGACAGGTGTTATTTTCTCATGCCCTGTGTTTGCATCCGACCAGTCATATATGGCATTTTTCCCGTTTCTGCTGTAACCGTAGTTGCCGGCATTTTTATTTCCGTATGGATCATTACAGTAAACTGAATGACCGGTTCCCCAAATACCGACAATAACAACTATATGAGCGGCAGTTAGTTGTGTAGTGCAGACCATATAAGGATAACCCTGACCTATCTCGGTTGAAACGTTTGTCCATGGAACATTATCTGTGCCTGTCGTGGTAATTCCGTGCCGTTGAAAATAAGAAATAGCGTTTGAATATGGAGATCCTCCACCGTTCCAGAGGTAGCCGTGTCCACCTGATTGCCAGCCAGTACTGCCGGAAACCGTATAACCATTAAAGGTATATCCATTAAATGTATACGGATCTGAAATATATTTGCCGAAATAACTTGTGTGCCCGTATGTATAAATGGGTGATGGTGCTAAAATTCCGTAGGATGCAATAATTTCCATACAGCTAGTTGCACCGCAGCATTCCCTGCCCTGGTTCCAGTCCTGCCTGGTATCATATACCTGAGAAATATAAACCCAATCGGGAAGATGTGAAGTATCCGCCTGAGGACTGTTCCCTTTGTTTAACAAATAATTAATTTGAAGCGGAGTGTCCGTTTTAAATAAAATATTCCCGGTTGAAGGAATTTTCGTTTTGGATAGATTAAGATTAAGAGATTTTATTTCCCTTTTATCATAAGTATTATAAATAATCGTGTTTGATTCACCTGAAAATTTTGGATCCATCTCAAAAACATCCGGTGTATTGGTAAGATTGTTCAGAAACTCGCCGCGCGAACCGGCAATATAAATATCCGAGTTGATAAGCGAAGATTTCTGAAAATCGATCTCCTTTTTAAAGAAAGTAATCTCGCGGCTGTCATTTGACCATTGAGGAGATTCACCCTCGCCGATATAATAAGTTTTGTTCTCCGATAAGTCACAAGTATAAATTTTAATCCCGTTATTAGTAAAGGCAATAAATTTACTGTCAGGTGACCAGATTGCATTGGCATAGCCATCTTTGGAATCTGTAATAACCCATTTTTGTTGAGTTCTTAGGTCAAGCAGCCAGAGCTGGTCATTGGTATCTTTATAAACCACAAAATTACCATCAGGCGAAATCGGGGCCCTGTTCGAATAGGTCCCCAGGTCAATCGTTCTTTTAATGTTATCCTTCAGAAGCACCAGTTTGTTTTCGAAAGTGTAGGCAATTGTCCCATCATCCGAGAAACTAACCTGTCCTGCATTTTGTGTCCCCTCATCCAAACTAAGGACCGATTTATTCTTTATGTCATATAAAGATGGAGTTTGCAGGCCGTTATCCGGGTTAATGTATTTGAATCCAATCTTATCCCCCCCTTTATTTACGCTATAATATCTTCCACAGCCCGGGGAAGAAAATAGCTGCCTGGTGCTTCCATTAACAGCAACGTACATAATTGATTGATGCTCATCTGTAAAAACAATACCATTAGGGGTAACAGTCTGATCGGAGATATATCCTGTCGGAATTATCTGCGGGTCGTTCGTTTGTGGGATTATAACAGATTGAGAAATTAGAATCAGGGGTAATATTATTCGGAAAACCAGCTTCATTATTCTTTACCTAAATTAATAAGGACAGGATCTTAGAACCCGATGTAAATTTGATGATTATTTAAAAAATCAAACCTAAATTTACTGAAAATACTACGGAATTAAAACCAACACTATGATTTTTCATTAAGTGTTTTACTTTATTCAGGCCTATCCCAAAGAAAAAGGGTGGAATTGATCCACCCTTTTTTCCATCTAAACAGACTCGTAGGATATTTAACTAAAACTACTTTAGAATTATCATCTTTTTGGTTTGCACAAATGTGCCTGCCTGCAAGCGGTAGATATAAGTGCCACTTGCCAGACCATTTGCGTTAAACTGAATATTATATTCTCCTGCTGTTTGCATTTTGTTTATTAATTCAGCAACTTTTTGTCCGGTAATACTATATACAGATAGCATGACTTTACAATCTATTGGAAGTGAATACTTTATTGTAGTAACCGGGTTAAAAGGGTTGGGATAATTTTGAGAAAGTATAAATTCTGCCGGGGCTATTACTTCTGTTTCGGTAACCTGACTATACTTAAATGAACCGTTGTTATCAATTATTTTTAAACGGTATTGATATTTCCCTGCTTGCAAGCTGTTATCACTGAATGAATATTGTTTTTGTGAATAGCTGTTACCGGCTCCTTTAACAAAAGCAATTTCCTTCCAGGCGCTATTAGTTGTTCCATCATTTTTGTTGATTCGTTCAATTTCATATCCATTGCTATTAAGCTCTGTTGCGGTTTTCCACTCTAAAATTACTGATTTACCGCTTACAGTCGAAACAAATGAAGTAAGTTCTACTGGAAGAGGAGCTGACGCCTCATCTGCACCCATATAAGGATAGGTTACACTTCGAGTATCTCCATCAATATCCTTCAATATTCCTAAAGTATTATCCCCAATCAGATTAATATCGCCGTTTGATGCGCCGGCTAAATGTAAATCGCCGTTGGCTGCATTTGAAAATGTAACGCTTACTGATTTGGAATTCGCGTCATAAGAAAAACCGGCTGCTTGCCAGTTAGCAAGAGTTTGATATGCTGCTGCGCCAACATATCCAATATTCGAGGTAGCTCCTGTAACCAATAAATCATTGTGATCGGAAGTTAAAGTACCGTTCGACTTCCAAATACAATATGCGGTTGCGGCATCATTATCATTAATTATAATGTTATTTTTAAGATTCACTATCGCCGTAGATCCGCTAATATGAATACATGATCTTTCTGTAGCTTGATTTGTTATACTCGGATAATACAAAGTGTTTTGATAAATATTGGATGTTGCAATATCCTGGATATACATCAAACTAATAACAACGGGAAGAGCTGAACCTGATGCTGCTACATTTCCACCTAAAAAATTATTATATATGTTTGCAATTGAACCGGTTGCTGCAGTTAATCCACTAACACCATACATGCCTAATGATGCAGCACTATTATTGGAAGTCATTACAGGCATTTTATTGTTAAATATATTTATAGTCCCGGCCCAAATAGAATAGAGTATATAATATGTCGAACTCCCGCTTACACCGCCATAAGCATAAATATTGTTGTTGGAAATTTCAGATGTAGTACTGGCAGTTCCAACATAATAAAAATAAATCGGTCGGATTCTTCCATATATATTATTGTTTTTAATAATCACATTTGTACAATAAATCGCGCTACCGCTGCTTCCGGTAACAGCTATAGCATAATAAGGCGTATTTGTAGCATCACCAATATCACAATTTTGAACTGTAAAGTTATCACACGCGCCAGTACTTTGACCATTCAGATATATTCCCCTTGTCGAAGTGGAGGAATTCATAGGTGATTGATAAGAAACAACTATGTTTTTTATGGTTACATTATCACAGTTTCCATACAATTGAATTAACATTCTTCCATTAGTACCATCGTTCATTTTGAAAGTCAAATCTTTGGTGGTACCTCCAACAGTGTTTGATCCATCAATAATAACCGAGCTCGTTCCATTTAATGTAAAACCTGAGTATGCAGTAGCGCCAGTAGTAGTAAGACCGCTGAAAGTAATTGTGGGTGTTACAGAAGCTGCTGGTTTAAATGTTAGTGTATAGGTGCTAGTGTTAACAGTTAGCACAACAGGAGCTGTTTCAGTTAAATCGCTGGTTATATAAAAAGTACAATTTCCTGTGATAGTACCTGCTGTATTCAGTGCATCACACGCTGCTTTTAATGTTGTATAAGTCTGCCCGGACCCTATATTATAAGATCCGCTAAACTGTCCAAAACTCATTTGGACAAAAACGAAAACAAACAAAAGAGTAATAATTTTTTTCATAAGACTCCATAGTTTAATTGTTGAGGAAAACCTTTGTATATATAAAAACCTTCCTCTTCTTGAAAGAGGGTTAAATAAAATTAGTTATTTATTGTTTAATAACAAACATAAATTTTATCAGAATTATTGCTCGAATTACCGCCTATTTAATGTGATACTGTAATAATGAGAAAACAGTCATTCCCTCAAAACTTAATTTAACCCGGGGGTTTGAACAAATATGAGATATAATGATCACTACTTAATAATTTTACTCCAACAATTTTGTACGGATATGACTATTTTTAATAATATAAAAATGTTTCTTTTATAAGAAATTGGGTGAAAGTAGTATATTATAAAATATAATTCATAGGGTTAATATGCTTAATGTTCAATATTTGAAATTTTATAACCACATTCTGAAGATAATCCCTGCTGAAAGGATATTTACCGATGAATTAAAAACCCTTGCTTATGGAACAGATGCCGGGTTTTATAGACTTATTCCCCAAATTGTAATTAAAGCAGAAACAGAGGAGGAGATTGTAAGCATATTGCAATACTCAAAAGAATTGAAAGTTCCGGTTACCTTCAGAGCTGCAGGGACAAGCCTTTCCGGACAATCGATATCTGACTCAATATTAGTAATGCTTGGCAGCAATTGGACAAAATATAAAATAATCCATGACGCTGCACAGATTACCTTGCAGCCTGGAATGACAGGTGGGAACGCAAATCTGATATTAGCTCCTTATGCAAAAAAAATAGGACCTGATCCGGCATCGATAAATAGTGCAATGATAGGAGGAATTGCTTCAAACAATGCAAGTGGAATGTGTTGTGGCACTGCACAGAACAGTTATCGTACACTTTTTGGTATTAAGGTAATATTTGTCGATGGAACCATTCTGGACACTTCTGATAATCAAAGCAGGGAGGGTTTTTTAAGAGTCAGGAAGGATCTTGTTGATGGAGTTTTAAGAATCAGGGATAGCATTTTTAAAAATGAGCAGCTTGCTGATAGAATCCGTCAAAAATATAAAATGAAGAATACTACAGGGTATAGTTTAAATGCCTTTGTTGATTTTGCGGATCCGATTGATATTATAAGTCATCTGATGATTGGTTCGGAGGGAACGTTAGGATTCATTTCTGAAATTACTTTTAACACTGTGCCTGAACTTAAAGATAAGGCAAGTTCGCTAATGATATTCCCTTCGATTGAAATTGCATGCAAGGCTATCGGGATTTTGAAAAAGACCAGTGTTGATGCTGTGGAATTGATGGATAGAGCCGCATTACATTCAGTTGAAGACAAAAAAGGTATGCCCGGATATTTGAAGGCGCTGGATGAAAATGCTGCGGCGCTGTTAGTTGAGACACGTGCAGTGACCAGCGAAAATTTGAAAGCACAGATAAATGAAATCGTTAATTCATTATCCCCCCTTCCCAAAGTCTACGATATTGTTTTCACCGACAATACGTCAGAATTTACAATGTTATGGAATATAAGGAAAGGATTATTTCCCTCTGTTGGATCAATGAGGGAAACCGGAACCACATGCATAATTGAGGATGTTGCTTTCCCTGTGAATAGACTTGCAGAAGCAACTCTTGACCTGCAAAGTTTATTTAGAAAATACAAATATGACCATGCTATTATTTTTGGTCATGCCCTGGAGGGGAATCTACATTTTGTTTTCAATCAGGATTTTAATTCCCTCAGGGAGATATTGCGCTACAAGGATTTTATTTCTGATTTAACAAAACTGGTAGTGAATAAATATGATGGTTCACTGAAAGCTGAACATGGCACAGGCAGGAACATGGCTCCATTTGTTGAATTGGAGTGGGGCAATGAAGCTTATTTAATTATGAAAGAAATTAAAAAAGTGTTTGATCCGGATGAGTTATTAAATCCCGGTGTTATATTAAATAATGATAAAGAAGCTCATATAAAATCACTTAAACCGCTTCCCCCCGCAAATGAAATAATTGATAAATGCATCGAATGCGGATTTTGTGAAATAAGATGCCCTTCCAGGAATCTTTCTCTTACCCCGCGTCAAAGAATTGTAATTTTCAGAGAAATTGAAAGGCTGAAGCCTTTAGCCCAAAGTAATGAAAGATTGAAAAATTTAGTTAAACAATATGACTATGAAGGAAATCAGACATGTGCAACGGACGGATTATGTGCTCTGGATTGTCCCGTAGGCATTGATACTGGTAAATTAATAAAGGAATATCGGTTCAATATAAATTCGAACATAGCAAAAAAGATAGCTTCACTCATCTCAAATAATTTTAGTTTGGTTACCGGAGCAATGAAAACAGGGCTCAACTTAGTCAATTTTTCCCATTCTCTTTTTGGTACTAAGTTTATGGAGGTGGTAAGTTCCATTCTTACGAGATTGACCAAAGGAAAGATACCCGGCTGGACTCGGTATATGCCCAAAGGAGCAGATTCAATTGTTTTGGGGAAATCGTTTTTGAGAGAAACAGATAAGCTTAATGAACTGCCTGTTGTTTATTTCCCGAGCTGCATTAACCGCACAATGGGCATTTCCTCTGATTACAAGGAGAAGGATTCACTTACTTCAAGAACCCAAAGTCTGCTTTACAAAGCAGGATGCAGGATTTTATTCCCGGAAAACTTGTCAAATTTATGCTGCGGAATGGCCTTTGACAGTAAGGGGTTCAAAGAAGACGGGATGAAAAAAGCTAAAGAGTTAGAACTCGCACTTTTAAAGGTCTCAGAGGATGGGAGGCATCCAATTTTAGTGGATATGAGTCCATGTCTTTACAGAATGAAGCAGATATTAGATAAACGACTTAAATTATACGAACCGGTTGAATTCATTCTGAAATATCTAAAGGATCGCTTAGAGTTTCATCAAACGGATGAAGTAATATCAATTCATTCAACATGCAGTTCAATTAAAATGGAACTATCCGGAAATTTCTTGGAATTAGCGAGGCTTTGCTCATCAAATGTTATAGTACCAAGAGGTGTTGAATGCTGCGGCTGGGCAGGGGATAGAGGGTTCACTTATCCTGAACTGAACAAATCTGCATTATCTAAATTAAAAGAAGGGATTCCGGAAAATTGTAATCGTGGGTTTTCAACCAGCAGGACATGTGAAATTGGTCTATCTCTGCATTCCGGGATAAACTATGAGTCAATAATTTATCTTGTAGACGAATGCACAACGGCAAAAACTATTGGATAGTCCCAATCTCAATTCATCGCTGGAAAAATAGTTTATAACTGTTAAAAATCCCATGTATTTCTTGAGCTGATTTAAAGCGGGTTATATCTTTTAAATGAGTATTGGATTAGTATCCGCGGAGTATTGTTTGGATATTGCCGGAGGATTCAATGAGTATTGAAATCTCAAAATGTGACACCCCCAGAGATGTGCGTTTGGTCACTTTCCCTAGTATGATAGTATTGTGATAATAGTATGATAGTAGTATTTCAGTAGTTTTTTCCTAGCTTTTTCCTAGTTATTACCTAGTTACTGCCTAGTTAAGTCCTAGTTAACGTATAACCTATCATTTTACAAGATGTTAGGGGAATTTCATCATTTCAACTTATTATAGCCGCTATAAACGAAGATCTCATCAAAACCGGTATATTTGTACCCTTGGCAGATATTTTTGTCCTCACGACGATTTTCGTCTACTAAAGTACCCCCTTCATTTTAATACTCTCAACAATATAGAAATTAAGATTTTCCTAACAATTTATCAATTACAGTAGTAAAATTTTCTTTCGGCACAAGTCCTACATGAGAGTCAACAATTTTTCCGGCTTTATCGACCACAAAAGATGTCGGAATCGCTTCAATGCCCCCATAAGCCTGAGTTACTTCAGGTGTTGCATATGCAATTGGATAATTTATACCCATTTTCTGAATAAAAGGAACAACATCTCCCTTGGAATCTGTATCGACCGAAATTCCAATTATTACAATCTGATCTCCGTATTGTTTCTTAATATCAATTAAATCAGGAATTCCTTTCCTGCATGGCGGGCACCATGTAGCCCAGAAATCAACAATTACAACTTTACCCTTGTATTCCGACAGCTTAATATTTCCGCCGTTAGCATTTTCTAATGAAAAATCAGGGGCCATACTTTCGCCTCTGGTAATCGCTTCAGGAGTAACAGGTTTCTCATTTGATGCGTTTTTGTTGCAGCCGGTCAATGTTAATAGTACGATAATGAATATAGATGCTGTTATTTTAAACATATTTCTTCCCGTTTTATTTTTTATAATATCCATTAGATACTTAATTTAAATATTGGATTCAACAAATTTGTTAATAATATAGTAATTAAAATATGAATATGTATTCAGAAAACGATATTACGGGAAAGCACAGACCCTCAGCAAGATATTTATGTTAAAAGTTAAAAATATTAAAAAGCCTGTTATAGCAGGTGAACTTTCATATATCGAACTTATAAAAGCATGTTTGTATGTTGGATTAACAGCTTATGGGGGCCCGGCTGTATTTTCCCAGATAAAGAAAAAATTCGTCCGCGAAAAAGGTTGGATAACTGATAATGATTTTCTGGATGTTTTAAGTTTTGCCCAGATTTTACCAGGGGCCACCGGCATATTGGTTATGGCCGGGATAGGATACAAGCTTAAAAAAGTTATGGGAACTCTCGTTTCATCCTTCTTCTTCGTTCTGCCAACCTTTATTGCCATGACAGTCCTTTCCTACCTGTATTTTACTTACAGGAATGTTACTTTTATTAAATCTGTTTTTACCGGTCTGGGAGCTATGGTTGTTGCTCTTCTGTTAAATGCCGTAATATCTGTAGGCCAGACTATTTTCCCCCGGCTATCTTTCCAATATTATAAAGGATTTCTGATTGTAGTCCTTATTTTTGTCTTTTCTTTTTGGTTTAATATTCACTTTATTTACCTGATACTCGATGCGGGAATTCTTGGTATCCTTTCTTATTATTTTACGGGTGAATATGAAAAATCTCCGGAAGAGAATAATTTGCCGGTCAATCCCAAATTATCTTCAGTTACTTTTAAGAAGTTATCTAATTACGCAGCCTTTATTCTTGGGAACATTGCAGTCCTAATCATTTTATTACTTTCCCCTCAACTGAAAGAGTTATTTGAAGCCTTCTTTAAAATCGGTTTGTTGGCTTTTGGCGGTGGCTTTAATGCTATCCCTCTGATAAATCATGAAACAGTGGAAATACATAAGTGGCTCACAATGACTGAATTCAGAGATGGCATTGCGCTGGGACAAATTACTCCCGGCCCGGTTTTAATAACTGCAACATTCATCGGGTACAAGGTTTTTGGAATTCCCGGTGCACTCATTTCAACTATCGCAATTTTTACCCCATCTATTGCCCTCATATTCCTTCTTTATGATGTACATAAACGACTAACAAAACTTCCCATTATAAAAGTAATAATGAAAGGAATAATCGCCGGTTTTATAGGTCTCCTCATATCAATTACTATAAATTTCGGAATTAGATCTATCTGCGATTGGCGGACCGGATTGATTTTTATCCTTTCACTTGTAGCTTTAATTAAATTCAAAGTAGACCCGCTATGGGTCATCGCAGTTACAATTATTGTATCAGTTTTTGTTTTATAAAATTGATTGCTTCGTCTTTCTGAACAGACTATTGTCATTCTGAGCATCCGTATTGTCATTCTGAACGAAACGAAGTGGAGTGAAGAATCTGTGCTTATTTTTCATTAGGAGCGACGCGAAGAATCTGTGCTCCTTTATAATTCCGAAAGAAATGTCTGCCATTCCCGTCCTGATTCTCTGGCAGGAATCCAGGCGGTTATTTGAGATCTCCATCCTCCTTTAGCCAGATCTCCCATAATCTCTTTATTAAAATAGTTATTATTATTTCTTCACATTATGTCCTTATGAAATGTGGCATCACCGCCGGTATTTCCATCGAGAACTCAACTAGTCCCCTTAACTCACCTTTTTCAAACCAGGGGGACTGGTATATTAATTTATTCTTCCCGTTCTTTTCTATTGTATATACATTTACTTCTTTTTCTCTTAATAATTCTTCTGTTTTATCACGTGAGTTCTGATTATGACAATCGAACAGGTTCTTTCCTATCAAATTATAGCCGCCATCATTTTCAAATGACTTGGCGGCTTTATCATTCATTTCCAGGATAATTCCATTCTTATCGCATATAGTTATTGCTGCTGGGAATTCCTTTGTCCATTCCGGATTCATTTCTTAATTTCCTTTTATTAATAATAAGTTCGCTTTAAATAGAAAAATCTTGGATGTCATTCCCGCTAAAGCGGGAATCCATTAATTATAATAGATAACAATCATTTAGAAATCGAGCATTTATAGATAGTCATCCAATCTTTCTTTTTGCATCTCTTCAAGAACTGATGGTTTCCCTATATCCGCCCACTTTGAATAAGTATGGTCGAATCCTCTTATTATGTGATTGTTTGCGATCATAAGATAAAACTCAATTAATGAAAACACCTTTTTGTCCGGTAACAACTTAATGGCTTCCGGACTCATTATATGTATTCCGCTGAATGCTATCGGATAAAGTTCTGTTTCACTTTCCCTTGCATGTTTAACTTCACCTGTCCTTTTATTTTCCCAGCCGCAAAGAATATTATCGCTGTTAAAAAGCAGATAGCGTGAAGTTTCTCTTTTTCTTACTGCTAATGTGCAGAGAGCATTTTGTTTTAGATGATAATCATAAAGTTGTCTTAGATTCAGGTCTGTGATAATATCGCAGTTATAAAGAAGGAATGGTTCATCCTCTGCAAAAAATGCAGAGGCTTTCTTTAATCCTCCCCCGGTATCAAGCAACAAATCACTCTCATCTGAAATCGAAATATTTGCCTCGAAATTATTGTTTGCTTTAAGAAATTCTAAAATCTTTTCGGGATAATGATGAACATTAATAATTATTTCCCCGAATCCGTAATTAAGTAACTTCTTCACTGCATATTCAAGCAGGGGAGTATCACCTATTTTTACTAATGCTTTAGGTATAATATTTGTTAGAGGACGAAGTCTTGTACCTGTCCCTGCAGCAAAAATCATTGCCTTCATTTATCAGACCCCAAACTTTCCCTCTCTTTTTTCTCTAATTCAATATGTCTTAGGTTTATATTTATTTCCGGAATAGTCTTAAGAAATTCAGCAAGCTGCTCTGCACAATAAACAGAACGGTGTTGTCCTCCGGTACATCCGAAACTCACCATTAGGTGTTTGAAATTCCTTTCTTTATACCTATTAACAGACTGCTTAACAATGTCGAAAACATTTGAAAGAAATTCCTCTGCATCAGTTCCTTCTCTCAGAAACTTTTGAACTTCTTTATCTTTACCCGTCAAATGTTTGTACTTTATATATCTGCCCGGATTATGTATTGATCTGCAGTCAAATACAAATCCTCCGCCGTTTCCCGAATAATCTTGTGGAATTGACTGCATATATGAAAAACTGAATATTGAAACTTCAAGTTTCTTGTATGGCTGAGTTGAATCTTTAAACTGTTTTAATTCCTGGGATGATACTATCTTTTCAAGAGATTTTATGAGATGTGAAATTTCTACCGGCAGCGATACATTGCTGAGTAACCAGGAAAGATTTTCAATCGCGGGTGGTATGCTTTTTAGAAAATGTTCCTTTCGTTCATAAAATCCCCTGAAACCGTATGCACCCATCGCCTGTAAAATTCTGATGAGTGCATATCCATAAAACATTTGCTTGAATTCAGCATCGTTTATAACAACAAATTTTTTGATTACTGAGATATAATATTGCAACAGATCTATGCGGGCCTCAGGTGAAAGTTCTGCTTTTGCATCATATAATAAGGAAGCTATATCATAATGGAGCGCTCCCTTCCTTCCTCCCTGGTAATCAATAAAATAGGGCTCTCCGTTCTTGATCATTATATTTCGTGACTGAAAATCACGATATAGGAAATAATTACATTCGGCACTAAGCAGGTAATCAGTAAATTTGTTAAAATCTGATTCAAGCTCCTGTTCATCAAATGGTATTTTCCCCAGTTTCAGGAAGTAATATTTGAAATAATTCAGGTCCCACATCATTGATTGCTTATCAAAGTGAGTCCTGGGATAACAAAAATTATAATCAATATCTTTTCCGGCTGTTATCTGAAACAAAGGCAGTTTGTCTATTACTCTTTTATATGTCTCCATTAACTTTTCTTGTGATTCTTTTTTACTCCGTGATTCAATCAAAAAAGAAAAAAGAGTCCTGTCTCCCAGATCCTCAACCAGATATATGTTGTTGTCAATATCTTCAGAAAAAACTGCCGGAACCGGAAGATCTAAAGATGCAAAGTGCCTGGAGAATTCAAGGAATGCAGCATTCTCTTTCCGATCAGCATTATAAACGGCTAACGCTCCTTTTGATGTGCTTTTTATTCTATAATATTCTCTGTAGGAACCTGATTGTGGAAGTTGTCCAAATTCTTCAACTTTTTCTTCAGCCCACTTCTCATATATGTCAATTAGTTTCTCTTTTTTGCTTTTATTCATTAGGGTTTCATTCTATTAGGTTATTAATGCTAAACGATGCCAAAGTAATAAATTATTTCTGATGCAAAATAATAAATATTTATTATACCTGATTCGAATAGTTTGAAAATATATTGTAATTGCAATTTTTCTTTTTCATGAACTCTATTTAATTGTAATATAAAATTTAGAATCTATATGATAAAAATAGTCAAATGAGTTTGTGCCGATAATCTTATGGGCAGAGACTTAAAAACTCTTGTAAACCAAACCTTTAATCTGGGCGATTATTCGATAAATTTATATGAAAATGGTTTGCCTTCAGGAAAATTATTTGCATTTTAACATCATGTTTCCAAAGTCTTTCTAAAAAATGATATTACTTAAGTGAAAAAATGGAAACCAATCTATGCAGCTAAATTATATCGATTGGGTTGTGATAGCTCTCTACTTTTTATTTAACCTCAGTGTTGGGTTTTATTTAAGGAGAAGAGCTACTAAAAGCGTCAGTGATTTTTTTATCTCAGGACGAAATGTTACCTGGTGGCTAGCAGGTACCTCAATGGTCGCTACTACATTTGCTGCCGATACCCCCCTCGTTGTTTCAGGTCTTGTTGCTCGTAATGGAATTGCCGGGAACTGGATCTGGTGGAGTATGGCATTCAGTGGAATTCTTACTGTCTTCTTCTATGCAAAACTATGGCGCCGTGCTGGCGTTTTAACTGATGTTGAATTCGCAGAGATTCGTTACAGCGGAAAACCAGCCGCCTTCCTTAGAGTGTTTCGTGCGGGCTATCTGGGGCTTGTTGTAAATCTTATTATCATGGGATGGGTTAATCTTGCCATCGTTAAAATAATGATGATTGTATTGGGCATATCTAAAATTGAGGCCCTTATAATCGCTATTGGTATTATGTTTGTTACTGCTTCAATTTCAACTTTGTCTGGTCTCTGGGGAGTTTTATGGACTGACTTTTTTCAATTTATTCTAAAAATGGGGATGGTTATTCTGCTTGCCGTGTTTGCAGTTAATGCTACAGGTGGAATGGATCAACTGCTATATCAATTACATGATATTGATAAATCACGCTCTTCATCTGGTTCGATTTTGGCTCTTGTGCCTAATCTGAATTCCGCCTGGATGCCGATGATTACCTTTTTTGTTTTTATCGCTGTTAACTGGTGGGCTTCATGGTACCCAGGAGCTGAACCGGGCGGCGGCGGTTATATTGCACAAAGAATTTTTAGTGCTAAAAATGAAAAACATTCTCTGCTTGCGACTCTTTGGTTCAATGTTGCCCATTATGCAATCCGCCCATGGCCATGGATCATTGTTGCTCTTGTTGCTGTCGTCCGCTTTCAGCATGACCCTAAATTTTTAGCTGATCCGGAAATAGGCTATATAAGAGTTTTAATTTCCGACCTGCCCGTCTGCCTGAGAGGATTAATGATAGCTGCCTTTGCTGCTGCCTATATGTCTACAATTGGAACTCAGCTTAATTGGGGCGCCAGTTATCTGGTTAATGATATATACAAACGCTATATTAAAAGTAAACCGGAAAAACATTATGTTAATATTTCTCAGATAATTACTATGTCTCTTATGCTTATGTCTGCTGTTGTAACTTTCTATATGGATTCTATCGCCGGTGCGTGGCAGGCATTGATTGCTATTGGTGCTGGAACTGGTCTCGTTTATATCTTAAGATGGTTCTGGTGGCGTATAAATGCATGGAGTGAAATATCTGCCATGATAGCTGCTTTTTCGGTCTCAATGATTCTCCAATTTGTTTTTCATCTTGATGAAAGCAAACCTGTTCAGTTCGCATGGCTGCTTTTGATTACTGTTGCTTTTACAACTACTATCTGGATTGCAGTCACCTTTCTGACTAAACCGGAACCGGAAGAAAAATTAGTTTCTTTCTATCGAAGAGTCCGGCCTAATTCAAGGTTTTGGGGCAATATAGCCCAAATTGCCTCTGATGTCCCCCCGGTTAGAGATGGAATTCTCAATCTTATAAATTGGATCTGTGGAGTAGGAATGATTTATTCTTTTCTGTTCGGCATAGGGCAGATTCTTATAGGCAGCACACCTTTAGGTATTTGTTTCATCGTTGCTGGCTTTATATTTGGTGGAGTGATTTTCTATCAGATGAATAAACGTGGCTGGGAAATTTTAAGTAACTAAAAAATTAAACTGAAATAATTTATTAAGTGGAAAACGTGATAGATAAAATAATGGAAAAAGTTCAACATGGCTTATAGGTTCCAACTTTGTATTTCGCAGAAGGACTCCTGAAGCTAATTAAATTCTAATTTATTATAAAGGAATAATTATGAGAATTATAATCGAACCAACTTATGATGAGATGAGTAAGTGGGCTGCTCTTTATATCGCTTCTAAAATCAACAACTTTAATCCGCAGCCTGAAAAACCATTTGTCCTTGGGCTCCCTACAGGGAGCACTCCTATAGGGACATATAAATACCTTGTGCAATTGTTCAATCAGAAAAAAGTATCCTTTAAGAATGTGATCACTTTCAATATGGATGAATATATCGCACTTCCTGAATCTCATCCGCAGAGCTATCATTTTTTCATGAATGACCATCTCTTTCAACATATTGATATTCCCTCTGAAAATGTTAATATACTTAATGGAAACGCCCCCGACCTTGAATTAGAATGCGCTAATTACGAGGACAAAATTAAATCTTTTGGCGGTATCCATCTCTTCCTTGGTGGTATAGGTCCCGATGGTCATATAGCTTTCAATGAACCCGGTTCTTCTCTCAGTTCAAGAACTAGAGTTAAAACTTTAACCTTCGATACAATTAAAGCGAATTCCCGCTTCTTTGAAAACGATACAAACAAAGTTCCTAAAACTGCTTTGACCGTAGGTGTTGGGACTATCATGGATGCAGATGAAGTTATGATCCTCATTAGCGGTTACGAAAAAGCCCGTGCTCTTAAACAATGTGTAGAAGATGGCGTTAATCATTTTTGGACCGTTTCCATGCTTCAACTCCACAGACACGGAATAATTGTTTGCGACGATGACTCTACTCTCGAATTACGTGTCGGCACAGTCAAGTATTTCAAAGATATCGAACGGAATAATTTATAATGTGCATGTCATCCCCGCGCAAGCGGAAATCCCTTGGTCTTGGTTGTCATCCCCGCGAAAGCGGGGATCCCCTTCGTTGGATCCCCATAGTCATTCTGATCCCGACTTGTCGGGAGAAGAATCTCCCCTATACTCCCAATTCCCGTCCTCAAATTCATTCAATTTCCATTATTCCGTATTTCCGGCCTTAAATTATTTGCGTTAAGAAAATTCAGCATAACCTGAATTATGAATTAGCTTATGGAGTAGACTTGGGAATTATTGTTCGAGTTCCGCCTCTAGGCGGAACGAGTTTAATTCCCACACTTGAATTAACAGATAGGACACACGAAGTACTGAATTTTTAGCAAATAATTTACAGCCGATGGTTTCTTTTGTTTCGTTTCTTTGCGCCAAAGAAACGAAAGGAGAGATTTCTTGCGTCAAGAAGGGAGAGTTTTTTGGGGGCTGCCGGGGACCATTCCCCGGCAGCATTATAGCCGTAGCACTAATTTTCCCTCTAAAATAAACCCCAGGCTTATTTATATTAACTCTATAAAAAAATTCTGTTGATGTTGAAAAAATTCTATACTATACCGATATTCATACCTGAACTGGCTTGCCCTTTTCAATGTGTCTTCTGCGATCAAAAAAAGATCTCGGGATATAATAATTCTCCTTCCGGAAATGAGGTTAATCGGATTATTGAATCCTATCTTAATTCATTTACAAATAAGGACGCTGTTATTAACATAGGTTTCTTCGGAGGAAACTTTACCGGAATCCCTGTCGACGAACAGGAGAAATATCTGAAAATCGCATACTCTTATCTTAAAAAAGGTGATGTGCATGGTATTCGCCTTTCTACTCGCCCGGATTATATTTCTCCCGATATTGTTGACTTATTAAAAAATTACTCGGTCTCTATTGTTGAATTAGGTGCTCAATCCTTTGATGAAGACGTCCTGATGAAAAGTGGTAGGGGGCATAAAGTTGCCGATATTATAAATGCTTCAGAGTTGATTAAAAATGCAGACATTAAACTCGGACTTCAGATGATGATCGGTCTCCCCGGGGATTCTCTCAAAAAATCATTGTTTACTGCTAATGAAATTATCCGGCTCGGTGCCGATAACACAAGAGTTTATCCCACACTTGTTATAAAGGGAACTAAACTTGAACAGCTTTATCAGGAAGGCAAATACACGCCGCTCTCTTTGTCCGATGCAGTTGAATGGACTAAAATATTAATATCTCTTTTTACTAAAAACGGAATTGATATTATACGTGTTGGTCTTCATCCCTCAGAAGGATTATTAAATGGACATGAGTTGGCGGCAGGTCCTTTTCATGTGTCCTTTAAAGAACTTGTGTTGACTGATTTGTGGAAGGATCTTATTATTGAACAACTGAATGAAAATAAAAATGATATTCTGATAAAAGTTGCGCCCGAACAATTAAATCATGCCGTTGGATATAAATCGTCTAATAAAAAAATGCTTGAAATGAAATTTCAGAAAGTGAAATTTATTACTAATCAATCCCTTAAGGATTATGAGTTCGATGTTATTTATAGTTAATAAAAATATTCTCGCGGAAGCTAAAACTAATCTTCGACATTATGGCGATGTGATAGAGTTCTCTACTGAGAATATTACCTACCCGCAGATTTCAAATCACCCTGATATCTTTTTCTGTAGAATAGACGGAATTCTACATTATTCCCCGAATACCCCTGATGAAGTTATCCAATTATTAATTTCAAAAGGCATTCGTGTTTTGAAAGGTGATCAACCTGTAGGGCAAAAATATCCGCATTCCGCTTTGTATAATGCGGTTATTACAGAAAATTATTTTATTCATAACCGGAAAATCACTGATGCAAATCTGGTGCAGTATATTGGCAATAGAAAAACAATAAATGTTAAACAGGGCTATTGCAGATGCAGCCTCCTTCCCTTAAAGAATAATTGTTTCATCACTTCCGATGAGGGTATATACAAAAAACTTCTTTCCGAAAATCTTGATGTCCTTTACGTCAGTCCCCATGGCATTATTCTCCCCGGAGAAGAATATGGCCTCTGGGGGGGAACCTCAGGTATAACAAATGACCGGATATTTATTCTCGGAAATCTTGATCATTTCCCGATGGGTGGGGAAGTCCGGAACTTCCTCGCAATCCGCAATTATGAAATTATCGAATTATATAATGGCCCCCTCTACGATGGCGGAAGTATTTTAATCATTGAATAGGTCTATAATCAACTAACCCTCTATCGGGTAGGCCTGGGTTTTGAACTTGATTCCCTTATGGTTAATTTATAAGATATAAAGATTAATAAATTATGTTTTTACTCTCACTTTCCTGTGTCTGAATAAATAATGAAACAAACCCGACAGACAATTTTGTAAATTAACTTTAATTGAGGAGTTAAATTTATGTTCTCTAAAAATATCTATATCCAAAGAAGAAAAACCCTTGCTAAGGAAATCGGTTCTGGCATTATCCTCCTGCTCGGCAATGATGAAAGCCCTATGAATTATGCCGATAACACTTATCACTTCAGACAGGATAGCACTTTTCTCTATTACTTCGGTTTGGACCAGGCTAATCTGGCCGCCATGATCGACATTGACGAAGAAGCTGAACTTGTCTTCGGTAATGAACTTTCAGTGGAAGAAATTGTTTGGATGGGAGCTCAGCAAACTATTACAGAAAAAGCGGAATTGGCCGGAATAGGAACCGTTATCCCGATTGATATTCTTCATGAAT
>Ga0182027_10003870_pt1 | contig 23475 bp, 22 predicted proteins | sample 712E1DmetaG_FD_121300 | JGI IMG/M metagenome (GOLD analysis project Ga0182027, IMG submission 121300) | Permafrost microbial communities from Stordalen Mire, Sweden - 712E1D metaG (Illumina Assembly) | ecosystem: Environmental > Terrestrial > Soil > Wetlands > Permafrost | place: Sweden... | reverse complement strand
GTCGCGATGTCGCCAAACGTGCCCACATGGCGTCCCTTCCAGGTAGAGCCAAGCGCATCGCAGCAGTCCTCGATCAGCCAGAGGTTGTGCTTTTTCACAAAGGCGGTGACGGCATCAAGGTCGAAGACATTACCAAGCGTATGAGCGATGACGACAGCCCTGGTCTTCTCGCTGCGGGCCGCCTCGAGTTGGCTGGCGTCGATCTCGTAAGTGGGCAAGGTAACATCCACGAAGACGGGAACGAGGCGGTTTTGAAGAATTGGGTTAATTGTGGTGGGGAAACCGGCGGCAACCGTGATCACTTCGTCGCCTGGCTTGAGCCGGCGGTCCCCAAGTTTCGGCGAGGTGAGGGCACTGACGGCAAGGAGGTTGGCGGAGGAGCCTGAGTTGACCAACGAGGCACAGCGGACGCCGACAAAGCGAGCCAGTTTGCGCTCGAAATCCTCGGCAAAGCGGCCCGTAGTGAACCAGCAGTCAAGAGCCGAATCCACTACGGAACTCAGATCGGCGCCATCGATCACCTTGCCGGATACCGGAACAGGCGACTGCCCGGGTTTGAATTCGACTGCCGGAAAAGCCTCAGCAAAATAACGGGTAGATAGGTCGAGGATTTGTTGACGAAGTTGTGCAGTTTTTTCTGTCATTTTGTATCCGAAAGCTAAGCATACACAATCGGGGGGTCTGCAGTGTACTGTAGAGGTTAAGGACCAAACTCTCCACGAACGAGCATGCAATATGCTTATCCCTGTGAGAGTTTGTTTTATGGGTGCTAAGAGACTGAAATGAAAGCGGTTATTTTGGCAGGCGGGCTTGGAACTCGGCTCAGCGAGGAAACGGGCACACGCCCCAAGCCGATGGTGGAGATTGGCGGGCGGCCGATTCTTTGGCACATTCTGAAAATCTATTCGCAGCACGGAATCAACGACTTCATTATCTGTTGCGGATACAAGGGCTACCTCATCAAGGAGTACTTCGCCAATTATTTCTTGCACATGTCCGATGTGACCTTCGACATGAGGGAAAACCGGAAGCAGGTGAAGATGCAGGTGAATCAGAGTGTTGCGGAGCCCTGGCGAGTCACACTTGTGGATACCGGGGACAACGCAGGCACGGGCGGACGCCTGAAAAAGGTTGCTCAGTACCTGGAGGGCGAAGAGGCCTTCTGTATGACCTATGGAGACGGCGTGAGCGACGTCGATGTTACCGCGTCGATCGCTTTCCATAGGAGCCACGGTAAGCTGGCAACAGTCACCGCGGTGCAGCCGCCGGCCCGCTTTGGCGGCTTGCAAATCGACGGAACGGCCATCAGCACATTCCAGGAAAAGCCGAATGGCGAAGGTGGATGGATCAATGGAGGCTTCTTTGTCCTTTCACCGGCAGTCATCGGCGAGATTCCCGACGAAAGCTCGATGTTTGAAAGAGAGCCCATGCAAAGCCTGACCGCGAAGAAGCAGGTGCAGGCGTTTTTTCATCACGGTTTTTGGCAACCAATGGACACCATACGGGACAAGCAAAGACTGGAAGAACTCTGGGCCACCGGGAGGGCGCCGTGGAAGACGTGGTGAATCCGTGGCAGGGGCGGCGGGTCTTCCTGACCGGACATACCGGCTTTAAGGGTGGATGGCTCTCTCTCTGGCTTGCCGGCCGGGGAGCGCAGATCCGGGGATATGCGCTGAACCCTGAGAACGAACCCAATCTATTCACTGCGGCATCTGTAGCCTCAGTTCTCGATGACGTTCGCGGCGATATTCGGGATTACGCGAAACTGGAAGCCTCAATGACGGAGTTTCGCCCGGAGGTGGTTTTTCATCTAGCTGCACAGCCACTTGTTCGGCGATCCTACGCGGATCCGCTAGGCACATACGCAACGAATGTCATGGGTACGGCGCATGTGCTGGAAGCTATCCGGAAGACTCCCAGCGTGCGTGCTGTAGTATGCATCACTACTGACAAGTGCTACGAAAATCGGGAGTGGGTCTGGCCGTATCGCGAAACCGACCCGCTCGGCGGACACGATCCGTATGCTTCCAGCAAAGCATGCGCCGAACTCGTGAGCGCGGCATATCGCAGTTCCTTCTTCCCGATCGACCGGCTGCATGAACACCATGTCGCCCTTGCAACGGCGCGCGCAGGCAATGTGATTGGCGGAGGCGATTGGTCGGAGGATCGGCTTGTTCCGGACTTACTTCGCGGGTTTCAGGCCAAACACCCCGTATTGATCCGGCGACCAAAGGCGATTCGTCCCTGGCAGCACGTGCTCGAACCACTGCACGGGTACATGAAGTTGGCAGAACATCTTCTTGCGAAGCCGGAAGAGTTTGCTTCGTCGTTCAACTTTGGTCCGGGCGACGAGGATGCGTGGCCAGTTGAGCTCATTGCAAACGCGATTGCGAAGATGTGGGGTGAGGGCGCGTCCTGGGTGCGCGATGCGGATTTGAGCGTGCACGAGGCCCATACTCTGAGACTGGATGCAAGCAAGGCCCGCACAGAGCTCGGATGGCAACCGCGCCTGAAAATCGAAACAGCTTTGGAGTGGACCATGGCTTGGTATCGCGCCTGGCAACAAGGCGCGGATATGCTACAGAAGACGCGGGCACAAATCTCTGTATATGAAGAACTACTTCACTGAGTCACTCATCCGGCGATCGGATTCCGATTCTGCCCTTAGTTACTTACTAAAGCCCTCGTAGCGTTCGCGGAGGACCGTTAAAATGTGTGAACTGCCCGCTGGAATGCTCGAAAGAACACATCAACGCCAACCTCTACTCCAGATTCCGAGGCGTTCCTAATGGCCGAAATCCGCGCAAGCGCACGACCGCTGGTTTGGCTCGCGCAGCTGCAGAGGTACGCTTTGAATTGGTTGCGCGTAGTACTTGGAATCGACAAAGCGATCGGCTTTACTATTCTCGCCAGGGGCTGGAGCAGTTTGGCGGGACTGGTTACCCTGGCTCTCATCGCCCGCTTTTTGTCGCCGGCGCAACAAGGCTACTATTACACCTTCGGCAGTCTAATCGCGCTGCAGATCGTCTTTGAGCTAGGCTTCTCGGTTGTCATTCTGCAGTTGGCCAGCCATGAACGGGCCCATCTGACGTTCTCCCCCGGCGGTCACATTTCAGGCGATGCTGTCGCCCACGCCCGGCTCGCTTCGGTCCTTCAAAAGACCATGCGTTGGTATACCACCGCAGCCGTCTTTTTGGCGGCATTTCTTCTGCTCGCAGGTTCGCATTTCTTTTCCGCAAACCCACATAGCGGCGAGAACGTTTCATGGAGAATTCCTTGGTATGCCGCCGCGCTCGCGGCCTCACTTACGTTTCAACTGGATCCCATCATTTCTTTTATGGAAGGATGCGGGTTTGTTGCCAATGTTGCGCGGCTCCGATTCGCCCAGATCGCGACCGGCAGCATGCTCGCGTGGCTGGCCCTCGCGATGCATCAGGGATTGTTCGCACCCGCGATGGTTATGACCGGCAATGCGTGTGTCGCCTCTGTGTGGCTTTTTCAGCGGCGACGCCTGTTGCTGCCACTGCTGCGGCACGATCCTGGCGAACACCGGATTCACTGGATGAAAGAAGTGTGGCATTTTCAGTGGCGCATCGCTGTTAGCTGGCTTTGCGGCTATTTTATCTTCCAACTTTTCAACCCAGTTCTCTTCGCGTACAAAGGAGCTGTGGCCGCAGGCCAGATGGGGATGTCGCTGAGTCTGGCAAATGCTCTACAGTCTGTCGCCATTTCATGGATCAGCACCAAGGCTGCTCCGTTTGGAAGGTTGGTCGCACTCAAAGAGTATTCTGCGCTTGATACCCTCTTTTTTCGCACACTCCGGCAATCCATGGCCGTCTGTTCTTCGGGGGCTTTATTTATATGGGCAGCAGGGGTGTATATAAACTGGGCGCACATTCGCTTTGCGCAACGGCTCTTGAGTCCGACATTGCTTGGATTCCTGCTTATAACTGCGATTTTGAATGTTTTTATCTTCGCTGAGGCTCTTTACCTGAGATCCCATAAACAGGAGAAATTCTTGTTCCCCTCTATTGTTGGCGCTGTCCTGGTCGCGTCCTCCACCTATTTTCTCGGGAAACACTATGGCGCATTCGGCATGGTGAGCGGTTATCTGGCGATATCGATATTAGTAGGATTGCCCCAAGGCACATATACATTTCTGAAATACCGGAGACTCTGGCATGCCAAATAACGGACCCTTGTTTATGATCGCGGTTCCTTCATACAATCCAGTGCAATATGATGATTTTCCGATTACCAGGTTCGAATCCGCTATGGCAATCATGAAATACTGCACGATCATAAGCTGGAAGATAGTTTTGTCTTAAATAAAAGGTATCGTGTCATAGGGCGCTCAACCAACAAATAGGTGAAGGAACACACTATGATGGTGATTATAGTTGCAGGCACAATAACCGCGTCTGGTAAGACCCAATTAAATAAATGCAGGTGCATGAATACCCAATAAAATATCATCAAGGAGAAATTGTGTGTAAGATATATCGAGTAAGAAGCGTCCCCAAGGAAGACTAACGGGCGCGGACAGGGCGTGGACCTGAGCATTGCAGCTCCGAGCACGATCAGGAGGGCAGGAATACCATAGTAAATAGAACGCATTGAAATGGCAGCATGTATCATTACAGTGTATAGAAAACCAATGCCGCCGAGGCACATCAAGCTAATTGGCAACATTTGCTGATAAAAACTATTACGGGGAGCAGGAAGACGCAAGACAATCTCGGCTACCAATGCTCCGTATAAAAAATCTATTATGATCGGTTGAGTAAGAAGATACCTCATCCCGCCATCCGGAGATAGAATTCCGCCTAAAAAGAATAGTGCAGTGAAGCTAACAAGAAGGAACGGTAACTTCCACCGCACGAACTTAAAAAAGAGAGCGCAGGAGAACACTAAATAAAAGAGCATCTCAAATGAAAGAGTCCAGCCTTGTACAAGTACAGGATCGAAGCTGCTTCCATTGAAGTACGGAATGAGAAGATATGAGTTGATCATGTATAAAGTCGAATAGTGATATGTCTTAAGGGCAAACCCAGTTGCCCAAAATGATAGAAGTACTGTTGTCCAGAACCAATATAAAGGGTAAATCCGGAGCGCGCGCCGTTGAATGAAAACCCAAGCATCGCTGGGGCCAGCTTTTCCAGAAGTTGTATAAACCATAATGAAACCCGATATGACGAAAAATATATCGACACCACTATTGCCCAAATCCCCTAATCTTCTACTGACAATCCATGAATACCTGGGACTAAATGCCTCAAAACACCCTGCATAGTGAGCAAACACTACAAGACTTGCCGCAATTCCACGGAGCACCTGTATGCCCGGGAGCTTGGTGCCACGGTTGGCATTAATTACGATAGCGATTTTCTCCAATCCGACGCAGTCGATGGTTAGAAGGGGTTGCGGCTTACCCATTCTGTACGAGCGCCTTTGTTTGTGTTGCTCGGTATTCTCGTCCGTTAGTGAATATAAGCAAGAATCTCTTTTTCAAATCCGATTTATTGAATTATATCGCTAAGAAGAGGAATTTAAAGATTAACGCCTCATTTGCAGTAAAATAAACCGTACAATTCTATGTCGTAATGGACTCGCCCGTATAATCGAGAGTCCTCAACGTCGACTTCTCCGATTCCGGTGCCTCCCCTTTGTGATCCGCGCTTCGGCTGGCTGCTGGAGCGGGGTAATTACTGCCGGACTGCAGCTACGTTATGCCGCGCTTTCCTCATCTCACAGCGCAGGCCTTGCCCATGCCGGATTTATGCCTGCTGCTGGCCACGGCCTCTGGAATTATGTCTTCTTCTGCGAGGCGATCTATCTGTGACCGCACAAGTGCGAACTATTCCTCCAGACTTCGATTGCTGTTTGCGTTGATAATGCGTGTGGTACTCTGCTTATGGGTAAATTCTCATGTGCCCTAGGCGTGACGCTCGGCCATTTCTGTACCAGCGGAATCTCTGGTCTCCGCTTCTGAACCTTCATCCTTGACCAAGTGCCGGTAGCGATACAAAATATCTGCTATAGAGGAAGTAAGCACTCCATGACCGAAATGTGCCAATCGTTTGGACGGCCCCTGCTCAGCTTCGCTATTCCTACATATAACCGGGCGAAACACCTCGATCAACTTCTCGGCGTGCTTATCGGGCAGCTTCACAACGAGAGCCGTGTTGAGGTTTTCATATCGGACAACGCATCTACGGACAACACACCGGATGTGGTCGAGACTTACAGGCAGCAAGGTCTCCCAATACGATATCTTCGCAATGAAACCAACCTCGGACCGGACTTCAATATTATTCAATGCCACGAACAGGCTGCTGGTCAGTACGTTTGGGTATTTGGAGACGACGACCTTATAGCCCCTGGCACCATGAAACGCGTACTCGATGCGCTTTCCTCACAACTGTACGACATCATCTGTATTCGTGCTTATGCCAGAGAAGAGGACTATGTTCATCATAGGAACTTCACTCCGGCTCCGGATCTTGACTTAGTAAAAGCCGAAGACCTGGCGCGGCATTTCCATGTTTTTTTTACATTTATTTCCGGCATTATTGTCAATAAGGAACGCATTTCCTCCTTGCCACATCGGCCATTTGATTCTCTTCTGAACACTAATCTAGGCCAGCTCGGACCTTGCTATGCGGCGCTCAATCTTCACCGCAGAAGTCTCCTCATTCGCGATCCTCTAATTGCGGGTACGGGCAACAATAATGTAGGGTATGAGCTTTTCCGTATATTTGGCACTAATCTTGCAAAGATAACGCGTGAATGGATAGAAATGAAACTTGTTCAGCAAGCGATCATCAATGGAGCGATACAGACATTTTTCCCGCCCTATATACTCTTGATTCGGCAATCCAAGTTTTCATCTATTTCTGAAAATCCTCATCAAGTCCTTCGTTCCTGCTTCGGTAAGAACTTCCGATACTGGGTATTTATTTACCCCATCTACGCACTGCCGCTCCCATTGGCTAGGATGTGGATGCTGGTCGAAAGAGCGATCAATAAGATTGATAAGTTGCTCGGGAGTCCGCTGTTGAGCTCATGAATGAGCGGATCGCAGGCAATAGCTTTCTGATTGGAGCGAGCCTGTTTACTCGGCGATTAGACTGTATCTAATTGCCAGCGAATTGGGGCTTTGTGCTAGAATCAATTCTTGCGCGGAAGGCGAACCAGGAAAACTGGTTGTCCCTAAGATTGCTCTTGGTTCGAACTGCCACCTGTGCGGATTGGTTTACATGTTTATGGGGAACAACTTCCAGGTTGCTGAAGGGATTCGGAGGTCGTAACATTCAACTGGAATTTATCGCTCGCCGACATGTAGCTCTTGAAAACTAAGGATAATCATGAATAGCAAAGCCGTTAAGCATGACATACTGCAATCTCTGCGTAACAATGGCATTTTTCTTTTATCTAGTCTTGCAACTGAAATGGCGTGCAATAAGATTCGTAGTTACTTATTAGGTCGCAAGTTAGGTGCAAAAGGATTACTGATTCGGTCCGGGTATTACATTCAAGGATTGCCTTACATGCATATTGGTAATAATTTTAGTGCCGGCCGGGGGGTATGGATGGAGGCGGTCACAAAGTGTAACGGGCAAGTATTTTCTCCCGTGATCGAAATCGGCGACAACGTAAGTATTAGCTTTTGGGGTCACATATCGGCTGCAAAGTCTATCACAATTGGGTCCGGAGTCATGATGGGAAGTAAGGTAACTATTATTGACCATAATCATGGCAATTATAGTTCAGGGACTATTGTTGATCCTGAGGTTTCACCAGCTCTCAGACCGCTATCGGCCGCAAGCATACGGATCGGTTCTAATGTGTGGATTGCCGATGGCGTGGTTGTTACTGCCGGATCAGAAATAGGCGATGGGAGTGTAATCGGGGCGAATTCAGTAGTTCATGGGAAAATCCCTCCATTTACGCTAGCAACCGGCGCACCGGCGCGCCCAATTAAGAAATTTGATTTTGAACGTCGGCAATGGACGAAAATATAAAATCAGAACCAAACCCGTAACTATCGAGATGACGGCAGTTTGCCCGAGGGTGAGTTTCATGCAAGATAATTCCAAACCTGTCTCAATTCTGGCAGTCGTTGTTCTTTATCAGATGCTTCCCTCCGAGTCGCAGGCATTCCGTACGCTTCAAGCCTCGGTCAACGGCTTGAACCAGAACGACGTCAGGGTCAAGCTATTGCTCTACGACAATACGCCCGGCGGACAAGATCCAGGGACACTGCCGAATAATACCGAATATTGGGCAGCTAAGAACAACCGCGGCATTTCGTCTGCATACAATTATGCATTGGAGATGGCAGATGCTCAAGGGTATGACTGGCTTCTGACTATGGATCAGGATACTAGAGTCCCTGAACAATTTTTGGATCGATTATCTAAGACTGCACAAATTGTAGCTTGCTGTCCAAATGTTGCAGCTATTGTTCCCGAGGTATCGGATCATGGTGTCTTCATTTCTCCGAATATCGTCTCATTAGGCCGATCAATAAGGCTACCGAAAAATTATATTGGGATTCCAAAAGGAGAACTCTCAGCTATCAATTCGGCCACTACTTGGCGTGTACGCACATGGCGCGAGATCGGAGGGTTTAATCCGCTTTTTTGGCTAGATTCCCTCGACCATTGGGCATTTCATGCGATCTACCACGCCGGTAATCGAATTTATGTTGCGGGCGATCTTCACGTAGAGCACGAACTATCATTGTTAGATCCTAATAATCACATGACCCCTATCCGTTATGAGAATTACCTTGGCGCGCGGTGTGCATTATGTGATCTTCACAGAAATAAATTGAATGGTATATTACTCACAGCCTATCTGACTCACGATCTTTATGTACAATTCCAAAAGCGCGAGAGCATTCACATAAGGCGCATAACTTGGAAGTACATAAAACGAATGTTGTTATGGACACGTAAGAAACGAATCGAGAGTTGGAAGAAGGATATGATGAAACGGATAGCAAATATAACTGAAAACTGATGTTGTTAGCAGCGAATGCCCTATGGCATGTCTCGTAAGTTTAGCCAGCCTCAAATCTTGCACTTTATCCAGAAGCAGATAGAAACATGCGCTTTGGTATGGAAGAAGCGGGAGACGCTGTTGACGCTTAGGTGGTTATTGCGTATGTTATTAATGGAGAGTACACGATGAATGACCTAGCAGTCGCGTACCGCATCTATCCTGGAGTATCGCATTCACCCGCTTTATTTTCGGACGATAAATATAAGCTTTCGGAGATGTGCCTTCATTCATTCAAAAGGGCACTAGGTGGGTTACGCGTAAAACTTTGGGCGCTTTTAGACGGTTGCCCGCCCGAATATGAGGCGATGTTCCGAAAGATATTCCAGGGCTATGATCTGGAGATTGTATCCCTGAATAAGGCAGGAAATTACGCCACCTATTCCCTCCAGATCGAACTATTAACACGCCAGACAGATGCTCCATATGTGTATTTTGCAGAGGATGACTATTTTTATTTACCGAATGCGGTGGAGGATATGCTTGCGTTTATGCGGGAGCACCGGGATGTTGATTTTGTTTCAGCATATGACCATCCGGACAGCTATTACACCTCATCGCGCTTTGAACGGCATCTCGTCAGGCCGTTTGGCGATCGCTATTGGCGCACTGCAAGCTCCACATGCCTCACTTTTCTCACGTCCAGGGAGAACCTCGTTCGCACAAAAGCGATGTTGAGAACGTTTAGCCACGGAAATATGGATTGTTCTGTATGGATGGCGCTTACGCAGAAACTTGAGCTTATGAATCCCCGGGTCCATTGGCACGATACATTCCGCCTGAAGGCTTGGGTGAGAACATTGAGATGGGGGTACCGGGCACTGTTGTTCGGCAGGCGCTATCGATTGTGGACCCCAATGCCTGCATTGGCTACGCATATGGAATCCTCCTGTCTGTCACCCTTGATCGACTGGCAGACTGTATTTAGCAATTTCCGGAATGAAAACAGGTTCCTATGATGACCCAAACGCCAACAGAAGAGCGGAATAATCTCAGCCTTTCACAAGCCGAGTCCGGCGCCGCTAAAGCGGAACGGCTGTCCATTCTTCTCGTCAACTATAACGGCATGCGATATCTCGGGCCGTGCCTGGAGTCCATCCAGCTTTATGCCCCTCCTGAAACTCAGGTAATACTGGAGGACAATGCCTCCACGGACGGTTCCCTTGACGCGGTAAAAATGAGTTATCCATGGGTTCAGATCGTTTGTAGTAACCAGAATATTGGTTTCGCTGGAGGAAATAATCTCGCTGGAAAAAGCGCGCGGGGCAAATTCATCTTGCTACTGAATCCCGATACGCTGTTGCTGGATCCCCTTGCGCCTGTTGTAGACTGGCTGGAAATACATCCTTCTTATGGTGCTCTTACGATTAAAATGCTGGATGGAGACCGCATTGCACGAGCTTGTACGGGAAGATTCCCGTCGGCCCTGCGGCTGGCGCTACTGCGCTCCATGTTGGTATTACCCGAAAGCTACGGCGCAGAAGAGGCCTATGATGTGGATTGGGTGCAGGGATCGTTTCTTCTCATACGAGCGGACGTGTGGCAGGCGCTGAATGGGTTGGATGAAAGATATTTTATGTATGCCGAAGACCTTGATCTCTGCAAGAGAATCCACGACGCAGGGCTCGGGTGCGCCTATCTCCCCCACTGGAAATACCTGCACTGGGGTGGATTTGCTTCGAGCCGATTCCCAGACTTGGTATGCGGCTTCGCAACATATGTTGAGAATCACATAACAGGAATCCAACGGTTGTTTTGCCGGGGCGTGTTAATCACAGGATGCCTCCTGAGAGCTGCCATTTATCAGTCAAGAGGCATCCTGCAAAACAACGAAATCAACCGTGCTAAAGCAAAAGTCTTATGGAAGGCATTTAAGGCGCTGATTCAGCGTCAAGTATAAGGAACCCAGCATTTGATGAACTCATTTGCAAATCCCGATGCCTCACATTTGGATGTCCTTAGCGAACGCTCGCGCCCAAGTGCTGATTTCGATATTAAGATTCATCGCTATCTTCCAGTCGCCGCTTTTTACTTCTTCTTTAACCATGCTGGACTACCTTCAGGATTATTCTATACCACGCTCTTTTCTCCTTTTCTTTTTCTGTGGCTATACCTCAAAGGTCGTCGCTGGCTGACTGCAAAGTATCTCCTGGTTCTTTTGCCCTTCATTCTGGCACACATGGTCTTGGGTATTCCCGATCCGCTGAACTACCTGCGAACACTTATCCATTGGTGGACTGTCTATGTCGCAGTGTACGCGATCTGCTGGGCGCTGAGGAAATGTGAGAGTCTCGACCGGTTGTTCGAACAGTTAATTCTACTCAACTTCTATGCCTCAATCTTCGCCCTTGCCATACTCCCTACGCCCCTGCGGGGTCTTTTGTGGACGCAAACCGTAGTTATTACGGGTACATCAGCTTCGCCCAGACTTAGTCTGTTTGCCCATGAACCATCCGCCTATGCCGAGCTAGTGCTTCCGCTACTAATATTTGCGGTTCTTCGGTTGCTTAGCAATCGCAGAATGCGGAGTGCGGTGTATCTTATGATGATTGTATTACCCGTTCTGTTATGTCAGTCCTTTGGAGGAATTAGCATCGGAATGGCAGGGATCTGCGTCGCGCTCATGACCGGCTACCGGCGATTTCTGACCGAGTCGAAGTCTCGGCTCATATTTTTCTGTTTGACGATTCCAATCGGCGCATTGCTTTTGACACCAAATCCAATCTCGCTGCGAGTGTTGCAGGTTTTAGCAGGAAACGACGGCTCCACGCAAGCCAGAACCATTCTATCTTACATAGCCTCTTACGTGGTTGCTTCATCGAAAAGCATTTGGTGGGGAGTTGGGCTGGGACAAATGAAACTCATGGATATCTCCTACCTGCATTTCGGCCTTATTAACGGCGTTCCAAATATGATGGCCGGGATATTTGCCGAGTTCGGACTTATCGGAGTTACAGCCATGGTTGCGGTGGAAATATATCTATTTTTCAAGACCAGAGTGTATCTGAATTCCTTCAGGTTGGCAATGTTTGTCATGGCGTTCCTTCAACAAGCCACCGGAAGTTATGGTACAGACGTTCAGCAATACCTGACGTGGTTCCTTGCTTTTTTCCCATGCTTTCCGGAATATAATCTGCGCGATGTTATTAAGTCGGAGGGCTCTCGCTTATGAGTGAAACGAGACAACTTAAGGTGCTAGTATGCGCATTTGCATTCAACCCGACCAGAGGGTCCGAATGCGCAGTCGGGTGGGATTACGTGCGCGCCATCCCGCGGCGGCACAAGGTGTGGGTCATTACAAGGAGTCTAGAAAAAGAGGAAACGGAACAGTATCTGCTTCAGCACCCGGACGCGTTGCCCAATGTAACAGTTCACTATGTCGAAGAGAGATATAGAAACATCGATCACCCATTGGGAAAGATCACAAACTTTTGGCGTTACCAATATTGGCAGCGGGATGCATACCGGCTCGGCCGTATTTTAGATGCACAAATCGATTTCGACCTGATTCACCATGTAACCGGAACAGGCTTTCGCGAGCCTGGGCACCTTTGGAAGCTCGGCAAGCCGTTTGTGTGGGGGCCCATTGGCGGATTGCAGTTCATTCCGTTGAGACTGCTGGGGGCCGTCCCGTGGCGTTCGCGGCCGTTTTTTGTTCTGAAGAACCTCTCGACGTTTTGGGCCATGCATATATCTCGCCGGCCAAGGCGCGCTGCCTCCGTTGCCAAAGCCATCCTGGCTGGGTCGAGCAACGTAGCCGAAAAAGTCCGATCTCTCTGGAACCGGGACGCTATAATCTCGTGCCAGGTGAGCGCGCCTGACCTGGAACCGAGGCTGCCGGTTCGCCGAGGACCTAAAGAGCCTTTGCGCATTGTTTGGAGCGGGAACTGCGACCCCCTAAAGGCGCTCAACATCGTTCTGCTGGCACTGGAGAAAATCAAGCTATCTCCCATTGTTTGGCAGTTAGTCGTTGTGGGTGATGGGCCGCTTCTAGGCAAATGGAAGGCGCTAGCCGGCAGTCTTGGACTCAGCGAGCGATGCAGTTTTCTAGGTAGAGTATCGAGGGCAGAGGCTCTTTCGGTGATGGGATCCGGCCATTGCTTCGTACTCTCAAGTTTATACGAGGGAACGCCTACTGTGGTGGCCGAGGCTTTGGCTCGCGGACTGCCCGTCATCTGTCTTGACCTTTTCGGAATGAGAGACGCCGTCAATGCGGAATGTGGCATTAAGATCCCACCCAACGCGCTCGATCAGATCATACGGGATTTCGCTAAGGCGATCGAAGCATTGGGGACTGACGAGGATCGCAGATATGAAATGGCCATCGCAGCGCAGAAAGCATCCCTGCGCCTAGCGCCGAAACACAAAGAAGAAGTTATCAATGATGTTTATTGCCGGGTGCTTCAATCAATGGAGTTAGCGAAGTTACAAAAACACTAGAGCGGAGGAGAATGAATAATGAAGAAACCTGATGAGGACATATCTTTATTCTCCGAACCTGGCGAAGCCGCAAGGAAAGATCTATTTCGAGTTCTGAACGATAGCCTGCGTCGATTGCAGTACGCCGGGGATAAGGGATCACGGTTCCGAACATATATCTGGCGCCACCTTGCATGTACTGTCTTGCGGGGTTTTTACTATCGTCTTTTCAAGCTCACAAGCGCGGGTATCATTTCAGTGGAATCTAATGTGAGGATTGTCGGTCCCAAGTCGAACCTGGTATTCGGAAATCGGTGCAAGATTGAAAGTGGTGTCATTCTCCAGGCAATTAGTAAATCGAAAATGATTTTCGGAGACGACGTCACAATCTGTGCAGGTACTATGATTCGACCAAGCGGCCATTGGGGTGGAAATCTTGGATATGGAATGGTTATGGGGAATAAGAGCTCTATTGGCGCTTATTCATATATAGGATGTTCCGGAAGCCTGAAGATTGGCGATAATGTCATGATAGGCGCGAGATTAACAATTATCGCGGAGAATCATAACTTTTCGGATTTGACCCGGCCGATGAACGCGCAGGGGGTTAATAACAGGGGAGTTATAATTGGGAACGATGTATGGATAGGTGCATGCGTTACCATTCTTGACGGCGTGGCAATCGGTGATCACTCGGTTGTAGCTGCCGGTGCAGTGGTCACAAAGGATGTTCAGCCTTTCGCCATTGTTGCCGGGGTACCGGCGCGACAGGTCAGGAGTCGTAGTGATGAAGAAGGATGACAGGAAAATGCCTGGCCATCGCCCGCGCATTGGCATCGATTTGCATGTTGTGGATGGGATATATCAGGGATCTAGAACGCATTGTCTTGAACTCTTTTCTCGCGTCATTGCACTAACTCCAGAGTGTGATTTTATTGTGCTGGCCAGCGACCCCCGGAAGCTGCTGTCCTTTAGTGAAAATTTCGCATTGCCCCATGTCACCATTTTTCCAATGCCACAAAGGCCGTCTTTTGTCAGGCTTCTCTGGCAGATACCTCAGATCGTGAGGCAATGTGGACTTTCACTTCTTCATGTACAGTACATTGCACCGCCAGTACCATTTTGTTCCACGGCGGTCACTATTCACGACATTCTATTCGAGTCACATCCCGAGTATTTTAAGAAATCGTTTGTATTGTGGTGTCGCTTTCTTGTGCCCTTTTCAGCCCGTAGAAGTGCTGTCGTATTCACGGTTAGTGAATTCTCTCGCAAACAGATTTGTGACACCTATTCCATTCCCGCAGAGAAAATAAACGTTATTCCGAATGGGGTCGATTGTACGCGCTTTTTTCCTGGCGACGCAGGATGCGAAGTTGTGCAGGCTTTAGGACTGGAACGTGGCGGCTATTATCTCACCGTTGGACGCCTGGAGCCCCGCAAGAATCACACAACACTACTGCGAGCATGGGCCCAGCTCAAGGTTCCTCGTCCCCCTTTGGTAATTGTTGGTCAGCGTCACTTTCTGTATCGCGAAGCAATGGATTTGATTAGCACACTGCATCTCAACCAGGATGTTTTCATATTGGAACAGGTCTCAGACGCGCAGTTGCCTGCGATCTACCGCAACGCGAAGGGATTTGTTTACAGCAGCAGAGCTGAGGGATTCGGCATGCCTTTACTAGAAGCCATGGCATCGGGCATCCCAGTAGTATCCCCCACAAACACTGCGATGTATGAGGTGTGCGCGAATGCAGCATTGCCAGTGGATTCAAATAGCCCGAGTGAAATCTCGAACGCAATCCTTGCGTTGGATCAGCAGAAAGGGCTGCGAGAAAGCCTGATCCATCGGGGTCTGCTCAGGGCCAAGGAATTCACCTGGGATAAATCAGCTCAAACATTACATAACGTTTACTTGCGCCATTTCGGACTCTCGCCTTCTGACGGCTCTGTGAATAACGTCGGCAATCTTCCTGGGAAATGATTGCGGCAGTATAACGATTCAAGATGAGATTGGTCTGCATAAAAGTGCTAATTAATAAGGATATAGAATGTGGAAAACTCTTGACACTGCTGATGTCACAAGATGTAAAGGTAAGCGTCCAGCGAGTCCCGGTTGACACGGAGTCGGTGTGGTACATGCGATAAGGACTGATTTGGGGAAGTGTCCACTTAAATTAAGTGGACACTTGTGGAAGGGCTGGTTATGCGGCCTTGTTTTCGTCTTTAGGGCAGGCTTCTGCCAGATTCCATGGCAGGAGCTCTGAGATCTGTTTAACCGGATGATCAGCAACGCGGGCAAGAACGGTTCGCAGATAGTGCTCCGGATCCAGCCCGTTGAGTTTAGCTGAGCCGATCAGCGAGTAGAACGCAGCGGCACGATCACCGCCGGCGTCGGATCCCGCAAACAGATAGTTCTTCCTGCCCAAAGCGACAGCGCGCAGCGCCCGCTCGGCGGCCGAGTTGTCTATCTCAAGATGCCCGTCATCAACGTATCGCGTCAGAGCGCGCCATCGTGAGAGCGCATAGCGGATCGCAGCCGCGGTCTCGCTTTTCGGCGAGAGCGAACGCAGTGCCTTTTCCATCCACTTCTCGAACTCGTCGAGCAATGGCCTGGCGCGAGTCTGTCGAACTTCCCGTCGCAACTCGGCCGGCTTACCGCGAATCTGTTCTTCGATTGCGTAGAGTGCTCCGATGCGTTCCAGGGCCTGGGCCGTTGTGTGGGATGCATGCAGCACATGGATCTCGTGGAACTTGCGTCTGGCATGTGCCCAGCATGCAACTTCGCAGATATCGCCATCTCCATAAAGATGGTGAAAGCCGGCATACGCGTCAGCCTGCAACGCTCCATGGAAGTTCTTCAGATGCCGGCGTGGATGTTCACCCTTGCGGTCTTCCGAGTAAGTGAACCAGACTGCCGGGGCTGTGTCATCGCCACCAGGCCGGTCATCGCGCACATAGGTCCACAAGCGGCCCGTCTTGGTCTTGCCGCTGCCCGGTGAAAGCACCGGAATCGGAGTATCGTCGGCATGCAGCTTGCATCCACTCATGACATGCTTTTCGAGCGCGGCCAACAGAGGTGCGAGCAACTCAGTGGCAGCTCCAACCCATCCAGCGAGCGTCGAACGGCCGATGTCTACACCCTGGCGTGCGTAGATCTCCGACTGTCGATACAGCGGGAGATGGTCGCCATCTTTAGAGATGAGCACATGCGCAAGAAGTGCGGGTCCAGCGATACCGCGCTCGACCGGACGGCTCGGCGCCGGAGCTTCCACGACGCGATCGCAAGCCGTGCACGCAAACTTCGGACGCACATGGCGGATGACCTTGAAGTTCTCCGGGATGTACTCGAGCTGTTCGCTGACATCTTCTCCGAACTGGCGCAACTGGCCACCGCACTCTGTGCAACAGTCACCATGAGGAAGGTGCGTCACGATCTCACGAGGCAGATGTTCGGGCAGTGGCTTGCGTGCGGGCTTCTGAACTTCGGGCTCTGGCGATGCTGCTTCTATCGCAGTCTCAAGTTCCGCCCGAGCCGACTCCATCTCTTCGAGATGCAGTTCCAGTTGATCGAGCTTGATGATGATCTTCTCGCTCTTGGTGCCGAACAGCATCCGCCGCAGCTTCTCCACCTGCAGCTTGAGATGTTCGATGTACTCGGTCCTGCACAAAAGCTCGCGACCCTGATCGACCAGTTCCTTCTTCTTGCTCTCAAGTTCTGAGACAAGTGCAACAAGCTTCGCATTACGGCTGGCAAGCTCTGCTTCGCGACTGGCGAGTTCTAACTGCTGAGACTCAAGCTCGGTGCGATGCGCAATCAGCAACGCCATCAGTGCCTGGCGATCGAGCGAATCAAGATCGGGCAGAGAGGCCGAATCCATGCATGCAGTATGCCATAAAACACGACTCGGTAAAACGACAAAATGCCTGTGAATACTGGGGAATCACGCTCGTCACTCAGACCGCAACCGGTGGCGTCCAAGTACGCTCCGGCCTGCGCCAATCTATCCCTTCAAGCAGCATCGAAAGCTGTGCGCGAGTCAAATGAATCGATCCGCTGCGCGCCTTCGGCCAGATAAATCTGCCGCGCTCAAGGCGCTTCGAGAAAAGGCAAAGACCGTCACCATCAAACCAGAGGCACTTAACGATGTCACCTCTGCGTCCGCGAAAAACGAAGACGTGACCAGAGTATGGCTGCTGTTCGAGAACGGTCTGCACTTGTGCACTCAGACCATGGAAACCGCGGCGCATGTCGGTCACTCCGGCCGCAAGCCAGATCCTGGTTCCAATCGGCAGTTCGATCACTTGCGGATGCTCTCAAGAATCACTCGTAGCAACGCCATATCGGCGCTGTGCTCCACGCTGATCAGAGCACGTCCCGGGATCTCGATGTGAATCGCGCCGCACGCTTGCTTCGAGTCCGCAACTTGCTCAACAACTGTGCTCTGCTCAACAAGTCCGTCGAGCTGCTTCTGCTGCACAACAACCGGCAATAAAGATGGAGCGCCTGGATCCGGAAGCACGAGTCCACCCTGACGATATGACTGCCGCCACTGAAATACCTGGTGTGAGTTCACACCTTCGGCCTGCGCAACACGCGCTACGCTTGCACCCGGCGCAAAGGTCAGCTCGACGATGCGGCGCTTCTCGGCAACCGACCATCGCATGCGAGTCCTTGGCTCTTCCATGACCTCAGGCTCGCTCGAATGCAGCCGCTCAGTCCAGTGGGGATCACTGGACGCTTACTGTAAAGGAACTGGACTAAGAGAGATCTGAGACATCGATAGGCTCGATCCGCGGGAAGCAGGCCCCGACTCCGGTTCTCTCAATGCCGACTCCGGATTTACACGTTTGCCTTGACAAGGTACACTTTACTGGTGCCACCCTTTATTGGTAGCTTTGCCGTTATGACTTTTCTCCCGTGCGTTTTTAATCAGCGTAATCTATCCAAGGATATGGTCGTTTTCGCGGCATTTATTTCGATGCAGTCAAGCGGAGCGCTATTCCATCACGACTCAGGGATGCCTGAATGAGACTGGCGATTCTCGGCTCGCGCGGTATTCCCGCACATTATGGCGGATTCGAGACTTTCGCTGAAAGACTAGCGGTCGGACTGAGAGAGCGCGGATTCGATGTAACAGTCTTCTGCGAATCCGGAGAAGCCTCTGCACCCAATGTTTATCAAGGCATAACGCTGCACTATGTTCCCTCTCCTTCCCTTGGCCCCCTTCAAACCATTGTCTACGACCTGGGATGCCTTTGGGCAGCGCGCAAGGGATACGACGTTGTATACATGCTTGGCTATGGCGCCGCACCGTTCTGTTTTATTCCCCGGCTGTGGGGCACTGAGGTGTGGATTGATCCGGACGGACTTGAATGGAAGCGCGCCAAGTGGGGTTTTGTAGCGAAAAACTACTTTCGCTTGATGGAATGGATTTCTCTACGCACGGCAAATCGCATTATCGCGGATGCGGAAGCTATCTCTGCGATCCTTACTAGCCGACACGGGAAACTTAAAGCCTGTACCGTAATCCCTTATGGCTGCGAGGTTATCGAAACGCCTCCACCGGCCGAGCCGCTCTCCGAATGGAACCTGGTTCCGGATGATTATTATCTTGTTGTCTGCCGGCTAGAGCCAGAAAACCATGTGCTCGAGATTCTCGAGGCGTTTCAACGATCCCACAGCAAGAGGAAACTCATTGTTGTAGGCAACCATCTTGCTGAGACGCAGTATGCAGCAAAGCTTTGCTCGGTGCAGGATCCCCGGATTCGATTGATTGGAACCGTGTACGACCAAGCAAAGCTGACCTGCCTGCGATACCATTCGTTTGCTTATTTGCATGGTCACAGCGTTGGGGGAACAAATCCGACACTGCTCGAGGCGATGGGGTGCGGCAATCTGATCTTTGCGCACGATAACCTTTTCAATCGCGAGACTCTTGGGCCTTGCGGGTTCTATTTCGCAAGTGTTCAGGATCTTACACAGGCTATAGATCGCGCAGAGGAGAGTAATACCGATATGGCGCCGCTCAGAGAGTCTGCGAAGTCCCGTGCACGCGCAAATTACAGCTGGCCAGATATTATTTCCAGATATGCGACGTTGCTGGAGCAAACGCATGATGGAGCCGGAACGGCTTGATACCGGCAGTTATCGATGGCAGAAGGGCACAGAGTAGCCTCTGTTTCCGGCAGCGGTGGGGCGGGGCACAAAGTCGGCATACTTCCAAATTATTCGGGATAATCTTGTAAGATGTTGATTTTAAGTAAAATATGGTGGGCGCTGCAGGATTCGAACCTGCGACTTCCACCGTGTGAAGGTGGCACTCTACCGCTGAGTTAAGCGCCCCAAAAAGGGCTGGCACAGGCTGCGCCAGGGGAGATCCCATGGGTTAGAGTAACACCAGCGGGGCCTTACGGCCAATCCTGGAAGCCAATCCCATTGCCCAGGGAAACGACCAATCATCCATGCGCTTTCGAACCAGATCGATCCGCCACGCAGCCGGCTTTCCCCCCGATTGGGAGGTGGCGTTATGCCCTGTATCAGGACTCAGCACGGTCGAATTGGCTAGTTCGGGTATGCAGCATTCACTAGCCAGATCCACCAAATCCGGACCTTCCGCACCTCAGAATGGGGCCGCCACCAAAGATCCCAGCGTAGAAAACGGATATGGGGCGCAACCTTCTGGCAGGGTTGGGGTTCCAGAGGATATGGCTACCCTGGTCCTGGACAACTCGGCCCTGGGTGCTGGCTCGGTAATGCGGCCGGAGTCAAGGCATGACTCGCGCTCAGCCCCTGTAGCCGCGCTGGACCCTGCCAGCGACGCGGCCATCATGCTGCGCGTGGCGGCGGGTGACGACGCGGGCTTCAACTACCTGGTCGAGAAGCATCACCGGGCCATGATCCATTTCCTCTTCCGCATGGTGCATAACCAGGCTATTGCCGAAGAGATGGCTCAGGAGGTGTTTCTGCGTGTTTACCGCTCCCGGGCGAGCTACCGGGCCGAGGCCAAGTTCACCACCTGGCTTTACCGGATCGCCACCAACCTGGCGGTAAACCATGCGCGCGACACCCGGCACGAGCGGGTGGTGCAAACCGTTTATCTGGATGCGCCGGACCCGGAGTCGGGCACTACCCCGGACGTCGCTGACGATGAGCCGAATGTGGAACAGCGCCTGATGCGCGAAGAGCGGATGAAGGCTATTCGCATCCATGTAATGGCCCTGCCCGTACGCCAACGGATGGCGGTTTTGATGCATAAGTATCAGGGAATGGATTACCTGCAGATCGGGGAAGTGCTCAAGCTAAGCGATTCGGCGACCAAGTCGCTGCTCTTCCGCGCCTACCAGACGCTGCGCGACAAGTTAAAGGATTATGTTTGAGTAAAAAGAACCGGGCGACACCGGCGGAAATGGGGAAAACGATGGAACGGACAAAAAATAAATGCACCGGTATGGACGCGAAGCTGGCGAGCCTGCTACTCGATCCTGAAGCCGTGCCTGCCAAGGTTCGTGATCATGTTGACGGGTGCGACCACTGCCGCGCGGAGCTTGCGGAGTTGCGGGCGACCATGACCCTGCTGGATACCTGGGAAGGCCCGGAACCTAGCCCCTATTTTCTGACCCGGCTGGACGCGCGGCTCAACGAGGAGCGCGAGGCCGAGCCGGCCGGCTGGCTTGCCCGGCTGCGCGCCCGCTTCATCTACGGTCCGCGGGTCCATGTTCGTCCGTTGGCGGCCATGGCTTTAACCCTTGTACTGCTGCTTGGCGGCGGGATGTATCTGGGCATCACCGACTGGGACCAGCCGTCGTTGCCGTCGGCGCAGGCCGCCGTGGTCCACGATCTGCAAACTTTGGACAGCAACGCACAACTGCTGGACCAGTTGGAGACGATCACCAGCAACCAGAACGGGGATTAGCAGTTCCCAAACTTTGGCCCGGAGCCGGGAGAGATTTGTGACCAGGGTATTCAATGCGGGAAGAACGCGCGCGGTGGCATTGGCAGCCGTGATCGCGGTTGTGTGTATTCCCACAGCCTGGGCTCGCGGTCAGCGCGACGGAGCGCCTCAATACCGTTCCGCACCCGCGCCAAGGGCGCGCACTGCCGCCCCACCGCCTCAATATGCCCGGCCTCAGCCGAACCGCCAATTCCAGGGCCGCCGTGCCCAGCCATCCCCGGGCAGACCGCTGGGGAATGGGCAGCAGCGTCCGGGATATAGGAATCCTCAGGTTAATGCGCGCCCTGCCTATCCGAGTCGGTCTTATCCGGGTCCAGGCTTTGCACGCCCTGCCGCTCCAGGGTATGCGCGTCCAGCCGCACCAGGATATGCGCGCCCCTCAGGTCCAGACTACGCGCGTCCAGCCGCTCCAGGGTATGCTTCCCCCGTATATGCTCCTCCGGGACACCTGGGCGACTGGCTCAATCAGCATCGCAATCTTCCCGTCCAGGACCAGGAGCGGCTTTTGCGAAGCGACCCCAATTTCAGGCGCCTCAACCCGGCAGACCAGCAGCGGTTGACCCAGCAGTTGCGCCAGGTCAACCAGATGCCCGATGAACAGCGGCAGCGCCGACTGGCCCGCGCCGAGATGCTGGAGCGCCTTTCGCCCCAGGACCGCACGCGGGTGAACCTCTCCGCGCAACGCTGGACCACCCAGCCGCCACAGCGCCAGGCGCTGATGACACGCGCCTTCCGCGATCTCCGTACAGTTCCCCAGGAGCAGCGCGAGACGTTGCTCAACTCCTCACGTTACCGGGGCGTCCTCACTTTCGAGGAGCGGGACATCCTCTCCGACATGCTGCTCGTGGAACCCTACCAGCCGGCGCGGCCCTGAAGAGCATCCAAGCGACTCGATTCTGGACGTAAAGAAGGGATGCCTGGCCTACACGAGCCTTCCTGCCATCTTTCCGGGTCGACACGCCGGGGATTCATATATAGTGTTGTATCGGTTACACCTGACGGTCTGGCTTTGCGGCCGGGCAGGAGCGAAGAACGAGTTTCACCGGAATAGACGATGGCACGAGCGATTTGGAACGGCAAAGTCATTGCTGAAAGCGATAGGACAGAGACAGTCGAGGGAAACGTCTACTTTCCCGAGACCAGCATCAAGCGCGAGTACTTTCGCCCCAGCACAACCACATCGATCTGTCCCTGGAAGGGACAGGCCCGTTACATGAACCTACTGATCGACGGTGAAGACAACCCGGACGCTGCCTGGTATTATCCCGATCCCACGCCGGCTGCGCGCAAGATCAAGGGGTACGTGGCCTTCTGGCGGGGCGTGGAGATTGTAGAGTAGGCATTCTCAGTGGGTTGTAACCAAACAAGAAGCCTGAAGCTGGTCGAGCGGCAAATGAAGCCGGGGGCCGACCGTTCCAAATCATCCTCTTCGGGAACTCTTCAAGCTTCCTGGGTCGCCTGTGAAGCCGGCGCAAGGACGGTTCTCATCGCTACCCGCTCGCGTAAAGCCAGAATCACCTGACAGCCAAGAATCATTAGCAATGGATCAAGCGGGCGCATGTGGTACGGCTCCGGATGCGCGAAGTAGTACATCACGGGAAGCAGAAACAGAACTCCTCCGTACCGAACGGCCTCGTAAGGCCTCTCCCGCCAGGCCACGAATAACCCCATAAGCCCGAGCAGCGTCAGGCAGGTGGCGAAGGGGACGTTTTCCCGGTCCATCGGCTCCATGGCCAGATAGCTTTGATTGAAGCTCCAGTAGCCGGTCCATAGATAAACGGCGCGGCGCGCGCACATCCATGCGAACCGGCTGGGATGGGCCTGAATATATGCTTTGGCTTGCTGCTCCTTGTGGTCCATGTAGGCCAGCTCGCCGGCGTTGTACTCCGTCATTTCTTTTGCGTTATGCAGCGGGTGCAGGTCGTCGCTGGTAAAGCGTATTGAAGTGCCGTTGTTGCCCATCCACAGTTCAAGGCCCATGCTGTCGCGCATCGGAATGAAGCGGTGGAAAACCACGGCGTCGCGAATCAGCCAGGGT
>Ga0182027_10003868_pt1 | contig 23479 bp, 21 predicted proteins | sample 712E1DmetaG_FD_121300 | JGI IMG/M metagenome (GOLD analysis project Ga0182027, IMG submission 121300) | Permafrost microbial communities from Stordalen Mire, Sweden - 712E1D metaG (Illumina Assembly) | ecosystem: Environmental > Terrestrial > Soil > Wetlands > Permafrost | place: Sweden... | reverse complement strand
CTTAATCTCTCAAATGACGCGATTTGCCGGCCAACCAAGTCTGAAAGAGAAAATCGGGCAGATGCTCCTGGCCGGGTTCCGCGGGTATGAGGTTGGAGTGGAACATCCCCTCGCGCGCGATCTGGCGGAGCGCAACCTTGGCGGCGTGATTTTGTACGATGAGGAAATGGCGGACCCCGCGCTACGCGGGCGCAATATCCAATCGCGCGCTCAAGTCAAAGCGTTGGTGGCGTCGCTGCAACGCCGCGCGCGCACGCCGCTGTGGGTGGCGATTGACCAGGAGGGCGGCCGGGTCAACCGACTCAAGCCGGCCTATGGATTTCCCGAAACGCTGTCCTATCAAGAGTTGGGGACCATCAACCGGCCGGAGCAGACGTTCGCGCACGCGGAAAGAACGGCGCTGACGCTGCGGGATTTGGGCATCAATTGGAATCTGGCGCCGGTGGTGGATTTGGCCCTGAGTCCGGAAAACCCGATTATTTCCGGCCAGAGGCGGAGTTTTTCGGCGGACCCGGAGATTGTGGCGCGGCACGCGATGGAGTTTGCCAGGGCGCACCGGCGGCACGGGATCATGACGTGCGCCAAACATTTTCCCGGCCACGGCAGCGCGCGCGGCGACACGCATTTGGGGGCGGTGGATGTGACCCGGCATTGGACGGAGCAGGAGCTGATTCCATTTCAGCGGCTGATTCAGGCGGGGCTGTGCGACGCGATCATGACGGCGCATGTTTTCAACGCGCGGCTGGACCCGGACCGGCCCGCCACGCTCTCCCGGGCGGCGCTTCACGGAATGTTGCGCGGCCAGTTAGGCTTCGAGGGCGTGATTGTGAGCGACGACATGGAAATGAAGGCCATTGCCAACGTATGTAGTCTTGAAGAGGCGCTGCGGCTGGGAATCCAGGCCGGGCTGGACGTGCTTTGCTTTGGCAACAATTTGAATTTTGACCCGGACATTGTGGCGAAGGCGGCGGGGATGATTCACGGACTGGTGGAAACGGGGAAAATAACGGAGGCGCGGATTGACGAATCGTTCCGGCGCGTGCAGCAGCTCAAGCATCAATTCAACCTCATTTAACGTGGAGACCGAGCACGAGGAACATCAGCGCCAACCGTGGCTGTGGGTGCCGAGCCTTTATTTTTCGGAGGGCGTTCCGTACGTCATCGTAATGACGATGTCGGTGGTCATGTATAAGAAACTCGGAGTCTCCAAGACGGACATCGGCCTTTACACAAGCTGGCTTTATCTGCCGTGGGTCATCAAGCCGCTGTGGAGTCCGCTGGTGGACATGACGCGGACCAAGCGCGGCTGGATTGTGGCGATGCAATTCTTCATTTCGGCGGGGCTTGGCCTGGCGGCGCTCGCCGTGCGGGGCCGGGGATTTTTCGCGTGGTCGCTGTGGATGTTTCTCGTCATGGCGTTTGCGTCGGCCACGCACGACATTGCGGCGGACGGTTTTTATATGCTGGGCCTGTCGGCGCACGGGCAATCCTGGTGGTCGGGCCTGCGCAGCGCCTTTTACCGGGTGGCGATGATCACGGGCAGCGGATGGCTTGTCATGCTGGCGGGGATGCTGGAAAAGAAGGGGGATGAGGCGCGGGCCTGGTCTCTTGTCCTGTTGACAGCGGCCGGGCTGTTTCTCCTTTTCAGCGTATGGCACAGTGTGGTGCTGCCGCATCCCGCCGGGGACGGGCCGGCGCCGAAGGGCCGGAGCGCGGCGGCCGGGTTTATGGCGGCCTTTCAGTCGTTCTTCCAGAAGCCGGGGGTGTGGATGGCGCTGGCGTTCATGTTGACATACCGGTTTGACGAAGCGCAATTGTCGAAAGTGCTGCAACCGTTCTTGCTCGACACGCGGCAGGCGGGAGGACTGGGATTGCAAACGGGCGAAGTGGGATTGGCTTATGGCACAATCGGTGTTTTGGCGCTGACGTGCGGCGGGCTTCTGGGCGGATTTGTGGCGGCAAGATACGGGTTGAAGAAAGCGCTGCCTTGCCTGGTTTGCTCCATGTACCTGCCCAAGCTGGCCTTCGTCTTTCTGTCGTTCCTTCAGCCGCGGGATTTCCGGGTGGTCTGCGGGGCGGTCGCGGTGGAACAATTCGGCTACGGCCTGGGCTTCGTGGCCTTTATGCTGTACCTGCTCTATTTTTCCGACGGCCCGCATCGGACGGCGCATTACGCGATCTGCACCGGATTCATGGCGCTGGGGATGATGATACCGGGGATGTGGAGCGGCTGGCTGGCCGACCATTTGGGCTACAAGCGTTTTTTCTTATGGGTGATTTGCTCGGCGCTGCCGGGGTTTGTGATCGCCCTGCGGCTGAAGGTGGACCCGCAATTTGGCCGAAAGTCCGGAGGTGCCAGGCCCTGAGTCGCGACCCCAATCCTCCAAATCAATGGACATCTCAATTGAGAATTGGTCATTGAAGATTTGTTATTGGTTATTGGGGGTTGGATTGCGGATTGCGGGGGAAACCTTACATTACAACCATGCAGTCTCAAACATTCGCCAAAGCGATTGAAGCCAGCGCCGACCCGTCGCGGGCGGGCGCCTGCGTGGCCCGCTTGAGGGAAAGCGGGGCCGCCGGAATTCCCGGCGCGCCTTCCGCCGAACAGGCGCGCATCCTGGCTTCGCTGCTGGCCGGCTCGCAAATGGCGGGCGAGTTGCTCACGGCGCATCCCGAATGGCTGCCGCCGCTTCTGGAACCCGGCCTGCTCCAGCATCCCCGCCGCGAGCAGGGCTTCCGCCGCGAAATCGAGCGATGGCTCAAACCCGCCCTGGAGCGGGACGAGATCCAGCCGGCCTTCGACAAGTTGCGCGAGTTCAAACAGCGCGAGATGTTGCGCATCGCCGCGCGCGATCTGGCCCGGCTGGGCGGGACGCTGGAAATTACGCGCGAAATCTCCGAGGTCGCCGATGCGTGTCTGGACGCGGTCTATCGGCTTTGCCTGCAAACGCTGACGCGGCGTCTGGGCCAGCCGTTCCATGCCGCGCCGGACGGCCGCTGGGAGGCGACGCGGTTTTGCGTGCTGGGCCTGGGCAAACTGGGCGGGCAGGAATTGAATTACAGTTCCGACGTGGACGTTATTTTTCTTTACAGCGAGGAGGGGTGTCTTTTCAAAACGCGCCCGCGTCCCGGCGAACAAACCGGCAGGAGCATGGCGAGCCATTTGTTCTTCACGCGTCTGGCCGAGAGCATGATCGCCGAGGTCACGCGGCTGACACCGCAGGGCGCGCTCTACCGCATTGATCTGCGTCTGCGGCCGGAAGGAGCGGCCGGCCCGCTGGTCCGGTCTCTGGGCAGCTTTGAAACTTATTACGCCCAATGGGGCCAGACCTGGGAACGCATGATGCTCATCAAAGCCCGCCCGGTCGCCGGGGATGCGGAATTGGGGGCGGAGTTTCTGGAAATGATCCAGCCCTTTCGCTATCCCCGCTCCGTGGGCGAGGGAATGTTCCGCGATGTCACCTCGATGAAATCCCGCATCGAGAACGAAGTGGTCAAGGCGGGCGAACTGGAGCGCAATGTCAAGTTGGGCCGGGGCGGAATCCGCGAAGTGGAGTTCATCGTCCAGACGTTGCAACTTCTCCACGCGGGCCGGATGCCGTTTCTCCAGGGGGCCGGCACGATTCCCATTCTGGAAAAACTGGCCTCCTACCGCCTTCTCAGCGCCGAGGACGCCAAATCATTGGGCGCGGCCTATCTTTTTTTGCGCGACGTGGAGCACCGCCTACAGATGGAAGCCGGCCAGCAAACCCACACCATCCCCACCGTGCGCCAGGCCCGCGAACGTCTTGCGCGTCTCATGGGGTTTGAGTCTCTGCCGGCCTTTGAGTCCGCGCGCCAGGCCCACACCCGGCTCATCCGCCGCCTCTACGAGAAGACGCTCGGAGTCGGGGAACCCGCCAAGACGTCCGGGCTGCCCGGGGACTTCGCCGGCGCCGAAACGGACTGGAAGGAATTTTTGGCGCGGCACCATTTTCGCGATGTGGACCGCGCCTTGCGCATGGTGGAGATGTTCGTGAATGGGCCGGGCTTTGTGCATGTCTCCGCCCGCACCTCCGAATTGGCGCGCGAACTGCTCCCCAGGTTTTTCGCCCTGTGCCCGCCGCAACCCGGCGCCGCCGCCGCCGGCAAGCCGCGCCTGTCCGATCCCAACAATGTAGCGTCGGCGCTGCGCGCCGAGAAGCCGCGCCTGTCCGATCCGGACCGGGTGATGGTGCGGTTGCAAAGCTATATGGAGGCCTACGGCGCGCGGGCGATGCTGTGCGAATTGTGGACCCAGAAGCCCTCGCTTTTTGAGCTGCTGCTGCTGCTCTTCGACCGTTCGGAATTTCTGGCGGAAAGAGCCATCCGCACCCCCGACCTGGTGGACGACTTGGAAGCCAGCGGCCGGTTGCGCCGCCAAAAGACCGCCGGTGAGACGCTGCACGACCTGCGCTACGGCCTGGAGGACCCGGACCAATTCGGCTGGCTGCGCCGCTATCACGAAGCGGAATTGATGCGCATCGGGCTGCGCGACATTTTGGGCCTCGCCGATTTCGAGCTGAACCTCCGCGAGCTTTCCGCCCTGGCCGCCGCCTGCCTGCAATACGCCCTGGACGCGGTTTGCCGCGGGCAGCGCCTGGGCGCGGCGCCTTTCTGCATTATTGGCATGGGCAAATTGGGCGGCGCCGAGCTTGGTTACGGCTCGGACCTGGACGTGCTTTTTGTGGCTCCGTCCGGCGCGAAGAACCTTCCCGCCTTCCAGCCCCTGGCCGCCGGGGTGATGGACCTCTTGGCCCGGCCGACGGAGCTTGGGATTGTGTTTCGTGTTGACACACGATTGCGCCCGGACGGCGAAAAAGGCCTGCTCGTCAACACCCTCGAGGCTTATGAGGAATACTACCGCCGGCGCGCCGGCCTCTGGGAAATCCAGGCCCTGACCCGCGCCCGGCCCCTCGCGGGCGACATGACCCTCGGCGGGCAATTTGAGCAGATGGCCGCGGCGCTGGCCAACTTCACCCCGCAAAATGTCGCCGCCGGTTTTGTTCTTCCCTCTTCCGCCGGCAAACCGCAATCCGGCCTCGCCGCCTACACACCGGCGTGGAAGGCGGAAATCGCCCGGATGCGCGCGCGGACGATCCAGGAACGCACGGGGCCGGGCCGGGACCATTTGGCGATCAAGACGGGAGCGGGTGGGCTGATGGACGCGGAATTCATGGCGCAGACTTTTTGTTTGACAGCGGGCTGGCGGGAGCCGAACACATTGCAGGCCTTGCGCCGGGCGGTGGACGAGGGCCTGCTCGCGCCCGCCGGCGGCCAATCGCTGCTGCAAAGCTACGCGCGGCTTCGCCGCATGGAAGGCATCCTGCGGCTCTGGAGTTTTGAGCCCGAAACGGAATTGCCCGACGAGGACGCGCCGCTTTACCGGGTCGCCGTGCGTTGCGGCTATGAGAGCGCGGGCGAATTCATGAGGGATGTCAAACAAATTCGCGCCGGCATTCGCGCGGTGTATGAGACGATGTTCCCTTTGTAGGACGAAGATGCAGCTTTCCAAGGAAGCCGGAAAGGACGGAAAGGACGCAAGGGACAGAAGGGACGCATGGGTTGCATGGGAAGAATGGGACGCGGCTAATTGCGGCCCTGGGCCGGCGATGGGCGGGCCGGCAATCGGAGGGAACCGATCTCGGCTTCCTCGACGGCTTTCTTGTAGGCGAGAATGCCCTCCACAATGGAGCGGGCCATCCGCTCGCGGAAATCGGAGTCATATATTTTTTTAGCGTCCTGCGGGTCGCTCATAAAGCCGCCTTCGATGAGGATGGCCGGCATGCGCGCTTCCCTGAGAACGAGCAAATGGGAGTGTTTCACCTCGATGTCGTCCAGGGGCAGGCTGGCGGTGATGGACTTGAGGACTTCGTATGCCAGCAGGATGTTGCGGTCGTCGGAGGCGTTTCCCGGGTTGACGATTTCGGCGCCGGTCCCCGATCCGCCGTTGCTGGATTTCATGCCGGCGGGCGCCATGCAGTGGACTTCGACACCACGGAGCGAAGGGAGGACGCTGGAGTTGTAATGCAGGCTGACAAACAGGTCGGCCCCGGCCTTTGCCGCCAGGGCGGGGCGCGGCGAAAGCTCCACATAAACATCATTGGTGCGGGTGAGAACCACTTTGAAACCCTCCGCCTGCAACAGTTTCTCCACCGTCCGGGCCAGCAGTAAAGTATATTGCTTTTCCGAGTGTTCGCCGTCCCTGGCCCCGGGATCGGTGCCGCCGTGGCCGGGGTCCAGACAGATGGTATGGACCCGCGCGGGGGACTTCTGCGGAAACAGGATCGGCTGGAAGGTCTTTTGCACGTCGGCCAGGGAGATCCAGGGGACGCCGTTGCGGTTGATCACCGGCAGGGAGAGGGAGACATTGACGCCGTTAATTTGGGCCTTGAGGGATTCGGGCGTGAGCCGGACGCTGGCGGATTGGTTGGTCACCAAAATGGGTTCGTCCTTTCTGCGCCAGACCATTTTGAGATCGTCCTTGTCCGCCCAGTCGCCGACCCGGACATATTCCGCGCCGGAAATGGCGATGCGTTCCAAGCCGATGATTCCGCTCGCGGCCGGGCAGGCGCAGGCGGCCAGCAGTATGCATGCGGTAAAGACGGCTTTCATTTTTCGCTCAATCTGCCCGGCCCGGACGGGCGGACGCAAGCGCAAAGGCGAATGACAAATGTGTCCACCAACCAGAGACACTTCTCGATTGAGAATTGGTCATTGAAGATTTGTTATTGGTTATTGGGGTTCCGGTTGAGGACGGTGGCGTAGGTTTTGGAAACGCCGGTGGCGGGAATGGAAACGGTGTAGGACTTGCCGGAAGGATCCACGGAACATTTGATGCAGTTGCCCACGCAGTTGGCGGGGAGATTGGCAATGTAATTGGTGTCGGTGTTGTAGTTCGTGGCGCCCCGCAGATTGAGATGGGTTTGCCACATCGTTTGGATGGAAGGGACGCTCCGCAACGTGGCCAGCGTTTCAGGGTCGGGTCCCTTGCGCGGCCCGTTGCTCATCACAGACACCGTCGGGTTCAAGGAGCGGACCAGGAGCGGGTTGCTGCTCTGGTTCAGGCCGTGGTGATCCACCGCCATCACGTCAACGGTCCCAATATAGTCAACCGGGCAAACCAGTTTGCCTTCCGTGTTCCAGGTCAGGTCTGCGCCGAGGAAGAACTTAAAGGGGCCGAGCTTGAGCAGCATGACGATGCTGTTGGCGTTGTCGGTGCCATCCGCGGCACGCTGGGTGGCGTCGGGATTTATCCCATTGGTAACGCCGGCGCCCAGGGCAAAAACTTGTTTGCGCGCGGCGACACATTGAAGAGAGAGCGCGGCAGCGGCGCTGGATTGCTTCACCGGAATCACCTGTCCTAACTGCATGATGGCCCGGCTGTCCGCCTTGAAGGTCCGGTACGGCGTGATCTCCCTGGCAAACTGCGCGTCGTGGCTGGCGACGCTGTCCGAATCGTGGTCGGGAATGCCATTGTCCAGCATTTGCCCGACCGGCATCAGCTTGGCCAGTTCCGCCGCGCCGCCAAAATGGTCCATGTGGAAATGCGTCATGATCATGTAATCAATCTTGCTCACGCCCTCGGCGACGGCGGCCTTTTGGACGCGCAGCGCGCTTGAGTCCTGGGCGTTTGGCGAACTGGGGTTCCCGGTGTCCACGAGAATGGACTCCCCGGTCGGCGTGACGATGAGCGTGGAGGCGCCGCCTTCGGTGTCAATCCAATAGATGTTGAGAGGCCGGGCGGGGGCGGCGGCGCGCGCGAAGAGGGCGGCGGCGAGGATGAGAGTTAAAACTAATAATTGGGCGGCGTGTTTCTTCATGGCTGCGGATTTGCAGGTTGATCGGTGGCGGGCGGTCCGGGCGGACGGTCGCGGGCGGTGAGTTGGGTTTGGGCGGACCGGGAGACATAATGGTCGCGCAAGGCGGCGCGTTGGGCATCCAGGGCGTCGAGCTTTTTGCAGGCGGCGTTGCGCGAAACGGCCGGGGAGGGCGGCAGGCTCCGTGGCCCCCCGAGGGAGAGGGCGGGACCGGTGTCGTTCACATAGCTTTGCAGGGTCAAAAGATAGCTGTCGAGCAAGGGCAGCAGTTCAGGAGTCATCTGGCGGCGCAAGAGCAGCAGCTTTTCGAAGGCGCGCTGCAAGGCGGCGGAGGCCTGGGCCGGTTCCCAGGTGGTGATGACTTCCTGCAAGGTGATTTCCGCCTCGGCCGGGAGGCGGTCGGGGCTGAAATGGACCAGCACGGGGACATCCAGGGCTTGCTGGAGTTTGTGCCAACTGTCGGGCGGGCTGAAGCGGGAGGCAAGATCAACGCCGGTGAAGTTGACGCAGGCCAGCCCCCACCACTTTTCCACATCGAGCAACCGCGCAAAGTACGGGGAGAAGGCCTCGAGAAAAGAGGTTTGCCAGTTCAGATGTTGGGGCAGTTTGTCAATCATCGCGCCCAGGCGGCGATTGCCATCCTGGAACTGCAGCAGTTCTTCCACGAAAACTTGCGCGCAGGCGGAATAAAGAACGTAATTGGCGCCGGCGACTTTTTCCGGCTCGGGCCAGCAGAGTTCCTGAAAAGTGAGCGGCGTCTGCCGTCGCAATTGGGCGCGGACGGCTTCCAGCGGCGGCAACTTAAGCTGGTTGGTGTTGATTCGCGACTGGAGCGGGAGAAGCAAAGGGGGAAGGCTGTCCGCCTGCAAACGGGCGCTCAGGCCGGCGAGGAGCCAGAGGGGGATTTCGGTCGAACGGCCGCCGGCATGGCGGTTTGCCGTTTCGGTCAGGAGCGCCTTGAGAATGGCGCGGAAGAGGAGATCACTCTCGATGGGCGAAGGGAGGGTGAGACGATAGCACCAACCGGTCGTACCATGGATGCCTTCCAGGAGCGGGCCTTGATCTGGCGGGAGGGCGGGATTGATGAAGAGAGTGATGTTGCCCTGCCATTCGTCCCGCCGGCCCATTACCGACAGGAGCGATTCCTTGATCTTCTCGCAGTAAATGACCAACAAGAAAGGGTCGAGGCGAAGTCTGGAATCGCTGTTGGCCCGCTCGGTGGGGCTGAGGTTGAATTGGCCCGGAATGCCGGAAGGCTCCAAAACGGCGATGGGCAGGCCCTCCTGGCGCGGGGCAAAGGCGAGGAACTGGCCGGAAGCGCTCTTGGCGGTGAGCATATCCATCCCCGGCTGGGCATCAGCCCGGCCAAAAGCCAGCGCGCAAAAGAAAGCCGCCAACCAAGTTCTCATACCAGTTCCAGTTCGCAATCGCACTATTCCAAAATCCAATTTGCGGCGGTCATGGGCCGTCGCTACAGGTTCTTCAGTTCTTAAGCTCGCCGCAGTCGAGCATCTCCTTGCCGTAGTAGGGATTTCGGATGTCCTTGCCGGTTTGCAACCAACTGGCATCGGCCATCGGGCAATAGACCTCGTGATAGGTCCCCTTGCCGGCTTTCTTGTCCGCCAGATATTTGACCAGCGACGCGCTGAGAGGCTTGAAGGCGGCGCGGGCGGCCTTGATGTCTTTGGCTTGGGCGAGCGTATCGGCCTGCTTGGCGACCTCGGGCGGGAGCATTTTCATCGAGTCGCCATTGACAGCCGCGGCGATGGCTTTGGCGTGGGTGTCCAGACCTTGAATGGAGTCGCCGGCGAGGTTGGTTTGGATGGCCAGATAGTGGTTGAGAACGGATTTCACCGGCTCCATGAGCGCCGGTTCGTCCGCGGCGCGGAGGGTGGTGTTGCAGAGGAGAGCGGCTGCCGCCGCGAGGGCGAGGGTGAGTGATGTGAGTTTCATATAGGACTTATAGGACTTATAGGACTTATAGGACTTATAGGACTTATAGGACTTATGGGACTTATGGGATTAATAGGACTCATACGACTCATAATATCACCTTTGGGCGGGTTGATCAAGTTGGCGCAGGGCGAAGGAGCATGCGCCTATCGCCACGGCTTCGCTGGTGCCCAGGCGGGTCACGCCGACGCCGATGCGCTGCAACGGGTCGTATTTGACCTTGCGCTTGCCGCCGGGCACGGTGACCACCCGCGTTTCGCCGGCCAGGAATGTTGCCAGTTGCGCGGGGTCTTCGAGATTGAAGGCGCGGGAGGCGAGCCGGCGGAATTGGCCGCCGCCCGGGCCGGTGTAGTTGCTGTTCAACTCGGCGGTGAGGGCGGGCAGGAAAAGCGGCGCGGCGCCGGAGAGTCCGCCGCCGACCACGGCGAGTCCATCCACCAGCGTGAGGGCGTTGGCCATCGCGTCGCCAACGACTTCGCCCAGTTGGCGAAAGGCCTCGAGGGCGGCGGCCCGGTTGCCGGGCTGGCGGCCCAAGCCGATGTCGCAGATGACTTTGGGTTCCGGCGCCTGATCGAAGGGCAGACCGGCATTGTCCGCATAGACGCGGCGGACGGCGCGGATGCTGGCCCCTTCCTCCGCGTTCATTTTGGGCTGCAGTTTGTGGCGCAACAGCCAGACTTCGCCGGCGATGGAATTGTCGCCCATGAATAATTCGCCGTTGCGCACAATGCCGCCGCCGAAACCGGTGCCGAGGGTGACGCCGAAAAGGTTGTTGTAACGCTTGGGGCTGCCGGCCTTTTTCAGCAGGGCGTTGACCTGCGGCAAGAAGCCGGCGATGGCTTCGCCATAGACGAACAGGTCGCCATCGTTGTTGATGAACACCGGGATGCCAAACTTGTCCTCCAGCATCGGCCCCAGCGCGACGCCGCCGCGGAAGCCGGGCAGATTGCCCAGGTCGCCGATGATGCCGTTGGGGTAATCGGCTGGACCCGGGAACGCAAAACTGATGGCGGCGGGGGGCTTGGGGCATTGCTCTTTGACGCGCGCGAAGCCTTCGACGATGTTGGCCAGGCAGCGGTCCAGGTTGTCGCCGTTGGCGGGGAGGGCGACGGTGGCGGTGAGCGGCTTGTTGGCGCGCATGGCGGCGAAGCGGAAGTTGGTGCCGCCGGCGTCAAGGGTCATGACAATGCGTGGATCGGGGGATGGCTTCATGATTGCGGATTGCGGATTGCGGATTGGTCATTACGATGCGTGGATCGGGCTGGCTTCACGGGAATGGCTCAGGATTGCGGGTTTGCCGAGGCCGACGCGGGTTTCCTGCCGCCCTTGAGGATGGAGAGGAGGACCAAATAGACGAAACAAGCGGCGGGAACGACGAAGGCCAAAGTCAGCCAGGTCCCATCGGTTTCCACCCAGCTCTTGTCCGTCTCTAACTGCTTGAGTCCGTGCGAAATGACCTTGCCCATGAGCAAAGGAACCAGGGCACCGCCGGAGATGGCCATGCACATGAGGCCGCTAAGTTCGTTGGCGCATTGGGGTTTCTCTTCGACAGTAATGGAAAAGAGCATCGGCCAGATGTTGGCGAATCCGAGGCCGCCACAGACAATGCCAGCCAGCGCCAACTCCTTGACGCGAGTCATCATTAACACCAAACCGGCCAGCCCCAAGAAAGCGGAGATGCGGAAGAATGCGTGAGCACGGACTTTGACGCTTCCAGCCACGATGCGTCCGACCGTCAGCGCACCGAAAAACAGGACGGGCCCAGCCCAAGCCGCTGCGTCCGGGTTGAACCCAAAGCCCTCCATTGCGGGTTTGAGAAAGGTGCTCATGCAGACCTCGGCGCCGACATAAAGGAAAATGCCCAGCACTGCGAAAGCGAACACGGGCTGGCCCAACAAAGCCAGAGAGCTTCCGATACTGGGAGGCACCTCGGCCTTGGTTTCCTGAACCTTGAGAGCGGACACGGATAGAAACGCAAGGGCCATCAGCACGAAAAAGATGGGAAACACACCGCGCCATCCCATTTTCTCCAGCACCGGGAGGAACGCCAGGGAAATCCCGGCGGTGGCGAGGATGGTCATGGTGGTCGAGCCTATGCCTTTAATGCCCTGCGCGAGGGCGAGGTTGCGACCGAAGGCTCCTTCCGGACTGATGTCGCGCATGATGGGATTGCCCGCCACTTGGAGGAACGTGGTACCCACACCCAAAAGAAGAATGCAGGCAAGCAACAAGGGGAATGGCGGATTCATGAAAGCCGGCACGGCCACGCCCACCGTGTTGAGCGCCAAGCCGAGCAGCATGAGCCTTTTCTTGCCGATCCGGGCCGCCAGGAGACCGCCGGGCACACTGCAGACGGCAAAGGCAATGAACACGAAGAAGGGCATCAAGGCTGCCACCACAGGGTTGCCCGACACCGCACTGGAGAGCGGCCCCATCGCATCGGCCACACCCATGAGGAGGAATGCCAGGAATATCGGAAGTGTGTTTAGAGTCATTGTTTGTCCTCTCTCTATATTTCAGGTTGCGGTTTTATTCTTCGAGCCTCGGCGCGCACTTTAGCAGCCTCGGGAACTTCCGCCAATCAAAAATTCAATGAGGTGTTCTTCTTCCCCCGAGGATGCCGCTTGCAAGAAGGCTGGAAGGAACGAAGGGGAAGAATGGGAGGCATGGGAGGAATGGGACGAAAGGAACGAATGGGATGAATGGCACAAGTGGTTTTCTCCAATATTCAATCCATGGCGATACGATTTATTTTCTTGGAGTGGTTCACGAGCGCGGTCATCCTGACTGGCTGAAAGAGCGGCTTGGCAGCAACGATTAGCGGCCTGTAGAACGAAGACATGCAACTCCAGAAGGAATTCAGCTTTGAACCCGGCGGGACGGACGGGGGATATGCGCAATGGGTGGTCGTCCGGCAAATGGCGGCGGAGGAGGCGGCGCGAAGATTGAACATGCCGGTGGGGCGCGAAGTGGAAGTCTGGCTGCGCGGCGGCATCCGGCTGCGGGGCAAGTTGCGGCTGCGGGACGACTTGCTTTTCGTCGAAGAAAGCAAAGTCAGGAACCTGGGTTTGACGGTGGATGGCGTCCCTTTCATCTGCGCCGAGATCGAATCGTGCGTGGCGATGGATTAGCCCGCATTCCGCCCTTGCGGAGTGTGCGGGGCGGGCTATAATTTGGGGCATGATGAATGCGGTTGAGCCGGCTCCAGTCCCCGTACGCGGCGCGCAAATCTGGCCGCTTTCGGTGGCCGCGTACCGCGTGCTGGCCGAAGCAGGGCTAATCCCCAAGAACACCGAGCTTCTCTACGGGTTCGTTTATACGAAAATGTCCAAATCCCCCTTCCATTCCGCACTGCTCCGCCGGCTGAAACGGCTGCTGAAAGCGGTGATGCCGCCTGATTGTTTTATTGATAGCGAGCAGCCTCTGGCGTGCGCGGACTCCGAGCCGGAGCCGGATATTGCGGTCATTCGCGGATCGGAAGAGGAGTTTTTGAATGAACACCCCCGCACCGCCGAATTTGTAATCGAAATTTCAATTACCAGCCATGATTACGACCGCTCGAAACTTCGCGCTTATGCCGCCGCCGGCGTGAAGGAATGCTGGCTTGTCCTCGGCCCGGAAAAGCAGATCCAAGTCCACCGGCATCCCAAGGATGGCCAATTCACCGAACAGGCCCTTCACGGCCCCGGAGGCACCCTCACCAGCGCCGCCTTGCCGGAATTCACGCTGTCCCTTGACGCCTTGTTCGCCAAGTGACCTTCCCGGCGCGAGCGGAAAAAGGGGACAAAAGAAAGTGGAAACGATGAGGCGTGACCCCGGCATGGTGGCCTGCCGGGAAAGAGATCGAGAGATTATTTTCTCCGGAACATGAGGCGCCGACATTACAAGATCGTCATCCTCGATTCATGCTCCTTTCATAATTGTGTGTTTCAATAAGCGCGCATGGGGGTATAGGCTGCAAGCAGCATTGGACTACGAGCAGTCAATCATGCTGCTCTCCGGCCCCCGGAAGCTGGACGACACAGTTCAGCCGATCCAGATCGCGTCTTGAAAAGCAGAAAGAAGAAGTCCGGACTATGAACACAAAGAAAGCAATCTACGTCGCGGTGCTGGCTGTTGGCATCGGCATCACTGTTGTCTGCATGACGGCGGTCAAGCGCCAGCAAGCCGCACAAGAAGCAGCGCGGCAGAAACCCGCCGTGCAACAACGCGCCGCGACCGTTCCGCCTTCAGCGCCAACCGCCGAGGCCCCGGCGGCGCCGCCGGTCGAAGAAGCCGTCCAGGAACCGCAAATCGCGCCGCCGAGACGCGGCGGGGTTGCCACACAACCACCGGCCGCGCCCATAGTTCAAGCTCAGCCGGCGCCGGCAAACGCCGCGGGAGACCAGGACCCGACGGCGCGCGAGGCGTTGAGTTACGTCGGCGCGGACCCCGGTGCCACCGCGTATTGGACAACGGCGATCAACAATCCCGATCTCCCCGCCCGGGAACGCAAGAATCTGATCGAAGACTTGAACGAGGACGGTTTGTCCGATCCGAGCAATCCCGGCCCGGAGGACCTTCCATTGATCATGAGCCGCATTCGACTCATTGATCAGCTTGCACCCAGTGCGATGGATCAGGTGAACGCGGACGCTTTCGCGGAAGCCCGCAATGACCTTGTGAACATGGTGAGCGACCTGACCGGGCAATAACTGTAATGGGTCTTGGGGCAGCAGCCCATTGGGCACTCTGGGGCGGCTGAGACTGGGCGCGAATAATTACGGGATTGTCATGCTCGATTTAGGCATCTTTCATCATTCTGTGTTTCACTGCATGCGGTCGCAATGATTGCGACGCAACAGAATCGAAAACTCACAACTTGAAAACGAGAAACTATGAAAATGATGAAATTGAAATACATGATGAGCGCCCTGGCGGGCCTGGGTTTGGTTGGCGGAATTCTTCCGAACGCGTTGGCCGCGGCTGCCAGTGCCAAGCCAAGCCCCGCGGCGGAAGCCAAGATCACTCAAGCAATCAAAGCCGCTTATCCCGGCGCGGTCATCGATGGGATGGGATCACCAACTTTGGCATGGTCAACGAGCATATTTACCGCGGCGCTCAGCCGGATGCGTCCGGCATGGCCAGCCTGAAACAGCTTGGCATCAAGACCATTATCTGTCTCCGCATGGCCAACGACCTCTGGGGGCCGGAAAAGGTCGAAGCCGCCAACAACGGCATGACTTTCATCAACATCCCGCTTCCGGGCGCTGCCCGGCCCAACGAGGGGGATGTGGCGCGCGCGCTTTCCATTATTGAGAATTCTCCCGGCCCGGTATTTGTCCATTGCTGCTTCGGATGCGACCGCACCGGAACGATCATCGCCTGCTACCGCATTGAGCATGACCAATGGACGGGCGCGGAGGCCCAAAAGGAGGCGGACCACTATGGGATGTCGCCGCTGGAGTTTGGGATGAGGCGATTTATTGCCAATTTCGCCGGCCGGGCGGCCAAAGAGCGCCGCGGCATTCCCCGATCAGTGATCCCAAAACTTTAGACTCGCGCTGGCCGGCGGGTTTGCTAAATTGACCGTATGCGAACGGCGATTTATCCCGGGAGTTTCGATCCCATCACCAACGGCCACCTGGACTTGGTGCAACGCGCGGCCAAGCTTTTTGACCGCGTGATCGTGGCCGTGGCCGTCAACGAAGGCAAGAATCCGCTCTTCACGCTGCCGGAGCGGCTGGAGATGGTGAAGGCTTCGCTGCAAGCCATCCCGAAGGCGGAGACGGATTCGTTCGACGGTTTGCTGGTGGATTATGTGGAAAAGCAGGGCGGGCAGGCCATTATCCGAGGATTGCGGGCGGTGTCGGATTTTGAATTTGAGTTTCAACTGGCGCTGATGAACCGGAAGCTGAACGAGCGGGTGGAGACCATCTTCATGATGCCCAAGGCGAGTTACACCTTCCTCAGTTCGCGCATCGTCAAGGAAATCGCGCGGCTGGGAGGCGATGTCGGCTGTTTCGTGCCGGAACCGGTGCGGCAGGCGCTCCCGGCAAAATTCAAACAACAGGCGCGGCCATGCCCTTGACCCTTAATATCCGCCACCTGGAGGAAAAGGACCTCCGCGTCAAAGGAAAGCTGCCTGCGACGGAATTGGAGCTGGACCACGCCGACGAACTGGTGCGCGCCCGCCTGCCGTTGTACTACGACCTGACGGCGCATCAGGCGGGGCGGGATATTCTGGTCCGCGGCCGGCTGGAAATGGGGCTGGATTGCGAGTGTGCGCGGTGCCTGAAGCCGTTTCGATACCGGCTGAAAATAGGGGATTGGCTGCTGCATCTGCCCGCGGATGGCCCGGAGAAGCCGGTGTTGAAGGATGATCTCATGGACTTGACGCCCTATCTGCGGGAAGCTATTCTGCTTGAGTTTCCGCAACATCCGTTGTGTGATAGCAGTTGCGCTGGATTGCCCCAGCGGGCAGACGAGAACCGTCCGCAAGAAAAAGGGTCCGGCCCGGCGCCAGAGGCGTCGGCCTGGGCTGAATTAAACAAATTAAAGTTCTAACAGACAACAAGTTATGGGAGTTCCAAAACGCAAGCCTTCACACAGCCGCCAGCGGATGCGCCGCGCTTACAACAGCGTCCTCAAGCTGCCGCAATTAAGCGCCTGCCCCCAATGCGCCGCCCCTTATATCCCGCACCGCGTATGCCCGTCCTGCGGATACTATAATGGACGCCAGGTCATTTCTGTGAATGTCAAGGGCTGACGTGGATTCGGGGAGCGCGGACACATTTTCTCCGCGCTCTTCGCATTTATGCGAATCGTTGTGGATGTGATGGGGGGGGATCACGGCCCGCAAGTTATTATTGATGGCGCTCGGCTGGCCTTGGAATCCAAGGCCGGTATCACCGAGCTTTATTTCGCCGGACGCGAGGACGAAATCAAAGCTGCCATGTCCCGGGTTGGCTGCGACGATCCGCGCGTCAAAATCCTCCACGCCAGCGAAGTCATCACGATGGAGGACAAGCCGGTCGAAGGGTTGCGCCGGAAGAAGGATTCCTCGATCCTGCGCGCGGTGGACCTCCTCAAGGATGGCAAGGCCGACGCCTTGATTTCCCCGGGCAACACCGGCGGCATCGTCGCCGCCTCGACCATCCGCCTTCGCCCGCTGGCCGGGTTGGACCGTCCGTGCATCGCGACGGTGATTCCTGCGCCGGAGAACGAATTCGTGCTGCTGGATTCCGGGGCCAGCGTGGAATGCCGGCCGCGGCATTTGCTGGATTTCGCCATCATGGGGAGCGTTTACTCGCGGGAGATACTCGGCTACAAGTCGCCGCGCGTCGGCATTTTGAGCAACGGCACCGAGCCGAACAAGGGCACCGAACTGACCATCGAAGCCTGCAAGCTCTGCCAGCAAGTCAACCTCAATTTCATTGGCAACGTCGAAGGCCACGACCTTTTTCATAACCGGGTGGACGTGGTAGTGTGCGACGGGTTTGTCGGCAACATCGTGTTAAAGACACTGGAGAGCTTTTTCAAGGGCCTGGGCGCCTGGCTCAAGACTGAAATCAAAAAGAACCCAAAACGCCAACTCGGGGCATGGCTCGCCAAAAACGCCTTCCGCGCCATCGTCCGCCGCCTGGACTCCGACGGACGCGGCGGGGCGCCCTTGCTCGGCTTGAACGGCACCGTGGTCAAGGCCCACGGCTCGGCGCGCGAACGCGCCATCATGAACGCCGTCCTCATGGGCGCCGGGGCGGTCCAGCACCACATCAACGACATCATCCAGGCGGAGGTGGCCCAGGCCGCCGCGCGCCTGACAGAGGCCAAAACATGACTCAGCCCGCCAAGAACTTTATCAACCCGCGCGCCCTCCACCAATTCAAAAGCCGCACCTGCTCCATTGCCGCCGTCGGCTCCTACCTGCCCGACCACGTCCTCACCAACGGCGATCTGGAAAAAATGGTGGACACATCCGACGAATGGATCACCACCCGCACCGGCGTCAAAGAGCGCCGCATCGCCGCCAAGCACGAATACACCTCCGACCTCGCCGTCAAAGCCGCCCAGCTTGCCATGCAACGCGCCGGGGTCACCCCCGAGCAGATTGACCTCATCGTCCTGGCCACCATCACCCCCGACATGCCCTTCCCCTCCACCGCCTGCGCCGTCCAACGTAAGATCGGCGCCACTCGCGCGGTCGCCTTCGACATCGAAGCGGCCTGTTCCGGGTTCCTCTTCGCCCTGGAAATCGGCTGCCACTTCATCACGGCCCACACTTTTGACACCGCGCTCGTCATCGGCGCCGAGAAACTTTCCACCATTACCGACTGGACTGACCGCAACACCTGCGTTCTGTTTGGCGACGGCGCCGGGGCGGCCCTCTTGCAACACCGCCCCAACGCCCACGGCCTGCTGACCACTTGCATGGGGTCGGACGGCAATAAAGGGGATTTGATTTGCATGCCCGGCGGCGGATCACAAAATCCGGCCAGTGTCCATACCGTGTCTGCGCGAATGCACTTCCTGCGCATGAACGGCAAAGAGGCCTACAAAAACGCCGTCAACGCCATGTGCAACGCCGCCAAGGAAGCCTTGCGCCGTTGCGAGACCGACATTACCCGCATCAAGTGCGTCATCCCCCATCAAGCCAATCGCCGTATTATTGACGCCGTGGCCGAGCGCCTCGGCGCGAAGCCGGAGCAAGTCTTCATCAACCTGGAAAAATACGGCAACACCTCCGCCGCCTCCGTGGCCATCGCGCTGGACGAGGCTGTGCAGGCCGGCCGCATCCAAAGGGGCGACCTGATCCTCCTCATCGCCTTCGGCTCCGGCCTGACGTGGGCGGCGGCCGTCATTGAATGGTGAGTGGAGTGCTGGAGTGATGGAAAGCCCCATTCCCCATGAGTCCCATGCGTCCGGGCGCATCTCACCTTTGTCGAGCCTTCCTCTTGGCTCGGCAGGTAAAACAGAATAATGATCAAAACCCCGCGCTGAGGAAAGACATTCTCAATGGACCTGAGATGCCCCAAGTAAGACTGGTACGCGCAAAGAAAGCTTTCTTTCTGGAGGAGACTTGGATAGCGTGCGTCATGCCTTCGCGTTTTGGCACCGGTGAACTATATGGCTTTGACTTCAGCACGCTCTCCGCGGAGCGGGTGCGACAGTTGTCCTCGGTTTCGCACAGGGATGTCGAATGTCCATTCAAACCGCCTGAGGAAGGAAAGCCGGCGCGGCGATGCAATAAGAAGGGAGGTGTTTGTTCCTTGCGGCTCTTTGTTCAAGAGGCCCAAGGGCAAGTCCTTGGCAAGGGTGAGCCGGTAATCACCTGCCCGAGTCGCTTTCTTGAGGCCGATTTGGTTGTGCGGTGGGTTGGGGAGGTTCTTCTTGGAACATCAACTCCCGTGGTCATTTCTGAGCTGCCTTTTTTGATGGGTGAAGTTGAGGCGGCGGCGGGGGCGGAGCCGGACGCAGTTGGGAAAATTGACAAGGTGCTTGTCAACCCTGATGGGGATGTGCTGAAATGGTGCGCCTTGGAAATGCAGGCGGTCTATTTCTCCGGCATGAGCATGGAAAATGACTTCAAAATCATGCGCAAATGGGAAGGTCCTGGCGTGCCATTTCCGAACGTGCAGCGAAGAAATGTCTAAGAATCCGAAAATGCCGCCCGTCGACAACGAAAGTTTCTGCCGAAGTGAAATTGAGCGGATGCTTAAGAATTCGCAGACTAAAGTCATCATGCCCGTGATAACATTCGCACTCTTGAGAGAATTCGCCAAAACGGGCCAACGTGTTTTCTCCGATAATGAAATCAAGATCGCATACGAGGCTGCGGTAAGCAGTCTGAAGGCTTTCCTGGGCCATGATGTCCACATTGGCGCAAAGTACTACGATTCCTACGGTTTACGAATGTCGAGGTACAGGGTCCTCAAATCGGTCGAACACCTGAAATACGAGCTGTTGGCACCGTACTCGACTTTGGCGGAGAGCCTCTGCCAGTGGATACCGGTTCGGGTCAGGAGTCATATCGAGGAGCGGTTGGGGATTGTTCCGCTTTTGGGCAGCCCAGCCACGCGGGTGGCGTACGCTGAAGACAGAGAAATGTTCTTCCGTCTAATCCGTGAGCAAATCGGCAAGACAGGTGCTAACTTTGAGATTTTTACCTTTGCGGTCATCAAAATTCACCTAGAGAAGTTTGCCTGCAAAGTGTATCGAGATACGCGGACGTCTGCGCACGACAAAGGCGTGGACCTTTCCACGAACTTTGGCGTCGTCTATCAAGTAAAGAAATTGCGGGTTCATACCGAATCGGAGGCGGACCGGATTTACGCCGAATTGAAGGCAAACTTCGACAGCGAGCGATTGCAGGATGGGAATGTAATCCTCGTTATTGACGACATTTCGAAGCATGTGAAGAAATACCTGATCGACATGAAGGTGCAATCCATCAGCAAGGATGACGTGCTGAAAATGGCTGACAGCCTCGACGATCCCGAAGACCGCCAGAAGGTGCTGCGGATAGTGTATGAGGAATTCCGGCGCGAATATTCCAGCACCCTGAAATGACGCCACTATGCCAGTGCCTCCAGAATCTGGCTCGGAGTGGCTCTGTGGGACGCTAGATCGTCGGCTGCGCCTTCGGCTTCGCTCTCGCTCGCGAAATACCGTTCGAATTTGTTCACATAATCTATGGGATAGTGGCCTTCGACAACGGTCGTTTTAGCACCTCCAAAACCGTCGGCTTCGACCACGACCTCGGCGTCTGAACAAACATCTAAGGGTTCAAGGAAAATGACTTTGCCGGTAATGTTGAATCCGAGTTCTTTTCGGATGGCGTCAGCTTTGGCTTGGAGGCCTCGGAGTTCAGCGAGTTTTTCGTTGGTGTTCATATTCTTTATTTTAGGTGGGGTCTGAGGTAGGCGTTGTGGGACAGAGGCGACGTTTACAGGCTTGTTCGTCTCAACGTCCTCCGCAGTACGATACGCTTGTGAGCCATCGTGCATTTCCGCCGGTTCAAGGTTCGCGTCCAGCGTGTGCGCATAGCGCAGGACTTCCGGGGCCAATTTTTCAGGAATGCGAATGACGGTAGTGGAACCCAGTTTCCATTTTGGGCGGAAAGTTGTAGATGATCGGGCCATAATGAAGCCATGTTACATGGGTTCGATGTTGCGTGCAAGTAATTTGTTACACGGGCGGTTTGGCCGGGCGCATCTCACGTTCATCGAGATTCTCTTTCGTCAGGGACGTGTTTTGATTATTATTCTGTTTTCCGCGACGAGATAAGAGGACGACTCGACAAAGGTGGGATGCGCCCCATGCGTCCCCTATGTCCCATGAAAGTTTGACGATCCGCCGCGCGCGGCTACACTGGCTCCCGCGCCGGATCGGCGGAACTATATGAGACATCACGCCCCTGTTTTCCGGGGACTTTACGGTTTGCTGCTGCTGGCCTTTCTCGCCGGGTGCGCCTCCTCCAGCCCCCGCGTCCGCTTTCTCGAAGCGATTGACCCGGCCAGCCTCGCCAACCTCACGGCGTATCGCACGGAGACGAACCTGGAAATCCGCTTCCCCCTCCGCGGCAAGGATGCTTATGCCCACGCCAGTTGGCCCGCAGTGGAACCCGGCGGCGCCAATTATCAGCGCCGCTTCGCCGTCCTGACTTTCGACAGGGAACCGCCCGCCGCGCGCAAAGCCGCCGTCAATAAGAACAACCAGGTCGCCATCCGCGGCGCGCAACAATGGAAGCAGTTGGTGCAGACCATTTTCTCCGGCCTGACTCCCGCCCAACCGGGGCACGGCGTGCTCCTGCCGGCCGAGAATCAGGAAATCATCATCTTCCGGGACAAGACGGGCAAACTCAGCGAAGCGCCGGTGGGTAACAAACCCCCGGATGTCGTCGTGGACCATGCCTACGACGACACCGAGTTCTCGCGGCTCGCCATCCATTTGCTGGAGACCGGCGCGACCAATTTGGATTCCAGCCAGTGGCAGTTTCTCTTCGTCGCGGGGGAAAGCCCGGGCTTTGTCTTCATGGACCTGCGCCAGCGCCTGGTCGTCTTCCTGGCTTATCCCGGAGACCCGGAGACGCCGGCGCTGCCGGCCGCCTTTGCCGTGCGGGCCTTGAACTCCCTGCTCGTCCGCAGCCTCCTGGTCGCCGCCGTCAAAAACCCCTGCACCCTGCTGGCGCGCGGCGTCTGGCATCTCGGCAACTCGGGCGCCGCCGCCATCGTCACCGGCCCGGACAAACCGGACGCCCCGCCCCCGCCGCTCTCCACCGGCCCGGGCATGGACCTGGCGGCGTGGGAAAAGGACCTCGACCGCATCGTGTCCGCCCGGCGTTATCAGGGAAAGCTCGAATTGTTGATTGACGGCGAACAGTTTTTCCCGGCGCTGATCCAGTCGGTGGCCGGCGCGACCCGGAGCGTGGACGCGCAGGTGTTTATTTTTGACAGTGACGAGTATGCCGTGCAAATCGCGGACCTCCTGAAAAAGCGTTCCGCCGAGGTCAAGGTCCGGGTGCTGATGGATGACGCCGGCTCGCTCTTCGCCGCGAACGTCGCGCGGGACACCCCGCCGCCGGCCGGTTTCCAGCGTCCTTCCGACATCCGGGCCTACTTGACCGCCGGTTCCAAGGTCCAGGTGCGGGCCTCGGCCAACCCCTGGCTGACGGTGGACCACCGCAAATGCTTCGTCATTGACGGCCAACAGGCCTTCCTCGGCGGCATGAACATCGGAATCCAATACCGCTACCAATGGCACGACCTGATGGCCGGCCTGACCGGCCCGGTGGTGGGCCGGTTGGAAAAAGACTACCGGGAGGCGTGGGCGCATGCCGGACCGCTGGGCGATTTTGCTTATGCCTGGATTTCGCTCTTCCCGGCGGCCGCCTCCCGCAGGAACCAGATGCCCGGCTGCATTGACATCCGGCCCCTGCGCACCGCGACCTTCAAGGCCGACATCTACCGCGCCCAACTGGAAGCCATCAACCGCGCCCAAAGTTACATCTATATCGAAAACGCCTATTTCGATGACAACACCATCCTGCGCGCCTTAATCCAGGCGCGGCGGCGCGGCGTGGACGTGCGGGTCATTTTCCCGTCCGAAAACGACAGCGGCCTCATGCAAACCAGCGACGAGGTGACCGGAAACCAACTGATTGAGAATGGCGCGCGGGTCTATATTTACCCGGGGATGACGCACGTCAAAGCGGCGATCTATGACGGCTGGGCCTGCGTGGGATCGGCCAATTTCAACAAGATGAGCCTGCGCATCGGCCAGGAACTCGACGTGGCCTTCTCCGACCCCGCGACGGCGGGCCGCCTGAAGAAGGACCTTTTTGAGGCCGACTTCAAGCGTTCGCGCGAATTGACCCAGCCGTTGCCGCTGGACTGGCTGGATTCCTTCGTCAAGGCCTTTGCCAGCCAAATCTGAGCCGTGAGGGAACGCATGACAAAATTCTTCGGACTTTGGTAGGGCGTCCCGATTCTGAATCGGGAGCCGCCAAGGAATTCAGGGCCGAGCAGCAGCTCTGCCCTGCCGGAAAGGCGAAGAATTTGTCCTGTCCCCGCCGCGAGGAGAAAATGGTGGGCCCAACTGGATTTGAACCAGTGACCAAGCGATTATGAGTCGTCTCGCACGCTAAAAACACCCAGTGTTTGCGGGACTTTTATCACGCCTACGAGGGAAAGTCAAGTCCTGCGGTG
>Ga0182027_10003867_pt1 | contig 23480 bp, 20 predicted proteins | sample 712E1DmetaG_FD_121300 | JGI IMG/M metagenome (GOLD analysis project Ga0182027, IMG submission 121300) | Permafrost microbial communities from Stordalen Mire, Sweden - 712E1D metaG (Illumina Assembly) | ecosystem: Environmental > Terrestrial > Soil > Wetlands > Permafrost | place: Sweden... | reverse complement strand
GCAATGAAGATTGGTTATGCAAGGGGAGTTTCGATACTTGCCGCCATACATAACAACGTACCTATAAGCGAATACTCACCGAGAGAAATAAAAAAATCCATTGTCGGGAACGGCGCCGCATCCAAAGAGCAGGTAAATTATATGATCAGAACAATACTGGATATTAAAAACAATAAAATGCGGTTAGACGAAAGCGATGCTCTTGCCATAGCTCTTTGTCATGCATTCCGGATGAAGACCCCTTCCCAAAAGAGTAAGGATTGGAAATCTTTTGTTGAAGCATTTCCGGAAAGAGTTATAAAATAACATTTTTCCCTGAATCTGGTAATTAGAATATTTGAAATACAATAGATTGCCTACACATTTTAATCCCTAATCCTGCCGAAAATTACGTAATATGAATATGTAATTTGTCAAGCATAGTAGCAGAATCTCTTATAATAGGCTCAAGACGCATGCTTCCGATTGTTCGGAGTGAAGTGCTAAAATGTTTTTCCGAATAAGTGACCATATCCTTGACACTCATCATGCTTTTTGCAACGTGAAATGCCATATTTCTGAGTGTACTGTCATGTACGAGGCAGGCAAAAGCCATACAGATAATAGTCTGAGATAAGTCAGGGAAATACTTTATTGGAGAGAGATTCAGAATATAATCAGCCGTTAAAAAATATTTTCCAATCTGCCTTCTCACGTAGGAAAACGCAGATGTAAATTTAAACAATCCATCCTATAGGATTAATAATTTTTTTTACTTCGTCAATTATTTTTTCCTCTAATGTAGAGAGTTCCCTCATATTAATGTCATTAAAGTTTTCATCTTTCATGTACTTAGAATAGTCATCATTGCAAAAAAATGAAATGATTTTTATCGCTTTATTTTTAAATGAATCACTCAGCATTTGTATGAAGCCTTTCATTCCGAATAAGAATGTTACAGCCGCATGAGAATCTTTGAGCACAGTTTTATTTTTTGAAGAGAAAATGTTAATAATCAGCCCATGCTTCTGCGACCCTATCATAAGAAGCAGTTCATATTTAATATGTAAAAAGACGTCTGCCAAATTGGTAGTTATTATTCTATTCCAATAATCAAGTGAACAATCGACGATGTTGGTGTGAGCACTTGGAACAGAAAAATTATTAATGAAACAGTCAAAGCTGCCGAATGAAGAAAATGCTTTGTAGACAGCATCCTCTACAAAGTATGCATCTTTGCTGTCTACACGCATTAATTATAGTTCTTTAGCTTTACCGGCAATTTTCTTCCCAATATTTTCCAAAGCTTCCTGACTTGGATCAGTCAGGAATAACTTTGTACTTGAGTCTGCAAAAGAATTAGCAAGTTTCTATCCGATTTCAGACGATAACCCGCAAATAAAAATAGATCTATTATTTCCCATTTGGTAGACGCCTCCAAAACATTTAAGCTATCATATGATCTAAATCTCTGGCAACTATTTGATCTTCATTTTCAAGATGGGAAATGGGTATCTCACCTTTCATAACTCTTAAGGTATTTTTCAATTTCATGAGTTGAATAAATAAATCATGTTCGGGTACCACGTCTGCAGTATGCATAGGACTCTTAAAATAAAATGAGAGCCAATCCTGTGTGCCATTAAAGCCTGCCCTGTATGCCAAATCCATAAATAGAATAAGATCCAGCACAATAGGTGCGGCAAGTATCGAATCTCTGCACAAGAAATTTATTTTAAGCTGCATAGGGTAGCCCATCCATCCGAAGATATCAATATTATCCCAACCTTCTTTATTGTCTCCGCGCGGCGGGTAATAATTAATTCTTACCTGATGATAATAATGTGCATAAAGTCCGGGGTATAAGTCAGGTTGAAGTATAAAATCAAGCACTGAAAGCTTACTTACTTCTTTAGTTTTGAATGATTCCGGGTCATCGAGCACTTTACCGTCCCTGTTTCCAAGTATGTTTGTAGAGAACCACCCGTTCAGTCCTAACATCCTCGCTTTCAGCATAGGGGCTATTACCGTTTTTATTAATGTCTGCCCGGTTTTGAAATCTTTACCCGCAACAGGCACTCCCTGCTTTTCAGAAAATTCTATTAAAGCAGGTATATCGGTAGTAAGATTTGGTGCGCCATTAATAAATGGAATGCCTTCTGTTATTGCAGCATAAGCATATAACATACTCGGTGCAATATCAATATTATTTTCTTTCATTCCCTTTTCGAAGTTCTGTAAAGATTGATGAACTTCACTTTGACTTATATATATCTCCGTACTTGCACACCAAACTACAACAACTCTGCCAAGGTGATTTTGTGATTTGAAATCGCGTATATCCTGACGAATTTGATTCATCAGTTCATATTTGTTTTTGCCGTCTTTAATAAATGTTCCTTTAAGTCTCTTCACATAATAGCTGTCAAAAACACCTCTCATAGATTCTATTGATTCCAATTCTTTTGCTACTGAATCAAGATCTTTATCCTGTAATACCTGGGCTTCTTTTGCTGCGTCATAACAATTTCCCATACGTATATCCCAGCCGCCTATAACAAGGTCTTTAGGAGCGGTTAAAGAGATAAAATCTTTAATAAATGGAAAATTGTTTTTATTTCTCTCCCCGATTCTTATCGTTGCAAGTTGTGTTAATGAACCTACTGCTTTTCCGTAACCATGAACAATATTTAATACACCTGCTACAAATGTAGTTGAGACCGCCCCGTTAAGACCGACAATCAGAACACCCAATTTACCTTCAGCCGGTGCTATTTCATGTATATTTTCCATAATATCTCCTATAAAAATTTATAAAATTGGAAATTGATTAACTTCTTTTTAATGTTATTTTTTTATTATCATTTATTGTTTACCTTAATTTATTGCCCGTTGATTTTATTATATCTGCAAGGTTGTTAATTGAATTAATTATAATATCTGCAAGGTTGTTAATTGAATTAATTATAATATCTGCATCTTTTGTTTCCGCGGGTTTATTCCAGCTTTTTCCATTCAGCCAGATTGTTTTACACCCTAATTTTTTAGCTGGTATAATATCACGGTCATAAGAGTCGCCAACTACAAAAGCATCTTCAGGGGTTGTGTTAAGCCAGTACAAAGCCAATTGGAAAATGTTAGGATCGGGTTTACTTACATTAACAATTTTGGAATCTATTATTGTATCAAAATATTTATCAATGGAAAGGCTCTTTAACACGGAATCCAGGTTTCCATAATAATTGGAAACTATTCCCAGCTTATAATTACCCTTTAACTGCCGGAGAATATTATCCGCAGCTTTCATTGTTTCAATTACATCCAAATAGCAAGAATTTTTAATCGCATCTGCCGGGTGAAGATATTCATCCAGTCTTTTGTATTTATGTAAATATTCAAGCTGAAGATTGACCTGATTGGAAAGAGTTGTTATCATATCATCCTCTTTTTTCACCAGTTCATTCATTCTCTTTTCGGCTGCCAAATAAGCTTCTTCATAATCTTTTTTAGTAACGGGGATATGAAATTTCTGATAAATCTCCCAAAATTTTTCACTCCAATGAACTCCGTTAGTATCTAAAGTTCCACCGAAATCAAATAGTACTGTTTCCATCGTCCAATACTCCTTGATACTCTTCTTTGTTAATTTTGTCTTTTGATACGGCAATTAATATTAAGCCGATCAAAATCCAGAATAGTTCTCTCATCCTATTGACTAATCCGATGTATATCCCGATAGCCGGAACATAATTCAATAAGCCAAGCGTTAAATACAATCCGCCTTCTTTTACGCCAAGTTCAAAGGGAACTATAAAAAGCAGGTTGGATATAATCGCAGCTCCCGCGTTAATAAGAAATGCGTCAAGAAGTGTGGGAGAGTACCCGATAGCTTTTAAAATAAAATAGAATTCCAATGTGCCAACAAACCTTGAAGCCAGCTCAAAGATATTAGCTGCAATAAAACTCTTTTTCCTTGTACCCACCAATTCGCTGATATTTTCATCTACTCCAGTAAGAAAATCTTCTTTATTATTTACCCTTTCACTAAATTTTTTAAGGATTGGAAGTTTTACAAAAAAGAGGGCAAATGATTTTGTAACACCTCTTTTGTATCCTTTCATGAAGAGAAAAACTATTCCGGTAAATACAACCAGGCAGACAGTTAATATAACATAGGCTACGGTAGATACCGGCAGGAAAAAGTATATGGCAATGATTGCTGCAATCCAGAATAAAAATGAGGAAAGGAAATGAAGCATCAGGTACGATACTGTAACCGATAATGAACGGTTAAGTCCGATGGAGTTTTTTAATACCAAAACTTTATATGGTTCGCCTCCAAGATGAAAAAACGGCGTCATATAATTAAGAGCATAACCTCTTATAGTAACCGAAAGTACTTTATGAAATGGAAGTTCTTTCCTGTTAATAATAAAATTCCAGGCAACAGCATTAAAAAGATAAACTGGAATCCATGTGCTGATTATTAGCAAAAAATACCAGCTTGTTTTTTCCAAATTCCGGATAATATTATCAACTCCAAAATCAGCAACGAGATACACGAAGAATATTAATCCTGCCAGAAGAAAAATGTATTTGATTTTATTATTCATGTTAAATATTATTTGCCCGGGATGATTCATAACATTTAGTTAATAAAAAGATTGACTGATATGCTTCGTCAATCCAATTAATATTTTGTTGTTTATTTTTTACGGCGTTAAAAAACTGGCGGAACATATTTACATACATTAAGGAATAGTTTTTTTTATCAGAAGCATCCGGCATTTGAATTTCTTCAATTCCGGCAGAGCTGGATTTTAATAATTTATTCCCGACTTCATAATAAATACCACCGTTTTTGCAGACCAGTTTGGCATCGTTATATCTTTTATCTGCCGCCCATGTTACAGTTATTTGTGCAGCGCCCTTTTCGGACTCCAACAGTACAATTGCGCTGTCTTCACAGTTATAATCGAAGTGCTGAAGAGTTGTCAGGTTCGACATTACTTTTACCGGTTTACCAAGCATCCAGTTTGCCAGGTACAAATAATGAATTCCTGTATCAATTAATATTCCTCCGCCAAGTTCTGCTGATGATTTGCGCCATTTATCGGTTAGCGTTTCCAAACCCGGATCAGCCTGAGTGCGAAAAACATTAAATTGAATGAGCGGCTTTGATAAACCTTCCTGGGAATCGATAAAAGCTTTAAACTCCGACCAGATAGGAGAATATTTATATTGATGGCAGGGCATAAAAACTATTGATGATTCTAATAATTTTTCCCTTATTGATTCCGCTTCTTTTAAATTAAGAGTAAACGGCTTTTCGCATAGTATATTTAGCTTCTTTGAAATACACTTTTCAAGCATTTCATAATGATATTGAGGCGGGCATGATATATCAACAAAATCTAGAGTCTCTCTATCTAATAATTCCTCTAATGAAGGATAGAACTTAATCTCCGGGAATTCTTTTTGACTGATTTGAAAGTTCTGCGGATCGGGTTCAACAGCTGCTGATACTTCCGCCAAATTTTTTAATTCCACGTTTCTATAAGCATCGAGATGACTTGAACGCGCTATTTTCCCAAAACCAATTATTGCTCCTTTCAACATTATAATTCCTCCGATTTAATTGATATTGCTTCACTTAAAATAAATTTGCTGTTAGCCTCATGTTTGGCAATTACATAAATAAGAAGCAGGTTAAGACCAATAATCTGGAAGAAAGCAAAAATGTATATGTTGTTTAATAAGATTGCTATAAAGAGTACAATCATCCGGGTATTTGAGGTAAGGATATTATAGTACTTTATTAAGCGTTTGTTCTTTTCACGAAATAAAGCAGAAATAATGTTTGGAATTTTCGACTTAAAATTCAGTTCAACGTATCTAAGAAGTTTTATTGTATTTTTTGAAACGAATTCCTGCTCGATGGTATAATTAATATACATCCTCATCAGGAATTTCTTCCGGAAGTTTTTACTCCAGCTTAATTTGGAATATTCAACAGAAAGATTGGCAGAATCATCAATCTCGCTTTTTTCTTTCCCATGAACGAAATAAGAGTAAAAGTTCCGGTAGTGATCTGCTACGGCGCATTGAAATGAATGGCTTATACCCGCAATTACAGCAAAAACAAAAATGGCAGGAGACAAACCGGTATTTATAAGTCGAAGGCAGAGATGGATGTAGATACTTATATACCAGAGATTGCCTCCAAGTCCGTCGAGAATCCTGCCGTATCGACTTTTATGGTTAGTCATGCGTGCAAGCTGTCCATCTGCGCTGTCCAGCCCTTCCGCCCATATTAACAAAAATATACCTATAACATTTATTCGTAAATCCTGGTAATAGAACAAATGCCCGGCAAGTACGCCGACAAAAATGCTCAAAATTGTTAACCCGTTGGGGGTAAAGCCCATTTTCTTTGATATCAGCGCCATTAAGTAACCGAAAGGACGGTAGAATACTACATCTAAGAATTCTTCGGTGTCTTCCGATTTAAACGTATTCTTAATATTTGATTTGGTCAGCAACATGCTGAAATACCTCATCCATTATTTCAATTCCTTCTTCGGCTATTTCTTCTGTAATTACCAACGGAGGATTTATCCTTATATCGGGATTATATCCCATTAAAATTAAGCCTCTGTTCAGGCATTCTTTGAAAATAACTTGTGTGTATTTTTTGTCCAACTTTTCCTTTGAATTTTTTGATTTAACTAATTCAACACCTATCATTAATCCTTTACCACGTACATCGCCGACAAAGTTATATTTGTCCTGGAAAGTTTTTAATTTTTCCAACATAAAAGCACCGACTTTGGCTGAATTTTCTACCAATCCTTCATCTATGATTGTTCTTAGTGTAATATATGCCGCCGCGGACGCAATGGGATTCCCGCCGTAACTTGATGAACTGCCTGATGGATTTGCAAACGGTTTTGCATTAATAATTTCTTCATTGGATATTAATCCGGTCATCGGAAAACCGCCGCCGAATCCTTTGCCAATCGTTATAATATCCGGTACAACATCGTCATGCTGGCAGCCGAACATTTTTCCGGTTCTTCCGAAACCTGTAATCATTTCATCGGCTATTAATACAGCGCCGATTTTATTGGAAAGTTTTTTAAGCTCTACTAGAAATCCTTTTGGAGGTACAACATTTCCGTTAGTTCCCTGGATCGGCTCGACTACAAATGCAGCCACCTGTCCGGTTGTTTCATATCTGATTTTATCTTTAATAAAATCAACACATCTGAATTTGCATTCAGGGAAAGTATCGTTTAACGGACAACGGCGGCAATTTGCATATGGAGTTGAGAATGTACCGACCGGTAATGGTCCTAATCCGTACTTGAAAGTATCACTTAACAAACCGAGCACTCCCATAGTTTTACCATGAAAACCGCCCCAAAAACTTATAAACTCAGTTCTTTTTGTATAAGATTTGGCAAGTCTTAAGGCGGCTTCCACTGCTTCAGCGCCGCTGCTGTAAAACTGGCTGCGATTAAGGTCCCCCGGTGTTACTTCTGCAAGCAGCTTTACAAGCTTAGCGCGCATTTCGGTTGTAAAACTTCCCACATGAATTTTAGCAAGCTGTTCTGAAAAACCTTTTACATACCTTGGATGGTTATATCCCAGGCTGGCTACACCCACACCTGCGAAGAAATCGATAAAGCGGTTACCGTCAACATCCTCAATTATTGCGCCTTCACCTTTTGCAGTAACAATTTTTGATGATGTCGCAATTGTTTGCGTTCCCGGGGCAATATACTTTTGCTCTTCATTAAAAATTTTCAATGATTTTTTCCCGGGTATTTCGGTAACAACAGAAGAGTACTTCCGTTTATTAGTTTTGTTCAACATAACTTAAAGCCTTTCTATGGATAAATTGGCCTATATGTTTTGCTGCTTCATCTCTTATTGGAGCAAAGCTTGGCCAATCGTTTATATCAATTATTGATAGAGTTCCCTTCGGAGAAACGATAACGTCCCCGCCGAAAATATCAAGCCCTAAAACTTCAGCAGATCTAAAAGCCAGATTTTTTAACTCGTCTAAACCAAACTCTACATAATCATGCCCATTTAAATAGTACCAATGAAAAAATCCGGTTCCTAAAACTCCGTAAAACTTTATTGTATCACCGGGCAGATGTTCCTGTATAACAGTCTTTTTAATTCCTCTTTTATAAAACTCTTCCAGCGTTGTTTCCAGTTCATTTTTGGAATAAATGAGGGTAACATCTTCTTTATGCTCCGCATGAACATCACCGCGTTTAAGCCACAATTTGGAATTAGGGAAAGAATCAATAACATCTTTTGCCTCGCAGTAATTTTCCAATATTATACTCTTCGGAAAAGGTATACTAGCTTTAGTCAGCATATTTATCATATTTATCCTGTAAGAGTTTAAAGCTGAGGCCGGGGTGTTAATTATCATTGCACCATTATTTTCAAAAGCCTGCAGCTTGAGCAAACCGGGCAGCCCCTGCGCCATAGAAAAAATAATTTTATCATCTATGTCATTCGTTTCTATAAATGACTCATTCAAAATTTCCACCTCATTTCCGAGATTTTTGAGTATCTCGCCGGTTTTTATTAATATGAGATAATCATTTGTAATGTGATTCGGTGAATAAATTTCTTTTCTTTTAATTCCGGTAAATTTTAGTTTCATAATTTCCCAAATTGTGTTATTAAAATTTTTAATTAAAAAATCTTTACCTTAACGTACCTGTCTGGATTCTCCTTGATGTCGTTAACCAAATTATTGATGTCCTTTATCAGATCGTTAAGATTATGGTACAATTTTTTGTCATTTAGCAAACCTCCGGCAAATGTGCTGTCACTCTGGACCTTGGAAAGAATTCCTTTTAGCTGTGCAGCAGATGAGTTTATATTATTATATAATGAATCTTCTACAACTAATTTCCCCAGAGTCCCTTTACCATCACGTAAGTCGGTTACAATTCCTTTGAGGTCTTTAATTACATATACAAGATTATTGTAAAGTTCTTTATCGTTTATAAGCTCTCCCAGAGAATTGTTTTTATTTTCAAATGACGACAATATATTATCTATTTTATTTATTACACGGTTTATTCCGTTAACAGTAGCAGGTTCATTTATAAGCGCTCCAATGCTCCCTTTTCCTGCTGCAATAGTATCGGTTATTTTATGCAGATTGAGGAGGATTCCTTTCAGGTCAACAACAGCCGGGGATAGGCTTTGTGAAATATCCTCAAAGCCTAAAGTTGAATTGAACGGGATAGTAGAACCCTCAGCTACTGCAATCTCATTTGGTTTGCCAACAGTGATATAGACTAACTTGTCTCCTAATATTCCGATAGCTTTAATTTCCGCCCTTGAGCTTGCTGTAATTTTATTTTGATATGAACTCAGAACCCTTAATGATATGCAGATAATGCTTTTCTCATTGCCGGGCACAAAATCAATCTTCTCAACATCGCCTGCTTTAATCCCTCCCAACATTACAGGCGCGCCTTTTACAAGACCTGCTGCATCTGTAACATAAGTTTTCAGGCTGTAGGTCTTCGAGAAAAAATAATCATCTGTACCGACTATTATGAGAAGGATAAATATTATCAACAGGCCGGCAAAAACAGTTAAGCCGACTTTGTAATTTTTTATCTTGTCCTTTTGTTCTTCCATTGAATATATTTATTTATTGTTAACAAAAAATGAAGCATCTTCAAAAATCTCATAAAAGAAATCTTTGATAAATTGATCTTTAGATTTTAGTATATCTTTTAAATTGCCTGATGTAATAACTTTGCCGTCATTTATTACAGTAAGAACATCACCGATTGCAATGGCATCGTTCAATATATGCGTAACAATAACGGAGGTAGTTCCTCTTGATTTCAAACTTTTAATGAGATTGAGTACAGCTTTTGTATTAATAGGATCGAGTCCGGTAGTCGGTTCATCAAACAAAATTATTTTGGGATCTAACGCTAAAGCTCTTGCAACAGCCAGCCGTTTTTTCATCCCACCGCTTAACTGATCAGGATATAATTTTTCAGTACCCGAAAGATTAACGAACGATAAAACTTCTTCTACCTTTTCACTAATTACATTTAGCGGTTTATCACTGCCTTCTTTTAAAAAGTAGGCTGCATTTTGTTCAACTGTTAAAGAATCGAATAAAGCATTTGCCTGGAAGACCATTCCGATTTTTCTTCTTACATCCAGTACATCACTTCCGGTTTCATCCAGAATGTTTTTGCCGTCAATAATTACGCTTCCACTATCTGCTTTCAGCAATCCAAGTATAACTTTTAATATTGTGCTTTTTCCTGCCCCGCTTGGCCCCAGTATTACCGACGTTGTTCCCTCCTCTATAAATAATGAGACATCATTTAAAATGAGTCTTCCAGTCAATGTTAACGATATGTTTTTCAATTCAATCATATTCGCTTACAAGACCTCCCAGACTATTTTTGTAAAGATTACATCCAGTCCGAGAACTACAGCAGAAGACATAACGACAGAACTGATAGCTTTTTTACCGAGGTTTGTAGTTCCGCCGCTTGTACTTAAACCATAATAACAACTGATACTTGAAATGAAGAAAGAAAAGAAAACAGGTTTAATACATCCAACGAAAAGATCTTTCAATTTTATAACCTTTAACACAGAATCAATCAGATATGCTAGATCTACATGAAATGTTAAGTTAGCTATAATAACTCCGCCTATTATACCGGATATATCTGCAATTAAAGTGAGAGGTAAAAACATCACGAGAGCCGATATAACACGTGGAATGACCAACTTTTTTGTCGGGCTTAAACCAAAAGCTCTCAAAGCATCAATCTGTTCGCTTAATTGCATGGCTCCAATTTCTGAAGTGTTTTTTGCGCCAGTACGTGACGCCAGCAAAAGCCCTGTTACTACCGGGCCCAGTTCCCGTATCATGCCTAAGGTAATGGTACGCCCTATAATGGTTATAGCGCCGTATGTTTCTAAATTATGACCGGCTTCAGTAACCAGAATCATTCCTGCAAACAAACCGCCTATAAGAACTAATAAGATGGCTTGAGGGCCTATAGCATACATCTCCTGAAGTGTATCTGACCTGCCTCGTCTATATGAAGTCAAATTCTTTAATATATCTATGACGAGAAAAGTGTACTCTTCTAAAGAGGCCAGCTTTTTCTTAATTGAATTTATTATTGAATAATTTTTTATCATTTTTTCTCAGACTTAATCAGTTCTTCTGCTTTTGGTATATCTGTAACATGATCAACATCAATAATTTTTGAAAACGAAAACCCCTTTAGAATGTGACCACGAGCAACCAACAGCCGTAAAAAGTTTCTTAATCTAAATATTCCGTTTTCTAACGCATAACTCATTTCTTTGAAGATTATAGGAGAGAAATAATAGATACCGCCGGTTGCCCAGTTATAACCCTCTTTAGAATCGCTAAACTTTAAAATCGTATCTTCTTCATCCATAGCTACACAAAGAGGTTTTTCGTCGTCTATATACCGTGTAACTGCGAGTGTACCATCAATATCTTCACGTAGTAATGAATAGTTGATGAATTCCGAGAATTCGCTTTCGAGGAAAACAGAATCGGTAGTGGCCAGACAAAATGGTTCTTTCATAAGATAAGGCGCTAAAGCAAACAAACTGTGCATTGAGCTTTGTGTGTCTTGTATGATAATATCTACCGGTAACCCGAAGTCATTCATTAAAAGATAGTTCTTAAGCTCTGGCTCATGGGAGTTAATAATGCAAAAAACTTTTTGCGTTTCGATAGATCGTGCAATTCTGATTATTCTTTCTATCAGGTATTCACCATTTATTTTTATCATATGCTTCGGGCTTTTCAAACCTTCCGCTTTAATGCGCGAGCTTTCCCCGGCTCCAATAATTGCTAAGTCCATAGTAAAACCATTCGTTTTTTAAATATTCCTTAAAATATTCTTTTCCCCTCGGGTTCTGATCTTAAGAACGTTCCAACTATTCATAATTAATTCAAAAGATTTCGATCCGTCATAGCCGAATATTTTTCCTTATTACTGATTCGTTCAGTCAGCATCCATTTGAATAAATCGACTTTTTTGTTCCGTTAAGGTATACCGCAGAAGTAAAGTCAGGGAATTGTTCCTTAACCTTTTGCAATATATCGGTTGAAAGAATATTAACTTTACGGTCGATATCCGAATGATATAATATCTTCTGCCAATCTACTTTTTATCCACCGGCATACCAATCAAACGGCATAACCGGAACAACATGGCAAAAACAGATAAAAACCTTAGTATGAACAATACCGATATTATCCGCAGCCCATGTTACAAGTTCGTGAACATATTGTAAGGTATCTTCGTAAACAGTCAAATTAAATGAGCACGCAAGGTCGTATATTGAAGTTGCTTTTTGATCATTTGGTTTCATAAGTTCTCTATTGTTTTATGAAAAATTTCATAGTCTTAATCTTGTTTTTTTTAAGAAATAGAACTAATCCGGTAATCAACTTTAACGGTTCTCCAAAAATAATTTTCACCTCTTCCGGCTTCGAAAATTTTTGATTTTTACCGAATGATTTTTCATTCCTTTTAATCGCCACCGAAATTTTTGGCACATTAAATTGAATTGCTATCTTCCCGTAACCTGTAAATATGTTGTTTCCTTCACAATGTAGTTTGCTTTCGAATCTGTTAATTGATCTTGAGTCTGTTGTAATAAAGCCTGCGCTTCGAGTAAATCCGAAATAGTTGTTAAACCATTTTTGTAGCTATCATCGTTTACTTTGAAGTTTTCTTCGGCTTGCGCTTTCGATTCATCGCTTAGCAAATACTGCTTATAAGCGTCGGTTAAATCCTGCCATGCTTTTTCAATTTGCAAAACAAGAAGTTCGGAATTACTTTTAAAATTATTCTCGGTGATTTCTTCTTTTATACTCCTTTCCTGAAGTTCATGCGAACCGCCCCACCAGCCGGATATCGGTACAGATACAGTACCGAATACCATTCCGAGCGTTCTTTCATTGGCTTCATCAAATTTCAAATATAACCCGCTAACACCTATACCTGCCTGCGGAAGATATTCGCCGAGTTTCATGCTTGTTTGAAGTTTCTCTGCTTCAACTGATTTTTCAAGTAATCTGTATTCGGTTCTCTTTTTCAGAGCTTCGTCTTTATCTACAAAGTAGCTTTGGGGTATTTCGTAAATTTTCAATTCATCCTTCAATATAAGTGCTGAATCATACGGTACACCGATATACTGGCAGAACGCCATCGCAGCAAGTTTTCTCCCATTTTCCAGTTTTGATTTATTAAGAAGTACCTCGCCCAATTTTAATTTCACTTTCAAAACGTCGTTCTTCATTACTAAACCGGAATTAAAAGCATCTTGAACCTGCGCTAAAAGACGATTTAACAACTCATTATATTTATCAATAGTTTTTTGTTTCTCTTCCAGAGAAACAATTTGCCAGTATTGTTCTTCGGTTTTTAAAAGGATTTCATACTGCGCAAGCTTATCCTTATATTCACTAACTTCCTCGCCTAATGAAGCAAGTTTGTTTCCATTAATTATTCTTCCACCGGCAAATACGGGTTGGACTACATTTATAAATCCTACTGTTCCATTTTTCAGAAATCCCATTGCGCCGCTTTGTGTCTCAACTTCCATTATATTATTCTGAGCGCTCCACACCAACCCGCCGGCACTTACGCTGGGAAAATAATTTGTTAAAGCGGATTTCCTAATCTGATGCGCAGCTTCAATTTCCAGTTTGCTGTTTTTACTTTTTGCATTGTTTTGCAGCGCAAGTTGTTTGCTATCATCGAGCGTTAAGACTCTTTGTGCAAAGATTTGATTAAAACACAAGAACATTATCATCGGAATAAAAAAAATTATTTTTTTCATACTAATTCATTCTCTTCAATTCTTTCAAAATCTTTTCTGCAAAAAAGATAATAGAGCATCGGAAGGATAAGCAGCGACAATGGCATCGCAAAAATCAATCCGAAACAAATTACCGAGCCAAGCGGTCCCCATAATGGCGAGCCGCTCATAATCATTGGAATCACACCGACTGCCGCTGCGGCTGAAGTAAGAAAAATTGGACGCATTCTTCTTTTGCCTGCTGCAATCGCCGCTTCTTCAAGGGAGTGCCCGTGTTCACTGCGGAGTGTTTCAGCATAAGAGACATAAATAATTCCGTTACGAACGACTATTCCAATTAAACTGGTAATTCCAATCAAGGCGGTAACGCCAAACGGATACCCTGTTATGCTAATTCCTAACGCCGCACCGAATATGGTTAGAGGCATTGCCATCATAATCAGAACAGCTGTTTTTACCTTTCTGAACTGGAACAGTAAAATGATGAATATTATCGCAACGGATACTGCCATTGCATAATACATCGGGGTTATTTCTTCTACTTCCATCTGATAATCACCGCCGTAGTTGATAGATACGCCTTCCGGTAATTTTAATTTATCTATAATAAGTCTTGCTTTATTGAATAAACTTGACGCGTAAATACCTCTTTCAACATCTACACTAACCGTTATTGTACGGACTCCGTTACGTCTGGCAATTTCACCTTCCGTCCATTCCTGTTTTAGATCCGCCAATTGCCTAACCTGCACTGACGAAACCAAAAATGGAGAGGTTACATATTGATTCATAATATCGTCAACGTTCGTTTTGGTTTTTTTGTCAACTATTAAGTTGACGTTAACCGGGTAATCGCCTTCCCAGATTGTTGAAACCGGAAATCCTTTTGTCCCGACCATCAACGAGTAATCAAGTATTGTTTTTGAATAACCAAGCCGGCTTGCTTCATCTTGTTTTAGATTCAACCTAACTGCCTGGAGAGGTTGTTCATAATCGGTTCTAACCCATTTAGCGCCTTCTATTCCGCTCATAATGCCCGACACTTGAGCTGCAACTTGCTTTATTGTAGCTATACTGTCGCCCGAAATTCTGATTTCAATCGGAGCTTTAGTAAACGACATTTCAATCTGCTTCCATCGAATATAAGCGTTCGGATTTGAATCGCTGTATTTCTTGCTGTATTCATCTAGTATTTCTTTTGATGACTTACTTGATTCAGTTATTACCAGCAATTGTCCGTAATTCTTTGAGGGAAAATTTGGCGCGTACAGAGTATGGAACCTGGGAGAACTTGTTCCAACAAATGCCGCAACTTCTTTTACACGACTGTCGTTTTTAAGTTTATTCTCAATTTCTTTCAAAACAAGATCGGTTTGCTGTAAGGAACTGCCAACCGGCAAGTATACTTCTACAGCAAATTGATTGCGTTCAAAAGGAGGAAACATTTGCTGGTGTGTGGTAAACAAGAGTAAAAGTCCCAACAGAAACGATATAGCTCCAATAATAACAACTATAGTTTTCTTCTTGAACGATTTTTCTAAAAGCCTGTCATAAAAAGATTGCACCCAATTTAAGAATGCTCCTTTTTTCCCTTTGCTGTTTACCCCTTTTATTCCGTGCTTTATGAACGTATAGCTCATTAAAGGAACCAGCACTACAGAGACAAGAAGCGATATTGATAGTGCATAAGTAATTGTGAGCGGTAACGATTTTATAAAGTCTCCGGCGAGACCGGTCATAAACATTACCAATGGAACGAAGGTAAAAATAAGTATTAATGTTGCCGAAAAGACCGAACCGAAAAGATCCGTCACACTCTGCGAAGCGGCATCGTGCGGAGTTATACCATTGTCAAGTTTTTCAACGTAATTATCTATAATTACAATCGCGTTGTCCACCACCATTCCCAGGACAACAATTAGTCCGGCAAGGGATACGGTTTGAAGATCCATTCCTGTTGCCCACATTATACCAAGGGTAATAAAAATTGAAATTGGAATAGCGGACGCCGCCACAAGAGCGACTCTTCTGGGCAATAAAAGAACGGTTACGAGAATAACCGAAAAAATTGCCAGCCCAAATTCTATTAGGAAATTATAGATTGAATGTGATACAAAATCGGGCATATCGGAAATAATTCCTACATGAACATCCGAAGGCACTTTTGCGATAAATTTTTCGATTTCTTTTTTTACTTCATCCCCATATTGCACAATATTATTACCGGGAAGCATTTCAAGAGAAACGATCAAACATTTTTTTCCATTAAGCCTTATGTATGAATCCGGCTCTTCATATTCCCTTACAACTTTTGCCACGTCTTTTACACGGATAATATTGCCCATAGGATCGGAATAAATAATTTGATTGGCTATGTCGCTTTCTGTTTTATAACCGGATGGAATATGTATTGGTCTTATAAATTTTCCATCGTCTATTTCACCCGCATAATTAATCATACCCTGCGGCTTTAGCGCAGCTAGCACTACAAGCGGTTTAATGCCGTAATTTGTCAGTTTGGCGTCGTCTATATAAACATTGATCTCCTCTTGCTGTAGCCCGAAATGCTTAACTCTTGAGGTTGAAGGTATCTTACGAACATCGTCTTCAAACTTTTCTATAATCTTTTCAAGTTCCTTGTATGTTTTAGTTTCGGAATCAACAGCCAATAGTATCGCTGATGTATTGCCGAAATCATCATCCGCCGTCAGCGATAGTACGCCGGAAGGAAGTTGTGACTTAAAATCATTTAATCCAAGCCGAAGCTTTGCCCAGAATGCCTTCGGATCATTTTCTTTTTTCTGAACCTCGACATAGATAACCATAACGTTTTCTTTCGAAATGGAATGGGTCTTCTTTTTATCAACAGCTTCATATTGGAATAAATAGTTTTCAACTTTCTTAGTTAATTGTTCTTCCACTTGCTGCGATGATGCGCCCGGGAATATTCCGATTATCAACCCCTGCCGAATTTTAAATTCCGGAAATTCATCGCGGGGCATCTGAATTAGCGCTATTATCCCAAACAGGACGAGAATACCGGTCGCCGCTATTATAAATTGCTTATGACGGAGAATTATTTCAATTAACGTTCGTTTTGTTTTCATAAGTTTATTCCTGCGCTTACCGGTTAACTATATGTATTAATGAATTGTCAACAAGTTTTTGCTGACCGGCAACCACGATTTCCTCTCCATCATTCAATCCTTCGGTAATTTCAATCCCGTTCTTTAAGAGCCTTCCGGTTTTAACATATTTTCTTACAGCTTTATTTTGGTTCACCGCATAAATGAAATTTCTTCCTTGCTCATCAACAAGAACTGCCCTATCTGGAACAATCAATCCACCGGTTTTATTAATTTTATCAAGAGTAACATCACAAATCATCCCTGGTTTTATTTGCTGGTTCTTATTAACTATTCCTATTTTGATTTTATAAGTATGTGCTATGGGATCAGCGAGAACACCGATTTCCTCAACCGTTCCTATAAATTCGGCGTTGTTTAATGCAGCAATTTTTATTTTAGTTTTATCTTCTTTTTTTACAGATGAAATTTCATTTTCCGATATCGGTACTCTGGCAAACACTTTCCCAATTTTCACAATATCGATTGAAGTTAAATTAGGCATTGCACTCATTCCTGGATCTATTGAGCGCTTACCCACAATTCCATCAACAGGAGAATAGAGATTGCAATCATCTAAACTCTTTTTTGCTATTGCGGTTGCCGCTTTCGCTTGCTGCAATGCGGTTTCAACTTCCACTAATTTTATTTCCGGAAGGTTGCCGTTTTTGTACATGGGCAATAATCTATTATAAGCGTCTTCCGCTTGTTTCTGAGATGCCAACGACATTTCATAAGCGTTTTTATATGTCTCATCGTTTAGTGTGGCAAGAAGCTGCCCTTTCTTTACAAAATCACCTTCAGAAACAAGAACGCGAGCAACGCTTCCCACACCGGAAAAACTCAATGGTATCGATTCGGATTCTTCGATTGTTCCGCTGTATGCGATAGTCTGACTTCCATCAAAACTTAATACCTGTTTTACTTCCACATTTACAGAAGTATCGATTAATTTATTTCCGGATGAATCACTACATCCTATATAAAATATCGATGTTAAAACTATTAGGATACCCACCCATAATTTGTGTTTTTTCATTCTCTTTCCTTGATATTTTTATAATTTTTAATCTTCATTTTTAGTAGTTGGTAAATAAAAATTAGCGTCCCTTAATTGTGTCTTGCCTTTTGTTAAGTAAGTACAAATATCAACTGAATATCAGAATTTACTTTCTAAGAAAAATCAATTTTCGCACCAGGTTTTTAAAAATAAAAACATGCAAATACGACTTAAATTTAAAGGATTTATAAATATAATTGCTTATATAAAAGTAATATCTTATTTTTACTGCTTAAATAAAAGCAATCAATTATATTTAGGGATAACATGGAAATCTTTAACGAGGATTTTTCTTTGCTGATATCCATCAACGATGATATAGCAACAATAAAAGATAGTGAGAATTTATTTTTAACAATATTTAATAAACTACATGATTTTTATGGAATTAAAATCGTAGGGATAGCCCTATTTGACAAGACTGAAGAAAATCTCGGATTCATTATTGCAAAAATTGAGGAACAGAAAAGCTTAATTGATTCATTTGTATGGCTCCAAACATTTTCCATAGATTCTATCCCGTTTAAATTATCGCTCGTAAATCCCAATACAACACACATCGACGCAAAATATTTCCATTCAATGCAAACACTAAACGAAAAACAACCATCGTTTGGAGAAGTATTGGGAGAGATGAACATCAATACACTATTATTAATACCGATGCAAACAGGCGGCGAGCTAATTGGATTTCTTATTTATCCATCAGAAGGATATAATATAAATGTAAAGGATAATGACTATTCACTTAGAATTGCCAACCTGATTGGTTCTGCTATTAGCAATGTAAGATCTTATGAAGAACTACAAAGCAAAGAAAAAGAAAAGGAAATGCAGATCAGATTGCTTGTTGATTTAGTTACAATTATGGAGAAAGATGCTTTATATATAAAATTAGCCGGTGAGATAAACAAAATAATTCCCTGTGAATATGTGGCAGTCTACGCTCAACACTCCGAAACAAATTTTACGACAATATTTTCACTTGACAAAGATAATACAGGTCAGTTCAAAATAATGCCGTCTACCCGAAACATAACAATATCTCTATTATCAATAAAATCAAAAGTTGGAGGAAAAGACGGGCCCAACAACTTAGAAATAACAGGTGAGCAATTCGATAAACTTTGTGAACAATTCTCATATCTCAGACAGTTGAAAGAAAAAAACTCTATCAACTCTTTGCTCGTTTTACAATATGCTTATGAAAATGTAGGTGAATTAAATCTCATCCTTGGCAGAAGTAACCCGTTTTTATGGAGGAATGGAAAAGAAATAATGGATTTTATGTTCTCGCAAAACAAAGATACATTTTTTGCAATGAAAGAAATTGAACTCGGGGTGCATTTATTGCCGCAGTTAGGTTTGATATTAGGCAACCTCTATGCTTTTGAAGAAATTCAAATATTAACGAAAAAATTAGAACAAGAAAAAAACTACTTGCTGGATGAAATCAATTTAACAAATAGTTTCCAGGAAATGATAGGTAACAGCCAGCCAATTCAGAACACATTAAATAAAGTAAAACAAGTTGCTCCGCTTGATGCAACCGTTTTAATTCTAGGAGAAACGGGTACGGGAAAAGAGTTAATCGCAAGAGCAGTTCATAATCTTTCAAAAAGAAAAGAGAGTACTTTTATAACTGTTAATTGCGCCGCCCTTCCCACTCAATTAATAGAATCGGAATTATTCGGACATGAGAAAGGAAGTTTTACCGGCGCTGTAGAAAAAAGGATAGGAAAATTTGAAGTAGCAGAAGGCGGCACTATATTTTTAGATGAGATAGGGGAACTGCCGCTTGAAATTCAGGCAAAACTTTTGCGTGTTTTGCAGGAAAAGGAATTTGAACGGCTTGGAGGCAAAAGTACAATACATTCCGATGTACGCATCGTTGCCGCCACAAACCGCAATCTCGAAAGGGAGGTTGATGAAGGTAAGTTCAGAGCCGATTTATATTTTAGACTAAATGTTTTCCCAATAACTGTCCCTCCACTTCGCGAACGAATAGAAGACATTCCTTTATTAGTAAAATATTTTATTGATAAATATTCCAAAAAAATTGGTAAAGAAGTAAAATCCATCAGGAAAAACGACTTGGATACGTTGGTGCAGTATAACTGGCCGGGTAATATCCGTGAATTGGAACACTTTATCGAACGGGCAATAATTATTTCGGAAGGATCAAATTTAAATTTCGAAAAACTTTTAGGCGGAAATCTCCAAAAAACAGAACCAGATTTCCAATCATTCAAAACATTAGTGAAAATTGAAAAAGAGCACATTATAAATGCCCTAAAAATCGCTAATGGAAAAGTTACTGGAGAAAAAAGTGCCGCCCAGCTTCTAGGTATAAACGGGAAAACACTCGGTTCTAAAATGCGTAAGCTTGGAATAAAAAGAGAGATAGTTATTACAACTTAGATTACTTTTCGTTTTGTAATTATTTAAATTTATTAAACAATTTACACGGATATAATTATTCCTAATCTATTGAAGTCAAATTCTTTACGTATTAAGTTTCGTTGAAATATTTCATCGGCTTAATACTTGAGATTTTATTTCTCATGAACTTAAATGTAAGTTTGTGGATGGGGTTTAGTATTTCATAGTCTTGTGATTAATGTTACTATCAATTTGTGGTTATTAATATATTTGTGGTAATTTAATTTTGATTTTCAATTTTGAAATATTAAATATGGACTCAAGTTGACCACTCATTGTTTTATGCTATTAAAATCCGTTCCACCAAAGGCGAACAGGTGAAATGGTTAATAAGTGTGAGCTTTTTTTTAAGATGAATTTATGGCAGTTTTAACGGTTTACTTTTACTGGCGTTCAACTTGAGCATATTAAATATTTTTCACAACATAATTGAATAATAGAGAACGTAGTATCTAAAATTTTTGATTTTTATATTAGAAATATTTAGTTTATTCCATTATATATACTGTATTAAAATATGATCGGCTATTTAATAGGAAAAATAATTTCATCAAAACCAACAAAAATTTTACTTGATGTAAACGGGGTTGGCTACCTGGTAAACATTTCTATAAATACTTTTGAAAAAATTTCAGGCAAAGACTTCGCATCTTTGTTTATTCATACCAGTGTAAAAGAAGATTCAATTACACTTTTCGGTTTCTCAACTGAAACGGAGAAAGAAATGTTCGAACTTCTTATTTCAGTAAACGGAATAGGCCCCAAGATTGCGTTAAGTATCCTTTCGGGAATTAGAACCGACGATCTTAAAAGAGCTATTCAATCATCCGATATCTCTCGGATAGTTGCTGTCCCCGGCATAGGCAAAAAAACAGCGGAGAGATTAGTTCTTGAACTCGGAACTAAAGTGAGCAATATTGCAGCAGGTGATGCAACTGAAATATCCTATAGCATTAAGAATGAAGCTGTAGCTGCATTAGGGACACTTGGATATAATTCGAAAACGGCAGAAACTGTGGTTAGAGAAATTTTAAGAGAGAACCCAGACTGCACACTCGAGGAGCTAATCAAGAAAGCTTTGGGTTTTTTAAACAAATAACTCAGGTTACGCAAAAGATATTTACCCAACTATACAACTCAATTCTGCGATATTATCAATTCTTGCAAATAATTTATCTCCCTTTTCCACTTTACCAACCCCTTTGGGCGTGCCTGTAAAAATTAAATCGCCTTCTTCCAAAGTCATAAGTGATGAAATATATTGCACCAATTCAGCCGGTGGAAACAACATCATTTTTAATTTTTCACATTGCCTGTTTTCATTATTGATAACAAGAGAAATTTCTTCGTTTAAGGTCAAGGCATAATCATTTTTCAAAATAAAATCAGAAAGGACTGAGGACGTATCAAAACATTTGGCTATTGTCCATGGATGTCCATTCTTTTTCAATTCACTCTGAATATCTCTTAGAGTCATATCCAACCCAACGCCATACCCAGCAATTGCCTTTTCCGACACTTTTTCATCGGCATCTTTTATTTTTTTGCCTATCAAAAGAACCAGCTCCACCTCATGCTGCATTTCATTTGAAAAAGTTGGATAGATAATTTTTTCTCCTGAATAAATAACCGAAGAAGGCGGCTTTAAAAATACTACAGGTCTTTCAGGAATTTCATTTCCCAATTCCTTTGCATGCTCTGCATAATTTCTTCCGACACAAACAATTTTTCCTATAGGAATTTTATTAAATAGGTTTTTGATCTTAATGTATTTCATAAATGCCGTCGGTTTATGTTAGAAATTGTACACAATTTAAGTTTTCTGTTTCTTAGGTTTAGCTGCCGGAAATAATACATTATTTAAGATTAACCGGTAGCCGGGTGAGTTTTTATACAAAGACAAATCGGTTGGCGGATCGCCAACAAGATGCTGATACGCTTCGGGATCATGACCGCCGTAAAATGTAAATGTACCTCTGCCATAATCACCGTGAATATACTTTACCTGGTCGGTACCCTGACGCTCTGCTAAGATAATAATAGATTTTTTAATTACCGCTTTGTGAAAGCCCGTAGTTTGTCCCATAAACCCATTTATTACATTTACGTGATCCTGTGTAAGCATACATGGAACCGGATCGTATTTTGCTGAAAAATCAAACAAGGTAAAATAATCATTAGCCTTGTCTCCAACTTCATTCGGTTGAATATTGATATCACTGAAAGAATACACATACGGATTCATTTCAAGCTTAAAATCAGTAAAGGCAAGTGTATTTGAAAAATCTAATTTACTTTGCGCATCAGGATCGGCAGGATCACCATCGAACATTTGAGCGCATATATCGGTATGCTCTGCAGCTAAAGCAATATCGAAAGTGTCGGTTGCCGAACACATTGCAAAAAGAAAGCCTCCTTGTCCAACATAATCTTTAATATCCAACGCTACGGCTCTCATCATTTCAGAGACTTTCTTAAATCCGTTTTTCTTTGCGTCACCTTCATATTCAAGCTGGCTGTCTATATACCATTGCGCATTACTGAAGCTTGCATAAAATTTTCCATATTGACCTGTAAAGTCTTCATGGTGCAGATGAATCCAATCATACTTGGATAAGTCACCGCGGAGGATTTCATCATTCCAAATTTTTGTATAGGGAATTTTCGCATAGTCAAGAGCAAGAGTGACGGCATCATCCCATGGATGAAAGCTTGGCGGAACATAAACAGCAATTTTAGGCGCTTTTTCCAATCTTACAACGTCCATATTGTTATCATCCCTTTGAACGATAGAATATATCTCTGCTGCTTGTGATGTTTCCAGCACATCGAATGCTACACCCTCAATACGACATTCATTCGCCGTCCTATCCGAATAATCCAGCATGAAAGAACCGCCCCGGTAATTTAAAAGCCAGTCGGCTTTTTCCCCTCGTTCCAAAATATGAAATGTAACTCCATACGCTTTTAAATGG
>Ga0182027_10003866_pt1 | contig 23483 bp, 18 predicted proteins | sample 712E1DmetaG_FD_121300 | JGI IMG/M metagenome (GOLD analysis project Ga0182027, IMG submission 121300) | Permafrost microbial communities from Stordalen Mire, Sweden - 712E1D metaG (Illumina Assembly) | ecosystem: Environmental > Terrestrial > Soil > Wetlands > Permafrost | place: Sweden... | reverse complement strand
GATGAATTAGCATAATGAACATATTCTTAAGAGAATATCTTGGTGTTCTTAAGCTTGAAAAAAATCTGGCAGAGAATACAATCGTTTCTTATAAAAACGACCTTTCGGCATTTCTTCTTTTTATGAAAAACGAATTCGGGATTGATGATCCCGAGTCCATCACTCATTCACATATGGCCTCTTTTTTCACTTTGCTAAATGACCTCGGACTTACAGGCAGTTCAGCAGCCCGTTATTTTTCTTCACTAAGGGGATTTTTTCATTTCCTTATTCAGAATAAGTATATTACTAAAAATCCTGTGGATAAAATCGATGCGCCTAAACTAATGAAGAACCTCCCGGAAGTTTTAACAATTCCTGAAATGGAAGCTGTTTTATCCAAACCCGATTCAAACGAAAAACTAGGTCTTCGGGATAAAGCACTGCTTGAAATTATGTATGCATGCGGTCTAAGAGTCTCAGAACTTATTAATCTTAAAGCATCCGATCTCTTTTTAAAAGAAGAAATAATAAGGGTAATGGGAAAAGGATCAAAAGAAAGACTTGTTCCAATAGGCAGTAGCGCCATATACTGGGTAAATGAATATCTTTCCAAAAGCCGTCCACTTTTGGCTAAAAAGATGAAGAGTGAAAACTACGTTTTCCTTAATGTCAGGGGTACAAAGCTCTCAAGAATGGGTATCTGGAAAATAACGGACAGGTATTTTAAAGAAGCCGAAATTAAAAAGAATGCGCACCCTCATACTTTTCGGCATTCTTTTGCAACTCATTTAATAGAAGGCGGCGCTGATCTTAGGGCCGTACAGGAAATGCTCGGCCACGCCGACATTTCGACCACTCAGATTTATACTCATATAGACAGGGACTATATCAAACAAGTTCACAAAGATTTCCATCCAAGAGGGTAATGTGGAGAAAATTACTGTAATCATGATAGTGAACAATGAAGAGAGAATTCTTGCGGAAGCATTAAAAAGTGTTTCCTGGGCTGATGAGATTATTGTTGTTGATTCGGAAAGCACCGACCTTACAACGAGTATTGCAAAGCAGTTTACGGATAAAGTTTTTATACATCCATGGGAAGGATTTGCCAGACAGAAAAGATACGCACTCAGTCTTGCCTCAAATGAATGGATACTGAATATTGATGCAGATGAAAGAGTTTCAGAAAAACTAAAAGGTGAGATTGCAGCACTTGATTTTAATTCTGCCGATGGATTTAAAATCCCGCGCGAAAATTATCTTCTTAACAAACATATTACATCGTGCGGGTGGAATAATGATTACCAACTCCGACTTTTCAGGAAATCGAAAGCCAGTGTTACCGAAAGGCTTGTTCATGAAGGATTTGAAGTTAACGGACCGGTTCTGAAATTAAAATCCCGTCTTATCCATTTAACTTTTTCTTCAATTGAAAAGACAATTACAAAAATTAATAAATACTCATCACTTGAAGCAGAAGAGAAGTTCAGGTCTAAAAGAAGCGTGAAAGGATATACTATTATTCTTCATGGTCTGTCTGCATTCCTTCGTGATTTCTTTTCACTTAAAGGATATAAGGACGGAGTCCATGGACTTGTAATTGCATTAATAAGCGGGATAACCACACTGCTTGTTTATATGAAAATATGGGAACTTCAGAATTCAGCAAATAAAGAATCAAAATGAAAACATATATAAGAATTTTAGAATACGTTAAACCTTACTGGAAACACCTTGCTTTATCAATAATATTTACAGTTTTATTCGCTGTATTCAGCGCTGTCTCGGTTTATCTGACCATACCGCTGCTAGATACGCTTTTCCAGGAATCCAACAAGACTGAAATGGTTCATCAGCCATCCGCTGTTGACAAAACCATTGCGATTTTACCTGACTGGATAATCCATTTAAAGGATAACGTTGTAAATACATTTAACAATTTTGTTTTTAGCGGGGATAAAATCCATGCCCTGTTTAATATCTGTATACTCGTGTTCATTTCATTCCTCCTAAAGAATATATTTGGCTATTTGCAGGCATATTTTCTTGCTTTAACTGAATATGCCAGTATGAAGGACCTTAGGGATGTGGTTTATCAGCATCTGCATCAGCTCCCGATGAGTTATTTTAAACAGGAACGTGTGGGTAATTTAATATCACGATTAACTAATGATGTAACCGCTGTACAGGCAAGTATCAGTGCAACTTTTCTTAACCTTATTCGGGAACCACTCACAATTATAATGTTTCTCGGAATAGCTTTAAGCATAAGCTGGCGTCTACTTCTGCTTTCTTTTGTGGTTCTGCCATTCACCATGCTTATAATTACCTGGATTGGTTTTATTCTAAGGAGATATAGTACTGCCATTCAGGCTAAAATGGCCGATATAACAAGCATATTACAGGAGACAATTTCAGGTGTTAAAATTGTAAAAGCGTTCGGCATGGAGAAGTATGAGAACAAAAAATTTATGGATGAAACACGCAGCTTCCTAAAACTTATTCTTAAAGTTGTAAGAATAAGAAATACATCTTCTCCCATCACAGAAATATTGAGTGTAATAGTCGGCGTTATTATTATTTATTACGGAGGTATTCTTGTACTTCGGGATAAAACTTTAACCGCAAGTGAATTCATAGGTTTCCTTTTTGCAATATTCCAGTTAATGCCCCCGATTAAGGAATTAAGCAGCGTAAACAATAGGATTCAGGAATCAAGCGCCGCTGCCGACCGTATATTCGAAATTCTCGATACACAGCCCGCTATTAGAAATATCGAACATCCCGTTAAAATGGAAGCATTCAGAGATTCTATTGAATTCAGAAATGTCTCTTTCCATTATGAAGATTCGGATGAACTGATTCTTGATAACCTCTCATTCAAAGTAAAAAAAGGAGAGATACTTGCATTTGTTGGGCCAAGCGGTGGAGGGAAATCAACGCTTGTTGATCTTATTCCTCGTTTCTATGATCCCTCGTCCGGGGAGATTCTGCTTGATAATGTCAATATAAAGGATATGAAGATAGAAGACCTTCGCAGACAAATGGGAATTGTTACGCAGGAAACTTTTCTATTCAATGAGTCTATACAAAAGAATATCGCCTACGGTTTATCTGAATTCCCTTTTGAGAAAATTGTTGAAGCTGCTAAGACTGCTAATGCTCATAGTTTTATTATGGAAATGCCAAATGGATATGAAACAATTATTGGCGAACGGGGTGTAAAGATTTCGGGGGGCCAGCGGCAGCGTTTATCTATTGCACGGGCATTATTAAAGAACCCGGAAATCATGATATTTGATGAAGCAACTTCCGCTCTTGACAATGAATCTGAAATACTCGTTCAGGAAGCCATCGAAAGACTCATGATTAACAGAACTACATTTGTAGTTGCTCACCGGTTAAGCACTATACGGAATGCAAATAATATTATTGTGTTAGACAGGGGTAAGGTTGTTCAGTTTGGTACGCATGATGAATTAATTCAGAATGATAAAGGTCTCTACCGTAAATTTTACGAAATGCAGTTTAGGGATTAATTATGCCGGAAAATAACGATCGGGTTCTCGGAATTATAGACAAAGCAATTGTTTTTTTCTTTGTGGTCTTCCTTTTAAGTCTTACAGATTCAATTTTTGTTAACCAGATCGGATATTATGGAGCACTCCTTCTCATAATCGCAAGAGGATTTATTGCCAAAGAAAATCCTTTCCGGAAAACAGGGATGGAATTTGCTTTCCTTTGGTTTATACTTGCAGAAGTAATATCACTTGTCTTAACAAAAGAACCGGGAAATGACATTATTTTTCTTTTAAGAAGAGTATTACTTATTCCTATTGTCTATACAGCTGCCTACTCTTCCCTTGATTTAAAAAAAGCCAAACTTTATCTAAAGATATATCTTGGTTTTTCACTCATTTCAGTTATCATCTATCTGTACTTTTCCGCTCAGTATTTTATGTATGGTCTTTTCAGCATAAAAGAATCCGGCCCCTCAATCTTCCAATATCCGATAACTGTAAGCGAAATTACAAGTTTCACAGTTGTGATTCTTTTTGCTTTCTTAATAAATGAAAAGGTAAATTTAAAGAACAGGATTCTTCTTTTCCTCGCTTTTGTACTTTCTTCTCTTGCACTTTTTTCAACATATAAAAGGACAGGATGGACAGGTGCCACCTTTGGTCTTTTCGTTATTCTTATAATTAAAAAGAAATGGAGCATATTGGTTCCGGGAATTATTCTCTTCGGGGCTTTTTTACTTTTTGAAAGGAACAATAGTGATCTGATAATTTATGATTATAATAACAACCAAATTTCAAATGAACATATAATAAATACTGACGGCAGGGCGTATGATGTTTTAAATCCTGACGCCAGGACTAGTTATGTCTGCGATTATCAGAAGGGTTTATTTGTTATTTGGAAAAATGACAGACCGGTTCAGCAGCTCAATTTACATGCGCCAGTTGTTTCTATTAAAAAATGGAATGATTCTGTTTATGTGGCTAATCTTATTGATACGCGGTTTGTAATCTTGAATAGAGATATTAATAATTTCCTTACTGTTAAAGGGGATTTTATAACTCCCGGATACACAAGTTCTTATGTTGCAGCCAATGGCTTTTTTTATGTGCTTGATTCAGATAGCGGATTATCAGTAATACAAAGCCCGGGTGAAATAAATCATCCGTTCAGGTATCCTGAATTTGCAGGATATGAGAGCATGTGTGTAGATTCCTCAGCAATGATTCTTTATTCACCGAAGAAAAATGTCGGAGTATTATCACTTCGGAATTATCTCCCCACGGGAAATATTAAATCTTTCAACAATTTATCCGATATAAATATTGCAGAAATTGTTAAGGGAAAATTTGTCACTTCAGGGAAAGATGGTTTGAATGTATATAACATAAATTCTTCTGAACTGAAACTCGCATATTCTGTGCCTCAGGTTAAAAACGGTTACAAGATTTTTAACGATTCAGACAAAACATTTATTATTACTACTAAAAGAGATTTATACGAAACAATATTTAATCCCGGGTCGGCGTCAATAGTTTCTCACAACAAATTGAATTTTACTCCGTATAGCATGTCTTTTAATGACGGCAAATTATATTTCACTACATTTAAACAAAGCCGACTGCTTAGTATCTTCGATCCTTATAACCCGTCTAACTTTAACCGTATTGCCTTCTGGGAAGCTGGTATAAAAATGTTTAAAGACCACCCGGTGTTCGGAGTCGGGGACATTGATCTTGCAAAACTTTACCGGCAGTACAAACATCCTTGGGATAAAGAAATTCAGGGACACCTGCACAATAATTTCTTTCATGTTCTTGCCACGCTTGGACTTTTTGGACTTGCGGCAGTTTGTTTCCTTTTCTTCAGATATCTCCAGATCTCTTTTCGAATATATAGAGAAAGGAAATCCGTTCCTTTTGTATCATCTTTGGCTCTTGGAGTAATCGGTTCTTTCTGTGCGTTTCTTGTTTCGGGTCTGACCGAACTGAATTTCTGGGATCATGAGATTGCCACTCTTATATGGTTCCTCTTTGGATTGAATTATGCCTTTTACAGATTGTCTGAAAAGAACAAATGATGAGGTTCTTTACATATATTTATATTCTCAGTTTCTATATTTAAATAATTAATAATTTCCCGGAGTCTATTTAATGGAAGCAGTTGCCAACAATAAAATATATGAGATTGCTGAAAATCTTTCCACAGGTTTTGATTACAACAAAGGTGAAATAGCAATTGTGTTAGCCGCAGGGCACGGGAAAAGAATCAAATCCCATACGTCTAAGATGCTGCATAAGATCTGGGGTGTCCCAACTGTTGAAAGGGTATATGATGCCTGCCAAAATGGTATAAAGGATATTAATTTTATTGTGGTTGTTGGTATTAAAGCCAATGATGTTATGCAAGTCCTTGGACAAAGACCATTAACAAATTATGCTTATCAGGAATTTCAGAACGGAACCGGTCATGCTGTTCAGGTCGCACTAAAAAAAATAGACAACAGGAATTTTGACGGAATTGTATATGTGCTTCCGGGAGATATGGGACTTATTAATAAAGAAACCATGTTTCAGTTCCGTAAAGATTTTATTTCATCCGAAAGCGATATGATGGTACTTACCGGAATTTATGAAGGAAACCCGTTGGAAAATTCATACGGCAGGATAATAAGGGTTAAAGAAAAAGATGAAAATGGAAAATCTTCCGGCCACGATAAAGATAAGGTGATTGAAATTATGGAGTTCAAGGACATTCTTGCTCTCCCTGATGATAAACCATATAAGGTTAATTTTAATGGTAAAGTATATTCTTTCTCCAAAGTGGAGCTCGTTGAGAATAATGAATTCAATTCCGGTGTATATGCTTTTAAATATAAAAAACTTTGCAATCTTATAGATCAGTTGACCGGTAATAATGTACAGGGAGAAATTTATATTACAGATCTGATTGCATTGTTCAATAAAAACAAAATGACCGTCATGGCTGTAAGCCCGCGTGAGCAGTATGTGGTTATGGGGTTCAACAATAAATCGGTTCTTAAGGAAATGGAGGATGTTGCCCGCAAACAACATTACAATAAATTAAAAGATATAATCCGGATAGATGACCCGGATGATTTTTTTATTCATGAATCTGTTATAGACCAGATAATAGAACTCGACAAGAAAGGTGCCCCTCTTGATATTACTATTGGAAAGGGGGTTTCTATCAGTAAAGGTGTCCGGCTCAATTATAACATAGAATTCAAACAGAATGTTGAAGTCGATGGATGTATACAATTTGATCAGAATGTTGTTATCTGGCAGAATGTAAACATCTCCACTCTACCACATCAATCAATGAAAATAGGACGTGATGTTGAGATTCTACAGGGTAATATTATAAGGGGGAATATAGAGATTGGTGACGGTTCAAGAATTGAATCTACTGTACGGCTTACGGGCAGCAATGAATTCCCCCTTCGTATTGGAAATAATGTATTGATCAAAGGAACAAGCTATATCTTCGGGTCAGTTATTGAAGATGATGTACAAATTGAACATAGTGTTATTATCAAGAAAAAAGTTGAACGGCGGGTAAAGAAAAACGGTGACATACAGCCCGTCAGGTTTTATATTCCAATGCCTGAAGGAATTGATGCAGTTGAGGATTTATAGCCGATTCCGGCTTTGAATTGGGATCGCTGAACTTTGGACTATGAAGATAAAATATTCCCCTAAATAGAAACTGCCCCTTTATAAGAGGCAGTTCACAAATAAAATCTTAAATAGAATTTAGTGCTATTTTTTCTCGGGGGCGGAAGCAGTTACAGCAAGCTTGTTCACATGTCTTGTTAATGCGGCTTTTTTTCTTGAAGCATTATTCTTGGGGATTTTGCCCTTAATCGCGCTCCGGTCTAACAAAGCAACGGCTTCTTTATAAAGTTTTTCTGCTTCGGCTTTATCGGTTGTTGCAATTACTTTCTTGATAGAAGATTTGATCCTGGATTCGGACATTTGATTAATGATTCTTCTTCTTTCACTTGTACGCGTTCTTTTCTTAGCCGATTTATGATTAGCCATTAATTAATAACCTTTTATAACAAATAATAAAAATTGACTCTAAATATAGGAATTATAGGATTTGATGTCAACAACTTCTTTATTAAATTTGCCCGTCAATATTATTGAAAATGCTTAAAATTAACGAAATATTCTATTCTGTACAGGGCGAAAGTACAAAAGCAGGGCTTCCATGCGTGTTTGTACGGGTGACTTACTGCAATCTTAGGTGCACTTATTGTGACACGGAATATGCCTTTTACGAGGGAAAAGAGATCAGTATTGATGAAATTATCTCCAAAGTGAAGGAATTTGGCTGTCCCCTGGTTGAAATTACAGGCGGCGAACCTTTGTTCCAGGAAGAATCACTTATCCTGATGAAGAAGCTTGCTGATTCCGGCTTTGAGGTTTTGCTAGAGACCGGCGGCAGTCTGTCGGTAAAAGAGGTCGACCCAAGGGTAAAAATAATAATGGACATTAAAACTCCCTCAAGCGGTATGGAAAAGAAAAATATGTATGAAAACATAAAGTACCTTAAAAATACCGACGAGGTTAAATTCGTTATCGGGGATAGAGAAGATTACCTTTGGTCAAAGGAAATTCTCAAAAAGCATGATCTTGAAAACAAATGTGAAATCCTGTTTTCCGTGATCTTTGGGAAACTACGACCTGTCGAATTGGTAAGTTGGATATTAGAAGATAAATTAAATGTTAGGTTTCAACTTCAGATGCATAAGTTCATCTGGAAACCTGATGAACGAGGAGTATAATGAAAATTGCTAAAGAGTTCTCCTGGGAAATGGGGCACCGGCTGCCGGAACATTTCGGCAAGTGCAAGAACATTCATGGTCATTCATATAAAATGATTGTCGAATTGGAGGGGGATGTTGATAAAAATGGTATGGTACTCGATTATTATGACCTTAAAAAAATCATTAATCCAATAGTCGAAGAGCTTGATCATGCTTTCCTGGTTTACCATGAGGACAAAGTAGTCATCGATTTTCTTAATAAACTGAATTCAAAAAAAGTCGTAGCAGAATTCCAGTCAACGGTTGAAAACATCTGCTACTATTTCCTTCATAAAATTAAAGAATCGAACCTTCCTTCTAATATAAAATCTGTAAAAGTAAGGATCTGCGAAACTCCCGATGACTATGCCGAAGATATAATAGAATTAAACAAATAACATGTTAAAAAAATTCAATAACCCCAGGGGCAATTACAAAAAGACCAATTCCTTCTCGCCGAGATTTAAAATGTATATCGAATACGAAGGAACCCGCTACAGCGGCTGGCAAAAACAACAGAACGCTAAAACAGTTCAGGGGACATTGCTTAAAACAGCCGGGGAGATATTCAATACTAATGACCTGGATATTCAGGGCTCCGGCAGAACCGACAGCGGAGTTCACGCACTTTGCCAGATTGCACATCTTGAAGTTAAAACAATGCTTGCCCCCGAAATAATCAGAATGAAATTTAATGATCTGCTTCCGCATGATATTAATATCCTCGAGGTTGAAAAGATCAACCCCGGTTTTCATGCACGTCATGATGCTATTTCAAGAAGTTATTTATACCAAATATCAAGAAGAAGAACTGCGCTCGGCAAAAACTATGTGTGGTGGATTAAGGATAATCTCAACTTCGATTTAATGAAGTCCGCTGCGGTTAATTTTAAAGGCATGCACGATTTCGTTTCGTTCTCTGACGATGACAGGGAAGAAAAATCAACAAAGGTTCAGGTTGACAACATTGAACTGATAGAAGCAGGCAGTTTGATATTAATCCGCATTACAGCATCCCACTTCCTGTGGAAAATGGTAAGGAGGATGGTTGGTCTTCTTGTTGAGATAGGAAGAGGGAAACAGACCGAAAAAGACCTGCTTATTTATCTTAATAATAGGAGTGATGTTCCGTCAAAATACACTGCACCTCCTTCCGGTTTATTTCTTGAATCAGTCATTTACAAAGACCAGGTCCATTCCCGCAGTCTCACACCGGTTATTTCAATAATCTAAAGGATTATCTTATGAGCACAAGATCAGTTAACGAATTTACACTGTTAAATAAAAGTGAAAATGAACAAATAAATAAACTGCATTCAATAGTTACTGATGCCATAAATGAGCAGCAGTTAATTCTTGAACAACTGAAGAATCCCCCGCAGGACTTACTTACAAGGGGTCAGAAGCTGTCTGATAAAGTTGCCCGGTTTGGCGGGAGTTGGTTTTTTATAATCATTTTCTTTGTTGTGCTTTTGGCATGGATAATTTTTAATGTAATTTCAATTCAGAAACTAACTTTTGACCCGTATCCTTTTATACTTATGAATTTGATTCTATCCTGTGTCGCCGCAATTCAGGCGCCCATCATTATGATGAGCCAGAATAGGCAGGAAGAGAAAGACCGTAAACGGGCAGAGAATGACTACCTTATAAACCTGAAGGCTGAAATTGAGATCCGTAATATCAACCAGAAGCTTAATCTGCTTATGGAAGAGCAGCTTCACAAATTAGTCGAAAGCCAGGCGCTTGAAATCAAACTTCTTGATGAAATAAATAAAAAACTGCAGCATCCGAAACCACCTGAGAAATAAAGCATAATGCATATACACATTATTTAAATGTCATTTCCCTTAGGGATTATGGAATAACCTTTGTATATATAGAAATAAATCCGTCAAAATAATTATCTCCGGTAACCAGGCTATCCTTTGTCAATTTCAAAATCACTTCAGCATTTCTGCTTATATCCTGAAAAGAAACTATATTAAGAGAATCAACAGAGTAAATAGTTTTATTCTTTTTTACAAAATAATGAGTTGAATACTTCAATGTATCGTTGGTATATTCAAAATAATTTCCATCAGATGAAAAACATTTAAATAAATATGTCCCGGGTGGAGGATTCAATATTTGTCCTGTTATTCCTCCTGATGAATTTTTCCATGACCATTTGCCCAAAAGTGATATATCATTATTTTGTGAGGTTTTCACACTAACAGGATTAGATCTACAAGCAGAAATAATAATCGATAATAGAACAACCCCAAAAATTAATTTTAAACTATTCATATATATTCCAAATTTAATTTTAGGCCTGACTTGTGTCTAAAACTTTAATCTAATCAAAAAAGAGTTCAAATTCAACTGTGATTTTAAAGACAATATTTTTACTTCGGAGATTTGATTCTCCTTTTATATATTTACCAATTATTTAATAACCATTGGAGTAGAAGTATGAGAAATTCCCTTTTTATTCTGGCATTTCTGTCAATTATTTTATCGGCCGGCTGTCAGAAAAAGGACGAAAACAAAGTGCAGGATGCAAATGTTCCCCCCGGAACCCGCATTGTGAAAGTTGAAGATAAACTTGACGCCGCTGATTATACCTACTTACAGGTAAGCGATAAGGATAATAATGAATTCTGGATTGCAGTAACCAAAATGGATGCTGCTAAAGGTGACCTTCTTTATTTTACCAAAAGTATGGAGATGAAGAATTTCCACAGCAAAACTCTTAACCGGGATTTTGAATCAGTCCTTTTTGTTGAAGACGCAGTTAAGACTCCCCATAACATGAATGCCCCGCAATCAACCGCCAAAATAGATCCACAGACTGCCCATTCCCAGGTTATGTCAACTCCAAAAGCTGATGTAAAAATTGAACATCTTAAAGACGGGAAAACTGTTGAACAGATTTATAGCGAAATGGACAAATTGAATGGGAAAGTAATAAAAATAAAAGGCGAAGTTGTTAAGTATAATCCGGAAATTATGAATAGAAACTGGATCCATATCCAGGATGGAACTGGATTCGGCGGTGCTTTTGACCTCATGGTTACCAGCAGTGATCAGACACAGGTTGGTCAGATTATTGTCGTTGAGGGAAAGGTCGCCACTAATAAAGATTTCGGCGCAGGATATACTTATAAAGTTATGCTCGAAGACGCTAAAATTAAACAAGTAAAAGGAATCTGATTAAACAATTATCCTAACTCCGGAGTTGACCGGCAAATGCCGGCTGCATAACTCCGGGGTTTAGATTTAATTACCTCTGATAAGCATCTTCAAAGCTCTTGATAAACAAGCAATCGGGGTTGCAGCAGGGTTCCGTCAGGGTTCTTACAGGGTGAGTTTCATTTCGTCAATAGTTGCTATTTGTAAACTGTAGATGTGCATTCCCCTATTAAGACTTTCAAAAAAAAGTACCCCTCTATTAGTAATACACCCCTTTTTCACTTTTTGATCACCTGAGATGGCAAAAAAAATCAGACCCGCCATCTTAACCCCGTCTTAGTTCCAACATTCATATTACATTTCCCTTACATCCAGCCCGGAGAATTAAAAAAGGATTACCCAAAGGTTATGAAAACATCCTGAAAAGGTCTTGAAATGACCTGAAAAGATCCTGCCCGGTGATCTTACCCCAATTAGTAGACAAAAAACTAAGTCACTATATTAGTAACTAAACATAAGGTAAGTCATATGGAAGTCACAGTATTCCATAAATCCAATACTTCACCAATCCATTGCATTATATCACCTCCTTTGCGTCAAAGGTGAATATATCTTCATAAGTGGTCTGATTATCTCCTCATTTATGTTTATATTTATTGTTGAAAAAGAAGGGTGGATACCCTCCTTTAAAAATCACTAACTAAAAGAAGAACTGTTTGGTACTTAGATTATTAAAACTCATAGGTAGAAAATTATCGGGAAAAGCCTCCCCTAAAAAAGATTCAACCTCCGTAAAGACAAAAGAAACCGATAAGAAGAAAGGACCTGAAAGGAAAAAAGAAAATCCCGGAACCGGTGAACAAAGCAGAGCTGGTGTAAGTCCGAATTATAAAGGATCAAATCCCCGGATGCCCGCAGTAAAATATTCCTCCGGCAGATATAAACAGAAAGAGAATCCTCAGAGCAGCAAGCCTGAAAATAAGTCAACTCAACCTTCAAAACAAAATCAACCGGTAAAACAAAACCAACCGGTAAAAGCAAATCAGCCTGAAAAGATACAACATCCTGATAGACCTCATCAGAACAAGCAAATTCAGGGAACAAAGACAGCCCCTCCCGCTCCTAAAGTTATTAAACCTGTTGTTGCATGGGATCCTAAAGAATTTGTAGTCCCCGAAGTTGAAGGTAAAAAAAGATTCCATGATTTTGATCTTCCGCAGGAGATTATGCATGCTATTTTTGATCTGAAATTTGAGTACTGTACCCCTATTCAGATGGAAATTCTTGCCAAAGCTCTCGAAGGAAAAGATGCAATAGGCCAGGCGCAAACAGGTACCGGCAAAACCGCTGCTTTCCTTATTACTTCAATGACAAGGATTATCAGGCACAAAGCCGCTGAAGAACCTAAACCCGGTTCTCCTCGTGTTCTTGTTCTTGCTCCTACAAGAGAACTTGCGATGCAGATATCCACAGATGCCAAGCTTCTTTCTACATATCTCGATTTAAATATCGTTACCGTCTTCGGCGGAATGGATTATAATAAACAACGGAATAAACTCCTGAAACCGATTGATATTCTGATCGGTACACCCGGACGCATAATTGATTTCCTGAATAAAAAAGAACTCCACTTTAATAAAATTGATACTTTAATCCTCGATGAAGCAGACCGTATGCTCGATATGGGATTTATCCCCGATGTGAAAAAAATTATCCGTGCATGTCCTCCAAAGGAAGCAAGACAAACACTTTTCTTCAGCGCCACAATAAGTACTGATATTAGGAACCTCGCCGCAAGCTGGACTACAGATTCATTCTCTGTCCGAGTTGAACCCGAGGAAATGATTGTAAAAGGAATCGAACAGATTGTCTATATAGTCACTTCAAGAGAAAAATATTCACTCCTTTATAATATTTTAATGAAAGAGAAGGCAGGGAAAGTTCTTGTGTTTGTCAACAGAAGAGATGAAACAAGAGACCTCGGCAAAAAACTTTATAGAAACGGTATCGACTGTGAAATACTTTCCGGCGAAGTTGATCAGCGGAAAAGAATTAAAGTTTTAGATAACTTCAAATCAGATACTTGTAAAGTCCTGATTGCTACAGATGTAGCCGGCAGAGGAATACATGTTGATAATATTTCACACGTAATCAATTATTCCCTCCCCGGCGATCCCGAAGATTATATCCACAGAATTGGCAGAACTGCAAGAGCAGGCGCTACTGGTATCTCTATAAGTTTCGCGACCGAAGACGATTCATTTGTTATCCCCGCTATTGAAGAGTTGATAGGAGCGCCCCTCCCTTCAACATATCCACCGGATGAATTATTGGTAAAATCTCCGCCTTATGAAAGGGAAGCAAAGAAAACTGAAGCACCTAAAGAGCAGTATTCACACCCCCGCCGCCGCTATCCTGACAATAACAGGAAATAACATAGTTTTGCATCCCCGCTTTTGCGGGGATATTCACTCTATCAAAAGCTATTCTGGAAGAACACCAATTTGGCAAATAAAAATGAGACACTCCAGGCATTCTCATTCCCGTATTCACGGCATTAAATTATTTGCATTAAATAAATTCAGCATAGTTTGAATATTAATAAATCCTATGGATTTGCTACTTTTCTTGCGTCAAGAAAAGTAGGAAATGTTTCCTTAATTTTGTCTATCATCTTTATCAAGGATTCTTATGTCAGGGAAAATAACGGCCGCTTTGTTTGTAATCCTTTCCGCATCTTATTTGTTTCCCCAATTGAAAGTTATATCTCAACCTGCAGATTATGTTAATACTTTTGTGGGCACCCAGGGTGACGGAAACACTTACCCGGGCGCATCCGCACCTTTTGGTATGATGCAGTTTAGCCCCGATACCGATATGGAACTTTGGGAAGCTGCAGCCGGCTATAAGGCTTCCGACTCTTCAATAATGGGATTCAGTCTCACTCATCTTAACGGAACCGGAATTCCTGACCTCGGTGATTTCCTGTTTACTCCTGTTGTCGGAACTCCAAAACTTATCCCCGGATCAAAAGCTAATCCCGATTCCGGCTATCGTTCGCGCTATTCTCATTTGGACGAAAAAGCCACCCCGGGTTATTATCAGGTAAGACTCCTGAGATATAATGTTAATGTTGTATTAACTGCCGCCGACAAGACCGGAATGATGAAATTGACTTTTCCCAAATCCGACAGCTCATATATTCTAACAGACCTCTCTCACGTTTTACGCTGGAATGTTGTCTGGTCAGATATCCGTGTTGAAAATAACACCACTATTACCGGCTCACATATTGTAAACGGATGGGGAAAAGAACGGCATCTTTACTTTGCCGCCAAATATTCCCGCCCCTTTAATGATTTTGTAATAATGAATGATGGCAAACCTGTAGTCTATAATGGATATAGATTTCGAAGCTCCTCCGAATCATGGGGGAAAAACCTGCAGTTCCTTGCAAGATACAAGACAGAGGAAAACGAAGTGCTTTTTGTTAAGATCGGCATATCATCAATAAGCACAGAGAATGCGATGAAGAATCTTGATGCTGAAATACCCGGATGGAACTTTGATGATATTGCTTTTCAAACACATGAGAAATGGAATTCCGAATTAAGTAAAATCCAGGTTGAAGGAACCATGGAACAAAAAAGTACTTTCTATACATCAATGTACCACGCATTCCTTGCACCTAATGTATATGAAGATGTAACCGGCGAATATCGTGGCTTTGATCAGAACACTCATCCGGCAAAGGGATTCACAAACTATGCGGTCTTTTCATTGTGGGATACCTACAGGGCTGAGCATCCGCTTTTCACCTTGATACAGGCTGACCGCGATGCCGATATGATAAATTCCATGCTTGCGCATTATGATCAGAGCGTTGAACACCTCCTGCCCATTTGGGCTCTGCCGCAGAACGAAACCTGGTGCATGATCGGCTACCATGCTGTGCCCGTGATTGTTGATGCATTTATGAAGGGCCTGAAGGGCTTCGATTATAACCGCGCCTATGATGCAATCAAAACAACAGCAATGAATCCGCATTACGATAACACGATGACCTATGCAAATCTCGGTTGGGTCCCGTTTGATAAAGAAAATGAATCTGTTTCTAAAACTCTTGAATATGCTTATGATGATTATTGCGTTTCGCAAATGGCAAAAGCTCTCGGTAAAACAGACGATTATAATTATTTCCACAAACGTTCAATGAATTATAAAAATATCTTTGATCATTCATATAACCTAATGCGTGGAAAAGATTCAAAAGGGAACTGGCGCACTCCGTTTGATCCTCATTTGTATCAGCAGGGGGGTGATATCACTGAAGGAACTAGCTGGCAGTATTCATGGTATGTTCCGCAGGACGTTAAAGGTTTGATTAATTTAATGGGTGGTAACAAACCATTTACACAGAAACTTGATTCCCTTTTTATTGTAAAGGCAAGCGACAGCACCAGTGGAGTAGATGATATCCATGGAATAATAGGCGAATATTGGCACGGAAATGAACCAAGCCATCATATTATTTTCCTTTATGATTATGCCGGTCAGCCATGGAAAACTCAACAACGTGTTCACCAGGTAATGAAAACACAGTACGGTAATGAACCAAATTCTTTATGCGGTAATGATGACTGCGGTCAAATGTCTGCCTGGTATATTTTTAATGCAATTGGCTTTTACCCTGTCTGCCCGGGGAGTAATTATTATGCAATCGGAAGTCCCTGCCTTCCGAAAGCAGTTGTTCATTTATCAAACGGGAAAGTGTTTACTATGACGGCTGAGAATCTTTCTGATGATAATATTTATATACAATCAATGAGTATAAACGGAATTAATTGGGTTTCTCCCTTTATTACACAGGATATTATCAATGAAGGGGGAAATATAATATTCAGAATGGGTAATGCCCCCAACACTAATTGGGGTACCGACTCAAAAGTTCCGGAATAAAATACTGTATTCAGAATTATATAAGATTGTCTTAAAAGTTAAAAAAGCAATCCCGCTTTTTCGGGAATGATAAATGAGGTTTGAAGTATTATTAATATCTTGCAACAAGTCGGAGCCGGTTCTTTATTCCAGCCATGCAGAAGGATTTGCAACTTTATCCATACAAACAATTTAATGTCATCCTGTTGCAAATGCGGCATTTAATAAAACAGAGTACAAATTAATTAACCATCGCTGTGTTTTTATTGTGGCAAAAAGAAAGCCGTCAGTTGATGCTGGCGGCTTAACGTTCGTTACTCAAATTGAATCATTATTTTGTCAATATCATCTTTTTAACCTGGGTATAGTTCCCGGCTTCAAGTTTATAGATGTATAAACCGCTTGCCAGATTTCCGGCATTAAACGAAACGCTGTACATTCCTTTCTCTTTGAATCCATTTACAAGTGTCATCACCTCCTGCCCCATCATGTTATAAACTTTCAACTTCACATTTCCATCAACCGGAATCTGATATTTTATTTCAGTGCTCGGGTTAAACGGATTTGGGAAATTATCAAATAGTTTATATTCCGCAATAGCAGTTATTTGATTATTTCCATTATTTCTCTTGAATGTTTCACTTCCCACAAAATTGCAGACACCAAAAATGCCGGCAGTACCTTCAGAAGAATAATATGCCTCGATTTTTATAGCGAAATTATAGTCCTTTCCTGACTGTATGCAATGGAATGGGTCAACATATACTCCGACACCTTTTGCTACATCACAGATATAGTTCCATGAACTCCATGTTCCCCCGGTATTAGTTTGAGTGTAAACTTTGTAATAAACATTTGGGTTAACATTATCAATCCAGGTTACTGTAGGGCTTGCTCCAACTTTCCCGGAATTACCATACATACCTGCCTGGTTACAATTGGGTTTTCCAACAAATTTAGCAGAAATAGTAGTGTTAACTGACGGATTAAAGGTTCGTGGGCTTTGATGGTTGTGTATGTCGTCAGACCAATTTGTGAATGTATAATCTATCCCATTTATAGTTTGGTTCTGGGGAGTAACAGAAATTGTATTCTGTTCAACGACCGGGAACACTGTCCCGGAGGGATACTGGGTTCCATTAACGATTATAGTCCCGGCATTAATGAGTCCAACCATATTATTCTGAACAGGGATATTACAAACTTTCAATAAATTGGCTGTAATGGTTACACCATTATAACTATTCGTAAGAGGTACGGTTGTATAGTTAATATTTGTATGAGTTCCGGGTAAGGGGAAATCACCATTGGAATTTTTTGCTGTCCAATTGCTATTAACTAAAGGAGCAGCAGTTGACCAGATTCTTTGATATAATTGTGCATCCGTTTGAGGCGAAATTGCTTGTAATATAGTAGTTTGGCCAACATTTTTAATAAAAGGGTAGGGTGTTTGTGTCTGCGGAATTGTTGTGCCATCAACTATTATTTGTCCATCACCCCCACCTGCTACTGAAAAATTATTATCAGCTTTTATAGTTAATGGTAAATCATAATTTATGGTTAATATTGGAGTCACATTTACATAATCCCCTTGAACATTATCAGTTTGTTTTACTCCAAAATTAACGTATCCCTGGTTTATTCGTGAAGTAACTAGAGAAGTCACATCATGATAAACAAAAGGATTGTTATCTACAGCAAACAATACAGATCCATTATAAACAGCTAGCCAACATGCACCGTAATTACTAAAAGATACATTATTATCAATTGAAACTATGGCCCCATCTCCTCCGGTTGAACCAGCTCCTTTACAAGCCATTAATGTTGCTGTTATATTATATGCGTTTGACGGAATGGAAGTTAGGTTAAATTGATAGACTGATATATCGTAATGATAAATATATTGAGGAGGATCGGTACTTGGGATATAACTAGAAGAATTACCATAAGAACATAACGAATTTGAATAAGTAATTGAATTAGGGGCTGCATCCTCAGAAATACGTTTTTCGTTTGACGTTCCTAGTGCCAATGAATGACTACCTTGAGGAAAAATTAAGATGGGAATAAAAAAAACAAGTAGAATTGTTTTATGGAGATGTGTTCGACTGATACTCATAATGACTCCTTTTTGAATTAAAAAATAGTTATTTTAAACATAGAATCGCCCGCACTTCATTTAGTCTTAAATGAAATAATAGGTCGCTGGCCTTAGGGCAATTCTAAATTGGGAGGTAATGTTAGCGCATTACCTCCTTTTTATTTAATTAGCTTTAACCTCCTGTCATTTCAACTGTCCATGTACTATTAAGAAATTATTTTTTTGGTAATCAGTACATAAAAAGAAAACATCCTTTTCAAAAATAACCGCATCATCAAACATGGCATTATTGTCAAGTTTAAATATTGTTTGTATATCACTTCCATTATAGTGTCCGATTCCATCATTCATATTTATAAACAAGTCATTCTCACTTCTGCCATTTATGTGCGACATCGTTTTGATGTTGGCTCCCGCAAAATCTTTAAGAGTAATAAATCTGCTGTTTTTGTAGTCATACTTTAAAAGTTTTTCATTGAAACCGAAGTATATATTATTATTAATTGAAAGCATCCCAACAATATTGTAATCAATATCTTGTTGGTTATAGATACTTTTCAATGATTTTCCGTCATACTCATAAATACTGGTTGAATCTATATTATCACTTAAATAAATTATATAATAATTTGGGCTGTCATTTATTCCTCTTTTAATATTTAGAAATGAACCCGTTATTTCTGGGCTAATAACATAATTCCATCCTTTCCCATCGTAATGCATAATTATTGCATAGTTTGTTTCATTAGCTGTTCTATGAGCGTCTCCAACCACATAAATATCATTTGGATTATTTCCCCAAAATTTTATAAAATCTGTTTGCGGATATCCTGGCAGTTTATAATAACCGAAATCGCTAAATTGTCCATTTATGTATCGATAAATAGCTCCGTCTTCCCCTCCAACCCAAAAATCATCAGCAGTAAATCCAAATATTGACCATGGGATCATTCCTTGCCCCGTATATGCAAAATTTTTCCAAGTTGATCCATCAAAATGTATTAACATTTTGTCAATATCACCATGAAGACCTATACACCAAACATTAGATGGGCTTGTTCCCCATAGATAAGAGTAAAAATTATACGGTGCAATTTTATTTAAAGTATCAATCGTCCAGGTATAGTTTCTACTTCCAGGAGGAGGATTATCTTTCCCCGGTTCAGCAGGGTTTTTTTTGCAGCCTGATGATAAAAGGAGAATAGTTGTTAGTACTATTGCTGTCTTTGACTTAAACGCCAATAAGCCTGAAAAGTGTGAACAATGTTTTTTGCCGGACCAATGCATTTTAATCCCAATTAGTTGATTTTATATTATTCGCAGATAACTACTAAGCCAATCCGAAACAATATATTAACATGTATTGAGAAAATTAAAAACCTTGCAGAAAGAAAAACACAAATCTTTTAATATATACATTTGCGTAAACCTTTTATTTTAATTAGAAGCCCATTCTTCTTTTATTAAATAAACACACTACCAACTTACGAAAAAAAAAAAAACTAATAGCAAAAACATTTTATGAATTATTTTTTGGGGGGGCAGGCAATTGTTGTTTATCGTGGGTTTACCTTTCTAAATATTTATCCATCCTCCGGAATGACAGACAAATACCGGTTATTCAACCGTACCGGACTCAAAAGTCCCGGAGTATGAGAAACTATTTCTTTTGTAAACCGTCTAAAAAGTTAATATTTTAAAAGGTTATATTAATAATCTACTACGTCATAAAACCGTATACTATAATTGTTTTTAATATTAGGTGACCGATGAATTATAAAAAATATCAGAATACTATCGCTGCTTTTATCGCCCTGATTACAGGGATTGTGTTTGCAATGACAGTTCAGCCCTCTGTATCATTCTGGGATTGCGGCGAATGTTCTGCCGCGGCTGTTTGGATGCAGGTGGCTCATCCACCGGGTGCCCCGTTCTTTAATCTGATCGGGAGATTGTTTGCTATGCTTCCCACAGCTCAAAATGTCGGGCTGAGGGTTAATATGCTCTCTGTAGTTGATAGCGCACTTTCGGCTATGCTCCTTTTCCTTATAATAGTTAAACTGATTGAAAATTACCGCGGAAGAGAATATAAAAGCGCCGGCGATGCCCTTGTTACTTATCTCTCCTCAGCAATCGGCGCACTCGCTTTTTCTTTCAGCCATTCATTCTGGTTTAACGGAACTGAAGCTGAAATTTATGCAACCAACACTCTTGTGTTTGTAGCTATTCTTTATTTCGGCTTATTATGGAATGAGAAAGCTGATAACAAGGATAACCTCAAATATATTTTCATGATCGCCTATCTGATGGGACTCTCAAGTACTCTCCGGATGTATGGTATTCTTGCCATTATTCCGATCATGATGATTATTATGGTCAGAAAATTTGTCGATGATGAAGATGAATATAAAAAATCAACTTTAATCTTTCTTGCTCATGCCGGCATTCTTATCGTTATTGCATTTATGCTGTGGGCTAATGAAACCAGGACTACTGCACCGAGCCCCGATGAATATAAGGCTTTCGATACTAAATTTCTTGCTACCCTCCTTGTGGCTAGTGCCATTATCATGGGAATTTACAGGAAGAAAGTTTTTAACAGGAATTCAATTTATATCGCTATTCTTTTCGGTGTAGCAATTAAATATATCATCTATCCCGGTGTCGTAAAAATGATTCCTCAGCTTTTACAACAATTAGCCGGGGAAAGTAATTCAACCGCCATCCTTTTGATCGCTGTTATTGTGGGGGTTTTAGCCTTTGGTATTTATTGGGGATGGAAGAATAAAAAAGAATATGTCTACATAGCGGCTATGTGCGTGCTGCTTATTTTTGTTGGCTACACTTCATATACCACTATTATTATCAGAGCCAATCAGGATCCTCCGATGAATGAGAATTCTCCTAAAAATTTCACTTCCCTGATTTCTTATCTGAACAGAGATCAGTATGGCGACTGGCCGACTTTCGAAAGAAGATTCTCACCTGAACCGCACCAACAGGGAATCTATTCAAATTATTCAAGCGATGCCGAGTTCTTCTGGAAATACCAGATGAACCACATGATGACAAGATACCTTCTCTGGCAGTATGGCGGAAGAGAATCATGGTATCAGGATTCGGGAGTTAATATGTGGCCCCTGAATTCAATCGGTAATGTAATAGGCAAACCGTTTAATCTCCAGTTTGCCGGTGACTCAAATAATTCATTCTTCGGAATTCCATTCTTCATCGGTATTATAGGAATATTCTTCCACTTCAGGAGAGACTGGAAGATGGCTACTACCTGGATGTTCCTATTTGTCTTCTGTTCTTATTTGTTCGCATTCTACCAGAATCAACAGGAACCGCAGCCAAGAGAAAGAGATAAATTTCTTGCCTCGATTGGTCTGGTTTACGCCGTCTGGATAGCAGTCGGAGTTAGAGAACTGATTGAACTTGCAAGAAGAAAATTAAATAAAGAATCTGTTGTTAACGGCTTTTCGTTTGCAATTCTTGCTGCTGCCGTTTTATTTATACCCGGTCGTATGCTTCAGGCAAACTATAACCAGCATGACAGATCTAAAAACTGGATGCCCTGGGATTTTGCCTATGACCTCCTGCAAAGCTGCGAACCTAATGCAATTCTTTTTACCAACGGCGACAACGATACCTTCCCTCTGTGGTATCTGCAGGATGTTGAAGGCGTCCGCCGTGATATCAGAATTGCTAATCTTAGTCTTATTAACACTCCATGGTATATTATGGAGCTAAAACATCAGGAACCATGGGGCGCAAATAAGGTACCCATTAATTTAACTGATGAGGAAATAACTAAACCGCCAAATGGTATTGAACAACAACAATTTAAAACATCTACCTATAATTTGCCGGTTCCGCCTGAAGTATTTAAACAATATGGTTCAACCGATACATCGCTAATTCGTGCCGGCGCTCTTACATATACTATGAATCCTACCCTCAACTATGGAAATGTTACCGCAATCAGAGTTCAGGATATTATGGTTAAGGACATTGTTGAAGCTAATAAATGGAAATATCCGGTTTATTTTGCTCTGACTTGTTCGAATGACTGCTTTGACGGACTTGATAATTACCTTAAACTTGAAGGACTTGCCTACAAGCTGGTTCCTGAAAAGAAGAAAGGTAACATGGATATGCTTGATGAACCTGTTATGAGACAGGAACTTCTAAACCCTGATCCGGGCTACAGTAAAAATTATAGCCCCAGATTCAAGTTTAGAGGAATAAACGATGCATCAATTGCGTTTGACGATAACCAGGATAGGCTGCTCCAAAACTATAGAATGGCATTTGCCCGTCTTGCATCCTATTATCTCCAGACGAACCAGAAATCCGGCGCTGTAGAAATCCTTGACAGAATGGATCAGCTTATGCCCTATACTGTCAGGAAAATGGATTATAGGATTCTATATGATGTAAGTAAAATGTATTTCGCTGCAGGTGCTTTTGATAAATTTAATAAGATGTCTAAGGAGATAGAAATTTCCGCGCTTGCAACTATTAAGGAAAATCCATCCGAATTAAATTCTTATTATAATCCGTATGAAATTTTACTTGATGTTTACGACAAAACAAAACAGTATGATAAAGCTATCGATATTTTGCGCAGTCTCCAGAACTTCTATCCAAACGATCCAAGTTTGAAGCAGCAGATCGAAATGTATAAAGCAAAAATGGGTTCAAAATAATTTATCCTAATGAGGCTGTCTCAAAAGGCACATTTGTCATTCTGAGCGAAGCGAAGAACCTGTATTTTATAAACAATTTATGAGATTCTTCAGTCGCTTTAATCATTCAGAATGACAGTTTAGTTACTTTTGAGACAGCCTCATCCCCTATCTGTTATTGGCAATAAAAAAGCCGTCCTCTTGGACGGCTTTTTTTATGAAACTGTCTTCGACAGTC
>Ga0182027_10003865_pt1 | contig 23488 bp, 15 predicted proteins | sample 712E1DmetaG_FD_121300 | JGI IMG/M metagenome (GOLD analysis project Ga0182027, IMG submission 121300) | Permafrost microbial communities from Stordalen Mire, Sweden - 712E1D metaG (Illumina Assembly) | ecosystem: Environmental > Terrestrial > Soil > Wetlands > Permafrost | place: Sweden... | reverse complement strand
TTTCGTTTGCCGCCCCTCTAGGGCGACTGTGATTTGGTGCCGAACCTTGATCATCTGCCGCGCGCGGTGGTCCGACTCACCAGGCGCATGAGCACCAACAGGACAACGGAGCCCACGAAGGCGACGAATATCGTCGACGCCACGCCTCTGAACGGCATTCCCAGGTGCAGGGCACGGAAGATGAGGCCCCCCAGGAAGGCGCCGACGATTCCGAGCACGATGTCTCCGACGACGCCGTAGCCGCCGCCCGCCACCAGCGAGGCCAACCAGCCCGCGGCCAGGCCAATCGCAATCCAGATGACAATAGTTTCAACGCTCATTGTGTCCTCCTCAGGGCTGTTTGATCACGATCTTGACCCGGCGATTATTTGCGCGCCCCTCTCCGCTCGGCAGAAGTCGGCCAAGTCATCCGAAGTCCCGGAGACCTGGACAGATTCCAGGATGAAAAGCAGCATTCGAGCCAACCTCCCACTGTCAGCAATCATGGGAGGTTGCGGAACAGGGAGCTCATGAGAGCTGGCCACCTCGACCAAGATGACGGTCCAACTCCATCGATTTGAGAGAGGTACAACGTCGGCCGCATGAGCAGCGCATGAAGATTCCTTCAGGTCCGGATGCGTTGCCGGTTCTGGGGGAAACGGCAGGTTTGGAAGCATTTGCGCGATGATGAGGTGGAAGACCCGAGCAGGCCTGACGTTCAGCGAGCCGCAGGCTCCCGACTTTGGACGCCGCCGCTATTCTGCCCGGCCGCGCGCAAGGTGACCTGATCGATGATGGCTTGGTGCTGGCCTTCGTGGACCTCGTCATGACAGGGCATGAGGCCGGCAGGGATGGGGTTGCGGAGGACGTGTAGGACGGCCTGCTTGCCGATATCATTGCAGGATGGGAAGAACTCGCCATCGACCGCGGGACGGATGGCTTCACTGTCGCCCAAGTCCTCAATCAGCTGCGCGAGGATGGGAATGTCCTTGAAGGTGACCACGCCATCGCGCCCGATGCGCGCCTCGAATTTTGAATTCTGCCAAATGTAGCCCTCACCCAATTTGTACAAGCCATAGGCGGCGTCTTCAAGGTCGGTGCGTTTGAGCCGTGGCGCCCACAACGGAAGGCTCGCGTCGGGTCCAACGCCCGCGTCACCACGCAGGCTTGCAAGCAAGAGAGCGCAAACTAGATTCACGCCGATACCCCTGTCGCTGGTTCTCGTGAGGGAACAATCGTGAGAGGAAAGCAATGTTTTGAGCCGGTCAGACCCTGGGTCGGGCCAGCCACCGGAATTGATCTGAATCAGTGCGTGTTGGCGAATCGGATCCCTTCTCGCACCTGGACGATCGCCTGTTGAATGAAGCCAAGTGCCTGAACGCGGAAGCCACCCTTGTCGTGTTTGGCCTCGACGAGCTGTCGGTGCGCCTCGCGCAGAGCGATGATTCCCCTCGCCATATGCGGTTGTCTTCCTGCCTCCGGTACGACCTCGTCGACCGGCTCAGGAGCGGCGGGTCCCTCAATCGGCCCCACCTCGGTGGGATGGGCTGCCGCATATTGCATTCCGGCGTTGACCGCGCCGATGGCCTGCTGAATCAGGCCAAGCGCCTTCGCACGGTGGCCGCCTTTGTTGGCTGTGGCGGCTTCGATCTCACCCTTGGCCTGCTGCAACGTCGCCAGGGCCGCCTGCATTTTGGGCTGCCCGTTGTCGGCAGCAACGGCCTGTGGTTGCAGCTGCGGTCGGGGTTGCGGCGACGAGGCACAGCTCCCGAGGGAGAGACAGAGCGCCAACATCCAACAAGCGCTAGTCGTGGTCTTCATGGCTCCTCCATTCATGGTGACCAGGATAGCACGCCAACTTCACCCGCTCTTCTCTTCAGCAGGGCAGCCCGGTGACCGCGCGAAGCAGGTCCTCATCCGTGGGGTGCGAATAGACCGCCGTCGTCAGGATCGATTTGTGCCGGGCAAAGCTCTGGGTGAGGCAGATGGTCGTCTCGCCGTTCTCCCGTGACCTTCAAGAGCTGGCGTTGCCTGCGATCATGCCACTTGGCCAACGAACGGCATCGACTGCAATCAGACGGGCAGTTGCAGACGAGCACGCAGGTCTGAGAGGAACGCCTGGAGAATTTCTGGATCCATGCCCAACTTGGGGATCACGAAGCCGGACCTTACGGGCAACAGGATGAAGGCGTGGGTTGAGGTTTCGGCCACGGCTTCCACAAAGCCCCAGCGCAGGAGCTGAGAGCCCGCGACGCTATCCGAGCGGAGTCCACCGTCAGAGATCTCCAGGGTTCGTTCGGAGGAGTACAAGGGCAGTAGCTTCTTCTTGGACATTTCCTTGCGCGAGGCCGCGAGGGCGCGTCTCCTAGTAAAGCGTGGGTAAGACGCCGCCACCACAGCAAGCGCCAATGCTCCAGCGCCCAGGCCGACCTCGCGCGAGACGTCCGCGAAAATGTAGGCAACGATCGCGCCGCACGCAATGGCGAAGAACCACTGCCACGCGAAGATGGCCTCGCGATGGCGAGCTGAAGACTTCATCGTGTATTCCACGAACACCATCCAGTCGTCCAGCGATGTGGTGAAGGTCAGCTTCTTTGACGTGGGTGGCAGATCCGCCATGACGGCAGTCTACGCCTCTGGTCACCCTGGGGTCGAAGTGCCAGTCGATCTGCTGTTCAATAAGCCATTCTCGGATCTCCAGGGGGCGTTCATTGCTGGCGGCAAGGCCGACGGGTCGTCGATGCTGGCGATGTGGGCGAGGGCGATGTGGTCGACCGGGATCCCGCGCGTGGGACGCTGCAGAAATCTGGATCGACCATTCCCGGGCTTACTGCAAGCACAAGATCTTGAGCGAGCCTTGCGGCTCGCCCACGGCGATGCGGTTGCCGTCGGGAGACACCGCCACGGCGCTCGCGTTCTCGTCCCAGGCGTTGACGAGCGACCCGTCGCTGAGCGAGAGGAGCAGGACCCGTGGTCCTGCGGTGACGACCGAGGTTCCGTCGGGGGTGATGGCCAGCCCGTACACGCTATTGGCAGCGATGGTTTGCGTAGTCTGATGGCTCTGCAGGCTCCACAGCTCCACCCCAGTGGCCAGGTTCGCGGAGGCCAGCAGGCTCCCGTCGGGCGAGAAGGCCACGCCATCGATCGTGGTCGCCGTATTGTTGTCCGTGAGAGGCTGCAGCTCGGTGCCCGATGCCACATCCCAAAGCCTGACGGTGGACGTGTCCCAGCCTGCGCTGGCCAACGTCTGACCGTCAGGGCTGAACGCTACCGCGGTGACGTAGCTGACGTGCCCCGAGAGCGCGTGCACGAGCTGTCCGCTGTCTAGGCTCCACAAGCGGGCGGTGTCGTCGATGTTGGCGCTGGCCACGGTGTGGCCGTCGGGCGAAATGGCGATGCTGTAGGTGTAGGCGGTGCTCATCGTACGCAGCAACGTCCCGTCGGCGAGCCAGACCGTGACGAAACCGTTGCTGTAAGTAGCGCTGCCTCCACCGGTTACCAATGTCTGGCCATCCGGTGTGTAGGCTACGGAGGTCAGAGGCGACGAGCTGCCACTCAACGTGACAACCAGCGTTCCATCGCTGACCCGCCAGATCTTGGCCATGTGGTCGTTTCCCGCACTGGCCAAGAACTGCCCGTCGGGAGAAAAGGCTACGCCGCCGACGGCGGCGCTGTGGCCAAGAAGTACTTGATCGGTGCAGGCTGGCTTCCGGGTGTCAATCACGACGTCAGCCAACTGCGCGTCTGAAGCGCCAGCATCTCGATTTAGTCCGCCCGTGCCTCCGCCACTCCCGCCGTTGCCGATTCTTCCACCGGTGGAAATCGTTCCACCCATTGCGGGGCTACCGCCTGTGGCGGACCTACCCCCGCCCCCCGAGGCGGTGCTTCCACCAGTACCGATCCTTCCACCTACACCTTGGACGCCACCGGTACTGACACGTCCGCCTGTGGCAAAAGAACCACCCGTTGCGTCAGTCCCGCCCACGCCAAACCATCCTCCCGAAGAAACAACGCCACCAGCGCCTGTTCTGCGGCCACCCGAACTAGGTGCACCCCCCATGGAGAATCCACCACCGCTTCCAGCTGCCCCACCTACAGAAGAGGCGTCCGGTGCAGAGATCTCGTCGAGTGGAGTCCGACCACACGCGACCGCTAGCACGAGGAGGACGGAGTGGATCAAAGGCCATCGCATGGGGGAAGGCTAGCACCAGCGGCCTTTAAGGGCGACGCGCGGCTTCTTCGTGCGGCCTTTCAGGCCTGGCGCCCACAGCTGCGCTGTTTGGCGACAGTGAGTGGAAACGGCGACGTAGGGCGGGGGGAAAGTCTCGCCATCGTGAGGTGCGTGGTCGACCGCGCCTCTTAATCTACAATTGGCGGATCGGGCGTCAGCCTGTTCGCGCACCAGACGACCACCGGGAGTCGCGTGGAAAATGGGGCTAAGTCGCTCGGCAGCGTTCGGGTTGGTCTCGATGTCGGCGGTCGGAGTGCCGGTGACATTCGTTCTTCGTGGCTGCCTATTGGGCACCCGACCGCTTCACGACCGCCTTGCACTTCGCATTCGCTGGTGCGGTCAGCGGCCATGGCAACCACAGCAAGGACTCCAGAACATGTCAGCAGGCACATGACAAGACTCAGTTGCAATCTGCATGCCCGCGCCTAGCCAGGGTTCCTGGCTCGCGCCTGTGGAGCCAGCGAGACTGCCAGTGATGGAATCTCACCGTTTGGGCGTCTATTGCCTGACGAACACCAGAACAACTCCGACGCGCCGCCGTGGTTGCTCATAGGCCGACTGCCGAATTGTGGAGCTTGGCGCGAGTCGACATCGTTGTTGGTGACGCCCCAACTCCGCGGAATGTCGCGACTACTCCACCCGTCAAAACGCGCAAGAAATCGACCGTATTGGACTTGCTAGAGCCGCGAACCAGAGCGTGTACGTAACACGTAACGGGCGCGACGAGACCCCCATTAAGGATCCGCGGGACGGGCATACAGGCTAATGGTACGGGCTCCGTGTCCAACCATGGCCACGCGCCGGAAAGGCGTGTCAGGACCCAGGCTTACTGTCGGCTGTTGTCCGCCATCGCCCAGCAACACGAGATGGGTGATGCGGAAACGGTTCAGGAGGGCTGACCGTTCGGCTGGGTCGAGTCGCTGGTAGAAGGACTCCACCATCTTGTTTTTCGATTGGTAGTCTGACATTGAGAAGTGCGAGACGATAGGCGAGCAACCGGTGAGTGCCCCGGCGAACTGACCAATGTCCGAAGGTGCCCACAGGCGGCCGCCCACGCGACAGGAATCACGGAGCGCGAGAGCTGCCTCCCAGCGTTCCTGCGCTACAAACCAGCGCGCCGGTCGTTTGAGCATGAAGGTCACACACGCGATGGCGGTCGTCGACATGACAGCAGCGATGGCCCATGTCACCACTGGCTTCCAGCGCTGCAACCCAAGCGCGCCTAGAAGGAGGCAAGCCAGGCCCATACCCGCCAAGAACTGTGTCGAGTAGTTGACGGGCGGAGCGACGATCACCATCGCGCCGACTGCGATCCAGGCAACCATGTTGGACCACACCATAGTCGAGGGACGAGCACGGCCCTGCAGCCAGAAGGACGAAGCGGCGAGCAAGAGGGCAGGGGCAAAGGCCCAGACAAAGGGCCCGGGCGCGGGTGGGCGGAAAACGCCACTGGAAAAACAGGAGAAAGCCGGATTGAGGAGCAGGACGATGACATTGTATAGAAAGACCGGCACCAGGCCGAGCAGGGGTGCTAAACGCCGCAGCCAATCGCGCGGAGGCGACGTCGCCAATACGGCCACGACACGGATCCCGGCGACCACGGCCAGGTCGTAGGGGTGAACGAGTCCGAGCAACGTCCCGACCAGACCGGCACGCAGAGCGCCCCGTCGGTTGCGGGCGTCCGTGAACGCCTCCACGCTCCACAGGAGCAGGGTGGTGCCCGCAACTAGAAGCGGGTCGTAGAGGAGCTCCCAGATGGGAAAGAGGCCCGCGATGAAATCCAGGCAGGCGATACGCGGCAAGTGTAACAAGGAGAAGCGCATGCCGCCGAGGCCTGCTGCCGTCATGGTCAGGACGAGAGCGGGAAGGCGATGCGAATCAGGCAAGGCCGCCCGGCGCAGCCAACGATCCACCGCCGCCACGAAGAAGAAGGAGATGACCAGTCCGAACAGGCGATAGGCGAGGGCGGGATTTCTTCCCAGCAAGCGCGAGAAAATCCCCACGACCCACCACTCCAAGTTCACATAGCTGGCCCGCTGGTCGCCCAGGTAGAGTTTGTTCTTGAAAAGGAACGCGCCATCCTCCGCCTGTTTCACGTAGGAGGCAGTGAGCAGCATGTCCGCCGGGTAGAAGAAGAACCCCTCGAAGGTACGCCCCGGCGGGGGATCAAGTGCTGCGGCCAGGTACGGCGCGGAGGTCAGCACCGAAAGCAAAGCCCAGGCGAGGACCACTGGGCGTACGCGCTGCCATCGCGCGCGGACGGCAGGGATCGGCGTTCCTTGGCTCGCATTTTGGGTGCCCTTGCCTCCATCGGTTTTGAGCGCTTTGCCCTGCGCAGACTGGCCCGCGGCCACCGATTCGCTGGCCCCGGCGCCGTACTGACGAATCAGCGCGACAATCTGACCTGCCAATTCCGCGCTCATCTCGGGGAGGCGACCGGACGTCAGTCCGACGAGGGGTACCTTCGCCTCTGCCGAGCCCAGGATGCGGTCCCCGTGGCGCTCGTCGGTTCGCAGGCGAAGTACGATCTCGTCTTGCCCTGCCTCGAACGAAACCAAGTCGGCCCACATCGCGATGGGGCGAGTCGCCACCGACCGATTCTCTAGACTCCCTAGAACGGCTGCGGTTGCACAGAAGATGCCCTTGTCAGTCAGCCAATAGCGGCGTGGGCGGAAATGCGAGGCAAGGATGCACGCCGCCGCCAAGGCGGTCCCCGCCACGTACCTCAGCCCAACGCCGATGCTTGGCGAAGTGAGCCAACCTTGTGTGGTGGCGACTGCCAGGGCAACGAGCAGTGCCAGAATGCCCAAGGTGAACGCACACCGTTGAACCCGCGACGGCACCACCTGCCATGAAAGCTGCGCTGTCCCGGTCACGCCACCGCGGTGGCCGCCCAGTGCCGGCAAGAAGAGCACTGTCGTCGCGGCAAGCGTGAAGAAACCCAATAGTGCCCCGGCCGGCAACCACGCGGACACCACGACTGTGGAGGCTATGAAAAGGAACAGCATGTGCGTCTTCTACTTGCTTTCGTTTCCGACATTGCCACGGGACACGCAAGCAGGGAATCCGAAGCAAGGATCACGGCCAAGATCTTCGTGACGCCAACTCCTTGATCCGACGCTGCTGGCACCGGGGATCAAGGAGCAGATTCTCCTGGCCGAGTCGGTGGATGGTCTGGAGCCGATGAGTTCAAGCTGTGGATCTCCGCGAATTTGTGCAAGGATTTCGGCGATGCCTTTCTGGACACCACGAGGGCGGTGTCGTCCTGGGTCACAAGGTCCAACTTGCCATCTACGCCTTGGCTCTGGAGGTCTTTGTGTCGAACTACTTTGGCGTCAGCTGCATCAGGGTACCGTAGAAGTTCGTCCAGTAGACGCTGGTGCCGTCGACGGCGATGGCCTCGGGGTTGCCTTGGCCGGTGGCGAGCGTCGTGAGGGTCCCGCCGCCAATCGCAACCTTTGCCACGGTGCCGTCCGTGTAATAGTTGAAGCTGGTGCCGGCGTTGGTCCAGTAGACGCTGGTGCCGTCAACTGCGATAGCGGTGGGGCCGTTCTGGCCCGAGGCCAGGGTCGTGACGTCGCCGCCGCTAATCGCCACCTTCATCACCGTGCCGCGGATGTAGTTCGCCCAGTAGACGCTTGTGCTGTCGACCGCGATACTGACCGGGCCGTTCCGGCCCGTGGCGACAGTCGTGACAGGGCCGCCGCCGCCAATCGGCGCCTTCAATACCGTGCCATCATAGATCGTCCAGTAGACGCTTGTGGAATCCACGGCGATGGTACCGGGGCTGTTCTGGCCCGAGGCGAGCGTGGTGAGCGTGCCGCCGCCAAGCGGCACCTTCATCACCGTGCTGTCTAGGCTGCTTGACCAATAGACGCTCGTACCGTTGACCGCGATGCCGAGGGGATAGCCCTGGCCCGAGACCAGCTTGGTGACCGGCCCGCCGGCAAGCGCAACCTTCACCACGGTGCCCTCGTAGTTGGAATAGGCGACGGTCCCGTTGTTGACCCAGTAGACGCTCGTGCCATCAACCGCAATGGCGCCGGGACCGGCCTGGCCCGATGCGAGCGTCGTGATGGTCCCACCACCCATCGGCACCTTCACGACGGTGCCGTCATTGTGCGTCCGGTACACAGAAGTTGCATCGACGGCGATGGAGCCGGAGCCAATCCCGCCTGATGCCAGGGTTGTAAGGGTTCCGCTAGCACTGCCACCCGCGCCCACAACCAACACGTGGTAGTCCATCGGGCCGTCAGTCCCGCCCACATGTAGAGAGGTCAGGCTGTTCATCGTGATGGGAAAGGATTCGCCGTTGGAAAACTCTGGCACCATGGGCGAGCCGATGAAGGCGACGATCGCTTCGCCCCAATCGCAATAGTGCTCGGTACAGGCGCCGTAGGCGTGAACCCCCAGCTGAGTACTGTTCTTCTTCACGATGTCGATCACCGCGACACCATTCCAACCGGAATCGTCAGGCACCCACAATCCCAGGTAGTCATCGAGGTTCGAGCCGGCCGAGGCCAGGCCGCTGTCCACAGGCATGTCCGAGATCCTCACGTCACCCGCACTGGCGTCCTTGCCGCTTTCAGCGGCGGGCGCATCGATTGTCCCGCTGTCTGTCCCGCTGTCTGTGGGAGTGCCAGCGCTACCGCCCGTCCCAGTGGCGCCGCCCGCTGCGGGACCACCACCCGTCCCAGGTCTCCCCCCCGTCCCGAAGACGCCGCCGGCTCCAGGCCCACCACCCGTTCCCGTGGCGCCGCCGGCTCCAGGGCCACCGCCCGTCCCAGCGCCGCCGCCCGCTCCAACACTGCTGTCCGTGCCAGCAGCGCCGCCCGAGGCAGCGCCATCCACGACGATGTCTTGCCCGGAAACATCCTGTGTGACCGAAGCCACATCGTTGTCCAGGATGCTCGCGTCGCTCGTTTCGCTCGAGCTGCCGCCCGAGTCCGCGTTCAAGACATCCGTGCCCCGATGGTCGACCGCGGAATCCCTAGGCACCGAGAGACCACCTCCGCAGCAAGAAAACGCGAGTGCAACTGCCAACGTGGTGCCGGACGCCCATCGAGTGCTATTCATGGTGACCTTCCTGCGGACCGCAGAGAAACGAGCCATGGCAAGATTAGGGACGTGAGGCGAACATAGTCAACCGCAACTTTTACCGCGGAAGAGCCTCTACATACCCTTGTGCTGGTCGAGCAACGCACGCACGCGCTCGGCCAGCACATCCAGGGTGTACGGCTTGCTCAGGAATTCGGTTCCCAGCACCCCGTCCGGTGCCAAAACTCCGTCGAGCCCGTTCAAGCCGCTTTTCGGTGGTAGAAGCTGAGCAATCCACCGAGTCTCTCGCGACGAGCGACAGGGCCAATGCCGTCTGTGTCTGGGGAAATGCCATCAATCAGGGTGTTGTGAGGTAGCCGACCTGCTGTTGCAAGGCCCGCGCGAACCACACCCCAAGCCAGGCTGCCAAGAACTGCAGCGGTAACGGCAGCATCGAACCGAGCGCCTCGGCCTTCTTCCTGCTCACCGGCTGCCTATTACAACTTTTCGAGCCAGCCGCAAGTCCATCGCCACCTTCGCCAACAATGCCTCTCCTCGCTGGCACAAATACGTTTGTACTGCTTTGATTCTTTGTCGCAGGTTCATCGAGTCCATCCTGTTGAGGGAGATTGGGTTTCATGGGTGATGCCCTTCGCCCGCCACCCGCTTCTTTGTCACCTCCTTCAACAGGATGGGCCTGTGGATAGAACGGAAATTTGGCGCTGCTCGTGTCGATTTTGCCCAAGTCGGAGCGCCTTAGCGCTCCGACTTGCCCCAACGCGAATTTGCGGCCTATGCGCTCGCCGTCGGTGCCATGACGCACCTTGGATCAAGGCTGTACCCCCGGTGCAGGCCGTTGCCAAGGATGGCGATCGAGGCGCATAATGAAGCGATGACGACCAGAGCATGCGTTCTAGCTTCGTGTTTTGCGGCAGTGTATTTTTCTGGCTGCGGTAGCGGTAGTGGTTCGAACACGTGCGTCTCAGGTGCAAGCGTGGAGTGCGCCTGTCCCAATGGCGAGCACGGCGCACAGATTTGCAGTTCATCCGGATCCTATGGCGCTTGCGTCTGCTCAGGAACGGCGGCGGATGCTGGCGGGCAGGGCGGGGTTATTGGCGCTGGCGGCACCACAAGCGCGGTAGATGCTGGCGGACGGGGCGGGGCTAGCGGCACTGGCGGCACGATCCATACTGGAGGCGTGACCGGTGCCGGTGGGTCGGCGAGGTCTGTCGACGCTGCTACCCCGAGCGACGCAGAAGTGGCCCTTTTGCTGATCCAGAGTATTCAAGGTGTCTCGAACAATCCGACGGCTCCGTCGACGTTCACCGTCGCGAGCGCCGCACACGTCACTAAGATCATGACGTACCATTGGAATAGCGGGCAGGGCGCAGTGGCTGGAACTCTCGCGCTCAGGAATACTGCCACCTCGCAGACCTATGGGCCGTGGAAGGTGCTGGGGCTCAAGACTTGCCCTAGCGCAACGCCCGGGACGGCGTGGGCCACCGCCTCGGATGGTCCTCCATTCTACTACTGGACTGTGCAGCCTGACGCCGACATTCCAGCCGGAACCTACATCGTTGTCGACTCGGATCCTTCCACTTGGGGATACACGTCCGATTCGAATGGTCGCGGAATCGCCTGGGTGTTCGGCACGCTTGGAAGCGGGAGTACGCCAGGGATTGACGGCGGCCCGATTCAGGGAGCAAGCGACGGAGGCGGCTCGCTTTCCGGCCTATTCACGCTGACCGCGACGACCGCGGACAGCGCAAATGTTGCGGTAGGCTCGTATCCCAGCCCAAAGGATGGCCCTGGCTTCGGCTACGAGGTCATCTCCTGCTCGCCAGGCCTGATGGAAATGCGGTTTTGGTGCACGGCAGACATCAATGGCGTGAGCACGCTTGGCAACTTCCAGGCTCGCTGGGCATGGACCAACCCGCCGGCCGAAATCCACCCCGGAGATGTGTGGCCCATTTCGGGGACCGCGACCGTGCTGAAGAACGACGGCATCTGCACGGCGGGAGGGGAAATCGCCACCGGCGGATATTTCTGGCCAAACAATCCAGCCTCGATCGGGCCTACTGTAAGCGACAGCAATCCCGCGGGGTATCTGACAAGCGAACAGGCAGCAGGAACCTGCCAAACTGGCCAGACCGATTTCGACACGAACATCGGACTAGGCGGTAGCTACTCGGGAGACTGCGCGTTCTGGTACCACTACAAGTGGAATCCGTAGCGACTGGCGGCTGGTGCCTCTGGGTATAGGTGCCTAGTTCGGCCCGTCATAAGTTCGGGCGGGAACCCGTCGTGCTCGGGGAAAGACCTGCTTCAAACCGTCTGCGGAGATGCCAATCAGGTACTTTCCTGCGGTCTCGGGTACGCCATCGATTCCCACGACTGCCCGGCGACCCGAGTCTGCGTTCCTGGCGAATACGCCTTCTGCGCACTGAGTGCGACGCCGGTGCCGGGATGTCCGGTTGATAGGATCAACTACGAAACCTGCAAAAACGGTGAGATTGTGACGTGCCGCTATGGATACATCGATTCGCAATCGCCCTGTCCCGGGGGCGAGACCTGCTACACCTCGTCCACGCCTGGAAGTACCTTCTATTGTGAGTAGTCGGAACGCTCGTTGGCGAATCCGTGGTTTTTGGCACTGTCATGTCTGCCCGAAAGTCAGCTCTGACGCTTCCGTTGCCACTACAGTTTCTGGCAGCCTGGCTGGCGCTCTGGCTCGAGCGAGTTTTGCAAGCGTGTAGACGATCATGCAAAAGGGCGGGGACACGATCGCGTTGAGCGCGATCGCTGTTCTCGACATTGGCTTGGAAATCTAGGCGATTCAGGCCTTCGGGGCCGCACTTCACGCGATCGTCTCGCAGCCGTTCGAAGGGATCGTCTCCACAGACGGGGTCCAGCCGCATTCCTTACGGCTATCCCAGTCGCCTTTGCGACCGGACATCTACGACTGCTTATGACCCGGACATTTCGTGTGTCACCGACACGACAATCTTCGCTCCCGCCACGACCGCGCCTTCGTGTTACCGTCGAGTGATCAGAGTCCTGCCGACGGAGGCTTTCCCATGCATCACCGTTCGAACACGACAATCGCCGCGATGGTCCTAGCCGCCACCACCGCGGCGTACGCAGCCCCGCCGGCCCCCGCTGCCTCCGACGAAAAGAAGGAATTCCAGCTTCAGGACACGCACACGGCCAAGGGGGCGCACGGCGCCACGGCATCGAAGATCAAGCCGACGAGGACCGAGGCGGCGATGAAACTGTTCGTCGTCGACAAGGACAAGGGGCCGGTCAAGGGGGTCGTGATCTTTCTGACCGGGCCGGACAAGACGAAGTACTACACCGACCCGACGGACAGCGAGGGGTACGCGGAGGTGCTGGTGCCGGTGGGCAAGACCTACGACATCACCTACCTGAGTCTCGGCCGGCGGGAGATAGCGGCCACGGTTCCTGTGGCGGACGAGCCGAGTCAATCCGTCAAGCTGACCCTGCGCTACAAGCGCGAGGTCGAACCGAAGCCTCTCATCCTGGACGGGGTCAACTTCGACACCGCCAAGGCGACGCTCCGCCCCGAGTCGTTCCCGCGCCTCGACACGGTGGTCGACTTCATGGTCCACAAGAAGGACGCGCGTGTCGAGATCTCGGGCCACACCGACAACGTGGGGAAGGCCAAGGCCAACAAGACGCTGTCGGAACAGCGCGCACAAACGTGTCGCGACTACATCGTGTCGAAGGGCATCGACAAGAATCGGCTGGACGCCGTCGGCTTCGGCGACGAGCGCCCCATCGCCCCCAACGACACCGACGAGGGCCGCCAGAAGAACCGCCGCATCGAAGCGAAGGAGCTGTAGCGCCAAGCTGTACGCTGAGGACAACCAAACGTGGAAGGGCCGAGCCTACCTCGGTCGACCATGCCCCGCCTGCCTCAGTGTCTTTGTCCGCAGCTTGTGGAAAAGCCAGAATGGGGCGACCATGAGCAACATGTCGTTCAGGTTGTGCGCTGTTCTTGCAATTCTCCCGGTGATGTTCTTGAGCGGCTGCGGCGGCGGGAGTTCGCCCTCCAAGTGCGTTGCCGACGCCAGCCTGGCGTGCGTATGCCTGGGTCAGCAGAGCGGTGTCCAAGTGTGTACTTCGTCGGGCACCTACGGGACGTGTGTGTGCGGTGCGACGCCCACGGCGGATGCCAGTGGCGGCGACACCGTCGCGAGTCTGCTCGATGCTGCCGCTGCTGGCGGTAGCGTCGGCTCTGGCGGAACCTCAGCCTCGACCGGCGGAACTGGCGGCGGCGCGACTAGTGCGGGAGGCAGCAGCGGCTCTGGTGGTAGCTCGCTTGATGCTTCTATGGCTGGAACCGGAGGTGTGGTTGGTAGTCGGCAGTTGGACCTTGTGGTCATGGTGGATAACTCGCCCTCCATGGCTCCCAAGGTTACTAAGATGAACGCGCAGTTCCCGAAGCTAATTGCCGCGCTCAAGAATCCGAATGATGGCACCTTTCCCGACCTGCGCGTCGCGATCATCGACAGCGATCTTGGCACGGGTAACGCGTACTCGTCTGGTAGCTGTGGTCCCAAGACCCTGGCCGACGGCACCGTCAGTCTGTACGGCGACATGGGCCAGTTCCAAATGCTCACCTCGCCCACGGCCTGCACCTTCAACGCCGGCGCCCAATATCTGGAATACAAGAGCGGGGTGGCGGTGAACTATACCGGAGACATCAGCACCGTGTTCGGTTGCCTGGCGGGCAACGTTGGCACCTCCGGCTGTGGCATGGAGCACCAGCTCCAGGCTTTCGAGTTTGCGCTCGCTGCCAGGGGGATTGGCAACGAGACGCAACAGCAGATGCTGCGTCCCAATGCCTATCTCGGCTTGGTCTTTTTGACCGACGAGGACGACTGTTCGGCCGCCTCAAACGATGGCATGTTCGGCCCGAAGACCGAGCTGCAGGGAGAAACGGCGAGCTTGCGTTGTGCCACTCGTGCGCATGCCTGTGGGGGCCGGAACCTCACCGCATCTCCCCCTGGCTACCCGACCGACAGCGCCTACTCGCACCCCTTCAACGATTGCCAAGCCAGGACCGACGCTTGTCCGAACCAGACCGACGGTAATGGTTCAACCGACACCTCGCAGCCGACCGACTGCAGTCCGCTCAAGGACATCCATCACCTCGCGCTAGAGCTCAAAGGGCTCAAGGCCGACCCAGACCATCAGATCCTCGTCGCCGGCATCTTCGGCTGGCCGCTTGGCGACGCGGACATGGCCACCGCACAATACAAGATCGCACCAGTTCCCAACCCAAACGTCGCGGACACGCAGCACCCCGCCATGTACGACTACTGGCCGGTCTGCTACGACCCCAACCACATGCCCGCTGCCTCGACCACTGATGTGAAGACTGGCTATGACGCCGTCGCGGTGGGCTGGGGCGCCACGGGTGGCTTACGGGAGTCAGCGTTTGTCGATGAGTTCGGCGATAACGGCCTGAAGTTCAGTATCTGCCAGCCCGACTTCTCGGCCTCCATGACGGCCATCGGGAATGCCATCGTAAAGAACCTGCCAAATGGCGGAAGCGATGGCGGGCCCTTCGATGCCCCGATGGTTAGACCCGGTACGGGTGGAAGCGGCACGGGCGGCCATGCTGGTGCGGCGGGTGGGGCGGGCGGAAGTCTCGACGCTTGCTCCTCCGACGGGCCTGGCCAGTGCAAGGGAGCCGTCCGGTGCGAATCGCCGGAAGGATGCGGCGACGGCATCAACGATCAGAATGGCATCGAGGAATGCGACGACGGCAATGTGCTGCCCGGGGACGGCTGCGATGGCACCTGCCACGTGGAACCGAACTGGACCTGTCCGAAACAAGGCGCCTGCCGGCGAAACGTCGTCTGCGGCGATGGCACCATCGGCGCCGGCGAGCTCTGCGACGATGGCAACACCTTGAACGGTGACGGTTGCAGCGCGGACTGCACGGCTCAGGATCCGGCCTGGAAGTGCGCGGCCGGGCAGCCCTGCGTGCGCGTCTCCCAGTGTGGCAACAAGCGCATCGAGCCGGGCGAGGACTGCGACGACGGCAACACGAAGAGTGGCGACGGCTGCGGTGCGACCTGCCACATCGAGGCCGGCTGGACGTGCGCCGTCCCCGGCCTGCCTTGCAGGTCCGCGCCGCGCTGTGGGGACGGCGTGGTCCAGACCGCGGTTGGGGAAGTCTGCGACGACGGCAACCAGAAGGACGGCGACGGCTGCTCCGCGGATTGCAAGACCATGGGGCCGGGCTGTACCTGCAACCCCGGCATGCTTTGTATCTGTCCCGGTGCGTGCGGGAACGGCGGTACCCCATGTCCACCGCCAGGCACCTGCGGCAATGGCATCGTCGAGGGCGGCGAGGCCTGCGACGATGGCACCCAGAACGTGAACACCACCGATCCCAGCCAGGCGTACGGTGGCTGCATGACCAACTGCATGCGCGGCGCCTTCTGCGGCGACGGTTTGTGGAACGGCAAGGAAGCCTGCGATGACGGCATCAACGATGGGACCTACGGAACCTGCAACCCCGACTGCACGCCCGCGCCGAGATGCGGGGATGGGGTTGTCCAGGCCAACTATGGCGAGGAGTGCGAGCCGACCATGTCGAACGATCCGAACTGCACCGATGCCTGCCGGGTACCGGGTGGTTGCGGCGACGGCAAGATTCAGCCACCCGAGCAATGCGACGACGGGGCACAATTCAATACTGGCGACTACGGCGGCTGTGCACCGAGCTGCATCTTCGCTCCCCACTGTGGCGATGGCATCAAGAACGGGCCCGAGCAGTGCGACGACGGCATTCTCGACAGCAGGTACGGTGGCTGTACGCCCCAGTGCAAGCTGGCGCCACACTGCGGGGACGGAATCGTCAATGGGCCGGAGGAGTGCGACCCCGGGCTCGACAACGGGGGGAACAGTGGCTGCACCACGTACTGCAGGCTGATCGTCTGCACACCGCTCTGATTTCGATCTCCTTCATGCGCGCCTGTGCGAATTCCCTCGACAGCTTGCCCGAGCCCCCTTCCAGGGCAGATGTACTCGCCGAGAAACGCGTCCGGCCCTCGCTTCGGAGGCAACAGTGACATGAGGCGCGTTGTTGGCTACCTTGTGCCTCAGCGGTCCAGGACGACGAAGATGGGGCAGGGGGAGAATGGGCCGGCGTTTTCTAGGACAGCATTGATCTCTGCCGAGAACATGAACTATTCCAGCCACTTGGACGCCAGAGATCAGTCGCCCCAGGCGTTTTGCGAAGTTCGTCTAATGGGGAGAATGGGGAGCCACCCTGCGTCCCCCACCAACTTGGGTGGGGTAGGGCGGTTAACTGGGGCTGCGGGAAGGAGAGAGCGGCGGCGCGAGAGTCGGCCTGGATTTGCTGGGTCTTGCCTGTGTCCGGTCCTTCGCGTCGGCTACGTGCCCTTTCATAGAGATCACTCGTCGGCGTGCGAGACCGGATTTTCGCTGCCCAATGTGATCTCTGGTGGCTTTTCTGGGGAGAGAGCGTCAGAGAGCGGTTAACAGATAAAGAGCGCGGTTAACAGGGCCGCAAGCGCTAGCAATCGCCGTCCACATCTTTGAGCCTTCAATACTCCCAATCCTCATGCGCCAGCGGTGCGCGGGTGAGCTGGTTCCGTAGGTGCGGCCAGTTCGGCAAATGGCGGCTCAGGATGGCGCGGAAGCGGTCGCTGTGGGTGGGCGTCCTGCTTGTCGATGACCACGATGCAGGCGGGAATGCCGGTGCCGTAGAACAGGTTCGCGGGAAGGCCGATGATGCCCTTGATGTAGCCCTTGCGCACCAGGGCCTTGCGGATATCGGACTCGGCGTTGCCACGAAAAAGCACGCCGTGGGGCAGGATGCAGGCGCCGTGGCCGGTGCTCTTGAGCGAGCGGACGATGTGCAGCAGGTAGGCGTAGTCGCCTTGCTTGTCAGGCGGGACGCCGAAGGATTCGAATCGACCGTAGGGATCCTTTTCGGGGTCGAGGCCGGTGCTCCAGCGCTTGTCGGAAAACGGCGGATTGGCGACCACGTAGTCGAACGACTTCAGGCCTTGCCCGTCCTTGGACGTTTCCTTGAATTTCGGGTCGGTCAGTGTGTTGCCTGGCTCGATGGTCGCCATGGCGTTGCCATGCAGGATCATATCATGCGGGCCAGGCCCGCGGTGGTCGATTCCTTTTCCTGCCCGTAGAGGGTGACCTTGGTGGTCGCCTCGTAGGCCACCTTCAACAGCAGTGAGCCCGAGCCGCAGGTCGGGTCGTAGACGGTGGTGTTAGGGCTGGTCTTGGCGGCGCGGATGCCGAGCACTTTCGCGATGACCCGGCTGACCTCGGCGGGCGTGTAGAACTGGCCCTTGCTCTTGCCACTCTCGGTGGCGAAGTGGCGCATCAGGTACTCGTAGGCGTCGCCCAGGATGTCGTCGCCGTCGGCGCGGTTCTTGGAAAAGTCGAAGGCCTTGTCCTCGAAGATGGCGATGAGGTTGGTTAGCCGTTCCTGCATCTCCTTGCCGCTGCCCAGCTTGGCGGCGTCGTTGAAGTCGGGCATGTCGGACAGCTGGTTGGCGTCGGCGAGCGGCCCGACGATCTTCTTGTTGATGAGGTCGCCGATGTCCTTGTTGCCCTTCAGGGCCACCATGTCCTTGAAGCTGGCGCCACGCGGGACCTTGATTTCGGCGTACGGCTGGCCCGCGAACTTGTCGCTGACGTACTTGATGAACAGCAGGACCAGGATGTAGTTCTTGTACTCGCTGGCGTCCATCCCGCCGCGCAGCTCGTCGCTGGACGCCAGAGACGGGAGTAGAGCTCGGACTTCTTGATGGGCATCGGGTTCCTTCGGTGGGCGGCCTAGGGTAGGGCGCCGGGCGGTATCGTATCACCGGTCTGGCCCGATCGGGGATCGGGCCAGGAGACAGAGCGACTGTCGTTCGTGGCTCCGCGACAACGCGGGCGAAGCTCGCCTGGCTAGACGAGGAAGTCGAACATCTGCACCCGGGCTAGGTAGCCCTCGAGGACGGCGGCGAACTCGTCGAGGAGGAGGTCGAGAACGAGGACGACGCGGTCTCCTTGGACGCGGAGGACGCGGCCCGAGACCGGGATCTCGGGACCGGCCAGGGCGAGGACGCCGGAGATCTCGCCGCTTTGCTCGGGGAGCGCGCCTGCGAGACGGAAATTGATGTGGGTGCGTGACATCTCAACGACGGTGCCGACGCGGCCGTCGTCGAGGCGGAGGTAGGCGGCGAGGGCCGGGGGGGGCTCGACGCGATAGTTGGCGCGGCGGTTCTGCTGGATCAATCCTTCGAGCGCATCGTGGACGCGGCGGGAGATTGGCGAGTCCGGGCTCTCGAGGATGAAGTCGCGTAGGCCTTTCATTGTCTTTTGGGTGACGATGATGTGCTCGCGCATCTCCGTGGTGCGCTGCTGGTCGTGGGCGATCTTGTCGGCGGCAGAACCGAGGAGCGCGCGATAGAAGGGAAGGCCGATGTCTGGGTTCCGCGAGCAGAAGTCATGCAGGCGCTTCGAGTCGATGCGGCGGAGACTTGTTGCTGGCCCGACGACGGCGCGGCAGTGGCGGAGGATGCCCGTCGTTGCGCCGAGCTCGCCGATGAGGCAGGGCGGCTTGAGGAGGTAGACCTCGCGCTCGTCCTGGCGTAGCGAGACCTCGCCAGCGATGAGGATGTAGAAGGCGCCCGCCGCGTCTCCCTGGGCGAAGAGGATGTCTCCCTCGTTCGCGCCGACGGGTTCGAAGAGCTCGGCTAGGCGCCGGACCTCTGCGTCGCTGAAGCCACGGAAGAGGGGGATGCCACGCAGCTCGGCTGGGCCGATTCCAATCTTCTCGGTCATGGAGGAGGAGGGTATCACGGCGCTGCAGGCATAGGTTGAAGGCGGTTGTGCTATCCCGCGCCGGCGGTTCCTTGTCCCCCGTATTTCGTGGGCGCGTTCCCGTGGCAACCCGTCAGGGGGTCTGTTGGATGCGCGCGGAAAACGCCGCGAGCGCGAGGCGCGTGGCTTCAGGGGTGTTCCCGTACACCCCGCTCGCGAAGTAGGCGGCGAGCCCTTCGAAGGTCCAGTCTTGCCCGTGGGTGCCGGTGACAGTGGCGTAGTAGAGCGGAGCGCGGAGCAGACAATTCCGGGCGAGAAAGTCGAAGTCGTCGCCAAGCTGGAAGAATGCCAGAAGGACTTGCGCGAATTCGCCATAGGCTGCTGCCGATCCGCCCTTGTAGGTGGGATGCGGGAATTGGTCGAACTCGTTCCAAATGAACGTGTAGGTGGTCACAACGCTGCTCGCGGCCTGGTTCCACCGAACCAGGAGCTTTTGTTCGACGGCTGCCGTGTCCGCGGAAGTCGCGCTGCCGCTCGCCGCCCCGGATGCGGACGGGACGCAGCCCGGGTCCGATCCAGGAACCCCACCGAGGCCGCCCACCGATCCTCCGGCACCTGCGCCTCCGGCGCCTTGGCTGGCAGCGATACCGCCTGCATTCCCGGCCTCGCCCGAAGGTACCGTGCCTCCAGGTTGGTCCGCCGACGTATCCAGCGCTGTGCTGCCGCACGAAAAAAGGCAGAGAAGCGTCGAAACAACAAGGAATGGAGCTAGGCAACGCATGCGAGAACTCCTAGGCAAGAAAGCAAGGCGAGAACGACAAGTACAATCTACCCCGTTGTTGCGGCGTGGGGGCCAGGACTATCGGCCAAGGCCATCGACCGACTCGGCGAAGAGGATGAGATCTTGAGGCGACTATTGCTGGGGCACCTTGCGTCGGGGAGGAATTCGGCACATGGTTGGGGCACGAATGGAACATCCGAAGGTCTTGAACCTGAGCAAGATACGGACGATCGCGACGGTGCTCTTCGGGGCATTGGCGGCAGGTAGTTGCGGCGGGGCTTCCGCCAACGCTCGGCCGCCAGCTACCGCTGCAAGCGTCTCCGACATCGACGAGGTCGCGGCTGGTCTGACCGAGCACCACCGCCACCACCACCACGGTGGAGTGACACTCCTCATCGCCTTGAGCCTCGACACGCTCGGCATCTCGCCCGAACAGCGGCCGGCTGTGGAGAAGATTCGAAAGGATTTGCATGCTCGCATGGAGCCGGCGCGCGCCGCACAGCAAAGGCTGGCGGCTGCACTGGCCGATGGGGTCGCAGCGGCCAAGCTCGACGCGGCGACCGTGGACGCGGCAATCGCCCAGGTGTCAGCCGCGGCTGCAACAGTGCACGACGCATCCACGGATGCGCTGAACGAGTTGCACGCGGTGCTGACGCCACCCGAGCGAGCCGCGCTTGTCGACAAGGTCGAGGCGCACTGGTCGGTCTGGCAAAAGGCGAATGCCGAGGAGGCGGATCCAGCGAATCCTGAAGGTAGTCGGCTCGCGATGCTCACGACCGATCTTGGTCTGACGCAAGATCAAGTGGACAAGATTCGTGCGGGATTCGGCGAGAGAATGAAGGCAGTGCCGCGGCTTGACCCGCAGGAGATCGCCACGCACATCCAGGCATTTGGCGATGCTTTCCGCAGCGAGAAGTTCGATGCAAAGACGCTCACGGGTGCGAACGGCGCGAACGCGCACCTAGCTGGCTGGGGCGCGGCTCATCTGGCGCATTTTATCGAGGCAGTGAGTCCCGTGCTCACTCCGGACCAGCGCGCCGAGTTTGCACAGAGGCTCCGCGAGCATTCGGCGCACGGCAACGGAGGGAACGAATGAGCCTAGGCAACCAGACAAGAATGCTTCGAAGGTTTGCATGCGCAGTCGGCTTGAGCGCGATGCTCGCAGCCACCCCGGGATGCATTCCAGTCATGGGCTACGACGACTACCCGCCCGACGCGTATATCGCCACAACCGCGCCTGTGTACTTCGAGGGGCGGCCCATGTACTGGTATGGCAATCGATGGAGCTATCGGGAAGGTGGTCGCTGGAATCACTACGACAGGGAGCCAGCGGGGCTCTACCAGCGTCGCATGCAAGGTCCGCCCGTGCGACGCACCTACGAGCCGCCGCGCGGGCGTCCCGCCGCTGGGCATTTCGGTGGCAGACCAGGCGGGCGACGCTGAACGAGGACCGGCTGTGCCGGAGGTCGATGAACGTGGTACCTGAGTTCCCGTTCGCTGCTCGCGCTCGCCGCGATCGGATCCCGCACTTCTGCTAGATCGGGTCCAGGCTACGTGCGGGCTGCGCGTTCGGCGACGTCTGCGGACGCGTCGCCCAGCAGTGATGGGGATCGGGGTCGTCTGACCCGCTGGTCTCGGCACTGTTGAAAGGTGACCTTTGTACCAGGGCATGAGACTCATAGCTCTCGGGAGTAAGGACGCATTCTAAATGGAGGATCCTATGCGCGATGCACGTTTGCTTCTGATCTTTGCCGTTCCGTCAATGCTGGCGGCTTTCGCCTGTTCGAGCAAGAGTGGCCTTTCCACCGCCGGCGACGCTGCAATTGCATGCCCCGCGCAATTTGGCGCCAGCGACGCCGGTCAACCGGCGACCATCACCGTCGATACCTCGGCCGTGGTGAACACCTTCGTGCCCAAGCTCCTCTTCGGCGTCAACAGCGCGTATTTCATCACGCAGCGAGATTCGACCAAGACACAACCCCAGGTGCAGGCGGCGGGAAACTACTTCATTCGCTATCCGGGCGGGTCGTCGTCGGACGACTATCACTGGAACGGCACCGGTAGTTACGATGCCAATCACTACTGGGTTCCCAGCCCGACGACATTCACGGCCGGATTCCCAGGGACGGAAACCTACCGGGGCACGACGTCGAGCTACGGGACGTGGTCCATGGCCACGGACGGCGATCCAGCTACACGATGGCTGTCAAACCTCGAGACCGCGTTCCCCACGTCTCAATGGCTCTACGTCGACCTCGGCGTGGCCAAGTCCCTGGACTCGATCCAGATCGCGTGGGGCACGCCCTATGCGACGTCGTTTCAGATCCAGACGTGGTCGTCTTCCGCGTCCTATCCTCCGCCCTACCAGGCGTCAGGCGGAACTTGGGTGACCACCTCGGCCGGCATCGTCACCGGCACCGGCGGCACGCAGACCGTGGTCTTCAATCCCGTATCGGCCGAGTTCGTTCGCGTCCTCTTGACGGCCAGTTCGGCTGGCGACGGCGGTGCGTATTCCATCGCCGAACTTACCGCCTATAGCGGCGCGACCCAGGTTACGAACAACGTGGCCACGTCAAGCCAGTCGGCCACCACGGCGTCCAGCACCGATCCCGCAAGTCAAGGCGCGCCGCAGTCCAACTTCGATTTCGAGTCGTTCATGACCTATACGCACTCGTTCACGCCAGCCGCGGATCCCATCATCACCGTCAATGTGGGCACGGGCACGCCGCAGGAAGCGGCAGCCTGGGTACACTATGCAAATATCGTGAAGGGGTACGGCATTCGCTATTGGCAAATCGGCAATGAAATGGACGGCGATTGGGAGACCGGTGGACCCATGAATGCACAGGACTACGTCAATCGGTATGTCAAATACTACGATGCGATGAAGGCCGAAGACCCGAGTATCCTCGTGCTCGGCCCCGTAAGCGGCGGTATCGACGTTCCTTCGAACTTGGGCGATGGCCAGTCGTTTATCGCGGACTTCATTGCCCTTCTGCACGCCGCCGGCCTCGACAACCACATCGATGGCATCGATTTTCACTGGTACCCGAACTGGGAGACCGTCAGTGATTTCGCTGCGCTCGCGAAGGTATCGCAGTTAGGGGTCTTCTCGGCGAACCTGAAGTCGTGGCTGTCGGCAACCACCGCCAAGGCCGATGTTCCGGTCTTTCTCACCGAATACAACATTGGACTTGGTTCTCTCAATTCACCGGTTTCGCTCAATCAGATGGTGAATGGGTTGTGGGTCGCGAATTCGCTGGGTGAGTTCATCCGCTACTTCGGAAATGGGGGTGGTACGAATCTGTGGAACATCATCAGTAGCTGGGCCACACCGGATGCTACGGATCCAAGCGCCGGAGATCTCGGGTATCTTCAGGGCACCAACAACTCCTATCGATACCAGGAGCACGCGGACTACTGGGCGATGCAAATGATGAGTTCTGACTGGGCCATCGCGGGCGATACGCAAACGCACCAACTGGTGGCAAGCACGACATCGCAGCCGTCGCTCGCGACGTATGCAGATCTCCGGCCCGATGGCGCCCTGACCCTGGCCGTCGTCAACCGGGACGAAGTCAACGCGTACAGCGCGAGCATCGGCGTGGCACCGTTCGTCGTGG
>Ga0182027_10003862_pt1 | contig 23494 bp, 25 predicted proteins | sample 712E1DmetaG_FD_121300 | JGI IMG/M metagenome (GOLD analysis project Ga0182027, IMG submission 121300) | Permafrost microbial communities from Stordalen Mire, Sweden - 712E1D metaG (Illumina Assembly) | ecosystem: Environmental > Terrestrial > Soil > Wetlands > Permafrost | place: Sweden... | reverse complement strand
GAAGGTGGGGCTGGTGATTGGGACGAAGTCGTAACAAGGTAGCCGTAGCGGAAGCTGCGGCTGGATCACCTCCTTTCAAGGGAGTACCGAGGTTACAAAATGACCAAATTTCTCCTTAGGTCGTTTCCCGGTGAAAATCGGGAACTACTTCCTTCCGCTATCCGGTTGTTAAGGTCTTTTTATATCTACGGCAAGTCGATTTTTCAAGACACTTTCATACTAACGTACTATTGTATTCCCCTATATCCAGATTTATCATTATGTTATGAATATTACAGCGGAACGATGTTTGCCCGATATCTATAACGATGTCGAAGAGTATCCTTTGTCCGGTAAAAAGTGCGTGAAAGAAGCATTATCTCTTGAAACTTACGTCATCAAACTGGATGATAATTCTTTCTACATGATGGAAGGCTCCGAGACCGCTTAATTGATTATAGACATCATCGTGAAATATTGAGCATCAGAAACCTCTCTCATGGCTTAACCATTGACCTGGATTTAGGTTGACCTAATAGAGGATGCCGCCCTCAAAGGCGGCATCCTCTATTTTCTACTCTAGCGTAAAAACCTGGAAAGTGACCCTATTTATAAGGCCAGCTTGATTTAATCACCGATTCTATCGTAAAATAAAAGTCTGCGGGCGATTAGCTCAGCTGGTTAGAGCACAGTCCTGATAAGACTGGGGTCTCAAGTTCGAATCTTGAATCGCCCACCATATAACCCCACTACCCTGCACCCCCACCCAAATGACAAGAATCAAGCAACAATATTCAAACTTGTTTCTTACCCATTTTCTTTGGTTTAGCTTCAAAAAGCTTGAGCACGCGTTCCCTGAGATAACGTTGAACAAAGGAATTGATTGTTCCATCCGGATATAAAATCCTGTTACCGATAAGCGGTCTTATTTTACTCTCCAGAACCGTCTCAGCGTAAGGAACGCCGGCTTTTGTCTTAAGCTCGATTAAGCTAAACCTGGTATTTCCCCAAAGCCATTCCCAGCTTTCATTTTCAGATTCTCCAGCCTGATTGTTTAATTCCGTATTATGTTGGACTCGAAGGTTCGTCCACGCCACCACAATCTTAATATAATCCGGATTATCAGCAATAACCAGAACCGCTTCCGGTTTTTCATTTTGCTTGAACCGGTTTAATTTTTCTACAAACAAGTCTTCTTGCATGATTTTCCTCTATAAGACACAGTTACAACGACCAATATTGTTCTCAAGTCCGGCCTTCTGCCAACATGCCTTCTCTTCCAAACAGAGAGCAAGATCAAGCTCGGATCGATGACTTCGGACTACTTCGGTGATAATAGAATACATATCTCGTCGTAATGCTTCAGAATAGCGCGCCCGTCCATCTTGCGATTTTAATTTATCTTCAATATTAACGGAGATAGGATTGTTTGAACCCGACTTTCTTTCCATCAACCGCCGCGCCGATTGATAACTACATATTCCGCCGAGAGTGAGTCTTTGCACCGGGACTGTCTCAATAAGATGCCTTGTAAAAGAGGCGTATTTATCCTGCCATCCGTCAATGGGTATCAACGGCATCATAACAGCACGTACCGGGTATCCGGCTAAAGCAACGCAACGCATTGCTTCCAGACGTTTTTCAATATCAGGGACGTTTTCTTCAAAACTGCTGCAAACATCAGGCGGGTTAATACTCCAGGATAGAATCGTATGGCCCAGGTGCTGTTGATTTACCAGTCGGCTAACATTTGTACTCTTTGTGAGGAGGGTTAAGCGAGCGTAAGGATGCTTTGTAAAGAAAGGTATTAGTACCGTAGAGTAAGCGGTCAAGGGGTCAAGAGCCAAAGCATCCTGGAGTTTCCCGATATAAAAAGCGACAGGTTTTTTCAAGCGCCGGGCAATGTGGTCAATCTCAACCAGCATCTCCGGCAGATTAACGTATATCTTGACTGTAGGAGAGAATTTAACTCCTTGAGTTCCGGCAAGGTAGCAATATTTACAACCATAAGGACAAAACCCATAAGGGGAGAAATGCCAATAATTGGGACAGGTATTTCCTTCTTCCTGGCTGAAACGCACGGCATTCTTAAATTCACCAAAAACAAGGGTTTTTTTACCGATTTTATGTAAAGCAATCGCGTCAGCTTCATTTAGCTCAATACGGTTATGCGGGATATCAAGGCATTCTATCACTTTTACTTCGGGGAAAATACGGATGATTCGCTCCACAAACTGCCGGCGTTCGGGGGTGGAAATACTGCCCCTTGTCAGGTAGATTTGAGAAACCTCCATATAATCAGGACGAACTGTGTCGTAGTCCGTTGGTAGTGATAGCGCTGGAAGTTCTTCATCGAATAAATCAGCTTGGGTTGGTTTGCTTTTCATGTTCCTTATTTTACCTAATTATTTATCAGAACTGCCTTTTCTCTAGTTAGCATTTCCCAACGCCTAATAATGACATCGCAATACGCAGGATTGACTTCCATCAAATATGCTTTTCGAGAAGCTCTTTCGGCGGCAATGAGCGTGGTTCCGGAACCTCCAAATGGTTCAAAAACTCTTCCTTTATTCCAAGTATATGACTGAATGCTACGAAACGGGATTTCTACTGGACACACCGCCGGATGGCTAAACTGCTCAACCTGGTTTGTAACTGCTGGTATTTCCCATACGTTGGTGTGGTATTTGGACATATAATTTCGCCCCTCGTGTGTCATTTTCGGTAAATCACCAGGTTTCTGATAGACTAGCAATGCCTCCCACTCCAATGCGGGGTAATAGCAAGAGTTACGCATAATATGAAAATTTCTCGGTATAGCATAATTTGCTCCGGTCTTTTTCCAGATGATAGTGTCAAGGTATTGAAATCCATTCTCTTCAAATAGTCTTGAATGATGGCTTACGTGGTCGTGATGGGTGCTACAACCGTTGGCAATGTTCCAAACACAAACATCGCCATCATTCAGTAAAGAGTGACAGTTTTGAATAATCACCTTGATATCTTCAAGATATTCCTGATATTCATCCCAATGGGAGTATGCCCGTTGATTGAAGTATGGAGGGCCACCGAAAACATGATCAATATTTTGCCCCTCAGTAAGCAGGGCTATAGAATCTTTATTTCGTGAGTCTCCGCATAGAAGGCGATGATTACCTAGAACAAAGAGGTCGCCCGGTTTTGATATTACAGCAGTATTACTAACCTCAGGAACTACATTTTCGTCGTCGTCTTCATCCAAAATAAGCCGTCTTATCTCTTCATCGCTAAAACCCAATTTTCTAATCTCTACATCTTCGGACATTAATTCATTTAAAACATCTTTTAGCTTTGGGAAATCCCAGTCAGCTATCCCGGCAGTTTTATTATCTGCAATAGCAAACGCGCGTCGTTGAGTATCAGACATTTCGATGACAATAACAGGTACTTTCTCCATACCAATCTTTTGAGCAGCTTCCCACCGAGTATGTCCAGCAATAATGGTCATATTTTGGTCGCATAGAATAGGCACATTGAAACCGAATGAGCGGATGCTTTCCGCTACAGCATCTATCGCATAATCATTCAACCTTGGGTTATCTTCCCATGGGCGCAGATTGTCCCTATCGATTTCTCTAACCTCAAGCATGAGTCCCCTTAACTTTCAATTTACCGTACATTTGTTCTATTATACTTATTGGAAATCCGTGATGCAAGAAGATTTTGTCTATCTCAAAATAGCCTGTGCAACTCCCCGTTATCCCCTTTTTGGTGGTATGATAGGGCTATGAAACAGGTGGTGGAATGTACCTGCCCCAAGACAAATTGTGAGCGACACGGCAAATGCGAACCCTGCCGTGAACACCACAGCCCCAAGCCGCCACGCTGCGAGCGGACAAAGGAAAAAAAATAGCGATGCAGCAAATGATATACGACCCCGTAAAATCCGGGCAAAGAATGACCATTGTCTGCTTTGTTTCCGGCTCAGGCACGAACTACCGGGAAATCGTGGCCAGAAATCCGGAGCATCATTATCTGGTTTTTACCAATAGACCCGGTTGCAAAGGAGCCGCTATTGCGCAAGACAATAAACACCCGGTGATCGAGCTCAGCCACGTTCCCTATCTTAAAGAGGCCCGAACGAAATACGGTGCGGGCAAAGTGCCGCGGAATTGTCCGGAAAGAACGCAATACGAACAGGATGTGTCCCGCTTAATTGAAGCCAAGCTCGGCCAGGAGCCGGATTTAATCTGTCTGGCAGGCTACGACCAATGGACCTCAGACTGGATGGTGGAAAGATATTATCCCAGAATGTTAAATGTCCACCCGGGAGATACCACTAAAGGTTACGACGGCCTGTACTGGATACCGTCCGCCAAAGCTGTATTAGCCGGAGATAAATTTCTGCGGTCGACTCTTTTTATCGTCGATAAAGGAGAAGATACCGGACCGGTACTCGTGCAATCGAAACCTCTTTATATTGCCCCAACCTTAAATGAATTAGAGTCGAAAGGGGAAAATGGCGTAAAGAAAGGATTGCACACTATCGCCGCCTTTGCCCGCCATAATCGTATTAAAACTTACGATGCCTTCAAGGAACAGGCGGACGAAGAACTGCAGAAAACGATGGAGCATATCGGCAGTAGTTTACAGGAAGCGCTTAAAATAAAGGGCGATTGGGAAATCTATCCCTTTGCCGTCCACGATTTGATTGCGCGGGGGCGGGTAGCCGTCGAGGACAAGACCGTTTATATCGATGGCAAAAGGATGCCGGTTTGGGGATATCGACCGGACGAACACCCGTAGCATCCTTTAATACATTAAAGCGCGATTACTTTCTAGCTTTTCACAATCTCGAAGGACACTTGCCCGTTATCGTATTTCAGGGGTTGGACGCTGACATCCATACCGACTTTCACGTCTTCCGTTTTCAAAGCCTTGGTTAATCTGGCAAAGAGTTTTAAACCGTTCCCGAAATTAACGACGCCCATAGTATAAGGCGGGTCGCCTTCAAAACCAGCCGGCGCATAAGTAGCTGTCGTAAAGGTCTCCAGTTTCCCTTTCGCCGGCATTTCGAACCAGTCCATATCTTTCGAGAAGCATACGGCGCAGTCAGCCCGCGGCGGAAAGTATTTGGCGCCGCACTTTTTGCACACCGTACCATCGATCTTACCCGTTGCCAGAATATCAACAAACTTCGCGGTTTTAGTGACGCTGGTAAAGCTTTTTCTGCCGAATTTTTCAAATCCCATGACTTACCTCCCGAATATTGTGACGTTGCCGTAAAGTCCAACGCCGCCGACATTATGCACCAGACCGATTTCGGGGTCTTTAACCTGCATTTGACCGGCCTCGCCTCTTAGCTGAAGCACGATCGTCCGCATCTGCGACCCGCCTGTGGCGCCGATGGGATGACCCTTAGAAAGGAGCCCTCCGTCCACATTGACCGGGATTCTTCCTTCTTTATAAGTCTCTTTTGCCCGGATGAGTTCCTTGCCTTCGCCCGGTTTAGCAAATCCGAGACCTTCGTACGCCATAATTTCAGCGATGGTGAAACAATCGTGGACTTCGGCGACATCGATATCTTTAGGGCCCACACCGGCCATTTTGTATGCCTGCTCAGCAGCTTTATAGCCGACGCTTAGACCTTTTGAAAAGTCCGGCCTTCCTGCCATGTTGACGGCCTCTGAGGCCGCGCCGATTCCCATTATCCAAACCGGCTTTTTGGAAAGCGCTTTTGCCTTTTCGGCGCTGGCGAGGATGATGCACGAGCTTCCGTCAGCATTGGCACAACAGTCGCCGACACGCAGGGGTGAAGCAACCAGTGGCGCCAGCTTGGCTTCCGGATTACTGGGGTCGAAGTCCTGCGCTTTTACCCCTTTGCGGTAAACCGCCCTTTCATTGGTTACCCCATAAGTTGCCGATTTAACCCTGACACCGGTGAGGTCATCATAAGTTAAGCCATTTTTCGCCATATATGACTGCGCATATAGAGCATAATAAGCCGGCATCATAGTGCCGAACGGTGATTCCCACTGGATATCGGCACCTCTGCCCATTCTCTCTTGCGATTCGGCGGAAGAAATTTCGGACATTTTCTGGAAACCTACGACGACGACGATGTCATGCAAGCCGGCTTTGATCATACTGTAGGCGATTTTCACCCCGGTACTACTGGAAGAACAAACCGTCTCGACATAAAAAGTAGGCTGAGGGATTAACCCAAGGTACTCTGCCAATACTCCGGCAGGTGACCTTTGCTTGTCATATTCAGGGGCTGAACAAAAAACTGAGGCATCCACATTTTTCTGCGTGATGCCCGCATCTTGCATCGCTTCCCTGAAAGCTTCGAAAGCCAGCTCCCTGATCGAGCCTTCATAGCCTCTTACGAACGAGCTCTGACCGACGCCAATCACGGCTACATCCTTCGTCATAAAACCTCCTGATTTGATATAATGCTATCCCGAAATATATTTTATCTATTATGCTCATATTACGCTAAATAATGCAAAAACTATCATTAAACTCTAAACAATATTGAAACATTAAATACTAATATGTGCTGTTATAAGATTCCGATTTTCCCCATTTACATTTAAGTGGATACCGTACATTCGCTCCGTTCAGCTCCTACGGACTTTCGCCGGTTTGCGTTACTGGATACTTCGCTACTTTACCCTGGGTATTGGGAACACCAAAGGGCTCTGTGCATTTTACTTTAATACATCAGCTCGTTGAGCTGAGTACCTTCGGCAGTAAAAGTATTTCGGCTTGCGAGCCTCAATATGACAAGATGTTGGTATGGATTCCTAAACAGAAGACAGGCAGAGACGCCTGTCCCACCAGGAATGATGATGGCTTCATATGCTTGCAATCGATTTTTTATCAGAATATTATGGAAATAATACCCTTCAAGATTTTAATTCAATAAGCAATAGCAATTATTAGTAAAACTCTATAATTAATTTGATGAGCATAAAATCAATCTCAAGGTATCTTGAATCGACTCCCCAGACGCTGTTGTTTTTCTTTGCGGTTATTATTCAACTCATCGCCTCCGGGGTCTCCGGAGCGGGTTGGGTAATCAACAATTCGGCTTTGCTGATAGCGGGATTCTTTCTCTGGATCGTCTGGTTTGTCCTGATTATCATTGTTGTTTCCAGCCATTCTAATACAATCCTTAACCGGGGCATAAAAGTACTGAAACGAGGGGCATTAATCATATTTATCACGCTCTTCGTTTTAGGCATCCTTGAAGCTATTGCCGTGACCACAACTTTACCAAAGGTGATACAGAACCAACATGTCTCAGCCAGCCTCCGCCAGTCGTTGAACGGATTGACGGAAAGCTACCACTACAATGATGCCACCGCATTGACTCAACAGGCCACCGAAAATTTACTTGCGGGTAAGAATCCTTACACTAACGCCAACATTGTTGCAGCTCTGATAAAATACAACGGCGAGTATGATAGAGTTACTCCGCTCCGATTGGGAGCTTTTTCCGATGTCTTTCCTTACCCTTCGAACGAGCAATTACAAGCAGTCTGGGATAAAGCTATTCAAAATCCAACACAGCCGCCCGTGGAGTATGAATCCAGAGTCTGCTACCCGGCAGTCTCGTTTTTATTGCCGACGCCGTTTATTTATCTGGGAATTGGCGATATCCGGATTGTTTACGCCATCCTGGTTATCGTCGCATTAGCCTACGCGGTTTGGGTGATACCGAAACAGAAGCGCCTTTTATTCGTCGGGGCGGCACTCATCAGCCTGGAGTTATGGAATAGCATTGCCGGCGGGGAGACAGGCAGTCTTACTTTCGCGCTGCTGCTGGTAGCCTGGTTAGCCTTAAACAGGAACCTCTGGCTGTCAGCTGTTTTTATGGGCCTGGCGGTTGCCGATAAGCAAATAGCCTGGTTCTTCCTTCCTTTTTATCTCATTTTGTTATTCCAGACACAAGGAATGAAAAAATTATTATTTGTCCTGTTGATTATTGCCGGCATTTTTGCTGTAACCAATCTGCCATTTGCGATTAGCGACCCTAAAAACTGGTTTGTCTCGATATTATCGCCAATGACCGACCCCATGTTTCCGATCGGCGGCGGTCTGGCGGCGTTGCTTACTGCCGGGCTTTTACACATTAAATCATCTCTGCCTTTTGACATCATGGAAGGGATTGCTTTTATTGGCACCATCCTCTGGTATTTTCGATATTGTAAACGTTACCCGCAGATGGGGCTCATCCTGGCAATCATACCGCTCTTTTTCGCCTGGCGGAGTCTGTGGAGCTATTTCTTCTATTCCGGGACGATCGCGCTAGCTTATATCTTAGCCAATGATATCGGTCAACCGGAAGTTTCGACAAGTAATAAGGCAATAGCATATAATTCTGACGGCAGGTAAAAATGGCGCTAAAGATAATTACACTCAGCGAAAATACCGTCGATGCCCCGGGTTTACTGGCAGAATGGGGGCTCAGCATTCTGATTGAAACGGGGACGGTTAATATCCTCCTGGATACCGGTCAGAGTATTTCCGTGATTCATAATGCCAAAGCTATGGGTGTTGATTTAAATAAAGTGGATAAAATTGTCCTCAGCCACGGACACTTCGACCACACCGGTGGCTTGGAGAATGTCCTCCGGCAAATGAATAAAACTGTGGAAATCATCACGCATCCCGAAACGCTTACCGCTAAATTTCAGGGCAACCAGAAAGGAAGCAAAAAGAGCATCGGTTTGCCATTCCAATTACCGGAACTCAAGGCTCTGGGAGCAAAATTCAAGTTGAGCAAAAAACCGGTAAAAATAACCCCGGATATCATGACTACCGGCGAAGTGCCAATGCTCGTCGATTTTGAGGAGATTACCCCCGACCGTTTCTTTGTAAAAGAAGATTCCCGAAGGTGGCATCCCGATGAATTTAACGATGATCTGGCGCTCATTATCAATACCAGGCCGGGATTGATCGTAATATTGGGCTGCGCTCACCGCGGCATGATAAATACCCTCTATCACGCTCAGAAATTAGCCGGCAGAAAAGAAATCCGATTGGTTATCGGCGGCTCTCATCTTCTCAACTCTTCCCGGGAAAGGGTTTACAAGACCATCGCCGCACTGAAAGAGCTCGATGTCCAGAAAGTCGGGGTGTCACATTGCACCGGCCAGGAGGCATCTGCCATAATGGCTCAAGAACTCGGCGACCATTTCTTCTATAATAATGCTTGTACGGGCATCGATATTACCGACAAAGAAATGAAAGTGGACTAGGGGAAGAAAGTGAACCTGTCAGTGCAATTGGCGCCGCAAAATAAAAAAGGCTTACAACTGACGAACCCGGTATTGACCGCTTCCGGTACTTTCGGGTACGGCATGGAATATGAACACCTTTTCGATATCCAAAAACTGGGCGCAATTGTTTGCAAAGGCACCACATTGGAGCCGAGAGACGGGAATCCACAACCACGCCTGGCCGAGACAGCCTACGGTATGCTTAATTCCATCGGTTTGCAGAATATCGGTGTGGATGCCCTGATAAAAGATAAAGCGCCGGTCTGGGCAGGCTGGAAAGTGCCGGTCATTGTGAATATCGCCGGCCGGACAATTGAAGATTACGCAGTATTAGCTGCAAAACTGGACAAAGCGGCGGGTGTGGCCGGGTTAGAGGTCAATATCAGTTGTCCCAATGTCAAAGCAGGCGGCGCGGAATTCGGCGCTTATCCGGAATCGGCTGCAAAAGTAACTGCAGCAGTGCGGAAAGCCACATCATTACCGGTCATTGTCAAACTGACACCGAACACCGCTGAAATAGTTCATATTGCGCAGGACGTCGCTGCGGCTGGAGCCGATGCGCTATGTCTCATCAACACCGTCAGAGGTATGGCAATAAATATTAAATCACGCCAACCGATTCTCGGTAACGGTTACGGCGGATTATCCGGGCCGGCAATCAAACCGGTAGCTTTGTATATGGTATTTGAGGTAGCAAAAACGGTCGATATCCCGATTGTCGGTTGCGGAGGTATAACCAGTGCCGCTGACGCTATTGAGTTTATAATGGCCGGCGCTTCGGCGGTCCAGGTGGGAACGGCCAGCTTCACAAATCCCCGCGCCCCAATGGATGTGCTGGAAGGAATCGAAAGCTATTTAAAAAAAGAAAAGGTTCAGGATATCCACGAGTTGATTGGGACGGCACACGGGTAGGTCATTACGACGACGATCAAGAAATCCCAATCTTTAAGATAATCGAGAATAGGGCGGGCGAGTTCGAAACTCGCCCCTATGGCGAGTCCGTTTGTAAGGTAAAGCAAACGTTCTCACAAATCGGGCAAAAGCGGAATTGAAGTTGAACACTCCCCAAATAAATATCATAGATACCCACGCCCATCTGGACATGACTGACTTTGCGGTCGACTGCGATGCCGTGATTGAACGCGCGGTTGAGGCAGGGGTGAACAAAATTATCACGGCCGGTACCAGCGTAAAATCCAGCGAAAAAGCCATTGCGCTGGCAGAAAAATATCCTCAAGTCTTCGCAGCGGTTGGAATTCATCCCCACGAATCTGCTGGCGTACAAAAGGCTGATATCTCACGGATTGCCGAGTTGGCAAAAAATCACAAAGTTGTGGCGCTCGGTGAAATGGGTTTGGATTTCTATCGTAACTATGCTTCGCAGGATAGCCAGTACGAGACGCTCAAATGGCAATTGGAGTTGGCCAGCGAGCTGAGATTGCCGGTGATTATTCACGCCCGTCAATCGACCAAAGAAGTGCTGGAAATATTGAGCGAATGGGTCAAGCAATCACACGCCGAGAGTCCGGGGGTTATTCACTGCTTCCAAGGCGATATTTCCGCCGCCAGGACATATCTGGAAATGGGATTTCATCTTGCTTTCGGGGGATATATCGGCTATCCTAATAGTCGTCTCACAGAAGTCATGAAAACCATCCCGGAAGACAGATTGCTGGTAGAGACGGATGCTCCTTACCTTCCCCCGCAAAAATACCGCGGGCAACGCAATGAACCAGCCTACATCAGATTTACATTAGAAAAGATGGCGGAAATACGGGAAACGACTGCTGAACAGGTGGGAAAGCAAACGACAGAAAATGCAATGAGGTTGTTTAGACTCTAAATTCTAATATCGAAATACAAAATGAATACGAAAAAGCAATCAGATGTCAGCGTTTAGCTATGAGTAATGATATGAAAGAGAGAGTGGTGAGAATAGCCGTACAGGCACATCCCGGTGCGAAACGGAATGAAGTGGTGCGTTTTGAGGACGGAGTCTGGCACATCAAGATTGCAGCACCGCCGGCGGAAGGTAAAGCGAATAAGGAACTGATTGAGTTTCTCAGCGACGTTCTGGATATCAGCAAGAGCCGGATTACGATTGAAAAAGGAACAACCGGTCATAGAAAGCTTATTGCGGTAGACGGGATAACAAAAGAAACAATGGAGGAGAGGTTAAACAAACTACTGACCGATTAATCATAATTAAGGGTAGTCAAACGGGGTATCAGCGCGGAAATAAGTGTCTTGACACCCTTTATTTTTGTATGTTATTATTCAGATATTACTGAAATTACGGAATAAGCAGATAAATAAGTAAATAGAGAATGTTTGAGAAATGACAGCAAATATCTTATTGTATGCCGGTGCCATAATCACTATGGGGTGGGGAATCGCCCACATTATCGCCGCGAGAGCGGTGGTAAAAGGTTTCGGGGACATTTCTAAAGATAACAAGAAATTCATCTTGATGGAGTGGGTGGCGGAGGGGTTGACGCTTTGTTTTATCGGGTTAATGGTGCTGCTAACGGGCATTCTGGGAGGAACGACGAATTCCGTTTCCCGGATTGTGTTCAGAACATCGGCCGGGATGCTGATTGTGATGGCAATATGGACGGCATTGACCGGAGCGAGGACTTCCAACATCCCGACAAAAATATGCCCGTTTGTATTAACGGTTGTTTCTATTCTGTTCATATTGGGGAGCTTAATCTGAATACAGGCAGTCTTTGACTAGAAATAAATAAGGGGGTATTAAAATGGTCGCAAAGAAAAAAATAGTAGCACAGCCGAATTGTTGTTCGGGGACTTGTTGCAAAGTGGATGCGATTGTTACGGTAGATGAGAGAGGACAGATACTATTGCCCAAAGATACCAGAGAGCGAGCGGAAATTCACGCCGGCGATAAACTGGCGCTGATGAGCTGGGAAAAGGACGGCAAGGTATGCTGTTTTATGATGATCAAGGCTGATGAACTCTCGGGAATGGCCAAGGATGTACTGGGGCCGTTGGCGAAGGAAATATTTTAGGGTTGATATTGGAGTTTAAAATGAAGAATGATGAAGTACAAAAAACGGTACGGGAACGCTACGGCAAGATAGCTAAAGAAAGCGATTATTGTGGCTGCGGCGGTTCCAAAGTAATACCTAAAGTAACTTCCTGCTGTGGTAATAGCGCCATCACGGCTGAGAGTATCAGTAAACAAGTAGGCTACACCGATGCCGATATTAATTCGGTACCTGAAGGTGCAAATCTGGGATTAGGCTGCGGCAATCCGATCGCACTGGCGTCTTTAAAAGAAGGCGAGGTGGTGCTGGACCTCGGTTCCGGCGGAGGATTTGATTGTTTTTTGGCCTCGGCGAAAGTAGGCCTAAAAGGCAAAGTCATCGGGGTCGACATGACCGCCGAGATGCTGGATAAAGCCAGAGAAAACGCCCGGAATGGCGACTATAAAAACGTGGAGTTCCGGCTAGGGGAAATTGAAAACCTGCCGATGGCAGACAATTCAATAGACATCATCATCTCGAACTGCGTGATTAACCTCTCCAATAATAAATCGCGTGTTTTTGCTGAAGCTTTCAGAGTATTAAAACCGGGCGGCAGGTTGATGGTATCGGACATCGTAGTTTTAAAAGAACTCCCCGACTTTATCAAGGAATCAATCGATGCCTATATTGGCTGCGTATCCGGGGCGATGCAGAAAGAGGATTATTTGAAGGCCATCAAAATAGCTGGATTTGAAAAAGTGAAAGTGGTCAATGAATCGATATTCCCCTTGAATAGCTTTATCGACGACCCGGCGGCGAAAGTAATCATGGCCGATTTGAAGTTAACTGCCAAACAGGTCAAGGATATTTCTGCATCGATAGCGAGCGTGAAAGTACAGGGACTTAAACCTATTTAAGCGGAAAAACTAAGCTTAGAACAGAGAAACAAGGAGAGTTTGATGGTAACCAGTGACGCAATCGCTCCGTCAGTTCGCGGAAGATCATGGATAGTTGGCGCAGCAAATTCGTTAATCGGAAAGGTTCCTCAGGTTGCGACTAGACTTAATTTAAGGGATCGCCTCGGCACTTTAGAGGTTAGAGTCGGTTTGCAACGGATGCACTATATGGTTGAGCCGGGGTTGTACGCCGTCGGCATACCGACTGTTGAATCGCCGGTCTTCGTTTCCGCTAATTATAAGCTTTCGTTCGATTATTTGCGTCGTGAACTGGAAGGAATAAACGGCTGGATAATGGTCATCGATACCAAGGGGATCAATGTCTGGTGTGCTGCCGGAAAAGGAACATTCGGCACCGAAGAAATTATTCACAGGATCGAGGTTACACGGCTTTCTGAGGTAGTCAGCCACCGGCAGATCATCGTTCCGCAGCTGGGGGCTCCCGGAGTAGCCGCCCATGAGGTAAAACGCCGCAGCTCTTTTCGCGTGATTTACGGACCGGCGAGCGCACATGACCTGCGGGAATTTCTGGATTCTGGCATGAAGACCACGCAAGATATGCGAAATGTTCGCTTCAATCTTAGTAACCGCCTTGTATTGGTTCCCGTAGAGGTTGTCCAAGGGGGCATTTACTTCTTAGTTGCAGCGTTGGTTTTCTTCTTTTTAACAGGTTTCAGCAAGAATGGCTATACTTTGCCAAGCTGGGCGGGCGGCCGCGAAATACTGATATTATTACTTGCCTTTCTAGCCGGAAATGTTTTTGTTCCGGTGTTGCTGCCGTGGTTGCCGGGGCGGGCACTTTCATTAAAAGGGATGATCACGGGGCTATTGATGGCAGGTGTGCTTTTATTAGTCGGTTTGATACCATTCGCACAAACAGCCGGTAAATTTGAAGCCGCTGCTTGGATATTACTAATTCCGGCAATCAGCGCTTTTACCGCAATGAATTTCACGGGTTCGACCACTTATACATCTCTTTCCGGCGTTAAGAAAGAAATGCGCTACGCAATACCTGCTCAAATTATCGTCGTGTTAGTCGGTTTCTCTCTATGGATAACAGCCAGATTCTTTTAGGAGGAATTGAGATGCTCAGATATTTAGAAGATGTAGTCACATTACAGCTTGATACAGAAACCTGTAACGGTTGCGGAATGTGCGTTAATGTTTGTCCGCACGGAGTATTCGACGTTCTGGACAGGAAATCGGTGATAATCGATAAAGGCGCCTGCATGGAATGCGGAGCTTGTGCCATTAATTGTCCGGTGAGCGCAATCAAAGTACAATCCGGCGTCGGTTGTGCCACCGCAATAATAATGGGTGCTATCGGTAAAAAGAGCGAATGCTCCGGAAGTTGCGGAGGCTCTCCTGCAGCAAATACTTCAACTAAGAGCGGCTCATGCGGAACGACTAAATAGCTTTGAATAAAGCAAGTCCCGACAGCCAAGTCGATAATGGCAGGTTTGAAGTTAACTCCCCAACAGGTGAAGGATATTTCCGCATCGATAGCGAGCGTGCTGTTGTGACCACTCACCCTGCCCCTCTCCTACACAGGGGAAAGGGAACGAATAAGAGGGGAAATGATTTATCCGACCAAGGCAGTTTGAGCCCAAAACATTAAAGCATAAAGGGCAATCGAGCCGATAAATACAATCGTCCATACTTTTTTATTCCATTGGAAGACTTTCAAACCGTCGAAGTTCCAAAATGGTAACAGATTAAACAGAGCCAACCAGGAATTGATTTCAATTCCGATAATACCGATGTTCCCGGCGGTGTTAACCCATGATCCTACCTGCGTTATCGACTTACCGGTATTCGAAACATAAAATACCAGAGCAAAAGTAAAAACTGCGAACACAATCGCCAGAATCATATTGACAATCGGTCCGGCTAAAGCGGATTTGCCTAATTTTACCCTGTTTTCCGGCGTATCCTGCCCCATCTGAATAACCACGCCACCCGGCGCCGCGAATAGAAAACCAACTAAAGATGCAAGTATCGCGATTATCAGACCCGGAATCCAGACATGATAAACAGCTTTAAAACCAAACCTTCTCGCAGCAACCCTATGCGCTAACTCGTGGAAAACAAAGGCAAAGAATACTACTACCAATGATTCAACAATAGTGGTGCGCAATCCGGGTAAATCAGAGAACGCTTTGTACCCACCCGCAATGGCAATACCAAAAGCTATTCCTAACCAGACAACCGCAATCGCAAATTCCAGAATCTCGTGAAAAATATTTTCTTTAACAGCTACTTGTATATTCATCTTACTAAATTCATTAAAAGGTATTGATGGAGCTAATGTCAAACTGACTCATGAATAAATATTTTTAGCTTTTAAGGCTATGCTATAATCGTTTACAAATGACTGTCTATTCAGAATATGACCCCTTCGCCTGGATTTACAACAAACACTGGGGAAATACTTTTCTGCCGGTGGTAATGCCGATTCTGGATAACGTGGTGTTGAGCAAGCTCCCTAGAAATGCCCGCATCCTCGATCTTTGCTGCGGCACCGGACAAATGGCGCAACAATTAACGGCGTTGGGGTATCGCATGACCGGTATCGACGGTTCGCCGGAGATGTTAAGCTATGCCCGTGAAAACGCTCCGGGCGTGGAATTTTTATTAGCAGATGCCCGCTGGTTCGAACTGCGGCATAAATACAGTGCCGTTGTGTCGGTCTTTGACAGCCTTAATCACATTATGTCTACTAAAGAACTGGGGGCAGTCTTCCTTCATACTTACAAAGCGCTCCGAAACGGCGGGCTCTTTATGTTCGACCTTAATACCGAACCAGGTTATTTTTATGAGTGGAACGGCGATTTTTCTATTGTTGAGGACGACCACGTCTGTACGGTGCGCAGTATTTACGACACCTCCAGTCGTATTGCTAGCTTTGATGCTACCATTTTTCGTTTGAAAGATAATAGCTGGTACCGTCATGATGTTACTTTATATCAGAAATGCCATACGACCGCATCTGTCAAATCGGCTTTGAAATCGGCGGGTTTTAGGGATATCGAAATTTATGGCTTTGACTGGCAAAATGGGATGAAAGCATTGGACAAAGATGCCCGGAGAGCTTTCTTCTTGTGCCGTAAAGACGCTTAAATCGTTTATTTATTATTATCGGGCTTAATCTGATAATCCAGAAGCACTCTTATTTGGAGATATGATATACATTATGGTAAAATGTACTTGTACTAAGAACTGAAGGAAATCATAAATGAGCACCAAGAAAGAAGCTGAACTTAAAAACTTTATCGATAACGTCAATAAAAAAGATAAACTGAATGGGAAGAAAGTCGTTTTCAATTTCGTGAAACGCAAGAGGAAATAGACTCGCAGTCCGGATTAAATATATTTTATACTTGCCGGCATCGGATTATCTTCGATAACTGTAATGAAAAATAGCCTTCCTGTTTAGGAAGGCTATTTTTGTCAATCTTAAATATCTTTACTGTTATTTCTTACGTACGCCAACAATCAATAAAATTCCTAAACCGATTAATGCTACGGCCCCGATACCTCCCCACCAATCAAACCAACTCATGATGTGAAACACTCCCAGTAAACAAATAATCCCGATGACAATGATGATAATACCTAAAGCATTGCGGCTGCGCATTTGTTCAACAGTGATTTTACCATCTGTTTCCTTGCCTTTGCCGGCAAATGTATCATGAATTTCATTCCCCAGTTTGGTGGCAGTCTCTTTAATCTCCGCTGCATTTTCCTCGACAATGCCTTGAGGAGTAGTTTTTTGCGTTTCCTCAAGCGGGGCGATGATTGCGAGGACGATATAGGCCACAATACCGAAAACGGTAAATGCCAGTAAAACAAAAATGCCCCTAATGATTGTAGGATCGATTCCCAGATATTTCCCCAGCCCACCACACACTCCGAAGAGCATCCTGTCGGTCTTACTGCGATACAGTCTCTTTTCCATATTGCCTCCTGCTACGCTGATTTTTGCGATTTGTCAGCTTCATTCTGTGCCTGACTCAATTTATCGCCGACTTCTTTCGGTGACATTCTCCCGGCGGATACTACCATCTTCAATCCTTCCTCAACGGTCAGACTCGTCCGGATAATTTCAGATTCTTCAAATATATGGAGAAAACCGGTCATCGGATTGGGTGAGTTAGGAATAAAAACATTGATCATTTTCTTCCCGTTCTCATCAACATGCTCATTAGTAATAAAACCAATGGTATGAATACCTTTCCGGGGATATTCAACCATCACCACCTGCATAAAACCGGTTTTTTCCGGGTCGGAGAAACTCTGAATAACCTGCCTGATTCCTACATAAAGAATGCGGGTGATCGGCACCTTGGATAATTGGTCCTCAGCCCAACGGATAATTCTCTTCCCCATCATATTGGTCGTAATGGCGCCGATAATCAGCACCAATACGACAATAACCCCAAAGCCAACACCGGTAATATGACGTCCAAAGATATATTTGATTGGGCCTTGCAGGAGTTTATCGATCTGGGTGAAAAGCCAGACAAATATCCATATCGTAAGCCCGATTGGCACGGTAACAACTAACCCGGCAATCACTATCGCCCTGAGTTTTCTTAAGAAACGGCTCCAGATCGATGGTTTTTTCTGTTCCGCCACTCCAATCCTCCAGACGTTGGCCGTCACTATCCGATTAGCAATTTTAACAATATCATAGCAGTAGTGTTGAGGTTCGGCAATGGTAAGAGAAACAGGCTTGTTTGTCTATCCGCGGTTAAAGGGATGATTCTGGTTCTCAAAATCAGGCTGATAATTATCAGTGGCAGACATTTCCTGAATCCAGCCGTTCTCCATTCCCAGTTTCTCCAATAAATCCACAACCTCATGGTATTCCATTTCTGTAATACCGCGTGAAAGAGCAGGAAAACGCGCGGCGTGATGAACCGGGTAATATTGCGCCATCAGACTGATATTAACCTCAGGGGAGACTTCTTTTGCCAGCCAGGTCAGTGATTCCTCACTGCCTGCCAGCTTTTCCGGCAGAATAAGATGGCGCACAATCAAACCTCTCTGCGCGATATTATTTTCGTCCGTTCTTAATTGTCCCACCTGACGGTACATTTCCTTAATAGCCTCGCGGCTGTGTTCGACATAATCAGCCGCATCTGAAAACTGCTTCGCAATTTTATTCGAGGCATATCTTAAATCCGGCAGATAAATATCGATGATGCCGTCCAATGTTTTAATTGTTTCCAGCGAATCGTAGCCGCCGGTATTGTAAACGAGCGGAATTTTCAGACCCATCTGGACGGCTAGCAATAATGTTTTTAATATCTGGGGTACAAAATGCGAGGGTGATACAAAGTTGATATTATGGCAGCCGAATTCATTCTGGAGATAGAGCAATTTCTCTGCGAGCGTCTGATATGCCATGGTCTTAGATTGCTCTTTATGCCAATTCTGGCTAATTTGGTAGTTCTGACAGTAAACACAACGTAGAGTGCAATTACCAAAGAAAACTGTGCCGGAGCCTCTCGTGCCGGATATCGGCGGTTCTTCACCCAGGTGCTGACAGACCGTATCGACAATCGGCAAAGCCCCCGAATGGCAATAACCCAATTCACCTTTTATTCGGTCAACACGGCAATTACGGGGGCAAATATCGCAGGCTGTCAGTCGCGCTTCCAGCAATTCGGAGCGATGTTTTAGTTCGCCGGAACGATAAAGCGCCAGGTAGCCGGGTTCAAACGCCGCCATGTCTCGCCTTCTTCCATTACATTCCCGCCAGTCGTTTCATCGCGTCATCTATCCGCACCAGCGTACGTTCTTTTCCCAATACCGCCATCATCTGGAAGAGAGGCGGTGTGGCTATCTGCCCGCTGACCGCTGTCCGCAGCGCCCCGAATAACTGGCCTGTTTTTAAATTTAACTCTACGGCCAGTGGCCTTAACATCGCTTCCAGAGATACCGCGTTAAAGTCGGCGTGTTTTTCTAATCGCTCCCGGGAAACTTTTAACGCCTGAATTGTCGTTTCCGGCGTCAAGTCCTTACCGAGTAAAAGCCGGCTTTCATAGTTCAATTTTTCGGTAAAGAAGTACTCGGTCAGTTCCGTTACTTCCGAGAGCAGCCGCGCTCTATCCTGTATGAGCGCTAACACTGCCTTGACGTAATCCATCGATAACGGCCGTTTTATTTCCGGAGCCAGACCTTTCTCTAAAAACGGCAGCGCTCTTTTAACAAAATCATCTGGCATTAACTTACGCATATATTGCCCATTCATCCACTGTAGTTTTTCGTGATTAAAAATAGCCGCCGTCTTACTGACACGCTCCAGCGAAAAATGTTTGATTAAATCTTCACGTGAGATAATTTCAGTCTTGTCATCCAGCGACCAGCCGAGCAATGCCAGGAAATTGATCATCGTTTCTGGGAGAAAACCCTGCTCCCTGAATTGCCGTATGGATGTGGAACCGTGCCGTTTGCCCAGTTTGGAGCGGTCGCTGCCTAAAAGCATCGGCAAGTGACCGAACTGCGGAACTTCATAACCCATGGCATTATACAGCATGATGTGGCAGGGAGTGCTGGACATCCATTCTTCGGCGCGGATAACGTGCGTAATCTGCATGTCATGGTCATCAACGATATTGGCCAGGTGATACGTAGGATAACCGTCTGATTTTAACAGTACTAAATCCTCGATGGTACTGTTTTTAAAGGTAACGTCACCCCAGATAAGATCGTGTATCACGGTTTGTCCCTGCAGGAGAGTCTTTAAACGTATTACCGGCGTAATTCCTTCTTTCTCTTTCTGTGTCTGCTCGGCTTCAGTCAGATTGCGACAGCAGCGGTCATAACCCGGGGGCAGCTTATTCTTAATCTGATGGGCACGTAAAGCCTCCAGGCGGTCTTGAGAACAATAACATTTATAAGCCGCGCCCTGTGCCAGTAATTTTTGCGCGGCTTCTCTGTATTTTCCCAGCCTTTCCGACTGAATATATGGCCCATAATTTCCACCGACCTCAGGACCTTCATCCCAATCGAGGTTCAGCCACCGTAAATCATCCATGATCGCCTCAACGGCTCCCTCCACTTTACGGGCAGCATCGGTATCTTCGATGCGCAGGATAAAGACACCGCCGTTGTGGCGGGTAAAGAGCCAGTCGAACAAAGCCGTACGGATGCTGCCTACATGCAAAAACCCGGTAGGGCTGGGGGCAAATCGCGTTCTAACCTGTGGTGTCATAAATTTTCTCCGTTATAGGTGTTAAATATTCAGATACAAAATCTGTAGTGTGTTCTTCCGGGATTACATACACCACATTCTACCATCTATCCCAGCTAACATTCTATAATACCAGCATATGAATTCGATCCGTAATTATCCGTTTGTTATTATGAAGCAGAAGTGAAAAGTGATAGAATAAAAATGGTATATGACGAGTAAAGTGCTCTAGATACGCATTCGCTATCAAGTTAAGCATAGAATGGCAGATAAACCAGCGTAAAGCTGTCCCGCGTTCATCCTGAAGCAGGGCTCTCAATGCGCAAACCAATCTAAATATAAATAGGTTGTGTCTGTCTTATTCCATGTGTTTAGTAGAGAAAAAGTAGAATCGTCATCCTGTTAACATGAAAATGTTCAGACCGGTATTAAACGGTATTGGATAGAAAGCGAGTATTTTTTGGACAAACAAATAACTCCCTCGTTGAATAATCAGAAGAAAAGCCTGTATTACGGTTATATCGTTCTCGTAGCCTGTTTCTTTATCATGACATTTGCGTCAGGCGTACAGTATTGTTTCGGGGTTTTCTTTAAACCCATGTTAAATGAGTTTGGCTGGACGCGAGCTTCAACATCCGGTCCTTTTTCGGTTAGTTTAATTCTGGGCGGTCTTTTTAGTATTTTTGCCGGCAGGCTTGCCGATAAATTCGGCCCTAGAATCGTTGTCACCTTCGGCGGTATCGTCCTGGGTGCAGGGGTTTTATTAATGTCCCAGATTAACAACCTGTGGCAACTTTATCTGACTTTCGGAGTCCTGGTAGCGGTAGGGTCCAGCGCCATGTATGTACCGCTGGTAGCCATGCTTTCCCGATGGTTCCCTAAAAGGCGCGGACTGATGGTCGGTATCGGCGTTTCCGGGATAGGGTTTGGGATCGGGGTAGTACCGACGATTGCCAGCCAGTTTATCGTCAGTTTTGATTGGCGTACTTCATTGCTTATCTTAGGCTCTGCAAGCTTAGTCTTAATCGTCCTGATGGCGCAGTTTTTAAAAGCCGAACCTAAAACCTCACCGGTAAATAACGACAGTGCAAAATCAGCCGATAACACTATCTACACCAAAGGTTTGTCATTCAAAGAGGCAGCGAAGACCGGACCATTCTGGATAATTTTTATTGCCTGGCTCCTGTACGGCTTTTTCTATCAAATCGGCACAGTGCATACGGTACCTTATGCCACCGACCTGGGAATGTCAGCGTTGGCAGCCACTTCTATTCTGATGATTATCGGCATCGTCGGTATTTTCGCCCGCATGTGCCTGGGCTTTACCGGAGATAAATTTAGCCATAGGAAGATTTTAATTATCAGTTTTATTTTTCTGGCACTGGCGTTTATCGGAGTTTCGGTCAGTGGCACGGTGCGCATGTTGTATGTCTTCGCGGTACTCTACGGCGCTTTCTCCGGAGTGGGGATTTTACTGGCACCCATTCTGGCTGAATATTTCGGATTCAAATCATTAGGCGCAATTACCGGTGTGATGATGTTTTCCAATAATATCGGAGGGGCTATCAGTCCTACTCTGGCCGGATATATTTTCGATACCACCGGCACCTATCGGTTGGCTTTTATTATCAGTGGCGCTGTCGCCGTTGCCGCTGCTATCTTCATGTGGCTGCTCAAACCGGCTCTAAAAAATAACAAACTTTAATTCTATTTAAAGTCGGATTAAAACTACTATCCCGGATGTCCTACCCGCTCGTCGTGGCCCACAGCGTTACCGCATTCGTTTGCGGTTCGATTGAATAAAGGTCATTCCCTATTTGGGTGATACATTTCATATGACCGTCGGCCATGTCCACAGCGGGAAATATCCAGTACCCGTCTCTGATGGCATGCTCGGACATCATCGAAGCAAATTCGACACATGTGAATGTCGACGAGTAAACCTGTTCATGAGTATTATCTGTCTGCAACCAGGCCATAAGGTCGTCGTATGAGGCAAACTGACTTACCGGCCCGTTGAATCCGTAAGTAGAAAGTTGCTGGGTTTCTCCCGCCAGGGCATTTTCACTGGTCGCAAACTTGACGTTAGTGGCAAGTAGCTTTGCATTAATAGAATTCAATGCAGTGTGTATATAATTGGCCTCTTGAACGGTAGTCGCTTGCAGCTTGGCGTGTTCCAGGTAGGCATAGTAGCTTATGCCAATCAGGACGATCAATAAGTTTATTATTATTAAAGTAATGCATAGCTTACGGCGATGAGTCCAGTCGTGGCGAATTCCTTTAGTCGCGGGGGATATTTTCGCAACCGCAGACAGTTCTTCCGAAAAGGCTCGTGCGGAGCCAAGGGAAGGAACCGCTTCCATCTGCGTTCGCCCGGTTGCTTTGATTACCATAATCGTGAACCCCCGGTCACAACTATACTTTAGCCCGCGAACCTGAATAAAAACTTAACAAGCCGTAATCAGTTCTGAATTTTTTCTTAATAATTGGCTGGAACTCAACAGAAAAGCCCAAAGCATCTGTTAGCCTGAGCAAAGGCCATAAACATCAGTAAGTCAGGTGCGTATTTCAGGCAAATATGCTATTTTTATTTTTAGTTAAAGCCTATCTTAATAGCGGTTCGGCCTCGGCTAACAGACCCACCATTTCATCGGCGACTTTTTCGGCCTGCGTGCCGAATTCCTGTAGCAAGCTCTCCTTCACCCAGATGTAGAACAGGTAGCGCATACAGCGTCGGTCTTCTCTCTGAGACAGCAGGAATTCATAGTGCTCCCGATTGATGCAAATCACGCGCTCTTTCGGGTCGTACCAGCTGCGATAATCCGACTTTTCGTTGGCAGGCGATTGCAATTTGATGTACGGGGCACGAGTGGGATGGTGTAATACCGTTCTTAACGGCTTTTCCTCAGATGGCGATTGCAAGGCTTTGGCTTTCTCTTCACGACCGTCGCCCTTCATGGCGCCGCCGGCGGAATGACCCATGGCCAATGTTTCCAAGAGTCCTTTTTCACGATACCGCACGAATTTATCGATCAATTTGCCGGCGCGACCGAGAATGATATTGAACCTCTGCTCCTGCGATTCGGCACTGACCTCTTCAAT
>Ga0182027_10003861_pt1 | contig 23495 bp, 14 predicted proteins | sample 712E1DmetaG_FD_121300 | JGI IMG/M metagenome (GOLD analysis project Ga0182027, IMG submission 121300) | Permafrost microbial communities from Stordalen Mire, Sweden - 712E1D metaG (Illumina Assembly) | ecosystem: Environmental > Terrestrial > Soil > Wetlands > Permafrost | place: Sweden... | reverse complement strand
TCTTTATTCGCGATGATTTCGGTTTGGGAATCGAGCCGTTCGCGTTTCCGGCTCAAATTCGAGAGCGGAAGGCGGCTGGTTGAAAATAAAAAGCCGCGCCTCCGCAAATTCAGTGGCGCAGCTTCAATTTCTTCGTGACCGCCTGATAGCGGTTCAAATCCGTGTTTTGCAGGTATTCGAGCAGGCGGCGGCGCTGGCCGACCATCATCAGCAGCCCGCGGCGCGAGCTGTGATCCTTTTTGAACGTCTGCAAATGTTCGGTCAAATGGTTGATCCGCTGGGTCAGCAGCGCCACCTGCACGTCCGCCGAGCCGGTGTCCTTGCCGTGCAATTTAAATTGTTCGATCGTCTTCGTCTTCGCTTCCATATTTCAATAATAGAGTAATAGATGCTAGTTATTCACCATCCCGCTGTAAAGCACTTTCCCAAACACTTTCGACAGGCGAAAACCGATGAAATTCAAGCCCCCAAAACTCATTTTGAAAAACCGGACAAACGTCGCCAGTGCCAGACCAGCCGGCGCCTGGTCTGCCTCGTCAGCTTGAAATTCTCCGCCATCCGCAGGCCTTCCACCCAAAATATTTCGCCATTCTCCGCCGCCGCCACCATCAACTCCCGCCGCCGGGCGCGTGGGATTTTCCGGTTCGTGAACAAATCCTGAAGTTTCACCGCCGATTTCAAGCCAATCGGTTGAAACCGGTCGCCCGAACGCCAGTGACGCAATGTGATTTTACCGCCCACCTTGTCCGCGTCAAAAAACTCACATGCTTTCCGGCCCTGTGGCCGGGCGAAATTCACCCCCGTTCCGAGCCGCCAACCCAAACGCACGCCATCAAACTCCACGTCCCCTGCCCTGCCCGCCAGGTTTACAGACGACTCATTCAAGTTGAACCCGCCAGCCACGCATTTCTTGCAGTCGAGCTTTCCATCTGGCTTCCGCGCGATGGACAGGCTGGAGCTGACGCTGACAAATTTCCCCGGTGATTCGCGAATCTGCTCGATCAAATCAAAATCCGGCGCGACAGCAAGCTCCGTCAATTGCAATTGCAAAACCCTCCGCTGAACCGCAACCGGCAGGCTGGCAAAATTTTCTTTTTCAATTGTAGCAGCCGACGTGAGTCGGCTTTGACTTTTAGTTTGAGCGGACTCACGTCCACCGCTACGGAGCCACCGCCGCGCCATTTCACCAACCAAATCCGCCTCCGCGCCGATAATTTCCATTAGCCGCAACACTGTTTTTGGCAGGGCGGGCTGGTAGTGACGCAGCAGCAGCGGCAACAGTTCATTCCGCACGCGGTTGCGCGGCATGTCGAGCGTCGCGTTGGTCGCATCGTCGCGAAAGCGGATTTTGCCTTCGCGCGCGAACCCGCGCAGATCGGTTTTGGTCGCGTCGAGCAGCGGACGAACGAGCCTGATTTTTGCATCCACCGGCGATGGCGACCGCCATCTCATTCCCGCCAGGCCTTCGCCGCCCGCGCCGCGCAAGACACGCAAAAAAAACAGTTCCACCTGGTCGCCGGCGTGATGCGCGAGGGCCACGACGTGAATTTTGCGTTCGCTCGCCACGCGCGCAAAAAATTCATGCCGCAACTTTCGCGCGGCCATTTCGACGGACATTTTTGATTTTTGCGCAAATTCCTTCACGTTTGCCCGTCCGGTAACGAGGGGCAACCTCAGCGCGGCGGCGGTTTGGCGGACCAGCTTTTCGTCGGCATCGCTGCTGCGTCCGCGCAGCCGGTGATTGAAATGGGCTACGGTCAGTTTCCATCGGTGGCGGGATGAAAGTTCATGGAGCGTGTGCAGCAACGTCATTGAATCCAATCCGCCGGAGACGGCGACCAAAACCGCCTGTCCGCGCTGGAGCAGCCGGCGATCTTGGATGTTAACTTCAACGCGCTGGAGCCAATCGGTCACGCGCCCATGCTACTTCATCCTGAATATGGAGCAAGACCGAGGGCGCTTCACGGCAACCGGCGGATGCGATAGAACCGCTGCCGGTCCGTGCCATAGGAATTGGTAAGTGTCAGAATGGACCCGGTCGCGGTGTTGGTGCTTAAAATGGTCCAGTTGGTTCTGGTCAAATTGGTGGAGTATTGCACCTGATACACAATACTGGTCAGCGAGTTCCAGGTGAACGCAATGGCGTGGTTACTTGTTCCCACCGAACGGAACGACGGCACGGGAATGGGGGTCAGGGTAATGTCGTCGAGGCCAAAACCGTCGGGTTCGTTTTCGGCGCCGAACTGGAGCGTGGTGTTCGTGCCGGTGGCGGTCACCACCATGGTGATATTGGTCCAGGGCAAAACCGGCGGATTGAGGATATAATAAATCTGGTTGGTGCCGGAGCTGTTGGTGTTCCAGTTGACCAAAAATTGCTGCACCGAACCGCCCACGGGATTGGCGAGCCAGAAGGACAGCAAATAGCCCTGACCGGGAAATGTGTTCACCGTTTGAGACAGGGTTGCAATTTGATTGTCCCCGAGGAAAGCGCCATACGTTCCCGAATGGATGAAATTGGTTCCGCCATTGCCATTCAAAGAGCCGGCACTGATGACGGCATTGTAAATCGTGGTGCCGATGATGCCATTGCCGGCCAACGTCCAGTTATTGAAACTGCCGGTCTCGAATCCGCCGTTTTGCAGAAAAGATTGTCCGGATTGCAGTGTGAACAGGAGACTTTGCGGAACATGACTGCTCTGGTTGCTGAAAGTTAGCGTTGCCGGATAAATCCCGGCGACCAGATTGCTGGCAGCGGCATTCAACTTGATTGTAACCGTGCTCTGGCTGCCGACCCCCAGCGTTCCGCCACTGGACGAAGCACCCAGCCAGACTGATGGGTTGATAAGCGACCAGTTGAGGGAGGAGGCGCCGGAATTGGTGAGCGCAAAAATCTGGGAGGCGCGGTCAAACGGTCCACCCGTCACCCCGTTCGCAGTAAAACCGTTGACGGGAGTGCTGACCAATCCATCAGGAATGGCAAGGGCATTAATCAGGGCGATCCCGTTCGGAGTGCCCCAGCCGGTGCATAGGTCGTAGCCGGTAACGGCGTAGTATTTGGTTGTACTGCCCGACCAGGTGTTGTTGCCGGTGGTAATGTCGTGGAAATCGGCGGTGTAATTCGGTCCCCTGCCAATCGCGTAAACCGCCGGGTTGATGAACCCGACAGGAGGTTGGCTGTTGGTCACCGCCTGCTGATTGACCAGGGCGGTAAAGCCAGCCCACAGCGGTGCGGCCACGCTGGTGCCGCCGACGTCTGTGGAGATTTGTCCATCGTTGGAAATCACATAAATATTGTCAGCGGTCAGGGCGACATCGGGAATATTCCTCATGGTCGTTGATCCTTTGTTGGACGTCATGTTGATGCCTTGCTGCCAGTTGGGAATCGCATAATACGTACTGACACCGCCGCTGCTGCCGGTGCCACCACCCCAGTTCCACACGGTTTCCGATGCCCACGCTCCACCCGGACCGGTGGTGGACAACGTGGTGCCGCCCACCTGGGTGATGTTGGTGCTGTCCGATGGGAACGGAACCGATCCGGTAAAGGCATCCTTGTCGCCGGTGGCGTTGAAGAACGACTGCCCCTGGGTGGCCATGATCTTGAATGCCGTCTCGGAAGGGTCATCCGGACCACCGCCACTCCAGGAACAACTGATTTGCCTGGCCAGATTGTCATTGGCGATGCGGCCGAGAATGTCCACCCAGGTACTGGTAATGGGCGCCTCGTAAACAATCACTTTGGAGACACACGGTGCCATCGAAATCACCATTTCAATGTCCAGAGACACTTCCGTCACCTGATTGGCGTTGCCCGAAGGCGCGCCGCTGTAACCGTCTATCAAAATGTTGGTCAGGGTGACACTGGGCAGGCCGGTTTGGCTTTCGTAGAGCGCAATGTCGTTGGAATAGTAGCCGTCAAATTCGACCAGAGCGATGCTTTGCCCGGCCCCGGAGAGTTGATTGGTGGTGACTCCGGGCACATACGCCGCCCGGAAATCGTTTCCGCGATAACTCCCCGATGGCCCGGAACCACTGTTGGGGCTGGGATTCACATTTGGATCCACCGCCTTGATCGTCAGATTTGCCGGCTGCTTCAGCGAGTAATTGTTCAAACCGCTGACGTGCAAAATCGCAACCGACAGATCAAGGGAAGGCTCGGCATCCGGCGCGTAAAAATCCCGCGTCTCCTCGGGATGCCGGTAAGTGCGCATCGTCACATGAAAGGCTTTTTCGATATTGGCAACCGGCCCGCGCACATCCACCACCATCCGGTTGGGTAATGTGCCGGTCACCGTCAGGCCGTTCGCCTTTGCGAAATCAACGATCGCCTGATAATCCTGCTCCGTCGGGCCGAACCTTTCCGTGAATTGTTCCGGTGTCAGATATTGGCGGAAATTGGGGCTGGCCGGGTCGTAAAGTTGCTGGAGCAAACTGTCCAGCGCTGTCTCATTTCGCAGCGGCAGCCCGATGGCCAGGTTCAAATGCTGGGTGGCGGAAAGGCGCCCGGTGGGTTGCAAATGAAAACGCGCCACAGCTTCCGGCAGATGACCGTGCAAACACTGCTTTCCGGTGGTTTGCGCGTGTGCCGTGATTGCAAAAAAACACGCCACCCCCACTTTCAGCGCGAGAGAAATACTTTGATTTTTTAGCATTTGAGATGAATTGACATGCTTAATAACGCAGACTTTGTGCCAATCGTCAAACCGGCAAGACCAAACATCCCGCCGGAAAAAATTTGCCCGTCAACCTGCCCGCCGTTAACGTCCGTTCGTGGCTGTTAAATTCACCATTCTCGGCAGCGGTTCCGGTGGCAATTGCGCCTACATCGAAACCGGCGAGGCCCGCGTGCTCGTGGATGCCGGGTTCAGCCCGCGCCAGATCCGCAAACGCCTCCAGGAAATTGGCCGTGTGCCGGAAAATCTCACCGCCATCCTGATCACGCACGAACACAGCGACCATGTTCAGGGTCTCACCGGCATCGCCGCCAAACTGAGCATCCCCATTTATTGCAACCGCGACACGAAGGAGGCGTTTGAATTCCAGCTCGAAACCAAATTCGATTGCCGGTTGTTCGAGACCGGCGCGAGCTTCGAAATCGGCGACCTGCTGGTGGACACATTTGCCATACCGCATGACGCTCAGGACCCCGTCGGTTATTTGCTGCGCACGCCCGCCGGCAACATTGGTTTTGCCACCGACCTCGGCCACATGACCAAACTGGTGCTCGAACGCATTCGTCCGGCGAACGTGCTCGTGCTTGAATCCAATCACGACGTGAAGATGTTGCAGGATTGCACCCACCGGCCTTGGAGTCTCAAGCAGCGCATCCTTGGCCGTCACGGCCATCTTTCGAACGAAGCCGCCGCCGAAGCCGCCGCGGAAATCATGTCCGCCGAACTGTGCCACCTTTACCTCGCCCATCTCAGCCGCGAGTGCAACAAGCCTGAACTCGCGCACCACGTCATGGCCGAACAACTCCACCACATCGGCGCCAGACACGTTCACCTCCAGATCGCCGCGCAGGATGCGCCGTGTGCGACGCTGGAATTATAAAATGAAAATGATTGCCCGATAAAAAACCAAATGTAAATTTGAGTTGAAAATCGCGTGAAAAATATTCGTTTCCAAACCGATTATCGCCCTTGGTTATGGACGGCTCTTGCGTTGTTTTTTGCCAGTTGGTTCTTTCCAATCATAATTGACAAAGCCGGCGGAACACCTGTCGAGAGAATTCGCTGGCTGCTCAATTTCGCCGACCAAACCGACGCTTGCTGCTGATTGCTTCATGCGTTTTCGCCTGCGTTCTTACTGCTTTGGTCATTATAGGCTATTTCCGAACGCCGTATGCCAATTCAAAACAATTAGTAGATGGTCAGGTTAGGGACGGGCTTAAAAAAATGGGCGGGGTGAAAAACGCCGACGAAAAATGGATTTTCCCAACCACAAATAGCATACAAAACCAGACAAATTGACTTTTCATGTTCCAACTCACTGCGGATGAAGTGGATTCTTTAAGATTCCAATTTGGAAGCTTAGAAAAGGGGTTGCATTTCAGCGCCGTAGGCGCGGCATCTTTGTAGCACCCAAACCGAGCAACGTTTCAAGCTCCGTAGGAGCGGCATATTCCCCGACTATTTCGCTCCTACGGAGCTTGGTTTATTTTTGAAATCCTGTTTCTACAAATATACCGCGCCTGCGGCGCTGTTTTCACCCGCAAATCGGGTTCATTCGATGCGCCTCGCCTGAAACATCGAACGGGCGTATCCTTTGACCATGCGAAAAGAACGCGCCTATCATTCCGACCCGGAAATTCTGGGCGGCACGCTGGTGTTCAAGGGAACGCGCGTGCCGGTGTAGAGTCTTTTCGACCATCTCAAGGCCGGCGATTCCATTGAGGTTTTTCTGGACGGATTTCCCAGCGTGAAACGCTCCCAGGTGCTGGCCGTACTCAAGGAAATGGAAACCGAAGTTCTCGCCCGTGCGCCCACGCCTTCAAGCGCCGTAGGCGCGGCATCTTTGTAGCACCCGCACCACACAAGGCCAAAGCTCCGTAGGAGCGGCATATTGCCTTGCTATTTCGCTCCTGCGGAGCTTGATTTATTTTAAAATCCGATTCTACAAATATGTCGCGCCTACGGCGCTATTTTCACCCGCAAATTGGATTCATTCGAAGCACGACGAATATTTATTGGAATTTTCTTCTTTGCGGTTCTACCCAGCCGGTCAAAAATCCTCGAAATGTTCCACATTCAAAAAATCACCTCGCTCGACCTGCCGGAACTCGCGCCGTATCGCACCATGCGGCGGCCGCTGGAGCATGAACGGCAGGGCATCTTCGTGGCCGAAGGCGAAAAGGTCGTGCGCCGGCTGCTCGAAAGCAGTTTTGAAGTCGTCTCCGTTCTGCTGCCCGAAAAACACCTGGAAAGCTTTCGTCCGCTGCTCGAAGCGCGCCCCGAAAAACTCACCGTTTATCTGGCGGACAAAAAACTGCTGGAATCCCTCATCGGCTTTTCGATGTATCAAGGCCAGCTCGCCGTCGGGAAAATCCCCCCGCCCGCCACGCTCGACGACATTTTGTCCCAAAGCCGGAAGCCCCGGCTCCTCGTGGCCGTGGACGCGCTGACCAGCGCGGAAAATCTCGGCGCGCTCGTGCGCAACTGCGTCGCCTTCGGGGTTCAGGCGCTGGTCGTTGGCGAAACTTCCAGCAGCCCGTTCCTGCGCCGCGCCGTTCGCAACTCCATGGGCACGATTTTGCAGTTGCCCGTCGTCGAGCTGGCGAAACTTGGTCAGCGGCACCAGTCCACCACCAAACCACACACCACGGATTTAAACCTTGTGGAATGTTTGCAGGACCTTCGCGCCCGCGGCGTACGTTGCATCGCGGCGCATCCGCACGCTGAAAGTTGGAGTTCAAGCTTCAGCTTGCCCTCGACCGCATCAACGCCTCCACAAGACAAGCTAAAGCTTGAACTCCAACACAAAACCATCTCCCGCACCGATTTCTCCGGCGATTGCTGCATTGTCTTCGGCAGCGAAGGCACCGGCATTTCCGCACCGGTCCTGGAAACCTGTGACGAAGCGGTCGCCATTCCCATGCCGTCCACGGTGGATTCGCTGAACGTCGGCGCCGCCGCGGCGGTTTTCCTTTACGAAGCTGCGCGCCAGCGGGGGAAAACGTAGGGGAACAATTGGAGTGATGGAGTATTGGAGCGATGCAATTGCGAAGTACAACACTCCATTACTCCCGCACTCCGTCACTCCGTTACGAATGCTTTCACATAAACCTCGCGAATCGCCTGCCGCCATGTCGTCAGCGCACGGCCAAATTTTTCCGGTGATTCAAAACCACACCGCACGGAGACGCGATAATACGGCGCCGGGTCGTCCGGCAAAACCGTTTCGCCCTCGTAGCTCCACCGCCGTAAAATGCCTTCGACGCGGCGCAGGTGCCGGTAATTTTCAAGCAACTTTTCAAAATCCCCACGTGTCAGTGGTTGGAGTTCACGCTTCAGCGTGCCCTTGGCCGGAACACAATCTAAAGATTGAACTCCAACGGCCTCGCGGGCGCGTTCGAGCGCGCGCAGGGTGTTTGCCTCCTGCCAGTCGTTTTCCAGGCACAAAGCCTGGGCGATGAATTCCGCATCCATCAACCCACCCTTGCCGGTTTTAATGGCCAGGTCGTCCCGGCCCTGCGGTGTGCGCTCTTTTTCGATGCGCAGCCGCATTTGGTGTATTTGCTTTTTCCAGTCAGGAACAAAACAGGCTGGTAAAGTAGCGCAGATGTCTCGTCTGCGCTCCGGTTTGGGCAGGCGGGACGCCCGCCCTACTTTTGAAAAATCCGTCAGCATCGCCGCCAGCTTCTGGAACTTTTCGCCCAACGCCAAATTGCCGGCCACGGGCCGGGTTCGGGTGAGCGCCTGGATTTCCCAAAGCTGCGCCCGCTGCCGGTAATAATTCCCGTAAGCCGCCAGTGTGTTGACCAACAGCCCCTTTTCGCCGTCGGGACGCAACCGCGCGTCGGTGTGAAACACCATCCCCTGCTCCGTCCGGCGTGACAGCAATTCCATCACCTCCACGGCCAGCCGCTGCAATTTCGGCAGGCCCTTCGCCGTCGCATCCGTGACAAACAAAATGTCGAGGTCGGAACCGTAATCAATTTCGCACCCGCCCAGTTTGCCGAGGCCGATGACGACGAACGGCGGCGTCTTGATTTTATTTTTGCGCATGACGACTTCCAGCGCGTATTGCAGGCAGGCGTCGGCCAGCGCGGAGAGTTCGGCGAGATTTTGATCGAAATCGGCAAGACCCAGGATGTCGCGCAGACCAAGGCGCATCTGCTCAGCTTCGTGATAACGGCGCAACCAGAGAAACTGGTCCTCGTCGCCGTGTCCGTGACGCAAGTCCTTCAAAATCTCCGGCGCCGTTTTGCGCTGGCGCAGACGGCCGCCGGCCACAAAATCATCTATCAAATCCGGCGTGCGAATGGCCGCCTCCGCCAGGAATTCGGAACGGTCGAACAATAAAAGCACCAGTTCAAACGCCGCCGGATTGCCGTGCCACATCTCCAGCAACGCCGCATGCGAACCATAGGCTTCGAGGTAGCTGTCAAGCCGCGTCACCACCCGGTCGGGATCAGAAAGGATTGCGGATTGCGGGGAAACTTTGGGCTGTGGACCGTGGACTGTGGACTGTGGACTGTGGGTTTTGGACTTTTTTTGCGGACAAAGCGCCAGGAATTTCAGGATCAACTGCCGGGCGAGTTCCGTCGTGCGCGGCGAGACGTGGACGTAACCCGGGCCTTCGGCAAATTCCTTGAGCAGGCGGAACGCCGTCTCCGGATCGCGGAACGAACGCGCCGCGAGCAGGTTTTCCCATTCCGCCTCCGCGCCAACGAATCCCGGCGGCAGAACCGCGTGCCCCGACTTGGGCGTGTCGGCTTTCAGGAGTTGGTCATAAACCCGCCGCACGTTGCCGGTGTGCATTTGCAGCGCCGTCTCAAATTCCGCCAGCGACTTGAAACCCATCAGCCCGGCCAGCCGCTGCCGCGCCGGGCGGTCGGTGGGAATCGTGTGCGTTTGCTGATTGTCCTCCATTTGCAGGCGATGCTCGACATCGCGGAGAAACCGGTAGGCGGCATCGAGCTGTTGCGCGTCCGCTTCGGTGAGCAATTGGTACTGCGCGAGTTTGGCAAGGCACGGGAGCGTTTGCGCGGTTTGCAGAAATGGCAGCCGGCCCGCGTGCAATATTTGAAGCGATTGGGCGACGAATTCAATTTCCCGGATGCCGCCGCGCCCCAGTTTGACGTTGCGTTCCATTTCTTCCGCCCCGACGATTTCCTTCTCAATGCGATCCTTTACCGCAGCGATTTCGTGGAGCACGTCGCTGCTCATCGAACCGGGAAAACGGAACGGCTGGATCATTTCGAGAAACTCGCCCGCCAGACCTTCGTCGCCGGCAACGCCACGCGCCTTGATGAGCATCATCCGCTCCCAGGTCTGTCCCCATTCCGTGTAATAATTTTCATAGCCGGGAAGTGAACGGCACAGCGGTCCGGCGTCGCCCTCGGGCCGCAATCGCAAATCAATGCGGAACAACATTCCGTCCGGCGTCATGCGGGATACTTCGGCGATGAAAGCCTCGGCGAGCTTGCTGAAAAACTGGCGGTTCGACATGGTGGCGTGCTGCGCTTGTTCCTTCCCGGGTGGTGCTTTGAAAACCTCTCCCTCGTCGCTGTACAGGAACAGCACGTCCACGTCCGAACTATAATTGAGTTCCTGTCCTCCCAGCTTGCCCATGCCCAGCACACAAAATTCCGTGCGCTGCCAGTTCCCGTCCGCATCCTGATGAAAAGGCTGGCCGAACCGCCCGATGAACTGTGGCCGGCAAATCCGCCACACGGCGTCCAGGCACATGTCGGCCAGGTCCGAAATTTCGCGGGTGATTTCAACGACGTTGCTGAGGCGGGCGAGGTCGCGCGCGGCGATGCGCAGCATTTCGCGCTGTTTGAAGCGGCGCAATCCGGCCAGCGCGCCGGCGTAATCGCGCGCCTCCAGTTGCGGTTTCAACCAGTCTTCGATCTCGCGTCGCAGACCCTCCACGCGCCGGGGAAACTGGAGCTGCCCGATGTCGAGCACGGACAACCAGCCGGGATTTGCGACCAGCAGATTGCCGAGCGCCTGTGAACCGCTCAACAGCGCAATCACGACGCGCATCTGGTCGGCGGAATATTTTTCAAGCTGGGGGCCGGCTGCCGTCGCGGCCAGCAAAGCGAGGAAATGTCTGACCCGGGCCGGATCGGCGGACCCGGCCGCCAGTTTCTGCCAATCCGGCTTTTTCATACCACGCGGTGCGCCCGGGTTTTTTCGATAAAATCAACCGCCTTCCGGCACAGCGGCTGCCAGTCGAGTTCCGCCTTCACGCGCGCGGCGGAATTTGCCACATGCGGCTGCCAGTCTGCCACCGGCGCCTCCAGCCAAGACAAAATTTTCCGGCCAAAATCATCACCGTTGAATTCCGAAAATTTCACCAGCGGGTCGTTTTGGAAATAGCGCTGGATGCTTTTAAGCGGCGTGCAGACGGTCGGCAAACCGGTGGCGACGTATTCCACGATCTTGGCAACGAACGCGCAGTGCGTGCCGGCAGATTCCTCATAAGGAACAATGCCCACAGTCGCGCTGGCGAGGTGCTTCGACACCTCCGCATAAGGCGTGAAGCCTGTCGCCTCAAATTTGAAATTGGGAATCGTTTGCGCGCGTTGCAGAAATTTCTCCAGCCCGGCGGTGCGCCGGCCAACGAAACGGAAAATCGTTCCCGGTTTCTTCTCCGTGACCGTCCGGACAGTATCGAACGCAATCCGCCCAAGATGATGCGCATCGAACGAGCCGTGCATGACGACGACCGGCGGCTGGCCGGACGGCGGCAACTGCTCGCGCAACGGAAACGCCTGCGCATCGTAACCATAATAAATCGGGCAAATCTTTTCCCGCGCATAGCCACGGGCGGCGAGCCGTTCGGCAAATTCGTCGGAGATGGCGCACACGCCGTCCACGCCGTAGCGCACGGGCAGCGACATTTCGTAGCGCATGAGCGCGCGGACGAACAACTTCGGCGCAACATAGCCGGGCCACGTTTCCATGAAGCCGGTGAGCAAGTCGGGGAAATTCATCACCACCGGCACGCCGAGCTTCTTTTTCAATTTGCCGGCGGCCACGGCGGAAATGGCATGTTGCGAGAGCAGCAGGTCAAATTTCGTCGTGCGGGCGGTTTCGGCGACCATGCGTTCGAGGAAGAACGGATACGCGAGATATTTGAAATTACGGAGCGTTGCATAGCGGCCCATTTCCCAGCGGGTGAACGGATGCAGTTTGACGCCAAATTTTTTCTCCGCGCCTTCCGCGCCGGGTATGTGCGGGCCGAAGACATGGACTTCGTGGCCGCGCCGGACCATTTCCTGGACGAGATAAACAGCCTCCGCCGAACCGCCACCGGACGGCGGATAAAACGGTTCGTGCGTCAGGAACGCGATACGGAGCGGAGATGGAGGTTCGCGCACGGGATGACGCTATGAAATTTTGCCGGGGCCGTTCAATCACAATTCGCTCGCGTAACGGCGAAAGATTTGACTCGTCCGCAAGGCAAGGCGCAACTTCACGCCACCGCCAACCCGGCCAAAGGTCTCGGAAAGGAACGCCGCGTTCGCGCGGCAGCAGGGTGGAAAGTGAATCTCTGCCGGCTGAAGCCGGCGTTCCGGCGGCGGGTTGGTTGTTTTTTATTGTTTTTTGTTCGTGACGGCGAGTTCATTCAGTTGTCTATTAAACCAGCCATGAGCCAATTAACAATAGTGGCCGGCAAAATCGGGCCGCGTATCCGGAAACTCTGAGCACCGATGAAATCCCCCCATTCCCAGGCGCTCCAGTCGTTCGTCCGCAGGTTGATGCTCCTGTCCCTGCTCCGCGCCGGAATCCAGATGGCAACCCTCTGGTTTTTTATCTGGGGAGTGGTCATCCTGATGGCCAGGATTTCCGGTGTGCAACAAACCGAATGGCTTGCCCTCGGGATGCTGGGCTTTGTCCCGCTGGCCATGGCCGCCGGATTGCGTGAACGTTCCCGCCAGCCCGCCTTTGACAAGATGCGGGCCTGTTACGACCGGTTGCAGGCCTGCGGCGGCATCCTGATGTCCGAGGAAGTGTCGGACATGACGGCCTGGCAGGCGCATCTGTCGGCGGCCTCGGCACCTAGACTGCGCTGGCACAGCGGCCAGGCCATGCTGTGGTTGGGCGTCTCGGCCCTGTTCATGGCGGTGGCGTTGCTGCTGCCGGAACGCCTGACCCGGTTGTCCAGCCACCGGCCGCTGGAAATCGGCCGGACCGTGGACCAGTTGCAGGCCGAGGTCCAGACGTTGCAACAGGAAAAAATCGTCGAGGACAAAAAGGCCGAAGACTTGCAACAGCAACTTTCCCAGCTCAAGCAGGATTCCTCCGGCTTCGACCCGAACAAAACCTGGGAGGCGCTCGATCACATCAAGGAAGCGAATTCCGACGCGGCCAAACAGGCGGCGGAAGAAGCCCTGACCAAGATGAGGGAACTGACGCAGGCGGAAACGCTGGCCCGGGCCATGGCCCAGGCGGCGGACAAGGGCATGAGCGAGGCGAACGCCACGGAGTCGGCGCAGGATTTGGCATCCATGTTGAACGCAGCGAAACTCGAAAACGGAATTTTGAATGGCCAGATTCCGCCGGAACTGCTGGCCGGCCTCAACGGGTTGAACAAGGAGCAGCTGGAGAAACTGATGCAGGCGCTCGAGCTGAATAAAAATTCCCTTGGCCTTACGGTCAGCAATCTGGCAAATCTGAAGTTGATTGACCCGGCACTGCTGTCGAAATGCCAGAATGCCGGGCAATGCCACAATCCCAACGCGCTGGCGGAATATTTATCCACCTGCACGAACGGTTGCGATGCGCTCGCCGAATGCCTGTTGCTGGGCAAGGGCGGGCCGGGCGGCGGCGGGCCGCCGGCGCCGATGACGTGGGACAACGACACCTCGGAAAAAGACGTGAAATTTCAGGAACATGCGCTGCCGCCGGCGGCGCACCTTTCGGACGCGCAACTCGTCGGCGTGAGCAAGGCCGCCCCGGACTTGAGCGGCAACGATGTGAACGCCGGAAACGGCGCGCTGGACAATGCGGCCGCCAGCGGCGGCTCGGCGCATTCGCAGGTGATATTGCCGGAGCACCGGCAGGCGGTCCGCAATTTTTTCAAACGGGACAATTAAAATTATGTCTGACACCATTCTAAAACCGGAGGAACTACAGCCAGCCGCGGACCTTGTCCGCCAAACCCTGTGGAACAACTGGACCGCATTTTACTGGGCCGCCAGGAACTCCACCGCCTGGTGCTCATCGGCATCCTGAGCCGCGGCCACGTGCTGCTGGAAGGCTTGCCCGGCCTCGGCAAGACCGCCCTGGTCCGGACCATCGGCCAGATTCTCAAGCTCGATTTCAAACGCATCCAGTTCACCCCCGACCTGATGCCCGGGGACGTGCTCGGCACGCACATCCTGCAGGAGACGTCCTCCGGCAAACGCGAACTCACCTTCCAGCCCGGCCCGGTCTTCACCAACATCCTGCTCGCCGACGAAATCAACCGCGCCTCGCCCAAGACCCAGTCAGCCATGCTGGAAACCATGCAGGAAAATTCCGTGACCCTGCTCGGCACCACCCGTCCGCTGCCCCAGCCGTTCTTTGTTCTCGCCAGCCAGAACCCGATCGAACTCGAAGGCACGTATCCCCTGCCGGAGGCGCAACTGGACCGTTTCCTGTTCCGCGTGTTGTTTGACAACGTGGATACGGAAGTGCTGGATCGGATTATTTCCGAACGGAGGCGCGGCGAACTGCCCACCCCCAACTGGCAGATGGAACGCGGCCAGTTGGAAACGCTGTTCCGGACCATGGAACGGATTTACCTGCCGCGACCGGTTTCACGTTACATTGCCCGGCTGGTTTCGGCGACGCATCCCGGCGGCGCGGAAGCCACTGAACCGGTCAACCGCTACATTTCCTACGGCGCATCGCCCCGCGCGGCCATTGCCATTGCCGAAGCGGCGCGGGCGCACGCGCTGTTGGCCGGGCGGCCGAGTGTGGGTTTCGAAGACGTAAAGGCCGTCACCGCGCCGGTGCTAAATCACCGGCTGATCCTGAATTATCAGGCCCGCTTCGACCGGATGAACGCCTCAAAACTCGTTGCCGAACTGCTCGGGCGGCTCGACGAAACGGGATTGAACCTGCCGAAGGACGTGGAACTGGCAACGGCTTGAATCATGGGAAAGAAGAAACATCCAACATCCGGTCATTTCGCCTTTTTGGTCCTGCTGGCGGCGCTGCTGGGGCTGGCTCCCATCGGACGCGCAGAGGAATTCGGCGACATCGTGGTTGCGCCGGGGGCGATGTATTCCGGCAACACCTTCCATGGTTACGCGGAAATGCGTATCACCTTGGAAAACCGTTCGATCAGCCGGACGCACAATGTCACACTCGTCTTTCCCAACCACGCCTGGAACAACGGCAACAGCATTGACCGTTTGTCCCGCACGGTGACCCTGGCGCCCGGCGCCCGAGCCGTCGTGCCCCTCTGGCAGCCGCCGCTCCCGGCGAATGGCGACAACTCGATCCGCGTGGAGGTGGATAATCGCGAGGAAGGAACCGTCCGCGCGCCCAATGCCAACAATCACATGAGCCGGTACAACCGGGGCGGCCCGCCCGTCGTGTTCATCAGCCGCAGCCTGGATTCCGAGGCGGTGGAACGCATCTTCAACGCCAATCACGGCGGGTTCACTCCGGCGATGGCCATCGGCGCACCGGATGCCACCAGCCGGGGATATGACCCCAAGACCTGGATGCCGGACACCCGGAGACGCGGAGAAACCAACTGGCTGGAACTGGATTATTCGGAGCCGTTGAAAGCCGAACAGATTCATATCCACGAAACGGAAAACCATTCCCCGGCCGGCGAAATCCTGCTGACCGGTCTTTCCGGAACCAATGTCGCTCGCATCCCGATGGCATCCGGAAAAAGCACCTCCACCAGTTCCGGCTGGATCATGGAATATTCATTCCCGTTGACCAGCGAACCGGTAAAAACCGTGCGTTTGGACTTCGGAACGGCGTCGCCATACAATATCGCCATTGATGCGGTGGAAATCTCCGGATCGGGACTTCGCGCGTGGGCGGCGGATGCCCGCGCCAGCAGCGACAACAGCACGCAAGCCTCAAGCTACAGTCACGGCGGTTCGGAGGACGAATCCACCGAAAGCCTGCGGGCGGAACTGCCCGTCCCTGCCTGGAGCGAGAACTGGCTGGCCTACACGCCGTTCGATGCCGTGGTGCTGGACGCGGCGGATTTCGGTTCCATGCCCTCGGCAGTCCTGGCCGCCATTGGAAATTATCTCATGTCCGGCGGGAATGTTTTTGTTTTCGGCCGGGGTGATCTGCCGGAAACTTGGCGTTTGGCGCAAAAAAAATCAACGGACGACGGCTTCGAATGTCATGTCGGGCTGGGAACCTGCCTGGTTTCGCCAACGAAAAACTTTTCCACCCTGAATCCGAAAACGGTTCAGTTCCTGCGGAACACGGTGAACAACGCAGCTCATTACTGGCAATCATTGCCCGATGGCAGCGGCGCGGCCAATGCCGCCTTTCCCGTCGTGGAAAATGTGAAAATTCCCCTGCGCGGCATCATCTTCGTCATGCTCGCCTTTGTCGTGGTCATCGGCCCGGTGAACATCGTCCTGCTGAACCGGCGCAAACGGCGCACGTGGATGTTGTGGACGGTCCCGGCCATTTCCTTCACCACCACGCTGCTGGTCTTCGCCTACAGCCTGTTGCGCGAAGGCATCACGCCCGATGTCCGCATAACCGGTTTGACGGTGCTGGACCAGGCCGGCCATCACGCCACCACGGTGGGCGTGGCGGCATTTTACTGTCCGCTGACGCCCAGCCAGGGACTCCATTACGATTATGAGACGGAAGTGACCCCGTTGACGCACGTGGGTTACGACCGTTCCGGCAACGCGCGCGAAGTGGACTGGACGCAGGCGCAGCACCTCGGACGGGGCTGGGTGTCCGCCCGCGTCCCGGCGCATTTTCACCTGCGAAAATCGGAATCCCGGCGCGAACGGTTGCAAATTGAAAAGGAAAACGGCCAATGGCAGGCCGTCAACGGCCTCGGCGCGCCCATCAAATCGCTGTGGCTCGCCGACGCCAGCGGCAGGATTTATCAGGCTCATAACATTGCCGCCGGACAAAAGGCCGGGATGATCGCGTCCAACCATTCGCTGGTTTCCAGCCAGCTCGGCACCGATCGGTTGTTTCATGATATTGGTTTCACCGCGCACACGAATTCGTTGGGCAGTGACACGGACAAATACCTTTTGCCCGGCACCTACATTGCCGTGCTGGACGGGAACCCCTTCATCGAAAATGCACTGGGTTCGGCAGGGCGTTCCAAGCGCACGCGGACCGCCGCCGTGATTTACGGAATCCTTGATTCACCCGATAACCAATGAACGTTCAGGTCAAAAATTTGCGGAAGGAATTTGGCAAAACCGTGGCGGTGGACAACATCTCCTTCAGCTTCGGCTCCGGCAATGTCTTTGGTTTCGTCGGGCCGAATGGGGCGGGCAAGACCACGACCATGCGCATTATTGCCACCTTGGAGGAGCCGACCCAGGGTGACGTGTTGATCAACGGGGTTTCCGTCTGCGAGGAGCCGGAACTGGCCCGCCGCACCGTCGGTTACGTGCCCGACACCCTGCCGGCGCATGCCGACATCACCGTCCACGAATACCTGGATTTTTACGCGCGGGCCTACGGCCTCAGGGGCAAAAAACGCGCCCAGGCCGTCGGGGCCATTGAGGAATTCACCAATGTCACCGGCATCCGCGAGAAAAACATCAAGGCGCTCTCGAAGGGCATGAAACAGCGCGTCAGCCTGGGCCGGGCACTCGTTTATGATCCCGATGTGCTGATTCTCGACGAACCGGCCGCCGGCCTCGATCCGCGGGCGCGGGTGGAATTGCGCGAACTGCTGATGCTGCTGGCCGAGCGCAAAAAAGCCATTCTCATCAGTTCGCACATTCTCACCGAGTTGACGGAAATCTGCAACGGCGTGGTGATCATCGAACGGGGAAAGATCCTGGAAACCGGCACGATTGACGAGGTGTTGAAGAAAGGCGCGTCGCGCCGCACGGTGGCGATCCGCCTGCTCGACGGCCAGACCCCGCAACTGCTCAAGGAACTGTTGCAGACGCCACACGTGGCCAATGCCCGCATCGTCGCTGGTGAAATTCATTTTGAACTATCCGCGGATGAATCCGCCGCCTGCGAAATTCTCGGCGAATTGATTGCCAAAAAATTCAAGATCATCGAATTCCGCCAGACCAAGGCAAACCTGGAAGACATCTTCATGACGGTCACGAAGGGAGGCGTGCAGTGACCACCGCGTTCATCAGACTGAAATCCCACTTCGCCAACTGGCGGGATTGGGAGTTGAACCCGGTGGTCGTCAAGGAACTGCGCCAGGCGGTCCGCAGTTGGACGGTCACGGGGGTTTTGTTGCTGTTCCTGACCGTCCTTTTCATCGCCTCGGTGGGCTTCCTGGTCAGCCAGAGTTTTGAAGGGGACGTGAATGAGGAACTGGGCAGCACGATGTTCGGAACGTTTGTGACCATTCTCGCCGGCGCGAGCATCCTGTTTATCCCGCTCTACCTCGGCATCCGCATCTCAGCCGAGCGGCAGGAGTCGAACCCCGACCTGCTTTACGTCTCCACCCTCACCCCGGGACAGATCATCCGGGGCAAATTTCTCTGCGGTGCCTACATAACGGTGCTGTTCTTCAGCGCCTGCATGCCGTTCATGGCGTTCACCAACCTGCTGCGCGGCGTGGACCTGCCCAGCGTGTTTTTCATCCTGTTCGTCCTGTTTCTGGTGGTGTGCTCCCTGAATCAGGCGGCCATTTTCCTGGCGTGCCTGCCATTGAGCCGGCCGTTCAAGAACCTGATCGCGCTGTACGGTTTCTTCCAGTCCTTCTGGATCATTGTGCCGCTGGTATTCGGAGCCATCACCATGATGCATTCGGGCATCGGCACGATGATGGCCGAACGCAATTTCTGGATCGGTACCGCCACCGTGGTGGGCGCGGGCCTGGCGGTCGTCGGCCTGTTGTATGCCCTGTCCGTGGCGTTGATTTCGCCGCCGTCCGCCAACCGGGCGCTGCCCTTGCGCTTGTATATCACCATCGTCTGGGTCCTGGGCGGACTGCTAAGCCTGGGCTGGGTCTGGTGGATCAAGGACGTCCGTCTGATGTTCGTGTGGACGTACCTTACCTTTGCGCTGATGTTGTTCGCGCTGCTGCTGACCGTCAGCAATTCCGACCATCTCAGCCGGCGCGTCAGCCGGCGCATTCCACGGTCATGGGCCGGGCGGATTCCCGCCTTCATCCTTTTCAATGGCGCGGCTGGCGGCCTGGTCTGGGTGGCCCTGATTCTGGCCCTGACCTATGGGGTGACCCGGGGGGTCTTGGCCTTGGATGGGACCTGGTTTCCCAAAACCAGCTCCGCGGCGGCCGAGGACAGGCATTGGTTTGTAGCCACCACGGGTTATGCGTTTGCCTATGCACTGACGGCGCTGTTCATCCATCGGAAATTTCTGCCGAAGTACGCGCCCAAAATCGCCGGGCTGCTCACGGTTTTGCTGATGGGAGTGTGGGCCATTTTGCCGAGCATTGTGCTGTTTTTCCTGAATCAGCTTTCATGGAAGGCGGTCGAGGGCCTCCAGCTTGGTAACATTTTCAACGTGTTCTACCTCCGTGACGACGAACACCGCTATTATCACACCTGGTTCGCCCTGGTCTGGCTGGCGGTGATGATTCTGATCAACGCGAAATGGTTCTGGACGCAGGTGAAACATTTCCGCCCGCCGCCGCTCCACGAACCGCCCGTCCTGGAATAATTTCGATCGCATGGACCCCGCCATCCGACAGGCTCTGCGCGACGGCGAACGACTGGGCGGCCGTTACGCGCTCCAGATTCCGCAGGTGGCCGCCAGCGGCTGGACCGGGTCACGCTCCGGACGGCGCGCCGGCAGTTCGATTGATTTTCAGGACTACCGGGAATACCAGCCCGGCGATGATTTGCGTTTCATTGACTGGGGCATCTACGCGCGCAGCGACCGGCTGACCGTGAAATTGTTCCGCGAGGAGGTCACCCCGCACCTGGATTTGATCCTGGACGGGTCGCGTTCGATGAATCTCGAGCACACCGCCAAGGCGCGCGCCACCGCCAGCCTCGCCGCCCTGCTCGCCACGGCCGCCGCCCATGCCCAATGCACCCAGGCCGTCTGGCTTTCCGGCGAAGGTTTTCAACGCCTGCCAAATGACACGCTGGCGCCCTCCGCCTGGGACCGGCTGGAATTGAACAGCCAGCGCACGCCTGAACAATCATTTGAAATTCTTCCTCCCAGGTTCCGCCGCCTGGGCGTGCGCTTGCTGGTCAGTGATTTGCTCTGGCCCGGCAATCCCCTCACCCTGTTGCGTCGTCTCCGCGACGGCGCGGCGGCGTTGTTCGTCATCCAACTGCTGGGGCGCGACGACGTGAATCCGCCCGAACACGGCAATCTGCGGGCAGTGGACTGCGAGACCGGCGAAGAAACTGAAGTTTACATTGATGCGACGGTGGCGAAGCAGTACGCCGGCAACCTCGCCCAATTGCAGCAGTCGTGGGACGATGGCTGCCGCCAGTGCGGCGCGCGCATGATCACGCTGGTGGCCGAGGATTTTGAAAAATCACTGCCGGCATTGGAGGCCATCCAGTTGCTGGCACCGGCATGATTCCATTCCTCACCTATCCGCTGGCCTTGATGGCGCTGGCCTCCGTGCCGGCGCTGGCGGCCATTTACATCTTGCGGAACCGCTTTCGCCGCCAGCCGGTTTCCAGCCTCGTGTTGTGGCGTTTTCACGCACAGTCCAAATCGGGCGGCGCCAAAATCCACCGGCTGCAACTTCCCCTGATCTTCTTTCTGGAATTGCTGGGGCTGCTGCTGCTCGTCGTGGCCGCCGCCGGACCGCATTGGCTGTTGCCGCAATCCACGCGCCCGCTCATCGTCATACTGGATGACTCCTTTTCCATGCGCGCCGTCCGCGACCGCGTTTCCGCCCAGGCCCGGGCGGCGGATTTTTTGGAAAAACTTTTCCGCCGCCAGCCGCCCCCGTCCACCCGGTTCATTCTGGCCGGAACGCAGCCGCGTCTCCTTGGCGCGTCGGTCCGGAGCTGGCCGGAAGCCGCCCAATTGCTGCCGCAATGGAAATGCTGGTCGCCGGGCGCGGCAATTGATTCCGCCATCGCGCTGGCCGCCGAATTTGGCAGGCAGCAGGCGAACATCCTCGTCCTCACCGACCACAATCCCGCCGACGAGAAAATCTCCAACCCCCGCCTGGAATGGCGGGCTTTCGGATCGCCGCTGGACAATCTGGCCATCATCAACGCCTCGCGCACCGCCTTTGGCAGCCAGGACCGTTGCCTGCTGGAAATCGCCAATTATTCCGGCGAGGCGCGCTCGGCGAAACTGCTCGTGCAGGCCGGTTCCAATGACGTCCAACGTTCGATCCTTACCATTGGCGCGCATGGTCAAGAGCGGTTGATTTTCAACATTCCGGCAGTCGCGCCGGTGCTGCGCGCGTCACTTGACTTCGATGCTCTGGCTGAAGACAACGAAGTTCAACTCCTGCCGCCCATCCGCAAACGCGTCCGGGTGCAGGTGGCGCTCACCAATGCGGCTTGGAACAATCTGGCCAGCCACACCCTCGAAGCGACCGGCCTGCGGGCCGCCATTTCCGACAATCCCGAACTGGTAATCCGCGAATCCGACACGATCAGCAGCAGCAATTCATGGAACTTGCGCTGGTTGAGCCCGGCCGGAGCCACCGCTTATGTCGATCCGTTCATCTTGGACCATTCGCATCCACTGGCTGAAGGACTTACCCTGGAGGGCGTCGTTTGGGCGGCAGCCGCCCTGACCAATGCTCCCGGCGAAGTGCCCGTTATGCTGGCCGGCAATGTCCCGTTGCTCACCGCACGCGAAGACGCGCTGGGTCGCCGCCACCTCACCTTGAATTTCAACCCGGAACTCTCCACCCTGCAAAACACGCCGGACTGGCCGATCTTGTTCTGGAACCTGCTGCAATGGCGCATTGCCGGGTCCCCCGGGCTGAAGGAGAGCAACACCCGCCTGGGCACGGAAGTGGAATTTAAAACCACCGGCGAACCCGTCACCGTCATCCGCCCGGACGATACAACGGCCGTGTTTCCGAAAACCGGCGGCGATCTCGCGCTGGAAACGCCCGTGCCCGGGCTTTACACCGTGGTGGCCGGTGCCGTCACCAACCGCTTTGCCGTGAATCCGCTCGCGGCGGATGAATCCGATTTGTCACGCTGCGCCACCGGCCAATGGGGCGCGTGGGGTGAAGAAACCGAACGCCGGTTCGAGGAAACTTCCGCCGTCTGGATGTTTGGCCTTGCCGCCCTCGCCATCCTGGTCACCCATCTGTATCTGCTGGCGGCGGGAAAGGGAGGACGCTGATTCATGTTCGCCTTGTTTCAACCGGTCTGGCTGTTGCTGCTCGTCCCGCTGGCGGCGGCCTGGTTCCTCTGGCCATTGCCAAACCGCGGCTTGTGCGGCTTGCGCGCCGGGATCTTTGTTCTGGTGGTGCTGGCGCTGGCCCAACTCGCCATCCGGCTGCCGGATCGGGCGGGGACCGTGGTGGTGGTCGCCGACCGCAGCGAGTCCATGCCGAAAATCGCCGGCGCGGCGGAAAAGGAAATCATTGATTTGCTCCACAAATCCATGGGGCCGCGCAACCAACTCGGCGTGGTGGCGTTTGGCCGGGAGGCGATCGTCGAACAATCGCCCCAGCGCGGCGCGTTTGGCGGTTTCACCGCCCAGGTCGGCCGGGACCACTCAGGCCTCAACCGTGCGCTGGAAACCGCGCTCGCGTTAATTCCCCCGGACGGCGGCGGACGCATCCTGGTTTTGTCCGACGGCAAGTGGACGGACAAGGACCCGGCCGCCGCCGCGGCGCGCGCCGCCGGGCGTGGCGTGGCGATTGATTATCGCCTGCTGGCGCGCCCGCAGGTCAATGACCTGGCCATCCAATCCTTTGTGACCCCGGAATCGGTCCTGTCCGGACAGGCCTTTGCCCTGAGTGCCTGGGTGCAATCGCCGGGCGAACAGGAAATCCGGTATCAACTCCGGCACGGCGATACCATCATCGCTTCCGGCAAAAAATCGGTCTCGCCCGGACTTTCGCGGCTGATGTTCCGTGACCGGGCGGCCACGGCGGGTGTCAACGAATACGTTCTCACCATCCAGGGCGCCCAGGACGATCCGATTCCCGAGAACAACCAGGCCCGGGCGCTGGTCGGCGTCGAAGGTTCGCGTCCCATCCTGGTGGTGTCCGCCGCCGGCGACGGTTCCGGCCTGGTGAAATTGTTGCGGGCCGGCGGGATCGAAGTGGTTGGCAAAACTCCCCCGCAATGCCGCTGGTCGCTCGAGGAACTGGCGCAGTTCCAGGCGGTGTTGATTGAAAATGTTCCCGCCGGCCAGATCGGCATGAACGGCATGGAAACACTGGCAGCGTGGGTGGAGGGAACCGGCAGCGGATTGGCGATGACCGGCGGACAAAAATCCTACGGTCCGGGCGGCTATTTCAAATCGCCGCTGGAACGCGTCCTGCCGGTCTCGATGGAAATGCGCCGTGAACATCGCAAGTTAAACCTGGCAGTCGTGGTGGCACTCGATCGTTCGGGCAGCATGTCCATGCCGGCAGGAGGCGGCCGCATCAAAATGGATCTGGCCGACCTCGGCACGGTGCAGGTGCTGGATTTGCTTTCGCCGATGGATGAAATCGGCGTGTTCGCCGTGGATACGACGCCGCACGAAATCGTTCCG
>Ga0182027_10003860_pt1 | contig 23496 bp, 20 predicted proteins | sample 712E1DmetaG_FD_121300 | JGI IMG/M metagenome (GOLD analysis project Ga0182027, IMG submission 121300) | Permafrost microbial communities from Stordalen Mire, Sweden - 712E1D metaG (Illumina Assembly) | ecosystem: Environmental > Terrestrial > Soil > Wetlands > Permafrost | place: Sweden... | reverse complement strand
GACGGCGACCCGTTTTGCCGGAAGCAACTCGGCGAGAATGATGAATTCGAGCCAACCGCGAGTTTCGACCAATTCCTTCAGGGCCACATTGACCTTGCGGACGAAATCCGCGCGGCTCTCGCCAGAACGGGCCTCGTCATAATTTGGCGCCGCCGCGATCCCGCTGCGAACGATCTGGCCGGCGACGTGCCGGCCCACGCGGGTGTCGGGCAGGGCGTCCACCACCTTGGCGATGCGGGCGGCAAACTGCCACAATCGGTCGGAGAGTTCCTGAGGCGTCATGCCAATATGAGTTAAATCACAAGTGACCAATTCTCAATGACCAATTCTCAATGGTTGAATCACTGGAATCCTACCCACGGCAGAGAATCCCCAAAAAAATGAAATGCGCCCCAATCCTCGCCCAACGTGTCGCAACCAAATTGCTTGGGGACCGTGCCCCCTCCCGTGTCGCGGTTGGCGCCCTCGCCGGCCGCCTCTTCGCCTTCATCTTTCCGGGGATCAATCTCCGCTCCGTTTGTAATCGTACCCGGTCGGAGGATCGTAGCAGCACGCCGTAATGTTGAAATTGGCGTTCCAATAGATTTTGACATAACCGACGTGGCAATCCACGAAACTGACCGTGTTTTTGGCGTCGTTCACCCCGAATTTCCCCGAAGGCAGTTTTTGCGGTTGATGCCAGGACCAGGGGAAGAAAGCCGGAATTTCCGTAAGGACAACCGTTTTGGCCGGATTCTTGATCGAAGCTTGTTTCAGGCCAAAAACCCCAGGATAGCAAGTCTCGTTCAGGTAAGCGGCAGGGGGGTGGTTGGTATATCCGTTGCCGCCATTGAATCCATAACTCGAATAATCAGAATCCAACTGCTCATGCAAACTCTGGGCCTCGTAGGCCAGGCTGGGAAAATCATAATAGAAGCTGTCCGCCGGACAGGCGAACAACTTGTCCTGCGGCGACGATGCCCCGTGCAGTCCGACATAATTCTTCATCAGCCGCTTGTAAAATAGTGCGGCGTGATTGGTTTCCAGGGATCCCCCGGTCACATTCGGCGCGGCTGGCAAGGTGTCGCCATTATCCACCGCATACAGGTGTGTGCCGAGACCGATCTGCCGCAAATTGCTCATGCAATCCGTCCGTTGCGCCGACGCTCTTGCGCGGGACAGAGCCGGCAGCAACAACGCCGCCAGAATGGCGATGATGGCAATCACCACCAATAACTCGATCAAAGTGAATCCGGCCTCTTTGTGGCAATTTCGTTTCACACTCGTTCGGGCAGTTCATCGTGCTGTGGCTCACCCTGCCGCCTGCCAATGATTCAACCAACCATCCGTCCTTATATTGACACTTCCATGTCCAACCTGCAATCCGTTTAATCCTCCTCGCCAACGAGATTGGAAGGAATTTCGATCAACATGGATTTATCAATCTCCACGGCATTGACGCGCTCGTTATAAATTTCGAGAAGCCGCCGAAACCGCGCGGGCAAAAGGTCGGAGGAGAATTCGGACAATCGTAAAATGTTCTGAGCGACGAACGACTCGATGGCCTCGACCTCAATCGGGATCGAAGGCTTTAAATCGGCGTTCTGCCTTGCGCCCTGAAGAAGACGTTCTGGCACAAGCAAGAAAGGCCGCAGGCCATTCTCCGCATTGCGCTGGCACTTCTCGAACACCGCTGGCATGGGTGCGATCGTCACACGGAATGCGGTTGTTCCCACGAAAAAGTCGCCGGGACGGTTTTGTTGCTCATCCGCCGTGCTGTACGCTTTGTTCTCGATTTCTTTATCCGGGAAGCGAAGTTGCAGGTAGGCCCCGACTAGATATCGAGCCACAGGCCCTTCTTTCGCAGTTTGGCGCGCCGCGGCGAGAATGTCCCCCACACATTGCCGCGTGGTGTTTTTCACCTCGTAAACAAAATTAATTCGCTGGCTGGCCTCCCGGCAATCAACGGAAGACTCACAATGTTCTCGTTGGGTTTGCATAAATTAAACACTTGTTGACCAAGAAACTTGAACCAAAACTCGCTCCGTCCTTTTGAACCGCAATGCTCCTGAACGCGGATTCTGGTAAATTTCGTGAAAAGGCGATTCCTGAAAGTTTTTGACCACAAAAAGGAAGAATCGGTCGGTCAAAGCGCCAGCCGCCTCATATTCTTTCGGCGTCAAGGCGAGACTCCCTACGCGATCCTTCAAGCCTTTGACTTCAACCGCCAGAAAGTCTTTGCGCGCACCGCCTGACAGACGAAAATCATAACCGCAGCCGAGCCGCGTTGTATTCTCCAGTTCGCAGCCTTTGAACTCTGGCAAGCTGGACTGCACAGACTCGAAATATTGCTCCGCTGCCAAACCTGTAATCAGCCGCTTTGCAAAAAATGCTTCAGATTCTCCTTTCTCGTGCTTGGCACGCGTCTCGCTCAAAGCATTTTCATCATAACCAACCAAGGACTTGATGAGTCCGGTGAATGTCGCCAAATCAAGGCCTTTGTATTCCTCAAAAACACGCAAGCAATAATCTCGTCTTGGTCTTTTGTGCCAACCTTTGCGTCGGTTTGAAAAGAGGGGATCGAACTCGTCGCGATAATTCTTCACCGATGCTGGCTTGGAACCAAGTGCATAGCCAACGACGTTGAAGGCTTCGATGAAAGTTTCAAAGCCGAGTTTTTTCAATCCGGCGGCATCGTATTTGGAAAGATACAAACCCGCCAATATCAGCTTTTCTCGCGTGGGAATTTTTTGCGGGTCAAGGTTCATTTTCTGCCTCGCATCATATTCAAACGTCGCCAGAGCGCAATTTCAAAACACGAGTTGCGCCTTTTGATTCATTTTTGAATTCGTGTTGCCAAATCCGCATGACTCGCCATCCAACACGTCGCAAGGTTCTCGTCACTTCTCCATCGCTTCTGATGGAGCTTACTTCTGCATCTCGGCGGTGGAATGGTATTCCACGAAGGTGAACAGGAGGGCGGCCAGGCCCACAAAAAGGGCCGCGGCCAGGAGCAGAATTCCAGCGGGAAAAAGCACGCCCGAACCGCTCCACTGGAAAAGACCTTCCAGTTCCGCGTTGTGCGACAGGAGGGTCTTGAGGTGGCGCGTGAGCGAAAGACTGTTGATGTTGGTCGGGATGGCGCCGATGCCCAGTTCCACGATCAGCCCATAGACCAGGGCCAGGGCAAGATACCACTTTGAGACCTGCCCCAGAAACAGGCCCAGCGCGCTCCAGGCCAGCACCGCCAGAAATTGCACCCCCACAAAAAGCAGGAGCAACGATCCCAGCGCCGGTATCTCCCGCAGGCGGCCCGCGCCGAACAGGAGCAGCGTTTCCGCCAGCGCCATGATCTCCAGCCAGCCCGCCTGGCAAAGATACAGGATGACCACCAGCATCGCCCGCCGGATCGGCCGCGTCGTCAAAAAACCAAGCGTGTCCGCTTGCAGTTCGTCCCGGATCAGCCCCCCGCATCCCCATACGCAACTCAGAGGCAGGAGGATGAAAAAATAACATGGAATCAGCCAATAATAAAAAGGCGCCGCCCGGTTCCAGGCCGGTTCGCGCACCTGCGTCTCGGTGGTGTTGAGCATTTCTTGATTGAAGGTCCGAAAGAGCGCGAACTGGCGGTCATCCAAAACGCTCCGGGCGCTCTCCTGGATGCGTTGGTGGCAGGCTTCAATCAGCGCCTTCTGGTCGGCCTCGCTCATTTCCAGGGCCGGATTGGCTCTCCCGTCGTTTTGCGCGCGGTCATACTCCTTCTGGAAAACCTCGATCAGCCGGGTCTTCTGGTCTTTGTCAAGTATCGTAACTTTTTCCCGGTCCAGGCGCCGCGAAAACCGAAGCACTTGGTTCGCCGGGACTCCCAGCGGCAGCGGATCGCGCGACCAGCCACGCGGAGAATGAATGGTGCCCCAAACCAGGAGCGGCAGGGCCAGCAGGCAAACCAACAGCCACGGCGCCCGCCGCCACGACAACTGGCTCCTCCAGGTAAAAAGCCAAATCCCGCTCCAGGCCCGGAGAAAAGCGGGGGCCAGACGCAGGCTCTCCCGGGGCGCGGCCGGCGGCGGAGGAGGCGGAGGCGAAGAATTGGGCGATGCGTTCATGGCGGGGTTGCTCCGGCGCTCAGTTGGTCACCTTCTCAAAAATGTTTTGCAGGGACCGGCTCTCGCTGCGGATCGCATAGACCGTCACCTCGCTGCCCAGCAGCAAGCCCGTCCAGGCCGCGTAGAAGGAGGGCGCGTCCTTGACCCGGATGCGCAGCAGGCCCCCGGCGGGATCCAGATCAAAGCCCAGCAGGACCCGGGCGTCGAAGAGATGGCGCGCCAGCCTTTCCGGATCGTCGCATTGGATGGACAACTCTTCCGACCAGTTCTTGAGGTCGCCGCGAATTTCTTTTTGACTGCCGGAGGCCAGGATGCGGCCCCAGTTGAGGATGAGAATGTTGCGGCAGAGCGATTCCAATTCGGCCAGGATATGGCTGGAGATCACAATGCTCGCGCCCCCGGCCGCCATTTCGGTCAGCAGTCCGGCGATCTCCTGCCGGCCCATCGGGTCCAGGCCGTTCATCGGTTCATCCAGCACCAGCAGGTCCGGCTGGTGCAACATGCCCTGGGCCAGTTTCACCCGTTGTTTCATCCCTTTGGAATACTGGCCCATCCTTTTGGACCAATGCTCGCGCGACAATTTCACCTTGTCCAAAATCGCCTCGCACCGGCCCGGAACCTGCGCGGGGTCCAGCCCGGACAACCGGGCCAGGCCGGTCAGCCATTCCATCGGGCGCAACTCCTTGGGCACCCCCTCCCGCTCCGGGCAGAAACCGATGCGCCCAAGCAAGGCGGGATTGTCCCAGGGAACCTGCCCGAAGACCGTCAGGCTTCCCGTGCTGGGTTGAAGCTGGCCGGTGATGATCTGGATGAGCGTGCTTTTGCCCGCGCCATTCGGGCCGACCAACCCCGTCAGACCTGGCGGGATGTCAAAAGTGACGTTGTTCAGCCCCATCACCATGCCGTACCACCGGCTCAATTCCCGCGCTTGGATGACCGGGTTCATTCGGGTTTGACTCGCCCGTGAACCACCCAGGCGGCCAGGGAGAGCATGATCAACAGCGCCAGCCACGTCCCGGCGAGGTTGGGTGTGTCCAACGCGGCCATCTCGGCCGGTCGAATGTGGCCGAGCAGCCGGCCCAGAACGGGAATGTTCTCCTGCGCGGCCCGGATATTGTCCCCCACGCGAAAGGTGGCCAGGGCGATTTGATTGAGATTGAAGTTGAAGGACAGGTGCTGGAGCCAGGGCCGGGTGTGCAGCGCGATGTTGGCGATGACAGAGCCGAGGACCCACCAAATAAACCAAAACGCCGCGGTCACTTTCTCCCGGGTCACACAGGCCGAAACGCCCAGCGCCAGCAGGCTCAGGATGACCATGCTGCTCAGCCCGTAAATCAAGATGTTCTCCAGCGCCACGCGGGCGTGCCAGAAAAACCTCCAATCCGGCGCCAGCAAATTGCCCACAAACCACGCCGCGCAAGCCGGCCCCAGCCACGTCAACGTCAGCAAGCCGAAGGCCGTGGCAAATTTCCCCAGCAGATAATCCCCGCGGCTCACCGCCTTGGAGGAGTAAATGACAATGGCGTTGCAGGCCAGGTCCCGCGTGATCAACAACGGAATGGCCATGCCCAGCGCAAAAATGCTGAGGCGCGTCAACCAGGTGCAAAAGTAATAAAACAACACGTTTTGCAGCGTTCCGACCGAAAGCTCGGGGTGGTTCTCCAGCCAGCCGGTGAGCAGGCCGACAAAGGTCCGCAGATTCGGGTTGAAGGTGGCCGTCCATTTCACCACCACGCTGTCCGCCACCAGCAACTGCCCGACCAGGAAAAGAAAGACCGCCCCCCCCAGTCCCCCCACCCAGCACACCACCACCAGGTTCCGCATCCATTTGTTTTGCAGGCAGGCGGCCAGGCCGTTCCGGGCGATGACCCAGCGGCGCTCCCACAGGCCGAGGTGCGCGCCCCGCCAATGCTTATAATTGACATCATGCAGCGGCATGAGAAATCTCCAGCGCCTGCACAAATGTCTCCTCCAGCGCGTTGGGGCTGGGGATGATCTCCAGCGGCGGCAGGTGGATCTGGTGCAGCAGATCCAACAAGGGGTTCAGCGAATCGGCCCGGTGTTCCACCCGCAGATGGCCGTTGGCCAGCAACTCGCACGGCCAGTTCTGCCGCGCGCACGCCGCCTCCAGTTCCTCGTGCCGCCCCGGCACCACCACTTCCGCCGCCCCGCGCTTGCGCGCCTTCAGATTCGCCAGGCTGTCATGCACCAGCACCCGCCCCCGCGCGATGATGATGATCTGTTCGCAGATTTGCTCCACGTCCCGCAACAGGTGCGAGGAGAGCACCACGGTGATGCCGTAAGCCCGCCACAGGCTTTGCACCAGCTCCAGGATTTGCGCCTGGCCCTTGGGGTCCAGCCCGTTGGTCGGCTCGTCCAGAAAAACGATCTCCGGGTCATGCACGATGGATTGGGCCAGCTTGAGCCGCTGCTTCATGCCGGTGGAGTAGGTGTCTATTTTCCGGTAGCGCTCCTGGCCCATCCCCACAAAATCGAGCATCTCATGCGCCCGCTGCCGCGCGATCTGGAAGGGCAGCCCGCTCAACTGGGCGCAATAAGTGACATACTCGCAGCCCGCCATGCCGGGAATGTGGCAGTCCTGCTCCGGGGTGTAGCCCACCCGTTTGCGGATGTCCCGCCCTTCCGTTCCGACCTCCCGGCCCAGCAATTTGGCCGATCCGGAGGTGATGGGCTGAAGCTGGAGCAGGCATTTCATGAAAGTCGTCTTGCCCGCGCCGTTGGGGCCCAGCAGTCCGATGGACCCCGGCGCCACGGCAAGGCTGACGCCATCCAATGCTTTTTGTTTTCCGAAAACCTTGGACAAATCCTGCGTCTCAATGACCAATGGCGCCGACATTTGCTGCCGAACTCTGCCAGAAAAAAACGCCACCGCAAACAAATTCCGCTCGAAATCAAGCCAGCATCGGCGTCGCCCGCTTGACCAACTGGAGACCGACGCCCCAGGGATCGCGCAGCATCAGCAATTGGTCGCCCGCCGGCGTGGTCGTGCAATCCTCCGCGATTTTTGCCCCGGCCGCCAGCAGCCGCTCCCGGTCCGCCCGGACATCTTCCGAGACAAACGCCAGGTGCAATTGCGAAGGATGCATCGAGGCATAATCGGGCGTCGGCGCGTTTGCGCTTCTGTAGATTTCAATCAGCACCGGGCCGGCCGCCAGAAAGCGCGTGAGGTTCGGCGCCCCGCCCGCGCGCGCGACCGCGCAGCCCAGATGTTTCACATACCAGTCCGCCATCGCCACCGGATCGGGAACCTGCAACGCACAATGCTCGAGTCTCATGGCCCAATTCTGCCCCCGCCATTTTTCCCGCGCCAGCTTGAAAACAGGGCTTCTTAATCTTGATCCGGTGGCGCCGCTGCTTACTGGCTGCCGGAGCCTGTCACTTGATAAAACCGTTCCGGCTCGTTCGTTGCCTGGGAATCCAGGAAGGAATACTTGCCAAACGACACTTCTGTCGGATGGCCCAGATTCTGCCATTGGGCCAGCGGCAGCGCCACGTTGGTGGTGCTCAACACGTTGAAGTTCGCGCTTTGGCCGGGAGAGTTGCCGAAACTGAATTGCAGGCCGGCATTGGCTCCATTGCTGTTATATTTCACTCCGCTCAACGTCGGCGCCGACATCGTGTCGCTGGCGGGGGCGGCATAAAAGTTCAAGTTGTCAATGGCGTAACCGTTGCCGCTGCCACTGCCGTAAAACTCAATCTGCCAAATCAACCACAGTGCGCCGCCGGGCGCCCAGGGACTGCCCAGCGCCATGTTGTTGGTTCCAAGATTAATTTGATTGCCTGGTTGCGTTCCATCCACCGTGGTGACGACGGTCGCGGTCGGGAAGCTGAAAGCCAGACTCGGAACCAGCACCGAGTTGGATATGGACTCCGACGTCAGCACGAAACTGTTCGCGCTCGGGTCCACCGTGTAACCAAAGGACATCGTCCGCGAACCCGTGCCGTTGTGCCACAGTTCGCCGATGAAACCGAGCGAGATGTAGTTCAACGTGCTGGCGGATTTGTTCACCAGTTTCAGCGCAAACGTGGTCGCTCCCGTCGTGCTGGTGGAAAGCAAGCCCAGCGCCCGGTTCGTTCCGTTGACCGCGCCGTTGTCGTTGGGGCCGAAATCAATCACCCCGCCGGTGGTTTGATCTCCGTCCTGCGCCCCGAAACGGCTGATTCCATCCACGCCCGCAAACAACGTGTCCGCCGCGCCGTACCAGCCCGGCAGGCTGTTCGACAGGCCCAGCCCCCCCACGTAACTGCTGGTGATCACCGGGTAGGCAAAGTCAAACGGATTGGCCAGCGAGTAGCTGTTTATGCCGATGCTCCCCGCATCCTTCGGGTTGTTGATGCTGTTGACCGAGTTGCTCCCGGGATCCGGCAGAGAGTCGAAGGTCTGAAGATAGATTTGATTGCTATAACCAACGTAAGAAAGAGCGGGCGGCACCAGCACCGTGACGGTGGCAACCTGGCTGGTCACCGAGCCTGCGGGATTGCTCACGACAAGCTTGTAGGACGCCGCATCGCCCGAGCTGACTCCAGTAATCATCAACGTGCTCGATGTCGTACCGCTGAATTCACCCGCATCGGTCAATGTATTGGTGTTCGTCACGCTGCCAGACTTGATGATCTGGTACCATTGATTGGTCAGCGGAGTACTGCCGCCCACCGTGGTGGCGGTCAAAGACGTGTCATAACCCACAAAAGTAGTGACCGATTGCGGCTCCCCGGCGGCAATGGTGGGCGGAATATACTTCACCGTGAGCACATCCACCAGATTGGAGGCAAAGCTGGCCGAATTGCCTGCCACCAGATAATAACTTCCGCTGTCGGTGACCAACAGGTTTGAGATGGTGAGCGCGGCGGTGGCTGAATTGGCATATTTCGATCCGACGGTCAATGCGGAAGTTCCGAAATACCATTGAAAGGTGAATGGCTCGGTGCCAGTAGGCGAGATGGCCGCGAAGGTCACCTGGCCGTTGACATAGGCTGACACGTTGGCCACCGCGTTCGTGATGCCCGGAGGCTGGGCCGTAAGATTTACCGTCAAGACGGCCGGCGGCGAGCTGGTCGCCATGCCATACAGGTTGGTCACCACGCATTGATAGGTGAATTGGTTAAAAGTGGTGTCCAAGCTGGTTAACGCAAGGGAGGCGTTGGTTTCGTCCACCAGATTGGTTCCATTTTGCAGCCACTGATAACTCAACGGATAGACCGAGCTGGCCGTGATGTTAAAGCTTGCGCTCCCCCCGCTGACCGTCGAGTAATTGACCGGCTCGGAGGTGATCAGCGGCGTCAGGTCGGGCGAAAAATCAATACCGCCGAAAAATTCATTGGTCGTGGTCGCTGTGGCCAGGGTCTGAGCCACCAGCGTCCGGCCGGGGTTGCCACTGTCCACGATGCGGATGAGCCGGTTCTGGTTTTGATGGCCCTGGCTGTTTTTTGGCGGCGCAGTTCCATTTTCCATGGTGGTGGCATAGATGATGGGATTGGCCCCGCTGAAATCCACACAGATGCCAAAACAACCTTGGTTTGCCGCGCTCTGCGCGGTGGTTCCGATATTGGTGGTGCTGAAATAATACGGCGCCGGCTGCCAGGAGCCATTGGTGTTGACAAATTTCACTATTCCGAACGTTTCATCCGCGCCGTAGGCGATCGTGCCCGCCGGGTTCATGTCGAAATTGGCGATATTCTTGAAGGTCGAGCCCCAATTGAGGAACAGGTTTGTCAAAACCAGATGTTCCACCGGATTGGCCACATTCGGATCATAAGGCAATGGAACCACCGCATCGTTGTTTTGGGGATCCACAAAATCATAGACCCCACCGCCGGGCACGACCACGTAAAGAGTGCCGGTGATGATGCGCGCTTCCGCGGCGGCTTGAATGTAGTTTTGCAGTTCAATCGGCGTGGCGGACTCCTGGCCATTGTAGAACAGCGTGCCCGCCGCCTCCGAACTGGTTCCCGTGACATTGCCCGTCCCCCAGAAGTTGGTTCCATCCGCCGTGGCAATGCCGGTGGGATTATTCTGGGTCACTCCCGGAGGCAGTCCAAACCAATTGGCCAGATCCTGATAAACCACCTGTTCATTCCCAAACGCATCCAAAGTGCCAAGACCGCGGTAAACAGTTGGGTCCGAAGAAGGCTTGGCATTGGTCGGGCTGAGTATGTTGCCCGTATAACCTTCCAGCGCAAGAACCGAACGATCGGCTGCCCGGGATATTCCACCGCCTTCCGACCCGGCATGAGCGTTGATCCAAATCCCATTGGGCGCATTCGTCGGCAACGCCAGCGAATAAATCGGCAACGCCTGGTTGTTCGTCACCGGGTCAAAGACCTGGACGAAACAAGGCTGCACCCGGGACGTGCTGATGTTGTAATTCGTCGTGGGCACCCCCGCCTTGAACACCGCCAATTTGCCCGGCGGAATGACAATGTTGCTGTTTTGCGCCTGCGCTCCCAGCGCAAAAACCAGAGCCATCCCCCAGGTAAACAATAGTTTCTTCATGAGTTTTATACGTGTTGATTAGTTTCGTTTAAGACCTCGTGCAGTAAATCAAATCCGTATGGCAAAAAGAGGTCTGAATGGTGACGATTGTGTGAACTTTTATTCGCAAATCCGACCCTCCCCCAAAATTCACACATTCGTAACATTTCCGACACCTGTTCGCAATGCAACCCAACTACATTTTGCCCGTTCTTGGTGTAAAACTGATCCAAACTAGAATTAAAAATTATGAGCCTGAACCACAAACGCGCCCCAATCCTTGGCGGCTTTTTGGGGAGCGCGACCGTCTCGGTCGCACCCGCCGGCGTCTCGCCGACGGGATTCGTTCCTCTGTTCAATTCACCATTTAGTGAACAGAACAAGCACATCCCCAAGGACTTGGGCAGACGCGCCTTCACCCTGATTGAATTGCTGGTCGTCATCGCGATTATCGCCATCCTGGCCGCCATGCTCCTGCCCGCCCTGGCCAAGGCCAAGGAACAGGCAAAACGCACCCTTTGCCTCAGCAATTTAAAGCAATGGGGCATCGCCTCCAGCATGTACGTGGATGACAACAACCAGCTCTTTCCGCTGACCAAGATTCCCAATACCACGCCCGGAGCGCCGCCCGGCTACAACGAGGACAACCCTTCCTGGACCGATTTGGCCGAATTCTATTATGACAATCCCCCTCAAGGCATGGACGCCTGGTTCAATGCCCTGCCTCCTTACATCGCCAAAAAACCCCTCTACTGGTACAAGGCCGTCCAAAACGGCAACGCGGGAGTGGACAGTTTCAATTCCGGCGGAAACATTTTCTCCTGTCCCACCGCCAAAATTGACCCGCTGGTCAATGTCAACATCCGCGTCGCTTTTCAGTACGGGATGAATTCCAAAGCCCTCGACGAAGCCCCGACCAGCGTCGCTCACCTCAAATCCCAGATGATTGCCCATCCCTCCAGTTTCGTCCTGTTCTCCGAAGGCCGCACCCTCATCGGCGAAACTCCGTTTTACGGCAGCGTGTCCAAGGAGAACGACATCTGCAAACCCCAGGTTTACACCACCGCTTTCTCCTCGCGGCACACCGACGGCGGGTGCATCACCTTCAGCGATGATCACGCCGCCTATTTCAAGTATGCTTATGTCTGCTCCAACACTCCCGCCAAAGCCGCCGATCCGGGACGCCCTGACATCAATTGGGCCGCCGACGGCCATACCGTGCCCTGATTTCTAGGTTTGACAATATGATGGCGCGGTCAACATGCGCGAGCCCGTCGCGCTTTTGTCATCCCCCGCCGGAGGCCCGGGCGCGAGGTGTAGCGTCGGCGCTGTGCGCCGAGACAGGGTTTCGCCTTCCTTGCTCAAACAAGTTCGTCCTCTTCTTTCATCCGCTGCGCCTTTGGGCTTTTCTCCTTCGCGGCTTTGGTTTCGGCGGCGGCGCGGGCAAGATTCAGGGCGAGCAACGCTTCCAAAATCTGTTCGTCACTCAAATCGGCGGGCCAGCCGTAGGCGGCGGCGACGGCCGCATCCAGTTTCTTGTGGGCGAAATCGAGCCACGCGGGGCGCTCGTTGTAAAGTTTCGTCAGCGTGCGCTCTTTGAGTTTCGCCGCGCAATCAGCGTCGCGTGGTTCAAGGCGCGGGTAACGCACTGTGCCAATGCCGTGCGTGTCCGCATTCACGACGTAGCGCGCCCACGGGCCGCCAACGCTGCCGGGGAATTCCAGAATTCTTTCCACCGTCCATTCGGGTGGATTGAGCCAGCGTTCGCGCAACTCGTTCAACTCCTTGGCGGCGGCGGCAATGGCGGCGCGGTGTTCTCCGGGCTTCAGCTTGCGTGACCCTCCCCCGCCGTAAGCCGGTGGTTCTTCTCTGATGGTGTAGAACCGGCTCTCCATCACTTCATTCCAGCCGGAGTCTTGTTCTGGCTCGAGGGGACCGGACGGTTTTCCTGACTTCAAATCGTCCACGAACGGGAATGGAAAAGTTTCAAAGCAAGTTGTCGGCGTGTAACGCGGGCGGGTTTCAAGCCGCGTCCCTTGCTTCAAAGACCAAACTTCGTGGAACTTACATTGAAGCATACCGAGGAAAAAATCATCTGAACGCCCAAAAGCAATCACGACGTTCGCAGGCAACGAAACGGTGTCTAACCAGACAAACATTCGATGTTTTGCTACCATGCAAGTGGCGAGAAAACGTGAGTGTGAAGAAAACGACTCCCGCATCGCAGGCCTGCTTTCAGCATAAATCCACCAGTTTTTCGCGTAAGTCTCCCGACGATTTGCGGCCCGTATTGGTTTTACCTTTTTTGCGAGATAACCGAATGGCTTTTCGTAAGAGGCTGCGATTTCAAGGGACATATCCACGCCAAAATCTACCGTCCATGCCTCACGAGCGCGCTTGGTCAAATCATTGCCGTTGAAATAGGGGCGGAGAACGTCGCTGTTTGTTTTGCCTGAAGGATTGGGATCATTTAGCCATTCGAGAGCAATTTCTGAAGGTATGTCAAATGGACCTGCTGGCGTGATTCCCATGAAGCTGATTCCGGTGTTTGCTTCGATGATTATTGCAGTGTGAGTTTTAGATTCCGCGTCGAGCTGAGCTGAAATCTCTTTAACCGTCTTGCTGTCGAGAACGCGCGACTTTTCAGCCCCATTGTCGAATCCAACCATACTGACGTGAACATTCGCCCCGGCCAGAATCCAGGGGCGGTCGCTTTCCGCAAAAAATATGTCGCCCGTGTCTTTGATGCGCTTTAACACCTCGCGGTTTGCCCCGCCGCGAATCCCTTGTGTCGCCAGCAATCCGGCGCGCTTGCACTTGCCGTGTTCAATTTGCTGGCGTGCTTTATCAAACCAGTAACAGCAAAGATCGGCTTCTGGCGGCACGCGCTTGCCGAGATTTTCAAAAAGTGCCTTAACATAGTTGTTCCCTAATTCGCGGCGAATCAACTTGCCGCCAAGAAATGGCGGATTGCCCACAATCACGTCGCAATCCGGCCAATCGCGTTCGGTGTAGAATTTCAACGCATCGTCGCCCGCGTGTTCGCCCGCCTGCGCTTGCTTCAGCGTCTTGGGCTTGTTGTGGAAATGCGGCACCAGCAAGGCGTCTTCATTTTGAAAGCCGTCCAGGTTTTGCAGAATGGGCGTGCGGTCGTTGTCAAAACCATTGTCGCGCCGCCATTGCAAATAGCCGATTTGCACGGACACCTGGGCCAGCTCGAAAGCGTAGGGATTGATTTCTATGGCTTTCAATTGTTGCACACCGACCCGAGGCTCGACCAGAACGTCAATCTCTGTGCCGAAGGAGACAACTTCCTTTTCCAGGCCCAATAAAAGTTGAAGCGAGACGTAAAGGAAGTTGCCACTGCCGCAGGCGGGGTCAAGCACCCGAATGCCGGCCAACCGCTCGACAAACTTGTTCAGCATGTTGTATTGCAGCGCCGTGCTGTGGTGCTTGAGGCCCGTGGGCGTTGCAGAGCGCTTTTGTCTGGGTTTGCGGGGATTATGCATCGCCGAAACATGAATCTGCCGGACTTCCTCGCGAAGCTCTTTCCACTCTCGCCGGAGCGGAGCCATGAGCACGGGTTCAACCAGCGTCTTGATGTCGGCCTCGCTGGTGTAGTGCGCGCCGAGTTGCGCGCGAAGATTGCCTTCACCGTCGAGGGCGCGCTCAAACAACGTGCCCATGATGCCCGGTTGGATAAACTGCCAGTCCGATTCCGCCGCGTCTGCCAGCCAGCGGATTTCCTCTTCCGTCAGTTCAAACACCGTGGCGTCCTCGAATAGGTGTCCATTGAAATGGCGGATCTTTCGATCCCCAAACAAGCCGCCCTTGGCCATCACCCGAAAAAGGTGCTCCAAAGATTCCGTGAACTGTTGCTTGTCTTCCAAAGCCAGCTTGGCGATTTCTGAGAACAGGTTCTTCGGCAGCAGGCCGGTGTCTTCGGCGAAGAAACAGAACACAATGCGGTTGAGAAAGCGCGCAATACGCAAGTTCTTCCTCTGTGCCACTTGCAGCTCACGCCGGGTGAACGCGTCTTCCAGTTCGACGCTCTCCCGTCCTTGAAGCGAACGTGCGACGGCGGCAATTTTTTCCGCCAACTCTTCTGTGACTCGCGCGGTTGTTCGGAGCGGGCGAAGAAAATCCGGGTCCGTGAAAACATTGCGAAGCAGCTTCAGTATTTTGGGATCGTCAATCTGCTTGTTGGTGAATTCAAAAACGTCCTGAACCGTGCCGTTAAAATTTGTGCGGATGATGTAGCGGTCAAAATCGCAAACCACCAGCAACGGCGGGTTGAGCAACGATTCGCGATACCGCAAAAGTTGCCGATAAGCCTCGTCCAGGTTTTTCTTTTTCCCCTTGTATTCCCAGGCGAAGCAGCCCTTTTTCCAAACGTCGGCAAAACCCCGCTCGTGCGGCTCGCTGGCGTCCGGCGTTTGAACCTCAAAAAGCTCCGCGTCTTTGACCACGCGCTTTTGGAAACAGAAAGAATCACGGCCGCTCGGATCGGCTTCCGCGGGCGTCGGTTGGCCGAGCAACCGGCAGAGGTCGTCGAAATGCCCTTGATAGGCGGACGTTTCCTTGCCTTGGTAACGCGACCATTTCTTCTTGAATTCGGCGGCGGTCATGCGGGCCTAGCCTGTGAAACCAATAGCCTGAAGATGGGTTTCCGCGTCCTGGCCCAAAAACCAGCGAATGGTGGTGAAGAAAGCTGGGAGATTCCCAGCGGCTGGAATCTGTTGAGCGGCAATTTCGCGGGCACGCCCGGAGGAAAAGCGTGGCCCTGTGCCATCAATGTCGAGTTGCGCGAGCAATTCACCCAGCAACGCGTGGCGCGCCCGATTCAAGCGACCTGCCCGCAAGTTCAACACAGTGATGGTTTGCTCCGCATCCGCGTTTGCAACGCCAGCCAACTGGCAGCAGGCAACGTCGGGATGGATTTCGCCGTTTTCGGAACTAAAACGAAAGAGGCAAAAGGCGGCAGGCAACCGGAGTGGGTCGAGAATTACGGCAGGGTTTGCGAGCTTGGAGTGGCCACAGGTTTTTAGACCACTCCCTTCAAAGCGGACGGCTGCATCGTCAACATCTTCGGGAAGCGGTTTTTCGCCGCCGCCACAGCAAAGCAGGAGATTGGACCAATCCAATTCACGAGTGTGGCCAGCCGATTTGGCGACGAAATGCTCAACTGATTCGTCTTGCGGAACCAGGGCGTTTTCACAGTAGGCACACAGACCGCGCTGATCCTGACGTAAGCGGATCTTGACCGGCTCGCGACGGCGCGGGTCCTTCTTGAAATCATTCCAAGTGGGCGGCGTGGGGGCGGCGGCAAAGCGTGCCCGATAATTCCGAAGTTCCGTGGGCTCAGGTTGCGACTTGTTGATATGCTTCATGCGGCGGATGGCGATTTTTTCTGCTGAAAATCCAGGCGGCGGATGAGAAGATCTGCGCGGACCAGATCAGGTTCGGGATATCCCTTTGCCCACGCTTCCAGTTCCGCACGGATGCTTCTGGCGTCATCAAGCCGTGAGTCATCCAGAGCTTGGAAAAGCGCGGAAATCTTTTTGGCGATTTCGTTGTCAGGCGGTCGCAAGTTTGGCAGCCCCAGCACCTCGGCAACAACGTCGCAACTTCGCGCGCCGAATGTGGGCGCTGGACAAGGACGAATTGAGCCGACATCCACGATGAAGATTTTACTGCTGTCAACGGTAGTCAAAACCTGTGGACTGTGCGTGGAGAGAATTAGTTGTGTATTGGGAAAAGCCCGGCGGAATGACGGAACGACAGTCTGCTGCCAGACCGGGTGCAAATGCAAATCAATTTCATCTACCAACAAGATGGCTTCAGCTTCCAAGGGTTTTTCGAGATGCGGATTGGCTTGAGCCATCCGGCGCGCAAAGTCCATCACGAGAGCGAGCATGGTGCGGTAGCCATCGCTCAACATCTGGAGAGACAACTCCTGCTCCTTGCCATGCTCAGGATGACGGGTCAACACCATGCGCAGTGGATTGGTCTTAATCCGGGGTTTCGAAAAACCCGGGATGACCAACGCAATGGCATCCCGCACTGCCTGCAACACGGGGAGCGGCCCCGGGAGTTTAGGAACATCGGACAATGGCGGTGGTGATTTTTGGCCATTCCCACTATTGAGCCACGCCTGAAATTCAGGCGTGAAAAGTGCCTGCGTCACCCGCTCCATCTCGTCACGTTCCTGAGCGTAGAACCACTCGAACAAATCTTTGAACCGAGTTGTAGGATCAAGCGCGTTATCCAACGCATCAAACCGGCGAAACTCCTTGCGAAAATTACGTCGGCGCTCTGGGATTTCAAGAACCGCGCGACTGACGCCGTAATACGCGAATACCGGCATCGTGGCATCACCTCCCTCTGCGATGGAATGAATCGTCGGGTCGATGGATTCAAACAATGCCTTATCCCCAATGGCATCTGGAATGTCAGCAGCAGTCTGGCTCGTTGGATCGCGCTTAAGCGTGCGTGTCCAACTGATGCTCTGCTCGTTCTTGGCTTCAACTCGAACAAAAGGGGCAAGGACACCGCGTTCATCAATGCGGATATCTTCGATGCGAAGGTTTTTTGAGCCTTTGCTTTTAGGCAGACGCGTAAGAATTCGGCTTAATGCGTAGGCGACGCCGTCCAACACGGTCGTTTTACCTGCACCATTGTTCCCAACAAACACTGTGAGGTCTTCAGCAAACTCCACACGGAGCTGCTCAAAACAGCGAAAATTCGTCAGCAACACTTCACTCAATCTCATCGGGAAAGGCTAGAGGAGGGGCGTGGCGCTGTCAATTCGCACACAAGCCTGTGTCGGCAAAAGTTCACGATAAGGCGCGAAAACTATAGTTTTGGCCGTTGTTGCGGTGTTTTCATGGGCGTTTTTCCAACGTCCCTTGGCGAATGTTTCAAACGGGGGGACAACTTGTCGCCCCCCCCTTGGCCTGGAGTTCCGCACGGCCGGCAGCGGCGGGTTTCCTGGAATTCCGGGCAGCGGTCGAAGCGTTCCAGCCCCGTCCCGGATTTCGCGGCCTTTTTTCTACCCCGCCCGCCCCCCCCTTGGCCGCCGTAGCCTCGGCGATGGCGGCTGAATTTCATTGATCTTTGGGCCAACAACGCCTATTTTTATATAGCCATGCCGCTCTACGAATATGAATTGTGCGAGGGCGATTGCGCCGTCTGCCACGGACGGTTCTCCTTGCGGCGTCCCATGAACGCCCCGGAACTGAAGGTGTGTCCCTGCTGCCGCAGGCCCGTCCGCAAGGTCATCTCCACCTTCAACACCCCCAGGACCCTTTCCTTCACCGACGCCAAAAAGGCCGGCTTCACCGTCCTCAAACGCCTCGGCAAAGGGGAATACGAAAGACAATGAAATCGTTTGCCGCCTCTCATTCCTGGATTGGAACGGGCCGATTTCTCATGATTGAGAATGCGAATGGTTCCGCGGCGGGAGGATGCCGCCGGCGTTTTGGTTTGGCCGGCTTTGCCGGTTACAAACCCGTCAAAGGTTAATGATTGCCGCGGAACGGAAGGTGCTCTAAAGTGGGAGCGCCCTAAAAAGCGCATATTCGCGGCTTGCAGAAGGCAATTCGTGAACATTAATGTCCTAATAATATACAAGCCTTCTGCGTGTTCACGGCGGCGATCAGATAGCAAGGAAATATGCAGACCATGAAACATGGTGGGCGTGGATTTACCTTGGTGGAAATTATGATTGTCGTGGCGATCATCGGATTGCTTGCGGCCGTTGCGATTCCCAACTTTATCCGTGCGCGAACCACCACTCAAACCAACACTTGTATCGACAACCTGAGGATGATCGATTCGTCAAAACAGCAATGGGCCTTGGAACACGGTTCCTCGGGAACTACCGTTCCCGCGGATTCCGATATCCAGCCCTATCTGGGCCGCGGCGCCGGGATGCTTCCCTTTTGCCCGGCCGATACCAGCCGGACATTCGATACCAGTTACAACATGCTGGACTGTCTGACCCTGCCAACCTGCCTGATTAATCCCACCAACCACATCCTGCCGCCCCCGTAGGGGCGGACGCGTGCTTGGGGAAATCGGCTTGTTGACTCTGCCCGGGCGTCATGGGCTTCGCAACGCCTGGTGCCACGCTGTGATGACCAGCGCCGCCAACGCCAGACTGCTGGCCACATTGGCCGCGCCCCGCTGCAACACCGCCGGACGGACCGCATTCAACGCCACGCCAAACACCGCCCCGGCCAGAAAACCTCCGACGTGCGCCGCCATGTCCGTCCCCGGCGCAAACCCCAGCAGCACCAAAATCAGGAATCCCCCCGCCGCGCCGCGCCTCACCAAGACCCGCGCGGCGGGATATTTTCGCCAAAGTGAGAAAGAATGGACCGAGAGCAGCCCCAGCGCGCCCGTCACCATCCCCGACGCCCCCAGGCTCTGGCTCCCCCCGGAATACACCAACAGGTCCGCGCAATTCCCCGCCGCCCCGGCAAGAAATGCCGCCAGCATCGCCACTCCGGGGCCGTATCGGGCCATGGCCAGTCCCATTAACAACCCGCCCGTCACCAGGTTCGCACCCAGATGCTCCAAATTCTCGTGCAACGTGATCGCCGTAAAAAGACGCCACCATTGCCCCTCCGCCACCTTCCCGCTTTCCATCATCCCCGCGCTCTGCAACTGCGGAAAAGCCACCATCGTCCAATAATAAAACGCGCTCATTGCCGCCACCCACACCAGCGCGCCCCAATGGAACACAAGGCCCGATCCGGGAAGCTGCTGTTTCCAGCGCCAGCCCCGGTTTTCCAACCGATATTGGCGCAGCACCGCCTGCGCCCGCTCATAATCCCCCTCCGCCACAATCAGTCCCCAGCCTTGGTCGGTCCGGGCGATCACGGCTTCCATTCCTTGGCTGGCCAGAACCAGACTCCAGTCCATCACCTCGCGCCGCGAGCGCGCCGGAATGATGCGGTTGGCTGTATCCACCCTGGCACTTTATCCTTGGCTGCCTTATCTTCAAACTGCAAAGTCGTAATCATCTTGGAATCAATTATGCTGCGCATCCGCCTATGAGAGTCATTCAACCGAACTGCCGGCTCCAATTCACCGCCCAGGACGTGGATTTCATCATGACCGTCCTCGGCAAAAAGGACAACGCCGCCTCCCTCCTCGCGCTCCTGACCGATCCGGAGACCCGCGATTTGATCTTGGACAACGACGCCCTGTTCCGCGCCCTGCTCGAACAACACGGCTGCCTGCGCGTCTCCGGCCATTTCTATTTTTACATCCTGGTCCGCCACGTCCTGCGCCTGGCGGGCATTGAGGACCGGTCGGTCGCCGATTATGTGGCCGAGATGCTCACCGAATTCTCCCGCGAAGAGCGCACCCGCCTCGTCGCCCCCGGCCATTCCGGCACGCTGGACTATTTCTTCGACATGCTCGCCGCCCTGCAAACTGCCGACGACTACACCAGTTTCTGCATTCGCGCCCATATCGGCAATCATTCCCTTTTTCTCTCCGGCGTCTTCCCGGATCAAATCCGCCATCGGGCCGAGCGGCGCGCCGCCCCGGACCTGAAGTATTACGAGGAATTGGGGCGGGTTAACTTTCGCGTCGCCGGCAACCATCGCCTGGCCCGGCGCTACGATCTGGCCCCCATCTTCGACACCCTCGCCTCGCGCTTCGGCCCGGCGCGCAAAGCCTTGAACGACCTGGCCGACCGCGTCTTTTCCCTGGGCGATCCGGACGTCCCGCTCCTCCAGCTTTTCAACAAACCCACAGCCATCCCATAGGAATTGGTGTTTTGGAATCCTGGCCTTTCCAGCAAAGCTGACAACCTCCTGCTTTTCAGATATTCCATTTTGCAACACGTTGGCAATCAACAACTTGCTATTGATTAAGGCTTATCTCGGCATATTTCGACTTATTTCGACTTATTTCCAGTTCCTTCTGCCCTGAATCCCGCTTAAAATTCACCCAGCCCATGGGCACTGTTTTTTCCCGCCTCTGTGTCGCTTTGATCCTGACAAAGTGGCTCGCCCAGATTCTGCTCGAATGGCTCAACCAGCGGCATGTTCAGGCTCACGCCAAAGAGGTCCCCCCCGCCTTCGCCAACACCGTCACTCCTGAAACCTACGCCAAATCCGCCGCTTATACGCTGGCCAAAAGCCGCTTTGAAATGATCGAATTGAGCTGGAGCGCCGTGGTTCTCCTCCTTGTCCTTTTTAGCGGCGTGCTGCCCTGGTTCTACCACGGCTTCCAGCGCGCCCTCGGCTCCTCCGTTTGGGCCGGCCCCGCTTTCCTTCTCGCGGCGGGCGTGATCTTGTCAGCCACCGATCTGCCTTTCGACTGGCACGCCCAATTCCATCTGGAGGAACGGTTCGGCTTCAACACCACCACGCCGGCCACTTGGTGGATGGACCGGTGGAAGGGATTGCTGCTGGCGCTGGCGCTGGGCTTTCCATTGCTGGTTTTGATTTTGAAACTGGTGGGCTGGGTCGGCGCGGCCTGGTGGTTTTGGGCCTGGGTTTGTCTGGCCGCCTTCCAGCTCGTTATGATCCTCCTCGCGCCCGTCTTGATTCTGCCCCTGTTCAACAAATTCACCCCCCTCCCGCCGGGCGGCTTGCGCGACGGCCTGCTCGCGCTGGGCGAACGCGCCGGCTTCCGCGCCCGCGACATCCAGGTGATGGACGGCAGCAAACGCTCCCGCCATTCCAACGCCTTCTTCACTGGCCTGGGCCGCTTCCGCAGAATCGTGCTATTTGACACCCTCGTGCGGCAGTTGGACCAGGCCGAGTTGGAGTCCGTCCTGGCCCACGAGATCGGCCATTACAAAAAGGGGCATATTCCAAAAACCATCATCCTCGCCCTTGGCGCCTGTCTTCTGGCCTTTTACCTCATTTCCGGGCTGGTGGGGAAGGAATGGTTCCTGCCCGGTTTTGGCTTCACTGCGGGCGATATTGTGCCGGCCTTGCTCCTCTTCGCCCTGCTGTCCGGAGTGGTGACCTTCTGGCTGTCCCCCCTTTTCCACAGCCTCTCCCGCCGCCACGAATACGAGGCCGACGCCTTTGCCGCCAGTCTGATCGAACAGAGCCAGCCCTTGATCGCCGCCTTGCGCAAACTGAACGAAAAAAACCTGGGCAACCTCACTCCGCACCCATTCTACAGCGGCTTTTACTATTCCCATCCCACCCTTCTGGAACGCGAAGCCGCCCTTGCCCGAACCGGCCCGCAGCCCGGTTGAATCCAGCGTGGCTGTGTGGCTGTGGCGGGGATCATCTTTGCCTTGCCTGTTCAGGCCCCTCAGTCAATACTCAACACCTATGAACACACCTAATTTTCGCCGTTTGCTGACGATCCTTGCCCTCGCCAGCCTGCACGCCCATTCCGCGCTGGCCGCTGATTACGAGCCTAAAGACACGAACTTCGCCAAGTTCAACCCGCGCCGCGCTCCCGCCCCGGGGCCGCTTCTTCTCCAGACCGGCGACCGCCTCGCCATCGTGGGCGATTCGATCACGGAGCAGAAGCGGTATTCGCGAATTCTGGAAACCTATCTGACCGTCTGCGTCCCGCAGCTTAAGATCACCGTCCGCCAGTTTGGTTGGGGCGGCGAAACGGCCGAGGGTTTCCGCAAACGCATGCAGCAGGACTGCCTCCGCTTCAAGCCCACCATCGCCACCTTTTCTTACGGCATGAACGACGCCCGCTACCGCCCTTACGACGACGTCAACGGCCTGTGGTATGCCTCCAACTACACCGCCATCGTGGAGGCTTTCAAGGCGGCCGGTTCGAGGGTCGTCCTCGGCTCCTCCGGTTGCCTGGGCAAAGCCAGGCCGGGCGCCACTTTGGACGAGGAAAATCTCAATCTCTGCGCCCTGCGCGACATTGACATCCGCATCGCCCAAAGCGAAGACGCGCGCTTCGCGGACGTTTTCTGGCCGATGTTGCACGCGGTGCGCGACGGGGCCGACCGCTATGGAACCACCAATCAACCTTTCGAGCTTGCCGGCCGCGATGGAATTCATCCCGACTGGTCCGGCCATCTGGTCATGGCGCGCACCTACCTCCTGGCCATGGGACTGGATGGGGACCTTGGCACGTTCACAGTGGATCTGGAGGCCGGCCACGCGGACGCCACCGCCGGGCACAAAATTGATTCGTTCACCAACAACGAATTGACCATCACCAGTTCCCGCTATCCCTTCTGCGATGCCGGCGAAACCAACAAGGCCGCCTCCATCCGCGCTGGCATGACGCTCGTGCCCTTCAATCAGGAACTCAACCGTCTCCTGCTCGTCGTCACAAACATCGGCGCTCCGAACTGCCAGGTGGCATGGGGCCAGGCCACAAACACCTACACCGCCGGCCAGCTCGCCGCCGGCGTGAATCTGGCCGACGACTTCCCGCTCAATCCTTTCTCTGATGCGTTCAAGAAAGTGGACAGCGCCGTCGCCGCCAAACAGGCTTACGAAACCAAACAGATCAAGACGGAGTTTCATGGCCCGGAAGGCAGGACCAACATTGAAGCGGTGGTGACCCGCACCGAGGCCGTGCGGGCACCCCTGGCCGACGCCATTGCCGCCGCGTTCGTCCCCGTCCAGCACACCATTCGCTTGGCGCCCGTGAAGGAATAGCCGTGGTTCTTCTCAGGCCTGATGCGGGGAATGTGCCGGGTATATTGGCTTTTGGGCGGAATTACGGTCACCCGGACGGCCTATTTAGCCTAACCGGGTTACCCTTTAATTATGACATTGTGGTCTTCACGTCCACAATTGCCGGTCGAGCGAGCGGTATTGAATCGCTTCCGAGATGTGGTCGCTGGTGATTTTTTCCGCGCCGGCCAGGTCGGCGATGGTGCGGGCGACTTTCAGAATGCGGTCGTAGGCGCGGGCGCTTAAGTTCAAATCCGCCATGGCAAACTTCAGCAGT
>Ga0182027_10003859_pt1 | contig 23496 bp, 23 predicted proteins | sample 712E1DmetaG_FD_121300 | JGI IMG/M metagenome (GOLD analysis project Ga0182027, IMG submission 121300) | Permafrost microbial communities from Stordalen Mire, Sweden - 712E1D metaG (Illumina Assembly) | ecosystem: Environmental > Terrestrial > Soil > Wetlands > Permafrost | place: Sweden... | reverse complement strand
ACCACTTCCAGCGCCTGTTTCCAAATCATCAACCTTCCTTCGTTGGAGCCCTCCTTCAAATCAAAGCTGGAAGCGAATCTCTGGGATATGGGGCTAGGAACAGCCAAAGACAAGATCAAAAATCCTAAAACGACAGCGCCGGCAATCTTATATTTAAAGCCGATCTTGCTCCAAAAAAAGATTATGAGCATCACTACTCCGGCGAATAAGCCCAAATATCCTCCCCGGGAAAAAGTGAGCACATCGGCCAGAAACATAAGAGCCAAAAATAATAGATATATTTTTCGACGAGAGACCAGATAGACACTAAGCGCCAACGGGATAAGCATTCCCAAAAAGAAAGAAAACATATGCGGATCTGGAAAAGTGGCCGTAGCGCGCAAATAGGTTTTCCCCGAGACATTGACCAGCCAGGATGGATTTTGGAGCACAGCCACCGAAAAGCTTTTCCCCAAAAACGGCCAAATCACCGTTTTCGCCCAAAAATCATACACCCTGTTCAGCCCCCACACGAATTGGCCAAAAAACTGGCCGATACCCATCACCGCCACCAGTGCTCCTCCCCACAGAAGCATTTTTGTCAGCTGGATGATCTTAGAAAGATCAGTAGCAAAAGCAGACATTACGAAGTAGATAGGGAAGATAGAAAAAAGGAAAAGTAGTTTGCGGCTGGAAAAATCTTCATTGCTGGCCCAAAAAATAGAAACCAGGTTCAAAAACAGGAAAATAGCAACAGTCGCAGTGGTCCAATTATGTCCCATGACAATCTTTTTCTTCCTGAGTCCTTCGACCAGCCAAAGCCCAAAAACGCCCAAGATAAGGACCCTGATCGAGGCCAGATCAACGCCAGAGGCAGGATTGAGCGCCAGCTGGAACGGGAGATATAGGGCGATAAGACTGAGCCAAAAAGACATAAAACAGCTTCTTAATATTTTTTTCAATATAACACAGCCCCGAGCCATAAACAAACCGCCGCTGGAGAACTTCTCCAGCACGCTGGTTTATGGCAAAGATTAAGCAACCTTGGATATAATCTATTCGAAAAAAAGTTTTTGCGCTAAATCTCCCATTACTAAAGCCTGCTCTTCGGCAAGAAAAATATCTTTTACAAGAGTAATGTATGACCCGACTTCACTCAGACAAGTCTCGTTGCTGATAAAATCAGTGCCGAACAATGTCTTCTTTCTCACGCCTGGATAATAAGTGAAGGCTCTTCTCAGGTCTTCTTTGTATTGCTCGAGAAGAGAAGTTGAGACAATGGAATCATCTGCATCAATGGTACCGGAAAGATCAGTATACACCTGGGGATTTTTATAAACGATCAGGGCAGTTTCCAGCATATAGGGAAAACCGAAGTGGGAAATGATTATCTTGCATCCCGGCATTTGAGCTGCCAACTCATCCACATAAGCCGGATGAGAATATTTTATCATGGCCCTGTGAGTATACCCTCGGACATCATAAAAATCACCGGAGTGGAAAATCAGCGGTTTATTGTATTTCTGGCAAAGTCGGGCTATCGGGATAACTCGATCGTCAGAAGGATAAAAATACTGGTACCCGGGATAAAGTTTAAGTCCCACTATTTTTTTCTCCTGAAACAATCTTTCGCAAAGAGATAATTGCTCGTCCAGGTCTTTTTCCATATCAATACTACCCACTAAAAATAAATTCTTTTTAGATGAAGTAAACTCGTACAACCTTTCTAAGTCCTGGTAAAAAAAGCCTAAGGTTATCATTTTGTCTATTTTTTTCCCTGCTTTTTTAACATATTGCCCATACGATTCTTCGCTGGCAATATGATTGTGAGCATCAATATTCATTTTTTTAAAACATTAAATCAAAATCTTTCTTATTATCTTGATTAGCACTGCCTGGATCCGTCCGCAGTGCTTTTCGAAATAATATTGTTGGGAAGCGTAATAATTTTTCTTCTGGTCGCCTTTGTCGGAAAAACTTTCTCCGCTCCGGTGAAGCACTTTGAAGCTGGGGAAATAATAAACCTCGAAGCCGGATTTTCTCACTCTTTTACAAAGATCAACGTCTTCAAAATACATCGATATATTTTCGTCAAATCCTTTGAGAGCCTCAAACAATTTTTTACTGATGAAAAGCGCTGTTCCGGCTACCCAGAAAGCTTTGGTGATAATTTTGCTTTCCCAAATGCGATGGCTGCGGGAAAGCCCTAAATTATTCCTGGCCAGATCATAAAGATTGACGGCTGCGCCGGCGCTCCATTTTTGGACCTGGCCTTTTTCTGTCACAAGGCAACTGCCGACAATTCCCGCCTCTCCATTTTTTTGAAAAAAATCCAGCAATTCTTCCGCGTTATCGGATATGATTTCCGTGTCAGGATTAAGGAAAAAGAGATATCGCCCTTGGCTAACTCTAGCGCCCCTGTTGCATCCCTCACCAAACCCTTGGTTATATCCGTTGTCCAGGATGATCACTTCCGGAAAATCCGCCCTCACCGTTTCCAGCTTTTCTCTTTTGTCATTATTAACAATGATTATTTCTGTTTTGATCCTGGACGCTATTTTTTCGTAGAGCGATCGGAGGCAGGCAGGAAGAAATCTTTCACTGTGGAAATTGATAATAACGACGGATATTTTTATTTCGCTTCCTGGCATAGTTTTTTGAAATCATTGTAAGCGTTACGCACCTGCGACGCTTCTTTTTTCCCTTTTCCCAAATCCATCCAATTTTTCACGCGGCGCAAAAAATAATAAAGTGATCCCCATAATTTCATAAAGGGAGTGGCGTTTTTTTGGAAAAATATCAGGCCCGAGATCACCAGCCAATAAATTTTGCTTCCCTCCGGCGCGCTGCTTTTTTCAAAATGCCGGATGTGAGTTTCTGGCGTTACAGCCAGCTTATAGCCTGCCTTTTTAGCCCGAACGCTAAAATCCGCGTCTTCCCAATAAAGAAAAAAGTCTTCATCTAAAAGCCCGATTTTAGCAAAGACCTCTTTTCTCACCATCATCGAACAGCCGCAGATAAAATCGGAACGGTAGTTGATACTCTTGATCGACTCTCTCTCGTGAATAGTTTTCATCCGCCACCAATCAATTTTTCCGCCAGAAAACCAAACTTTTGAAGTATCCCCCCGAAGAACAAGCGGGCTAATAGCACCCAGATGCGGATCATTCTGACCGGTTTCAATCAGTTTCTCTAGCATATTTTTTTCTACGACCGTATCCTGATTGAGAAGCATCACCCAGTCGGCCATATGCTCGAGAGCAAACCTGATGCCGGCATTATTGCCGGCCGAAAACCCGATGTTTTCTTCGTTTTTTATGAAATGAGCGCGCGAAAAAAACTTCTTCGCTTCTTCCAGCGAACCGTCTTCGGAATTATTATCCACCACTACCACTTCAAAATTAGGATAATTCAAACCAAAAACACCGGCCAAACACTGCCGGATAAATTCTCGCCCGTTGTAATTCAAGATAACAACAAATACTTTGGGGAACTGGTCCATTTCGTTAAAACTATCGGCGTTATTTATAACACTTCCTGATGAGGTTCGTATTCTTCCACGCCTCGCCGGCTTATGATGCTAGTGATCTCCTCGCTCTTGACCGCTTTAAACAGCCACAAGAACAAACAATAAACCAGGACGCTTATAGCTCCGCTGACGAAGAAATTGCGGCCGTGCATAATATAAAGAGAAAGCGCCATCACCAGCCCGGCGATGATGATGCCCCAACCGTTCTCGACGGCCGGAAAATATTTCAGTTCTTTGACGACCAGATAGAAAGTGGCGCCGGCTACGATAAATTCCGTCAGCACCGAAACGACCGCCGCGCCCATATAGGAATAGCCAGGGATGGCGAAGAAATAGTTGATGGAAATATTAAAGACAGCAGCAACACCCAAAACCCACATCAGTTTTTTCTGAAGATTGCCGGCCAGCAGCACGCTACTGGTAAAATTACCGAAGAAAATGAAAGCCAGGGCAAAGATCAAAATGATCAGCACCGTCCCTGACTCAGCAAAACCGGCGCCGCCAATGAGACGGATAACGCCGTCCGAAAGAAAAAGAGTGCCTACCACCAAAGGTACGACCAGAAGCACAATGATTTTGAAGGTTTTGTCGGAAACATCTTTAAATCTCTGGTGATTGGAAAAAATACTGTGCGACATAATGGGAAAAATGAGCCCCATAATCATTCCCGGAAAAAAGGAAATGTTTTCAATCACCTTGTACGCCGCATTATAGATGCCCACTTCGGAGCTGCTTCTCATAACAGACAGCAAGATAGTATCCATCTTGAAATAAAGAAAAGTGATGACCGCCGCTATGCCGACCGGATAAGACTGGCCGAGAAATTTTTTCCAGTAAGCAAAATCGAACATCGGTCGCAGTTTGATATACCGCCGCGACCACCAAAGAACCAGAAGAAAACTGAAAATCATATTAAAAAGGATAGCCGACACTATCCAGTTGAAACTCCATCTCATCTTAACGACGATAACTATCAGCGCCACCTGCAAGGCTTTTCCCAAAAATTCCGAGATGGCCACCTTGTCCATCGCCAGATTTTTCTGAAAAACGCCGTTTAAGATCTGGTAGGCGCAGGAAAAAACATAAGCGGCCGCAGCAATGATTATGCTGCATTTGACTTCCGGAGAATAGGGAAAGAGATAAACGATGACGGGAGAAATGACCAGGACGACCAAAGAAGACAAGATGCGCAAAGTGAACATATTGCCCATTATTTTCTCTTCGTCCGCACCTTCTCTGGAAATTTCTCTGGTAGAGATGGTGTAAAGCCCCAGATCGGAAAGGGCGGCGAAAAAAGAGAAAAACGCGAGTACGGTCGCGTAATTTCCAAAACCATCCTGGCCCAGATAGCGAGTGATGATACCGATAGCGACCAAAGCTAAGATTGTCGAAAGCACTTTGGAAACAGTGCTGATGGCCACGTTGTAAGCTATTTTACGGGCAACTCTCATAATTTAAATTAAATCTGCTGGCTTTATCACCACACGCCTGTCTTCTCCTTCCCCGATGCTTTCAGTCTTGATAGCATCGTTTTTGGCCATTTCCATATGCACGATCCTTCTTTCATAGGGCGACATCGGACGAAGGACTACTGCTCTTCTTTCCGAGAGAGCTTCCTCAGCCAATGATTTAGCCAGCTTGATGATAGACTCATTTTTTTCCTGGCGATAAGAATTGACATCCAAGATAAAATTGGTCCTGTCGGAAATTCTTTTTCTCACGATAAGCCGGGTGATGTGCTGGAGAGACTGAAGGTTTACTCCATATTGCCCGATGAGAAAATTCGACTCGGAAGTCTGGATGTTGCAGATGATTGTTTCTTTTTCTTCTTCGGAAATTTTCGTCTCTATTTGCGCTTCAAAGCCCATCTTGGACATTACTTCTTCTATTATCTCCTTTAGGACTTGCTCTGATTGGCTATTGCTATTCTCCATTTATTTAAAATTAACTATTATCTAGTTTTCCGCGCTGGCGGGCTCGCTCTTTTTTTCCAGATATATCTGTTGGGCTACCATAAAAACAGTCGATACCAGCCAATAAAGAGCCAGTCCTGCCGGAAAGCGTATGCCGATAAAGAGAGTGAGGAGCGGTCCCATATAAAGCATCTGCTTGGTCATCATCTGAGCGATATCGTCTTCCTTTTTCTTTTTGGTTTTATCAGCCGGCGCGGCAGCCAATTGCTTTCCCATCAGCATTTTGGTCTGATAATACTGCGCCGCCGCCGCCAAGAAGATCAGAATGAGGTGCGGCGCGCTTCCCAAAGTAAGGTTTTTCAGATCCAGGGTCTTGGAAAGATCGATCATCCCCAAAAAATATTGGTTTATCTGCCCCGGATTGGAAACGAACGGATAAAGCACGGCCTGGCTCACTTTCAGTCCGGCGCTGGAGATATTGAACAGCACCCGATAAATAGCAATCAAAAAAACCAATTGGAAGACCAGAGGGAGACAGCCGGAAAAAGGATTGGTCTTGTGGGTCTTATAAAGTTCCATCACCGCCTTGCTTTGTTTTTCCTTGTCGTCCTTATATTTCTTTTGGAGTTCCTTGATCTTCGGTTGGAGTTCCTGCATCTTTTTTTGCGATTCGATCTGTTTTTTGCTGAGAGGCACAAGCAGGAGCTTGATCAAAACAGTCACCAAAATGATGGCGATGCCGAAATCATGGAAAGGAACTATATTGTATACAAAAACCAGCAAATTGTATATAGGCTGGTAAATGAAAGCGTTAAACAAAAAACCCATTATATTAAATTCAACCCGTTAACTAATTAATTTTCCCAAAGTTAAGGCTTTTTCTACCATTTCCCGGAGCTCGCGACTGGAAAGGGAAGGTTTTCCCTTTTTTTGCGCGATTATCACCATATCCCAACCGGGATATATTCTTTTGAACTCCGCCCGTATAATTTCCCTCAGTTGCCTTTTGATCCTGTTCCGCTCCACTGCCAACTTGGAAAATTTTGTTCCCACCACGATGCCTATCCGCGAATATTCAAAACTATTTTTGCGAAATTTCAATACCACGTTGCCCGCAGAAACGGTCCTGCTTTGGCGATAAACAGTATCGAAATCTTCTTTTTTCGTGATTCTGTTTTTGGCAGTCAGCATCTGTTTTATACGGTGGTTAGCTTTTTTCTTCCTTTTTGCCGTCTTCTCTTGAGAACATTTTGGCCATTTTTAGTGCTGTTTCTTTTTGTAAAACCATGCCGCCTTTTTCTTCTAGTGCTCTTCGGTTTATATGTCTGACTCATAGCTATTTTCTATTAAACTATTATTAACAATTACTTCAGATTTTACCAGCTAATAAAGCAAAAGTCAATGTTGCAGTCTTTATTAATTACTAATCAACTACTAATATACAAACATAGCCGCTAGGCATTGTTTTATCAGCAACTAACAATTATAATATTCGTATATTCGTAATTCACAGAGGTTCCCACACCTTATCAACAGCTTTATCCCCAAATTCTTTTGAGCCGTCCCAAGTGATGTGCTATACTTCATTCTACTCTCTCCTATTACTCCTGTTTGGATATCTTATTTCTTGATAGAAGTACTGGGGGGACAACTAAAAAAATGACTAACGATGAACTATGGCAAGCAGCAATGGGGGAAATAGAGCTTTCCATCTCTAAGGCTAATTTTATTACTTGGTTCAAAAACACTGCCATCGCCTCCATCAAAGATGGCCATGTGGTTATTGGCGTGCCTAATGGCTTTGCCAAAGAATGGCTGGAAAACAAATATAATCTGCATATTCTGAGAGCCCTGAGAAATTTCAAAGACAACGTGAAGTCCGTCTCTTGTATCATCGCCACTATCCAAAATTCAGAATTTCCTCGGGAACATTCTGTCGATGCCATCATTGCTCCGCCAAAAATCACTTCCCCTTTCCCCAAATCCCCGCCAATAAGCTTTGAAACCAACCTTAACCCCAAATACATCTTCGAAAACTTTGTAGTGGGATCGAGCAATGAACTGGCCAAGGCAGCTTGTTTTGCTGTTTCCCAAAACTTAGGCGCCGTTTATAATCCTCTTTTCATCTATGGCGGAGTGGGCCTGGGAAAAACCCACCTTATCCAATCTATCGGCAATGAGATCTTGAGAAATAATCCGACTATTCGCGTAAAATACATCACTTCCGAGAGGTTTACCAGCGAGCTTATTGATTCCATAAAAAACCAAAAAATCAACGAATTTAAGGAATATTATCAAAAAATCGATCTCCTCATTATTGATGATATCCAATTTATTTCCGGGAAAGAGAAGACTCAGGAAGAGTTTTTTCACATTTTTAATTATCTATACCAACTCAATAAACAAATAGTGCTTTCTAGCGACAGACCGCCCAAGGCCATCCAGATCCTGGAAGAACGGCTGCGCTCCCGCTTTGAAGGCGGAATGATCGCCGATGTTTCCCGGGCTGATTTTGAAACCAGGGTGGCCATATTGCGCCAAAAGGCCCTGGAAGAAGGGTTAAGTATCAGCGAAGAAGCGATAGAATTTATCGCTCAAAACGTTAAAAATAACATTCGTGAGTTGGAAGGCGCCTTAAATCGGGTTTCTGTCAGCGCCCAACTCACCAAACAAGCCATCACTCTTGATTATGCTTCTCGGGTGCTTTCCGAGCTTATTTCCAGCGGAAAAAAGAAGGGCATCACCCATAAACACATTCTTAAGGTCGTTTCTGGATTTTATGATATCGCTCCCGACGATCTCCTGGCTAAAAACAGGAAGCAGGAGATAGTAAGGCCCAGGCAAATAGCGATGTACCTAATGAGAAGTGAATTGCAATATTCCTATCCCGGAATAGGAGAAAAATTAGGCGGCCGGGACCACACCACCGCCATCCACGCTTTTGAAAAAATAGCCGCCGCCCTTAAAAATGACGAGAAGCTCCTAGAGGAGATAACCCTCCTAAGAGAGCAGCTTTATACTATTATTTAAGTGCCCCTTGGGCACAAGTTGTGGATTGGGTGTATGATTACCTGTTTATTATCCTCTTATTGGCTATCATTTAGTGTCGTGTTAACCTGAGGGGTTATTTACAAAAAATATTTTCCCCAACCCTATCAACCATCAACTCCCTAATTAAATCTCGCCTTATCCAATACTTATCCACACATAAATTCCCTCACTTAAGCCCCAAATAACATTTATCCCCAGTTTTTTCTTTACTAGTAATAAGTAGTAGGTTTATATATTTAAAGATAATTAATTATAAATACTTTTAATCATATGAAATTAGTTTGTACTCAAGATAACTTTAAAAAAGCTATTTATAACTGTGAAAGAGTGGTTTCTAAGCAAAACACCCTTCCTATCCTTAATAATATCCTTTTTGAGACAGAAAGAGGGGGGTTAAAGCTCTCAGCCACTAATTTAGAGATAGGGGTGGTGGCTAAGATAAGCGCTAAAGTGGAAAAAGAGGGGAAAATTACCATTCCAGCGCGCCTTATTAGCCAGTTTTCCGCCAATTTGCCTCAAGGGGAGAATGTGACTATAGAAATGGCTGATCAGAGCCTTAAAATTAAAAGTGGATCAGTACGAGCGGTGATAAAAGGGCTTAGTGCGGCTGATTTTCCCCTAATTCCTAAGAAAAATACCGAGTTTTTACTGAAAATCCCAGCCGCAGATCTGAAAAATATCCTGGCTAAGGTGATGGTTTCAGTGGCGCTTAATGAAGCTCGGCCGGAACTAACAGGAGTTAATGTGGTTTTGGGTGCTAAAGAGCTGTTTTTCGCCACTACTGATAGTTTTCGCCTAGGAGAACACAAATTTAAACTAAATGAAAAGAATTGCCATATAGAAAACTACAAGCTTTTCCAGGAGAAAAGGGATAATATTATTATTCCTGCCAACACTTTTATTGAACTTAATCGTATTATTCCTCAGGACAGCGAAGAGGAAGTGAAAATTGCTATTGAAGAGGGACAGATATTTTTTGAAATAAATACTGTCCGCCTGGTTTCGCGGCTGATTAATGGTAAATATCCGGAATACAAACACATTATGCCGAAAGATTATAAAACCAGGGTAGTAGGTGACAAAAACATTTTGCAGAACGCGGTGAAGATGGCGAGTATTTTTTCTTCTGGAAAGACCAGTGAAATTTCGCTCAAAATTGACGCCAGTGCCAAGAAAATAATAGTCAGCGCTAAGAGTGTGGAAGCGGGAGAAAACTCAACAGAACTTAAATTTGACATCACGGGGCCATCTCAGGAGGTTATTTTTAACTCCAAATATATTTTAGACGGGATTAACACCACCACCACTTCGCAATTAGCTATTCTGCTCAACAGCGCTTCCACACCGGTAGCGATAAAAGAAATTAACGAAGAAACTGGTGAAGTTTTGGGCGATTATACTTATATCGTGATGCCGATAAGGAGCTGAATATGAAGTCTCTCAAAAACATACTGGAAAAACGCAAAGATTTGAAAAGGATGACTTTTGACACTAAGGATGTTTTTTATATTTTTAACAGAGTGATCAAAAAACAATTCGGTGAGATTGGTGCGGCCAAGTTCCAGGCGGATTATTTCGGCAAAAAAGTGCTGGTAGTCCGTTGCGAATCATCCGCTTGGGCCAGCGAGCTCTGGACGAATAAGGGAAAAATAATCCGCAAGATGAATGAAGAATTAGGCGAGGGGGCGGTGGAAAAAATAAGGACGAAATAAAAAAACAGCCAGGAGGCTGTTTTTTAAAAACGCTGCTCATATAAATTAGTGGATCGCAGTTTCTTTTCTGTGGCCTTCTTGGATTTGCGCAGTCAGATAAGAATCAAATTCCCCGATCTTTTTTTGAAGGCTCGCGCCCATTGATTTTTCTTTTTCGGTCGAGCTACTGACGTGAGTCAAGAGAGCTAGGCCGCCTTCGAAATTCCCAATATAATGTTGCAGGTCTGAACTCTTTTCGACGAAAGGGGAAGAGTCATTTTTTATCAGTTCCGCGAGAAACCGGCACTTATCTGCTAGAGCATCTAATCCGTATCTTCCGATGAGGTTTTCATCGATGCCTTCAAAGGAGTTGATAGCATAGCAGATGTTGCCCAGCTTTTTGATAGTGTCACTGAGCTCTTTTTCTTTTTTATTCAACTGCTCAAGCTGTTTCTCCTCGTCACTGATACCGGACTCACTATTGGAAGCATCAGCCATTAATTTTTCCGGGTTATATGTTTCCATAAATTTTTTTATTGTTATTTTATAAACCAAACCGCCACAATTAAAGCAGCCAATGCCAACCGGTACCAAAAAAAGATTTTGTAGCTGACGCGGGAAATGAACTTGAGCATCCAGACGATGGCGAAATAGCCGGAAACGGCAGCGACGACGATGGCGATGATTTCGGGCGTGCCGGCGGAAAATAAATCTTTTAATTTTAATATTGTGGCGCCAAAGATAATTGGTGCGCTGAGTAAAAAAGAAAATCGGGCGGCGCTTTCGCGGTTGAGGCCTAAAAATAATCCGGTAGTAATCGTTGCTCCAGAACGGGAAACGCCGGGAATGATGGCCACGGCCTGGGAAAGACCGACTAAAACTGAATCTTTTTTCGTGACTTCACTGATATTTTTTTTGTGAGCCGCGTATTTATCGGTCAGATATAAAAGCAATCCCATAATGGAGAGTGTCGCGGCAATCAGCAGTGGCTTTCGAAAAACCGTTTCTGCTTTGGACTCCAGAAGCACTCCGAATATGGCACCGGGAACAGTGGCAATGACGAGGAGCCAGAATAAATTTTTACTGTAGGCTATATTTATCCATTTATAATTTGTAGCTTTAGGGAAAAAAGTGACACGGATTATTTCCAGAAAGTCTTTCCAGAAATATAAAACGACGGCGATAAGTGTTCCGAAATGAAGAGCGACATCAAAAGATAAACCCGGATCGGGAAAATTAAAAAGCCAGGGCACAATAATCAGATGGGCGCTGGAAGAGATGGGCAGGAATTCTCCGAGGCCCTGGACGAGGCCGAGGAGGATGGCGTGAAAGATGGTCATAAATTTATATAAACAGTAGGGACGCAATTTATTGCGTCCAAAATTATTTAAGCATTAGGGCGTGATGAATCGCACCCCTACATAAATTATTGTGGTTAAGAAGATACATTTACTTTTATACTATCCGAATCGTCATTGCCATTTTCATCCACAGCTGTTACTTTTATATCCAAGCTGGAACCCTTATCTCCATCCTGAACGGAATAGTTGCAAGAATCTTTGTCGCCGGAGCACACATCAGAACCATTAACATCAAAGGTGATTTTTTTGATATTGAACGGAGAATCGACGTTGGCTTTAATAGTAAAGGAAGAATCGGTTATATTATCATCGTCATTCGGGGAAGATATTTTGACCGACGGTCCTAGATCGCTAAAATCTTTGGAGGTGCAATCTTCAGTGGGTGGGCTATCGTGGGAATAATCTTTTTTGCCCTTGGTCCAATCAGCCACCGCTTTTTCCCAAGTCTTGAATTGCGGGTCAGTCGAGGGATCTTTCGGCGGATCGCCTTGCGGATCGTCTTTATTGACATAGTAGAGAATGCTGTGGTTGTTAGAGAATTTGTCTTTTTCTACCAAGCTATCAGGGCAGGCATCACTGGCCAGACAATAGTTATCCTTTTTTTTGCCGGGAATCTGGCAAACTTTGAGCTCTTGCGTAGCATCCAGTTTTCCGTCTAGAACATCTTTTCCGGTATCTTGCTGTTTGTATTCGGGAAAGTTTTCGACAGAATAATTTTTCAGAGCCTGGTCCATATAGGCCCGCCATATAGGCGCGGCCACATAAATTCCGTCCGCTCCCTGAGCCAGGGGAGAGTTGTCATTATTGCCGGCCCAGACGCCGGTGACGAGAGAGGGGGTATAGCCGATGGTCCAACCATCGCGCCACTCGTTGGTCGTTCCGGTTTTCGCCGCTACCGGACGGTCGGGAAAGGAAAGTGGATTATTATTCCCAAATATCGGAGCACGGAGACTATTGGTGGACATAATGTAGTCGATCATAGCGATATATTTTTCATCAACCACCCTTTCTCCATCATTGGGCTGGTATTGTTCCAGGATGTTTCCCTTGCTGTCTTGTATTTTCAGGATAGACACGATGTCATGATGGATGCCGCCGGTGGCAAAAGTTCCATAAGCATCGACATGATCCAGTAAATTTACTTCTCCTCCGCCCAAGACCAAGGATAATCCATAGCGAGTAGGATCATTAAGAGTGGTGATGCCCATTTTATGGGCGGTATCAATAGAATTATTTACGCCGGCTAAATACAGGGTTTCTACGGCCGGAATATTGAGGGACATAGCCAAGGCGTCTTTCATCTCAACCGGCCCTCGGTTCTTGCCGTCGTAATCATGGGGAGCGTAGGATTGCCCTGTATCGGTGCTGAAATTGGTATCTACGTCCCAAAGCTGGGTTTCTGGGGTGTAGCCTTTCTCAAAAGCGGTAAGATAAACGTAAGGCTTAAAAGAAGATCCCGGCTGGCGATTACTGAGAGCCACGTTCACTTGTCCATCGATGGAAGTGTCGAAATAATCTTTTGATCCCACCATAGCCAGGATTTGTCCGGTTTTGGGGTCCATCGAAACAAGCGCGGCATTGGAAGCCTTATACTTGACATTATTAGCTGCCCCATTTTTCACTGCTTGTTCGGCTGCTTGCTGTTTATCCCAGTCGAGCGTGGTGTAGACATTCAGCCCTCCTTGTTCGACCATATCCTGGCCGTACTTTTTTTCCAGATATTGTTTGATATACATCACAAAATGCGGAGCGCTGATGTTTTCCTGGTCGGGCTTTATCTCAGAGAAGATGTCGACGCTCTTAGCATCGTTATATTGGTCTTGGGTAATGTATCCCAAAGTCATCATTTGTTTCAGGCAATATTCCTGCCTGGCTTTCAGCGCTGTTTGATTGGATCCGTAGGGAGAATAATAGGTGGGAGCCTGAGGCAGAGAAGCCAGGAAGGCCGCTTCAGCCAGGTCGAGTTCTTTGGCGTGCTTGCCGAAAAAAGTTTCAGAAGCGGCTTCGATGCCATAAGCATTGGAACCATAAGGAATCTGGTTAAGATACATCGCTAAAATATCGTCTTTGGAAAATTTTTGTTCCAGCTCAATGGCCAAAATAGCCTCTTTAATTTTTCGGGTAAAAGTTTTTTCGGAAGACAGGATGGACTGTTTGACCAACTGTTGGGTGATGGTCGATCCTCCCTGGGACGTTCCCCGATGGAGGAGGTCGCTTATGGCGGCTCGCGCCATACTTTTGATTTCGATGCCGTGGTTGGAATAAAAATTTTGGTCCTCAAGAGAAATGGTGGCATAGCGGAGGGTCTCAGGCATTTCTGAATAGGGGATCTGGGTCCGTTTTTCCTCGCCGTGGACGTCATAGAGGATGTGGGTGCCGCTGCGATCATAAATCTTGGTTGACTCGGCGATCACCCGGTTATTGATATTGTTCGGATTGGGCAGGTCTTTATAAAAGTAAAGACAGACGCCAACCACAAAAAGAAAGCCGGCCAGCACCACAAGGCCAAAATAGGTGGCTATTTTTTTCCAATTAAAATGGAACTTTCCAGAGTGGAGTTTTTTAGCTCCAGCGGAGAAATTTTTAGGCGAAAAAATTCGAGACATAAAAAATAGATTATATTTATAAAAGTAACTAGTATTTTACTATAAAGAATGAAAAAATTCAACAATCAAAACCACGCTCTATTTTTTTTAGTTTTAAAATAAACTCAATTATATCTTTTATCACGTCCCGAGTTTCCCCGTGGCTTGGATGGTAATGGATATAAAGATCCGGCTTCCCGTTTATTTCCAGTATCTTTAGCTTTTGCCCTTCAGGGTCCTTGCTTATATCATCACAAATAATATCGATACCTGCCAGGCTTTTCCCCACTGCTTTGGCTGCTCTGACGCAAATTTGCTCAATATTCGGATTTATTAATTTCGTAGCATCTTTCGTTTCGCCTCCTTCGGCCAAGCAGGAATTAATTTTTATAAAAACTTCCTGATTTTTTTTAGGAATGCTATCAAGCTCAAGCCCTTGGTTTTTTAATATTTTTTTTAATACGTCGTCACAGGGTGTTTTTTTTCTTATCTCAGCTTGTTTTATGGCCAATAATTCCTTGATTGTATTTTTATCATTTCCAAAGACCCTTGGCGGAATCATTTCCAAAACTCCGATCGCGTTGTTTTCCAGGATCAAAACCCTAAACTCTCTTCCAAAAACCATTTCCTGGGCAATTAAATAGGGAAATTTACCAATCTCCCTAAAAATTATTTCTTTTGCCTCAATTAAGTCTTTGATTGCAATAAAAACCCCGCGGCTATTTGAGCCATTAGCGTCTTTTATCACGATAGGATAGCTCAAGGAAGCAAGTTCGGAGTCTATTTTTTCCGCGGTTAAGGATTTCTTATAAAAGCAGGCGGACTTTGGGGTAGGAAGATCGTTTTCTTTTAGGGCGACATAAGTCAGATCTTTGTGCTCCGTTAGCATTTTTCCCGAAAGAAAATCACTGGCGATTTCAAATTTTCTGGAAAATAGTATTTTCTCACCGTTGATCTTAATTAAGAAACAACTTCTTTCTGGAACTATTTTTTCAACAGTCCCGCCCATTTGGGCAACGACCTTTTTTATAATGAGGGAATTTTTTTTCATGTATATTATTAATCAGACCAATTAAAAACCTTTTTGAAGGACTATTTGCTTTCAGCCATCTTGCCCAAGGAGCCTACCAGTCTTTCTATAAAGAGCGTATGCCCGGGCATCTTTTCCGAGGGAAAACCTATCTGGTCATTCAATTCAAAAACATAAGGCTTTTCATCCTCAAATCCAAAATCAATCGAATAAAGCGGATAATTATATTTTTTATCGATTATTTCTTGAATTTTCTTGGTAACTTTGACGGCGCTAGCGGGGATTTTTTCTATAGGCAGTTCTTCTATTTTCCCTCCTTGGGCAACATTAGCCAAATAACTGCCTTCTTTCGGATTTCTGACATGAGCTAAAGTTATTTCTTTGTCAATTATGACAACTCTTAAATCGTGCCTTCCCTGGGTAATATTTTTTATGCCTCTAGATGTATCTATAAATTGTTGCAAAACATATTCCGTTCCACTCTCGAGTTTCGTCTTAGCTAAGTTTTCAGGGAGGTCGATGGCAATTCCTTTTCCTCCTAGCCCTTTTGCTGGCTTCAAAACTGCTATTTTTTTTGCAGGAAAATGAGCCAGTGCCATCCCTAGTTCCTTTTTGTTCTTTATCTTGATGCTCTTTGGCATAAACTTTCCAAGCGAGGAATACATACTGTTTTTATCATTGCAAAGAGTTTTAAACGATAGGCAGTTGAGAGTTTTTTTTACTTTAGGCGGTGGGAACTCCAGTCCGCCGCTTCGATCATAAACAGCGTCAGCTCGGATAATTTTTTTAGTGGAAAGAAAGTTTTTCCCATCAAAGAAAAGGGGATTTTTAAAATTAAGTTCGCCTAAATAGTTTTCTTTTCCACTAGACAGATACATATCAAAACCCGCACGCGTTCCATACTCAAAGAAATAGTAATAGACGCTTCTTTTTCGACCGAAGCCAGAAAAAGGATCGGGGCTGTTTTTTTTCTGCCTATAATACATGACTATTTTTTTTCGCATCGGGATAAATAATCAGCTAAGGAAGTTACTTCTTGAGTATTTTTTTTGTCTATTGTAAATGCGGGACAACTATTAACTTCAAATATTATCGGCCGGCCTTTTTTGTCTTCCACTACGTCCACACCAGCCACGTCGATGCCGGCAATTTTTGCCGCTCGCAGCGCTTCTTTTCTTGTCGACTTTCTGACTTCTTGCTCGGTTACAAATTTTTCTGTTGCCCCCAATGACACATTATTTCTGAACTCCTCTTTTGGTTGCCTGGTTTTAATTTCGCAGACGGCAATCTTATTTCCCATTATAAGTATTCTGTATTCAAATGTGTTTGGAATAAATTCTTGAAGAAAAACTATTTTTTGGGAATCTTTTTTCAAAATTGTTTTGATTGTTTTTTCAAGGTGCAATTTTGTTTTCGCCAGATGGACCCCCTCTCCGCAGGAAATGCCGCACTCTTTTACAACAATGGGTAATTTCAAATATGCGGCAGCATTTTCTAGCTGCTTTTTGGAGTAGGAAATTGCGTAATAAGTTTTTGGGACAGAAGCGCCACTAGCGTTAAGATGGAAGACCTGTGCTATTTTTGGATTTTTTTTGGCTTCATAAAATTTATCTATAAACAGTATCTTTTTTGTCTTGGCAGTGCAGGCCAGTATATGGGCCATAACTTGAAAACGCGCCACTTTTCTGGGATAAATCACGCTCCATGTCTCTATCGGTTTGCCAGCAATGAGGATTTTTGCTTGCCCTCTTTCTAGGAAAACCTCAACATCCTCGAAGCTGAGAAAATCTGCTTGGCAATTTCTTTTATAGAGTTCTTTTTCTAAAAAAGACATAAACGCATTCATTATTTTATAGCTCTTCTTTCTTGGTCTTAGAACAAGTATCATAATATTTATCTTACGGCATCAATTAAAAATTTCTTTAAATCTCTTCGTCCGATTAAAACGGGGTAGCTCATTCCTTCACGGTTAGCCACTGACAATTTAGAGGAGAAAGCTAAATTATTAATGGTCAATTCTAGCCGAATTTCTATTCTATATGTTGCTCCGTGAGAAGAAGATATCTTTGCTACTTCACAAACATCGGGGTGTTTCATAAGTTCCTTCCAGGTTTCGTTTTCGCTTAGTTTATTAACCTCCTCGCTGCTCAAAACCCTGTCGAGTTTAAAATCCTCCCAGTATTTTACAGCATCTTCATATCCAAGCTCACGAGCTAGGTTTACATCTATTGATGAAATCCCGGCGCCCGTATCGATTCTTGCTTCCACCTCCACGTCCTTGCCTTCTTTTCCGGTTATTTTTATTCTTTCTATTGTGCCGATAACTTTTCTTCCGGAAATTTCCTCCACCTCTTCTTCCACTTCTCCTCCGAAAAGGTTTTTGCCCAAAGTTACGCCGCGTTTCAGGGTTTTAATTTTGATATCAGCCACTCGCCGCAGCCGTTCTTTTAACCCGGAGAGATTGGCGATCTGGATGGACAGTCCTGGGCGAGCGTTCAGCTCGACGATGACCGGGCCGCGTTCCTTGTCGATGGCGATGTCAGCGCCGAGATAACCGAGTCCCGAAATTTCCTGGGCGCGGACAGCCAGATTCAAAATGTCGTTCCAATAGGGAATTCTGATTCCGGAAAGAAGAAGCCGGGTGCCGGGAACGTAGTCGATTATTTTATGTTTTCCTGAAACGGCGGTAGTGGTGATGCCGGAAGCCAGGTCGATGCCCACGCCGATGGCGCCCTGGGAGAGATTGGCTTTGCCCTGAGATTCTTTGGTGGGAATTCTCATCATCGCCATTACCGGGACTTTGTTGAACACGATTACGCGGATGTCCGGTATCCCTTTATACGTATAGGGTTTGAATAATTTCAAAAGCTGGAGTCTTTCCTCAAAAAAAGCGATGTCTGGTGTGCCGGCCAGGGAAAATGATCCGTCCAGAATGTTTCTGATGTGGGCCTTGAGATCATTGATAGTGATAATGCTGCGATCGGCTTTTATCCAAGCATCATCTCTGCCTTTCTTTTTCCCATAAACAACAATGATACCCTCTCCGCCAAAACCTCGATTGGGCTTCAGGGCGAAGCTTCCGGGAAGAGCGGCCCAATCAAAACTTTCCAGTTCTTCCACGTTTCTTATCTTGGCAAGCAGGGCCGGAACAGGCAATTCGTTTTTTTTGAGAACGCGTTTGCTGGTCAGCTTGTTGTCAGCTAATTTTCTGGCTTTTTTCAGATTGTACGGACGAACATACCCCAGGTTTCTGGAATTCATACCGAGGATCTGCCTGCTTTTTTTGAAATATTCAAACATTGGTTACATTTTTTTGATAATTTCCTTGAATCGCCAGTATTCGCTCAGCCGCAGCCCCGTCCATCGGCCAATGAGGATATTTACCGGAACAGTGAGAAGAATGATCCAGGGGTAGAGAATTATGAGTTTGATAAAAATATTCCAATTGGCAATAAAAAATCCTAAAAGAGAAATGAAAAGAGTTTCAACGGCCAAGATCATAGCCGTTTTATTTCCTTTTTCAATCTGGACGGCCACAAATTTTTCTACCAGTGTAATCATAATCAAAATCGGAAAAATGGAAACGGAAGCCAGTCCCGTGCGGTGCATATCGCCGCCGAAAGCCAAAACGCCCAAAGTCAAAAGAGCCACCACGGTGAGCATAATAGCTACCCGGGGAAGATAAAGCAGGCGAAAGGGTTTGAGGACAAACCGCATCAGCATGCCGATAAGAATGACGGAAGCAAAGATGACAATGCCGTATTTGATGCCGTTGGTTGCCAGAAAGGCAAAAGTAATGATGAGTGGAGTATAAATGCCAAACGCTTTGATTCCCACCACTTGTCGCAAAAAAGCGATTATAGTGGCGATGATCGGCAAAAGCAGGATCAGTTTTATGGTCTCATAAGGCACTCCTTTGTCCAGGAAAAAACCTACGATAGGGCTGGCGTAGGTACCAATTTCGTTGATATAGTACATATTTATCTAATTAAATTTAATAATTTGCGACTGTTGATATGGCAAAGGCAAATAGCCATCGCATCGGCTGTATCGTCGGGTTTGGGAACAGATTTCAGCTTTAAAATTTCTTTGGCCATCAGTTGCACTTGTTTTTTTTCCGCTCGTCCGTAGCCGGTCAGTCCCTGCTTCACTTGGAGCGGAGTGTAACTGAATATCTTAACACGATTTTTCTTGAGCGTCAATAGTATGGCGCCTCTGGCCTGGGCTACCGTTATGATTGTTTTCTGGTTTTTAAAAAAGAAAAGATTTTCCACCGCCGCTTCAGCCGGTTTATATTTTTTGATTATCTCTTCCAGATCCTGGCAGATTTCCCAAAGTCTTTCTTCGTCCGATTTATTTTTATCGGTAACGATAGCTCCGTAAGCGACGGGCTTGGAATTGTTGTTGGAACATTCCAGTATCGCCCAGCCGGTGGTGGCAGTGCCGGGATCGATGCCTAAAAAGCGTATATTAGAGGTTGTCATAAATTTCTTCTACGTCGTCTTGTTCATCAAGCGCTTCCAAAAGTTTTTCGTAGTCCATCCTTGTTTCTTCGTCTATTTCCACGACGTTTTTGGGGATAAAGGTGAGAGCCGCTTCCAAAATTTTAATATTCTCTTTTTCTAAATTATCTTTCACTTTCTGAAGATCTTTTGGCCCGGTAAAAATGTTGACAGCACCTTCGTCAATCTTCGTGTCTTTCGCTCCGGCATCAATAGCTAGGAGTTCCAGCTCGTCCAAATCTTTTCCTGCAGATTCAATCAGAATGCTGCCCACTTGCTCAAAGTTCCACATGGCACTTCCTGATTCTCCCATTTTCCCTCCATTTTTAGTGAGAATGGTTTTGATTTCCGATACAGCCCGATTTTTATTGTCGGTAGTAGCAAGAATTAGCATAGAAATATTTCCCGGTCCTACGGCCTCATAAACTACTTCTGAAATTTCCGATCCTTTCAGCTCGCCTGTTCCGCGCTTGATCGCCCGATCGATGTTATCTTTGGGCATATTAAACTCGCGCGCCTTGTCGATAGCCATCCGCAATTTAAAATTAGTTTCCGCCTTTCCGCCGCCTTCCCGCGCGGCAATGGTAATTGGTTTAGCGAGTTTGGTAAAAACCTTGGCGCGTTTGGCGTCATTTATCCCTTTTCGGTGCTTTATTCCGGCAAAATGCGAGTGACCAGACATGGGTCATGGAGCATAGAACATGAAGCATATAACATCTGCCTTTTGTTCCATGTTTTATGTTATGTGTTATATGGTTACATTAACATTTTAAATGGGTATTTTCAAGAAAAAGGCAAGTTATTCTACTATTTTTCCGCTGTTCCAGATGAGCTCAAAAATTTGTTTCATGACGTCGGCAGTGTTCTTGTCCTCGATGATCATGCCAAACTCTGATTTATAATTGGCGATATAAACCTTGTTGGCGTATATTCCCAGTTCTATTTCTGAATGGAAAAGATCGATCGGAAGCATTTTGATTTCGCGTAGTTCTCTCCTATCAAGTTTTTTATGTTCGATAAATTCGTTGCAGATCTCTCCGATAGCTCTGACTTTTTTTCCGGCAGCAACTCTCCTTTTGATATAGTCCGTGGCTAATTTTTGTTGATCGGCTGTCAAAAACTTCGGGGTAGTGAAGCCCACCAGCTCTCCTTTATAGCGGAGAGTATCATCATTTATCTCATCGATCCCGTTTCTGCCCTCGAAATAATATACTTTCGGTTTTTCTGATGTTGTATTGTGGATCGCCTCCAGTTGGGGAACAGCGCGCTTAAGTTCATCCAGTTTCTGTTCCTGGAGCCTTATCAAATCTTGTGGACTGGTGGCGGTAAAATAGCGCTTCTTGCCTTTTTTTATCTGTTTTAATAGCCCTTCAGCTATTAGCTTGTCGGCAATTTCATAAAAATAGGTACGAAAAACACCGGCTTTGTCAGCAATCTGAGCCGCTGGAGCAGTACCCAATTCCAAAGCGGCGATATATACTTCCGCCTCTTTCTTTTCGATATTAAAGTTTTTGAGCACGTCTCGTATATTCATAATGTCTTTAAAAAACAGACTAAAATAAATATATCATAACGGCTGTATTAAGGCAAATATAAGCTAATTGGTATCGGGATAATATCAAGAAGTCTTAAAAAAGTTGAATAATATTTAATTTATGCCATAATGCGCTGTTCGAGGCGTAAGCCTTGGAAGTGCCTTAAAAATCGAGGAAAAAGGAGAAATAGATGAATACAAGAATCACATATGAAGATTATAGCGTCCTTTTCTGTGTGTTTCATGGCCTAACAAGATATCCTGACGGCAAAGGCGGCATGGTTATCACCTTGGACTTGTCGGGATTAGGAAGAGAGGAGCGGCCCAAGTATCAGTTTGAAAAAATTAGAAATTTGGAGTTCATAGACAATGGTTTCATCGAGTATGTCTTAAGAACAGCATTGGAATGTTTTGATTTGATTCAATTCGCGCTTGAAAATGAAATGGTGGGCTATGATGAAGAGGGAGTAATCATAGGATCGGCCATAAAAGTTTTGAAAGCGAACCTTTTGAGTAGCCCTAGAACAGGCACGATAAGCGATGTTTTTGACAAGCAGAGGAAATCGGAAATTGATGCATTGAGCTTGCTCAATAAGCTACGTGATATAAAGCTCAATGATCTACGCGATATAAATGTGGAAAAAAAGAAAAAAAAGGGGAAAAAATCGAGGAGTTGAAAGATAGTATTGCGTGGTTTTTTCAGAAGTGACAGGAGCCAAAAATAGATTTTTGTCGTATTCCCTATCTCAGGAAGCGTTCCCACGCGGGCGCTTCCTGTTTTTATTTTTCTCTACGAATTACGAATTGGTACGAATATACGAATGTACGAAAACGCTAATCACCCCTAAACCCAATCTTTTTTGCCGGTACGGAATCATCTTTCATAAGACGGGCGATGGCTTTGAAGACAATTTTGAAATTATCATCATGCTTGCGATATTTCCGTTCCATCGCTTCGATCTTGTCGCGCAGTTCTTTGTGGGTTAATAATATTTCTCTAAGCTTTACAAAAGTTCTGACGATCTGGATGCTGACTTGGATTGCTCGCTTGCTTTTTAACACCGCCGAAAGCATGGCTATGCCCTGTTCAGTAAATGCGTAAGATAATTTTCTGGCGCCGCCCCGTCCTTTCTTTGAAGTACCAATTTGGTACTTCAAAGAATCAGATTCAAATTTGTTAAGCTGGAACATGAAATCATCAGGAAAGCGATCTATATTTCTTTTGACCGCTCTGTTTAGTGTTTTTGTTTCCACGCCATAAAGACTGGCTAAATCTCTATCGAACATTACTTTTTTCCCTCTGATAAAATAGATCTTGTTGATTATTCTTTCATCCGGAATGATGATTAATTGTTTTGATTTTGCATTTTTTGGCATATTTTTGTTTTGTTTAAAATTCCAGATTGGAATCTTAAAAGTTATTTTTTATCTTGAAGTCACAAATTGTGACGTCAAGTTTTGATATTCCAAATCGAAATATCAAAAAGGGACTTGATTATAGTGATAGTATATCACTATTGCTGTTTGCTGTCTATATATTATTCAAAACCCAATTGAAACAATAATTGATTTTTCTCCAGATATTATCGAACAGTGAAACTGTCCAATGTTTTTCTGGCGGGGAATATTTTTCAATTGACGTTCCCAAGACTGCCGGCTGATTCGTTAAAATAATTTCCGGAGTTTTGACGTGTGAGTTGTAGCTTAATAACTTTATCTGATTTTCTCTCCTGCTTTGCCAGTCCGGATTGTCAGTGTACTTGCCTGTGTTAGCTTCGACTTCCGACTGGGGAGCGATGATATTCTCGTCCGTGCTATTATTTTCCGAGGGCGGTGTGATATTGCTAGCCTTCTTCTCTTTTGTCTTCGTTGACGCTTCCGTTGCAGCTTCCGGCGGTTTGCTCCACTGCCATTTTTTATTATCCAATTCAAATGTCTCATCTTCCACAATTTTATTTTTTCGTCTGTCATATTTGATTTTTTGCACAACGTGGCCAGTCGGATCACGCAGTTCTATTTTGGCCTGGGTATTATTCAAGGTAAAAGCGCAGAATTTTTTGGTGAGAATTTTGCTCGTGCCGGCTTTTAGGGCGAAGTCTTTTCTAATGGGGTGATTGTATAAATTTTTGACTCCGGTGGCGATGCTCCAACCTAATAAATTGACTTTTTTCTTGGATTTATTCGTCAGGGTGATGGTTTCGTTTTTACTGTCGCTGCCCTTAGGATTGGGATTGATGGCGATGATCTTTATATTAGGCGCGTCATAATCTTCCACTTTGACGGTGAAATTATAGAGAGCGTCTTCGCCGTTGCCAGTGATT
>Ga0182027_10003858_pt1 | contig 23503 bp, 17 predicted proteins | sample 712E1DmetaG_FD_121300 | JGI IMG/M metagenome (GOLD analysis project Ga0182027, IMG submission 121300) | Permafrost microbial communities from Stordalen Mire, Sweden - 712E1D metaG (Illumina Assembly) | ecosystem: Environmental > Terrestrial > Soil > Wetlands > Permafrost | place: Sweden... | reverse complement strand
CATCAAGGGCAACGACGAGGCCAGGTTGCGCCGGCTCTTTGCCGATGCCAAGCTCCGCGAACTCATCAGCGCCCAGCCGACCATCCATTTTTGCGTAAAGGATGACGAGAACCGATTTTGGGGTGGCCGGAACTTTCCGCCGGACGTGGACGAACTGTATTTCCAAGTAACCGGCGTCATCAAGGACGTGGACCGGCTGAAACTATTGTACGGCCTGTTTTCCGAAACGCTGGATGAACTCTGCCGCATGGGCGCAGCTTACGAAAAGAACCCCGGCGTGATGCTCTGATTCCAATAGACCCGTGAAGGGTATGGTCGTCGCTCGCGTCCCGCCTGCGCCAAAAATGCCTTGCCGCGAACGTCACCGTATTCATGCCTCCGACCGCTAAAGCGCGCAGGATTTTGGGACTCTGGTGAGGCGCATATTCGCAGCGATCTGCAACCGAGGAGCAACAAAGCCAGCAGCCCCGCCCCGCCGCAAGATCGCCCGGGATATTTTCAAAACACGCTCTAACAGCTGGTTCCAGAGCCCGGTTCATGGTCAAACCAACGGTTGATGAATACGTCACTCGATCTGGTTATCACTTGCAGGTACACACGGAATCCACTGCGCTTGAGCGCTGAGGACGAGGTTCAATGCTGCCAATGTGATGAGTTTCTTCATGGTATCTCTTTTGGTTAGGGCGCGGCGGAAGCCTGATTATTCTTCGATGCGCAAATACTTCGTGGTGGGCTTCAAAATTGCGCCGTCAACGGTCTGTTCGGGCACGGGAATCCCGTAAAGGCGGACGTTTGGATCGCTTGGTGGTGTTTTTTGCTGGCCCACTTGCAGCCAATACTGTTGTTTCACGGCGTCGCTGCGGCCCTTCTCGTAACCGTTCAAATAGGATTTGTCGGCCTCTTTGCGGGCGACATAATGCGCCCCTTCGCTGACGGCCACGCCGCCCGCTGCGCCCGCAACCGCGCCGAGGGCGCTGCCGCCTGAAAGTTTGTAGCCGGCATAGGCGCCCCCCGCGCCTAACGCGACATCGCTAACCGGACGAGCGGCGGCGCAGCCTGAAAAAAGAACGACCAAAGTTGGGAGTGAAAGTAGATATAGGATTTCTCGAAGTTTCATACGGCAGTGGCGGGTTGAGTTGAATGTTGAATGATGCCCTCGACGACATTGGTGCTGCCCCGCAACTGGCGGGCGCGTTTCTCGAAGTGTTCTCCGCTGGAACTGCTGCAATACAGCATTTCAGGCGAGGAGACGTTGTGAACCGTTCCGCACACCGGGCGGTTGGCGTCCAGATGCAGATAAGTAAAGGCGCTGAATTTCTGGCCGGCCTGGTGGTCGCGCAAGGGATAATTCATAATCGTGTGCTGAGTGATGTCCGGCAGCGCGATGTCATGCGCCATGTCCTCCAAGTCCGCCCGGTCGCTTTGCCGCATGAGAAAAAACTGGCGGCTGTTGCCAAAGACGGCGGAATGAATGCGGGACTGTTTGAACCGGCTGTATTGCTGGACAATTGAAATGTTCCAGCAATTGAATTTGCGAAGCTGGGCGTAGCTTTCCCGCACGATTTCCTCGCCGCCTGGAATATCCAGAAACCGCGCTACTTCCTCATACACGTTCCGTTTCCGCAAGGCGCGAGGCAGGGTGATGATGTGTTTGCGGGCGTCGTTGGTGATGAGGAATCCCGCTGCTGATTTCAGTTCCTTGGCCGAATCAGGAACATAGCCCAACTCGAAATGTGCAATCTTGCCGGTCAATGAAAGGTTGCTCACCCCATCAAAAAGAAAGCCATAATTTCCCTCGCGGCACCACGGCAACAACAGGGTGGCAATTTCGGTGATTTGGTCCCGCTCTGCGCCGGATGCGTCCAGATACATCAGTTCCTGCAACATGCGGTGCGTCGGATATTCGGCAGGCTGGAAATAGGCGAAGGCAAGGTTGCGAACATCCCGCGCCGTATTCGGCGCCTTCGAGAATTTCAACACTTCGGCTTCGTCTTCATGGCCGGCGTGCCAGTCCCGGAAGTCGGCGAACGCTTCGAGCGCGGTCGCACCGGGGAGTAATTTTTCATGGCGATAATGCGAAAGGGCGCAGGCGTGGCGGGCAATCGCCTGCATCTCCTGCGAATGGTTCCGGGATCAGTCGGAAAAGACATCCTCGTAAAGCAGGTTCAGGTATTTGGCGATTTGCGCCTGTCGCAACATTTGCTTGTCTTCCTGCTGGCTCGTTCCCACCATGCGGGAGACTAGGGCCGTGGCCGACGCAAGATGGTCCGGCGTCAACGGCAATGCTTTCGTGTCGAGATAATTGATGGTCAAATCGCCGTCTGGCTGAATGATGATGGGCTTTGCGCCGGGTTCGACGGTCTGCGTGTAAATTCCATAGGCCAGCCCTTCCTCAATGATAACGGTGTAGGCGAAATACCCTTCGGTTTGACTCAAGAGGTCGCAAACGCTGACGGATTTGCCGGTGCCGCTCATGCCCAGCAACACGGCATGTTGCGGGGAACTATTGCCGTTGCTCCCGGCAAAAGTTTTGACGCCCACGAGATTATGATCGGAACCTTCGTAAAGCGCCTCGGTCATTTCCAAATGCCCGGTGAACGTGGCGCTAAACGGCAGCATGTCGGCGAGGTAACGGTTCTCTGCGTACAGTTTCCGCGCCTCATATTTTTCCCACGGCCAGCCCGGCCAAATCTGGTAAAACAAGCGGCGCGAAGTGCTGGGCAACGTGCTTTCGCAATACTGCGCTCCATTCATTGAGTTCACCGCATTTTTTATCGCGCTCGTTTTGGCGCACAAACCCTCCTTGGTCTGATCCCAGGCGCGGATGACGAACAGCACTTTGAAAGGCAGCGTGTTGCCCTGCATGAGCGCCGCGATTTTCCTTTGCTTTTTCTCCATGACGGTGAGCAACGACAGCTTCTTTTCACCGGCGATCCGGTCGTGCTGGTGTTCCTCCTTGGCGATTTCCTCGCGCACCGGCAACGGTTCGACGTTTACCGTGATGGTGAAGTCCAAGAGTCGCAGGCCGGTCAGTCGGTGAATCAGTCCGGGATGAGTCATCTTCGGCCAGCGGGTCAGGACGATCATGGAATGGTAATGCCCGTCCATCCAGAAACCGAAATCAGCCTGCCCGTTGCCCTCGCTGTGCCAGCAGTTGTCCTGAATGGAAAGTTCCGAGTCGAAGGTTTCCAGCGGGTCGTAGTCAAACCGCTGGCCAAGCGACGGGTTGAGGAACGTCGCGTAGTGCCGGTAATGATCAGAGGCATTCATGGGGACGATCCGCGCTCCCTGGCCCGAGAAGATGCCACACAGCGTTTCGTGAATCTGGCTAAACTCGGCATCCAACTGGTCGAGCAAGGTCTGGTAGTACTCAGACAAGGCTTTCTCCGAGAGCAACCCTTTGGGTGACGTGTCCAGCGCCCGCGAGATGTAGATGATGAGCTTTTGTCGCCGCAATTTGCGTTCTGTCATTTGCTGCCAGTACCGGGCGAACCGTTCGTTGCGGCTGCGCTGTGTCCAGACGTTTTCCATCTTCCCTGTCTCGGCCTGGTAACGGAGCAATTCGTTTCGATAGTCGGAATCGCAGTAGTATTGAATCTGCAACCGCTGCCTGTCATGCAGGGACGCCAACAACAGCGAGATTTGGTCCTGAAACTCATTCAGTTCCGAAATCTGCGCATTGTTGAGATCAGGCGGCTGAAAAATAAACCCCTTGGTCACATAACCACTTTGCCGCAGTCCGTTGAAGACCAGCAGGTCGCGCACAAAGAAACCATTGGGGGCGTTTTCAAACATGGTGCGATTCCAGAGGATGCGACGGTTGCCGGTTGAGTTCCGGCCCGAAGCCTGAGCCGCTAAACCAGAAGTCGAAGCAATCCACATCGTACCCGGGCGGCTTGCCCTGGCGGAAGTCGAACACGTATGCAAGCATCAGTGTGAAAGGCACGGCGGCGACGACCGACGCCATGAGAAAGCTCATTCGCAGGGCGCTGAACAGGAGCAACAGCGTGATGACCGAGACGAACGAGCCGCCAGCGACGAACCAGAACAAGTTGCCATCCAGTCCCCACGTTTTGCCCTGCGAATCGTCGGCGCTGTTCGTTTCCGTGAACCTGAGCGCCTGGGATTTCATTGGAATGTTCCAACGTCAACGGTGGAGCTGCTGTTGCCGAACGCCGTGAACAACGCCTTCACGATGACCGGCGCGCCCGCGATAATGAGGCCGCCGATAATGGAGAGCTTGCCTGCGTCGGTGTCGCCTCGCCGGATGGCGAAACCGCCGCCGATGACGCAGAGTGTGCCGAATAGGAATCCGATGAGCATGACAATGCCCAACGCCGATGATGCGCCTGATGAAAGGCTGCCCGTAGCCGCTTGCGCGAGAAGCGGAGTGAATTTTGCGATAGTTAATGTTTTCATAACGCGGCACATCTTAGCGCGTATTTTCAAAAGGGTTGTTCAGGCTTCTGAACAACTTTCAGTTTTTTTGTGTTTCTATGCCGGGATGCAAAACATCATGCAAACTCAGCCGAAAACCGTCTCAAAATTGCAACTGCTCGAAGCGCATTTGCGCGAACGCATTCGCGGCCAGAACCACGTTTTGCCGCGCATCGTTTCCGTGCTGCAATGGGGGGAATTGGGCATCACCAAACCAGAACGACCGAAGGGAAGTTTTCTGCTTCTCGGACCCACGGGTGTGGGCAAAACCGAAGTCACCCTGGCGTTCACCAGCTTCCTGTTGAGCGCGCAGCACGTCTTTCGGTTCGACATGTCGGAATACCAAACGCAGGAACGCCTGCCGTTGCTCCTCGGAAGCTCCGCGACTGAACGCGAGATGCTGGCAATGGTTTACGAACGGTCCAGGGTTGGGACATTGCTCTTTGACGAAATTGAGAATCTGCAATGAAAGGTCCAGGACGCGAGGATGAGCCTTCTTGACGCGGCCCGCGTCACGATTGCAACTGGAGAAACGCTCGACCTGAGCGGTTACTACGTGGTGTTCACGTCCAACATCGGCTCTGCCGACTTGCTGAACCTTCAACATTCCAGCCCAGCGACATTAGAGCGCCACGTTTTAACAAGGGCGCAACAGTCATTGCGCCCGGAGATTTACGCCCGTATCACCGAAAAACTGGTTTTCCACCGCCTGAGTTACGATCACCAATTGGAAATCGCCCACCTGATACTAAATCGGGAACTGGTATTCCTTCGCGAGCGGGGTTTCGTTCTCGAAGCGGATGCGTCTGTGCTTCCATTCCTGGTGCGACAGGGTTTTCATCCCAAGCTTGGCGCTCGTCCGATGGGCGACGCGGTCGAAAAGTATGTCGGTGATGCTGTTGCCACGGATGTTTTGACCGAAGGGAAAGGTTCAGGTCGCCTCACCGTCGATGAATCGGCCCGCTGCCTCATGGTGCGATAATCGCATTTAAGCGCTGTTTGCCGGTTGCGAACGCGGGAGTGTAACGGGCCGAAAGGGGAAAGGGCGGCATCGTGGAACGTCGCGCTCGCAACCGGCAAACGGCGCGCTCCGCATTCCATGAGGCGAGCTTTGTCTGTCGGATTTTTAGGACGTAGGGAAAAGCCGATCAGTCAAAGCCGCCCCCCCGATCCTATGCCAGGAGCAAATACAGATGCTTTTCACCCGCATCGTGCTGCGGCGAATAGCCCGCCTTTGCGCCCTGTCGTTTGCACCAGCGAAAGATGGATGCTCGGAGCTTCGTATCGGACGGCAGTTCCATGACCAGCTTTTCAGTCCGCTGGCTTCCGTTTGGCTTGGATTTAATGTCCACCGCGATCACTTTTACAGCGCCCGCCGTGTACAATTCCCTCACCAGATTCACTGAGGGTTTTGCGCCTTTGAATCTGCCTAAAGCCCGTCGCCGTGACGGTTGACTTCCCGAAAGCCAGCGCGATGCCTCAGTTTTGCGGCGAGAGCGCAATAATTTTGTAACCAGATAAGTGTGGCCGGTGTTTTGCTGCTGGCCGGAATCGACTGGGTTGGGATCAGACTTCATATACATTGATGATTAAATCCTTCGAGTTGAACTATAGTGATTTGCGCCCCTCCTCCTGTTCGGCTGCCTGAACACCTTCGCCAAGCAACCTGCGCTTGTCGCTGGTGCCCCAAAACTATTGCATCAATCTGAGCCGGAAAAATCTGCTTGCTGCGTTTGTTGAAATCGGAATTGTACAAACACCTCCCGAAAACGGCCCCGCTAAGTTTTGCCAGTTGGTCTCAGTAAGGCTGCCCTTGTAATCGACAAACACATTTCCGTCTGCTCCCGACCACGAAAGTTGCATCGTCCCGTTGCTCCGGCCAATTTGCAGCGAAGCCAGAAGTGGCCCCGACTGCCAGCCGACTGGTCCTACGAACGTGGAGGGATTTGAAGAAACTGTTCCGGAATTCACGAAACCCGCCGACGTATCCAGAAGACCAGTCAAAATGTTGGCCCCGTTGGGGTAATCCGCAATAAACATAACTTGTTGGGTCTTACTTGCTCCGACGTAAGTTAGAGAAAGAGAACCCGAAGCATAAAGATTCCAGAGATATGAGTTTGTTGCATTCTGAATAAAGTTGTAATCCCAGTCTGCCTCCGCGAAATACATGGTTGGTTGAGCAATGGAGTAGATGTTAGAAATGGCAAAGGAATTTATCTGGTCATTTGTTGTGTCGTTTTCAATGTTGACAACCACGATCGCCGATCCCGGTCCAGACGAGAATTGAGGCCCGCCATAAACTTCGAATGATTGGGCTTTTGCCGAGAATGCGAATTTAAAGAACAAAAGCAGGAGGCAAACGAAGCAGCGACACCAAGAGAAATTCCAGACAAGACATTGGAGAGCATCTTTTGGTTGCGTAACCTTCCGATGCCAAAGCGAAAAACAGAGGACGTTTTTTCTTATCAATGTCTATACGCAGCCGATGCTGCAAAAAAAGTCCGTGATAAAGATCAGCGAACCGGCTTGAGCATTGGCGGGCCGGGTCTGACAATTTGGATTGGCCTGCGAATTGGTTCCAGTGTAAGCCGGAAGAAAGGCTTCTTTTGAGAACCGATTATCGTAGGACCACCGGAAATAGCAGGGCTTGCACCTTGGCCGACAGGAGGAGAATTTGTGGCCTGAATGGGCGGGGTCGAGCCACCAGCAATTATGATCGCCGACGGTGGCACGTACACTAGCGATGGGGTGTTGGTGTCAACCGTGGGTGTCACGAAGATAATTGGTACTTGGATTGAGGAAGCACCACCGACGATGATGACTTGCGAAGACGGAGTCAGCACAGGAGGTTGGACGGGCGTCGGATCACTCGTCACTGGCGTTATGACGGTGCCGTCTCCGTCTGGCGGCGTTGTCTGGGCAAATAAGGTTCTCGTAGTGCATACAAGCATCGCGAGTCCGATTAGCAGCATTGGCTTGAATTTCATAGACGACATTGTGGGCGTTGTTTTCATTTTTTCAATCCTTTTTTTCAGTCTCATTTTCGCATTTGCGTTAAATTGAACTTCAGTTTTTCTTCTGGACAATAGACACGTCCTTTCGGATGTCAACCCGCGCGCCATCCTCCAAAGTGACGCTCGTGAAATTCACCCTTACAGTCACGTTCGTGGAGGAGAAAGTGTTAGGAGTTTGTACAACGAAATTATATGTTGTCTCTTTATCGGCATTTAATGCGGGGCGGTCTTTTGTACCGCCGATTACCCATCGACTGGCTTGCCCAATCATCGTTCCTTGGTCATCGGATACGAAAACTGCTGCCCGCGCAGACTTAATTCCGCTGCTGAATGAATTCTTCATCACGAGTTTGATTACAGCCTTTCGCCCTTCACTTTTTGGCAAGGAAACTTCAACAGAAAGCTGGGCGTTCGCGCTGACACCGAATATCCACATAGCGCAAAGAATAATGCTGCTAATGAGCATCCTATGTTGAAAGCGTTTGAGTATTTCTCTGTTCATTAGAATCTGTTCCTGAACTGCCTTTTTCGGATTTGCGTTTGCCGTTGCCATGATTTAAAACTTAGCTTGAGCTTCTTCGAGCGAGAACTCCTGCAATCTAGGAGCGGATGGCCCTTCTTTTTCCAAGAATTCTCCGCCCTTCTCGCATAAATAAAATTGCTCCTCAAAAGCTTGAACACCTAAAACTCGGAGGTAATGCTCCAACATCTCCAAAGTAAAGCGATCCCGGATTTGAGGCGATGAATACTTATCTTCTTGTTCAAAGGACTGTTTCGTGCCAGTGGCGTTAAACACCCATTCGCCACCGTCATTCGCAGCATAGACTGAGCGAACTAGATTTGTTGGGCCATTGCTTTCTGGCCCATACAGAGAAAAAATAACAGCGCCATAGCGGCCCTTTCCGTCTCGTTTTGTATGGGGAACAGCAGTAATTCGTAACGCTCGGCAGTTCAGCGGCTTGCAAATGTATGTTGAGGCGTCTGTGCCTTGATGCCCGTTATCAAAAAAGGCAGTCCACGCGCTTCGCGTTGGAAAAAAAAGAAAGCGCCTTCGTTCAACGCTGGTCAATGGCAATAGAGATTTAAACATTCCTTCAAGGTTGCCTTGCAGGTGGCTCTGATCAAATGATACCCCTCGTTTGTTTTGAATCGGAATCTGCCATTCCAAAAAGGCAGTCACAGTATTTCCAACTTCGGCCTCAAAAAAAATGATGGTCGAGGTGATTGGGGCAAGCCGATTGTCTAATAGTAAAGTCATGTCAATTACTGGACAGTTTTAAGAATAACAGTTGCAGTGGGATCATTCGCCTGAATTCTGACTTGATGAGGTATCGCACGCGGCGAAGTAGGAGTGTCGTACTCGATGTATATCCGATTACCGTTAGCATCTGTATATTGTAAGTCCGGCCTATTTACTCCAACGCGTACTCCGTTTGCATCCACTTGCTGTTGGTTGATTCGGATATCTGTCGCGCCTTGATTATATGCGTCTGTTGCATCTTTTATGACCATTTGGTTCTGATTTGCATTCAATCCGACGGTGCGAGCTTCCCAAGCAAGCGGATCAGGGGGAGTTGGGTCAACATTGATGTCCTGAGACAACCGTGGGGTGCCAGATGGCTGAACACTTCCTCCTGGTGGTTGGGTGCTGCTCTCGGCTTGAAACGAAGGAGCTGCGTCGGAACCCTGAGTTTCACCCTTGAACATGGCGATGAGCGATTGATCAACTGCGGTTGGCGTGTATCCGAAGCTCAACGGGTCCACGCCCGCTGCCTGCATTCCTCGAACGCCGGTCGAAACCAGCAGCGAACCTAACGACGCATCTTGCGCCGCCGTGTAGTCACCCGTTGCGGCAGCCTCTCCAAAACCCTTGCCCATTCCATAGAGACCTAACGTGCCGAAATTCGCTTCCGCCTCCAATGTCCCGGTAAGAATGCTCGAAGCGGTTGGCCCGTCGTTTGGATTATTGTAGATGTTCTGATAAAGCTGACTGACTCCTTGATAATCGCCCCCAGCGCCACCGAGCGCCCAACTCGTTTGGGCAACCATATCGTAACCAATCTCGCCACTCTGAACGACGCCATTGACGGCTCGCGCCCCAACTCCATAGCTTGTATCACCGACGCCTCCCCAAAATACAGAGCTTGAAAGCGCGGACGCATCTAATGCGCCTTCGTTGTAGATGCCTTTACTCACCCGGCCATCGGCGTCAAAATAAACTGACGGATTACCTCCAAACGCCGTATTTAATGCTCCATCCGAGCTATGCCCAAGGGGGTCTGCGCTCAAAAAGGCGCGGCGCGTATAATCATAGGGCCGAAGTCCAAGCTCCACCAACCCTGCTGTATTCAGTGGACGAGTGCGCCATGCCAGGCTTGCGTAGGCGGGGGAACCCAAAGATAAACGGGGTGGCGTGTAACCGTCTGCTGGACCGTACAGGCTCAGTCGCGCAGCGTTCCATGTCACTAAGCCATTTGTGATCCCTGCAAGAACATTACCGAATCCATCACTGATTACTCCTGCCGTGGTAAGTACGTTTGCGTCGCCGCTGGTGATTTCCTCCAGCCCTCCGACTCCCTGCATTCCACCATAACTTCCACTGATGTCAGGACCGTAGGTTAGTGAATCTTGGCGCGCGTTTACTCCCTGACTGAGACTAAATCCAATAATCTCAAATTCCACTTGTGGATCATAGGTGTAGCCAATAGTCAATGGTTGAGGACCAACGCTCAATGCTATATTGTTACTCACCGCTGTCTCCACAGTTTGAAGCTGCCGCCCAATGGCATCAAACGAAACGCTCAAATTGAAGCCATTGTTATTGGTGTCCCTTTCATTAACCTTTACCAATCTGTTGAAAGCATCCCAGGTGAGCGTTTGCGATTTGCTGATCTGTCCGCTGCCGTTCTTCCAGGTGAGGTTTGTGACATTTCCCGCGCCGTCATATTGACTGGTAACACGATCTTGTGTGCCAGAATTGACCGTAAAGGTGCTGGTTTTATTGGTTGTAAAGAACCCGCTTGGATGATCCGCATAAACGGTAAGAGTGTTGGTGCCGGCTTGAAGGCCGAAGGTCGCGGCCCAAGCACTAGCGCTGCGCGAATCATAACGTAAATCAATGGGCTGCCCATTCAAATAGCCCCGCAATGTGGCAGCGCCATTGACAGTTCCGCTGGCGCTACGCTGAATGACGGAGTTGGTTCCATTGGTAATCCTAGACAAAGCATCAACGCCCCCTGACCAGGAATTAGAAACGACGGATAGTTCATTGGCCTTGGTTAGGACGCCCACACCGGCTGCGACGCCATTGTCAAAAGTGTAAGCATTTGTGAGAGATAGACTGCTTCCCAAATTGAACGATTCCTGTGTAAGTTTTCGAGTCAGTGAACCGTAGGCGAAGTTGCGCGTGTCGGTAAAATCGCTCCGGGCTGCGACATAGTTGGAGGGGGAACCGTCGCCAAGCCAGTTCCAAGTTTCCGTCAGTTTGGTCACACCGAGCACCTTGGTCGTCATCTGCATCGGCCTGCCCAACGGATCTCTCTGGTTCACGGTGACGGAACGGAAGGAGTTGGTACGACCCGCAAGCAATCCGTTATCTCCATAGCCAAACGTGGCATCATTGACTGCCGTGATGAGATCGTCGGCGCGATATTGAAAGCTCATGATACCTCCAACTTGCGTTCTGCGTCCGGCGGCATCCCATTGTTGAGTTATGCCCGAATCGGTACTGAGTTGACCATACGCGTCGTAAGCACGTTGAATGGTGGTGCTCGGGCCGGTATTTGTGCTCGCGTACGATTGAGTCACTGCTGTGACGAAACCTCGTAGTTCGTACTGCCAACTTACAGTCATTTGTTGCTCTGCCTGGGAGCCGGTTGCAGTCGTGTTGGTTAGTCGCAGAAAGTCATCGTAAAGGTTTGTCCGTGTCACACCCCGACCATCCGTAATTGTTTGCAGCAATCCCGGCCAGGAACTGGCATAGTAGGTGTACGTGTTCGTGCGAGCACCTTGCGTGCCTGACTGGTCGTGTTCGCTCAGAATTTGGCCAGCGGTGGAGTACGTGGCTGACCAAGTAAGACCAGCCGGCATGGTGCGGCTGGTGAGGTCGCCCAACGCATCGTAAGCAAAGCTGGTCGTGGCGAAATCCCGCGTTGTTTCACTAAGTGCGCGGTTTAGCCCATCGAAAGCCCACGATGTAAAGGACCAGAGCAATGATCCAGTCGAAGCCTTGTCATGCTCAATCTCATTCCCTGCCAAATCATATTGATGCAAATCGTAATCCAACTGACCCGTTCCTGGAGAACGGGCTGTCAAAAGTGTTCGGCCATCGTTGTCCGTGTATGTTGTAGCACTGATCTCGTTCGTGCCGGTTCCTTGGGTGACAGTAAAACTATGATGATCGGCTGTGTAGGTTGTCGTTGTGACTCGCAGAGGCGTGCCGCTTCCGGGTGCGTAAATTTGAACGCTAACGATCCGTCCGACAGCGTCTTTCGTTGTGACCGTTTTTTCGCCCAAGGTATTGGTGGTAGTTAGAACCCGTCCACTTCCATCATAAAAGTACGTCATGGACTGCTGGAGTACGTTTGTCGTGTAGCCTGAACCCCCTCCTGGAAAGCCAAGCCCCCCGCCTGATACGGTGACAACGGTCGGACCGGCAGTGATTTTGGTCCGGTCTAGTCCATCATAAGTCGTCGTGAAGACGTTTTGGCCGGCGTCAATATGCGCGATGACATTTCCTCGGCGGTCAAGCTGGCTCGAATTGGTGGCTAATGCCACACCCGCCGCCGAATAGAAAATGTTGGTAGTAATCCGGTCGAGGTCATCGTATGTAGTTTGCCAATACGCCCCGTTGCATTGGAACTGGCGATAAATGCGCCCATCCAAATAATAGCGCCAGCCATTTGTCGAGCCGTCGGCATTATGGCGATATTCCGGCTGTCCTGCTGCTGTGTACTCAGTCTCGGTTAGACCGCCCAAGGCGTTTGTGTGATACCGAACCAAGCCGCCGGGTTCGTAGGCAAAACCTTCAGAGGCCAACAGGGTAACGCCGTCCACGTCAAGGGAGCGCCTTTGCACGAGGCGGCAAAGAGCGTCCCAAGTGTTGGTTGTAATGGCCCCGCGTGGGTCTATTGATCGCAACATGTCGCCGAGAATATCGTATTGATAAAACGTCTGCGCGTACATGTTGTATCCGGCAGGAGCTTCAACGCCGGTTCCATCCTGTTTTCCTTCGCAGCGCCAATGAATCTCCGTCGTCAACCGTCCTGCGCCGTCATAGTCCTTCCAGATATAGTCTTCTGGATTGTAGCGAGGGCCGTCCACCCAGGTAAGTTCGCCATTGTCGTTGTAGTAATTGTAATTCCACGACAGGAGATTGCCCATTTCATCAAAGTTCTCCTGCCCGGTGACGCGGCTCATCGCATCGTAGGAAAATTCTATTGCTGCGCCCAAGGCGTCAGCCTCAATAACGAGTTCGCCGCGCTCATTGTAAAAGAGAGTGTTGGTCACCGCTGGGTCGCTCGTACCTGTATAACGAACCGATTGAGTGATAAACCCCTGACCGTTGTAGGTAAAGTCATTGGTGGCGGCGTCCGGCGAATTGAAGGCCCGGATCGCACGGGTCATCACTCCGAACGCCAGATTGGTCTGAGTGATCGAACCCAAAGTCACCGTGTTGGTCACGCTGCCATACGCTTGAAAATTCGTGCAAATCGGCGTTGCTCCCGAGTAGCGAATAACCTGCTGCGGCATAAACGGGAAATTGGTGTCGTAAACATAGACGGTGCTATTTCCCACCGGGTCGGTGTGTTGCAACGGAAGATTGTTGGTATTGTAGATCGCCGTGTTGGTGGCCGTTTGCGTTGAAATACCGTCTCCGGTTATATCTCCGGTAATCACGGTGTTTGTAACATTGCCGTAGGCGTCATATTTGAATTGGCTCCAGATGCCACGTTTGTCCTTGCGTTGCGAAACACTTCGAGGATAACCTGGAGCAGTTGAGTTGTCCGCGTACCAGATTTGCTGGATGGTTTGACCAAGCGGATCAGTAATCTGCGTAATGAGGCTGTTGGTGTAATCATAGCGATTGGTGTGGTTATTTCCATCAACGACTAATGTATAGCCGGTGGTCGCGTTTGTTGGCGAGTTGGTAAGATTGAAGTTATTTGAAAAAGCAAATGTGGCCGTGCGAACCGGCGTCAAATCATCGCCCGCGGTGGACAATTGATTTGTGACTCGACGCTGGCTGTCATAGGCATTCTGCAAAACCCGGCCATCGGGCTTGTCCTCCTCAATGATGAGATGGGTCGAATAGGGCTGTTGTGTCACGGTTGAGCCATTTGTAACGGACTGCGTGCCATGCAGGTATTGGTACGAACGGGTGGTGGCGTCGGGCAGAGTGACCGTAATCAAATCGCCAAATTCGTCGTAATCGTACGTCAAACGCCTTCCGTCGCCGCAATACGCCTCGATGATGTGGCCGTAAACATCGTAATAGAATCCAAGGTAGTTCCCGTTGCTGCACTGAATCCGGCGCACTTGGCCAAAGTCTGGTTGCGACGGGTCGGTGCCATAAGTGAAAGTGTAGAAATTGCCGCAATTGTTTGTCCAGGCCAGCAGATAAGGCCGGGTTTGATTCAAGACGCCGCTGTTAAACGTCATGAATTGGAAGGCCCGGATGCTGCCATCCGTGCCAAAGAGTGTGAAATTAGTGGTCGAACCGCTCACGGTTTGAACAAGGCGGTCACGCAAGCGGTTGACCAATCCACCAACGCCAGCGGTCGTGTTATTCACCAATTGCGGATTGGCGACGGTCGTTGGAAGCCAGACATTACTGTTTGTCGGGGTTTGGACGTAGTCCAGCACGGAACCGTCCATGTCGGCGGCATAGATATTGGTGGCTCCTTGGGCTATGCTCAGATAGGGCGCAATACTGAATTTCCAACCCTGACCAAATTGATTGTCGGCCAGATTCAGGCTGGAATAATTGCGCCCCAACGAGAGCGGAATCGGCCCCGCCAACCGGAGGTCCGTTTCGGCAATGTAAAACTCTCCGGTGATGTTGTCCACGGGGTCGGCTACTTTGCTCCATACTTGAGAACCCGCATCTGTCAGCCAGCCCCAAAATCCCTTTTGTTGAGTTGCCTGCACGTCTTGAGCAATAGTCTGGTTTTGCGTGCTTTGGGATGAAAGGTTCAATTGCGACTGAACATTTGCGGACCAAGTCGAATTGTAGGGCGTGGCCGTGTAATCGCCGCTGAGGATTTGGTTATAGACTTGGCTGGTGTTAAAATTGGGAATTTGATCAGGCAGCAAGGTTGTTGCCGCGGTTGGCGTCTGGAATGTCAACGTTGCGTTGTCGCCCATCGTGAGATTAAAATTCACGGCATTCCCCGCGCTGACGCTGTTTGGCTGAAGGTTTTCGCCAAAACCGCCGTTCAAACTGAATGGCGAGATGATCGCCTGGCTTTGCGCCCATCCCAATATGAGCGCCCCAACACCCGAATAGGAGGCATTGGTGACGGGACCTGCGGTCATGTAGGCGGTGGCAAAACCGTAATCCCCATTGGCGGTGCTCTGCATGGCCGTGGCAACCTGGTTCCATACGTACGAGTCATAATTTTGAAGTTGGTTTCCCCGATAAACAGTCGTGCCCTGGCCAGCGTAATTATTGACATTCATGGTCACAATCCCGTATCCAAGGCTCTGCGCCAGTTGCAGCAGCCGGACAGTTGAAACGGCGTTGCTCTGATTATAGAAATCGTTGAGCACCTGATGTTCTTCGGCGGAGCCATCAATCAGCAGAATCAGATTGTAATTCTGCATGGCCAACTCTAAATCCTGACCGGAATCGGGCCGCAATGTTTCGTTCGCCACTTCGGCCACTTCCTGAAAGGCCATATCCACATTCGGAAAGACAGGGTCAACGCCGCCGTTGACCAGGTTCCCGGAACTGTCTCGGCGCGGCCCGAGTTTTGACAGACCCGCCGCCCAAGAGGAAAGCACATTGACCTTGTGAAGGTTTTGATTCACCGCTTCAAAATCGCTCACCTTCTTATAGTACGACATGCCGGCCAGGTACATAGTGGCCCCTTGGTAAACATCCGGGGAAACGGCGGCAGCGGGGTTCGCTCGTAGCGCGTTCTCCATCTGCCACAAATCGGTGGCGTGGACATTGAGCATGTCCTGAGTTACCCGGCCGTAGTCGAGACAGATTGCGGCCAGATCGCCCTTGCGCATCGGGCGTTCTACAACGATTTGTCGGCTGGGGCTGTCTTTGAAGGCGAGATATGGCTGCGACGAGTCAATCGGGTACGAAAGGCTCAAGGCCCGGTGCCTATTGTACGTGATTCTTATCCACAATACGTCATCAAACTGATCGAGCGTCGTTGACAAAACCTCCTTGGAAAGCAGCGGCGCATCATTCGTGAAGGCATATTGGGTTGTCACATTGGTGCGGAACGGAGCAAGCACGAGACTGAGCAAAACCTGGTTCGTGGCGTTGTTGGTCTGTGTGATGTAAAACTGCCGGTTGTGGAGGTCCGTCAGCCTCATTGCCCCTGATTGAATGTCCTTGCGAGGATCGGTTTGACTGTAGAGTTCAACGCTTACGGTATCGAAAATATTGGTCAACAGCGGGTCAACGTTCGTAATCGAATTGGCCGTCAGGCTTTCCACGGCGAGGGCTGTATTGGTTAGCCAAGTCGGTGTTGGAAAATCCTGCCAGCGGGCATAGTTGTGACGTCGGTTCAGAATCTTCACCCCAATATCGTCCACCGAAATTCCAGGATGATTCTGCTGGAGTGTTTGCGCCAGATAGCGGGGGAAAATTACGCGGGGTGTATTGTTGCCATTGACCGCCAGGGAAAGAAGGTTCGAATTTCCGTAAACGTAATCTTTGACCCAACCATAGGCGTCGCTGTAATTCGTTGGCATGTATTCATACAGGTTCAGCCCTTCGACGATTTCATAGTCCTTCAGCCACGGAAAAATATGAACCCAATTGGTCCCAATATAGGCCGCGACCCAAGGGTAATTGACGGGAATCATCGTGTTTGTCGTATAAAGCTGGCCCGGTTCGCTGAATCCCCCATGCACTTGAAATTTCAGCATCCGGCTCAAACGCGCATCCAGAATTTGCAGCCCGTTGTGCGGCGGATACATGTACGTCGCCGGAACGCCGGCCTGGCGCAAAAGGTAAACGAGGAGGGCGCACTGTTCGACGGGCGATCCCTGTTTCTCCTGAAAGGTTCCTAGCGCGCCGCGACTGACTCCACCCAAATTGATGGACTGTTCCGAAACGTTCCCATTATCATTGTAATCCATTGGGTCCGTCAGGTCTATTTCGTTCAAAACATAGTTGGCCAGCGCCATCGGGTCGTTCCCCATGTCGGCCACAAACTGGTCGAGAATCGGACTCCGGCGCAGTTCCGGGCTTTGGTCAATGTTGGTGCAGGCCGTTGGGGCGAGGCTGACGGCGTTGGTCACGGGCGGCGTGTTGGTCAGAAGCTCGTCGAGGGTCATGCCAGCATAAAAGGGCGGCAGCGGATTGCCGTCGAAATGCGGCTGATCAATCATTACAGACCGCCAAGGTGGACGTTGCTCGAACTCCAATGAATAAAGGTAGGATGGCGCGATATATCCATTGGTGGCTTGCACCATTCCGAACGATTGTGAGTTGGGGATGCCGTATGCCAGCACGGCGTAGTAATAATTGGTCGTGGCGCTGCCAGCCACATGACTAAGGGCGTATGCGCCCCGCGAAGTGGAACCCCAACTGAGATTCGGGGACGCTGAAAGCGTATTCGTCAAGCCAAAGCCGCTGGCAATCACTTGGAAACCATTACTGGTAAAGTTGTTCCATGAATTGGTGTCGGAAAAATTCGGCGGATTGATGTCAATCTCCCCCGCATATCCATAGTTTGTGCGATAGTAGGCCAGGATTGTAATCGGCGCTCCGACCGTGACGGGGTCACCGGCATATATGGCAAAGTTATATTCCTGATTCAGGTACAGCGGAGTCCCGCCGACCCGCTCGCCAAATGCAACGATTGGATTGTTAAAGGGGATACGGGTCGCCCAATTGGTCGAAGAGCTTGAGTTCGTCGCGTTGTAGTGGTAAAACGTGCTCGCATCCCACGCCAGCAGGCCCGGATAAAGCGTGGCGCAATTTCCGAAAACGTTGTCGTACGTCACTCCTTTCTCATAATCAAGCGGCACGACAAACGACCAATACGTCGGGTCGCTGCCTGTTCCACGCCAGTACCGTCCAATTGGCGAAGGCACTGAATTGGTCATGGAACTTTGAGGCGCTATTGTAACAACGGCTTGGGTCGTATCTCCGAGGTAGTAAAGACTGTTACTGGAAATCGTCAAAATCACAGTTTGAGCGTTTGTGAGTAACGGAGTAATCTTCGGGCCGACGGTTAGAATTGTGACTGTTTGGTAGGCTGCAAAGGTCACCGATAACGGAAGATTTGTGTAAGTCGTTCCATTAGTCGCTGTGCCGGTCAGTGTAAAATTAGCTGTGACGGATTTTGGATAACCGTAGGTGCGGGTAAGGGTAAAGGCACCAGGGGTGCCGCTTTGATAGGCGTTTGGAGTCGAGGCCGTGACGCTAATCATGGGCGCGTCTTCGACAATGCCAATGGCCGCATTGCTGCCCACGCCGTAATAGTACATTGTGCCCGGCTGGAGGGCCAGATCGAGAATCTTGGTGCCGTTCAAATTGGTTTCGCTGCCTGGCGTCAGCGTGTTTGTGACCGCATATCCCCCAGCCGGAATTACCGCCGCTCCGCTGAGGCTTGGGGTGAAATCCACGCCGTTGCTCGCCGTGCTCCCTGCCAGCGTATAGTTGACCGTCTTGGCGGCACTGATGCCGGAATAGTAGGACTCACGTTGAAATATAAGCGTGGCTGTGTTCTCTCCACGAATCATCGTTGGACTTGCTAATATGTCAATCTTGGGAAAGTCCTCCCAGATAGCTATGGAGGTACTATTGAGTGTGCCGACAGTGTAGCCGCTACTCGACGTAACCGAAATGTCCAGTGTTTTTATCCCATTAGTTATGGATTCAATCGCGGGCGTGAGAACATTCGTTGCCGAACCACTGCCGGCGGGGATGACCACTGTACCACTAAGGGTGGGTGTAAAATCAACGCCATTGCTTGCTGTGCTTCCCGAAAGGCTGTAATGGATTGTGCGGGCGGTGCCGGAATTGGTCCAATAGCTCTCTCGGTAGAATATCAAGGAAGACGTGGTGTCGCCACGAATCATTTCCGCACTTGTAGCAACAACATCGACAGTCGGGTAGTCGTTATGGATCGTTACCGTCATGTTGGTATAAGGCGCATAAAAAGCATATATTCCGCTGGTAACCGCGATGTTCAGTGTCTTATCCACCGTCTGATTTGTGTTGTTTGCCGTGATCGTAACATCAGCGTGATCGCTTTCGTTTGGAATTGTGACTGTTCCAATTGACGGGGTATAGTCCGTTCCCGCGACGGCGGTGCTGCCTGACAAGCTATAGTTGATTGTTCTGGCGTCGGTCAGATATTGACGGTAAAATCGAATTGTTAGCTGGTCCGATCCACCCGTTGCTCCTTCTATTATGGCGGGCGTGGCGGGATTTCCCACATAGAATGTCCCGCCAGATACGAACCCAACCGCCACCGGATTATTATTGTCCTGAATCGTAAGAGACGCCGACTGAATATGCGAGCTATCGACGTATCCACTGGCAATGTTAAGATTTCCCGTGTGGTCATAAGCCACTGTTGAGTTTTGCGGCACTGGAATCGAAAATGAGGCGGTTGTTTGATTGGAAGGTATGGTAATATAGTATAATCCGTTGCTGCTTACATCATACGACTCGATGGGATTCGTTCCCGTGCCAGGATACGGGATTTGTAGAGTCACGGTAGCCGGCGACGCAGGAAACCAATCGCAAGAGAAAGTGCAGCCCGTATTAAGGGCCTCGCGGGTCACGGTGCCGGTGATGAATCCCCCTTTCGTGCCGGTGTAGGTACTCGTATTCAGGTAAAATGCTGTGTTGTAGCCCGCCCGACAGGGAATAACGAGTCCCATCAGAAGCGTGAACATCATCCACCACTGTCGCAACGCTCGGTTGGTTGTTGGGAAACGGACAGATTGTTTGAGTGTCATAACGGCAATGCTTCGTTTATTGAACCACCGAACCGTTTACTGGTGTGTTAATGGTCACAGTCAATATCCCGTCGCTCTGGTTGGTTGGATTGGCGGCTTCCCAAAGTGGAATGCTGTTGGTATCCAAGAATGTCATGAAGAATCCCGACTGATAAGTGCCCATGTTGACGATAAAATTGGTTTGTCCCGAGGTTCCAATGGCCGCCCAGGTCCATGGAAAATCCGGGTTGGCAAGCACAGGCGTCCACAGCAAATCATATTCGTTCGTGCCAATGTTATTGGTGATGTTGATGGAGAATTGATTCGTGCCCAGTGGCGTGATGGTCAAGGTAGGGCCGGTTTGTGACCAACCGGTCAAAGCTGTGACAGCCACGATAAACCCGCCGAAAAGTCCCAGCACCGGAATTCCATATTTTCTGACGATTTTCATAGATTGTTTATTCAGCACTATTGGTGTTCGGCACCGCAAACGAAATCACCGGCGGCGGCATGATGCTGACAGCCAATGGACAGCACTTTTTGAACTTATTCATTTCGACTTCCTCTTTATGCGGGACGTTTTGAAACAGCAATCCCAGTTTGATTGATTTCGGTCAAGGTTTACCGCGGCTGCGTAATTGTTGCTTCATATTTCTTGGCATTTATCACATATTTCTTGTCATTTTGCGGTGACGGGCAATTCACCATTTAATTCGGATTGTCGCGACATGTAGATTTCCAATTTTCTCAAAATGCTTCGCCTAATATCGGGCATTGTTTTTGGCTGAAAAGCGGCTGCGCTTGCGGCGGATGCAATTTGCCTCGTTTGAGCGGCATTACTTTCCATGGCACATGACTGTGCGGAATTCGTCCAACGTATTCTGGCCCTTTTCATGGGTTGTTCACTGGCGAATACTTGATTGTTCCTTCTCCGGTGGCAAGCGAAATACGTTCGGAATTCCGAACGTTTGCCTTGGCCATCTTTTTTTACCCTCCTGTTCGGTTCTTGGAACATGAACAATCCGCGAAACGTCGTCGGCCCGCAAGTCCGCAAGTTGCGCAGCCAGCAAGGGTTGACCCAACCCATGCTGGCTGCGCGATGCCGTCGCTGGGGATGGGACTTGAGCCGCGAAACGCTCGCCAAAATTGAAACGCAACTGCGGTGGGTTTCTGACTTTGAACTGCTCTGCTTGGCAAAGGCCCTGCGGGTTACGCCCGACGATCTTTGGCCCCCAAAGGAGAAAATCCACGGCCTTCGGGAAGATTTCTTCACACGACTGTCGCCACCGTGGGACCCGGCCTGATTTGGGTTCTGGCCTCCTGTCGGCTTCCATCGGTTCAAAAATAGGGTTCATTCAAGTATCCCATAAATGGGGATCTCTCAATCCAGCGCCCCCTTCTGGGTTACAGTGGTCGAGTCGCGCGATTTTGAGCTTTGGGCGAGACGAATGCAAGAACAAAATATGCAGTAACTGCAATTCTGCAATTCAGACAGTGGGGGAAGGGAACGGCCGGGGGCGGTGTTTGAGGCGCGGGACGGGACGGTGTTCAAGGTCGCCTAATCAAGCAGGTGTTCAGCGTCGCCAAGGGGCGGATGCGGCAAGGGCAGTTGAGAACGGGGAGCCTTCGCCGGTACGCTCAGGCGGAGGCCCGCAGGGGGATTCAATGCTGTTGCGTCAAACCATCGGCCTGTTCACGGAGGAGCGCGCACGTTGTCCAAAGGAGTCAGGAAACTTTCTTCCAGCTTCCGGATTTTGGCCAGAGCCTTGGCCCGGGCCTCCGGTGCCAGTTCCAACACTTCGCGGGTGAAGGTGACCAAGGGCATTTGCGTGTAGGCGTGCTGGTGGTAGATCACGACGTGCTGGTGGTGAATGTTCAGCCGGCGCTGGAGCAGTCCGGGTGTTTTGCCCGCCAACTCCTCTTCCTGCCGCAGACGCCACAGTTGCCATTGCCGCAAGGTGTAGCTCAGAAGAATAAACACGACCTGCGCGGTGATGACGTGGAGAGAGCGGGAGTGGAAATCGCTCAAGTCGTAAAAGCATTTCAAGAGCCGGTGGCGTTCCTCGATGGCGGCCCGCAAGTGGTATTGTTCCTTGGGCTGGGCGGCATGGGCAAAGTCAGCGGTGGTCATCAAGGCCCATGAGTCTTGATGACCGTCGGCGTAATGCTCGCGCAAGAGCAGGACGTTCATCGGAACCTGGCATTCGGCCCAACTGGTGAAGCCCTTGATGGGACAAAGTTCGGTGCGCGTAAGCGTCTCCTTGGCGGGCGGCGGAGGTTCTTGGGCCGCTTTGGCCGCAAGGGTTTTTTGCCGCTTGAGTTCCCGGCGGACAATCCCCTCAGGACGATGGGCGGCGGCGCTTTGGCCGGGGCCACGGGCGGGGACCACGGTTGCCAGGGAGCTTGTTTGGCCAACGCCCAGGCATCGGTCCAAATATCCATGTTCTTCTTTACTGGCAGCAGCACGTCGATGCCCCACTCTTTTTTGCAGCGGCTAAGGTTGGGGCCGTCGATAAAACCGCGATCCAGGATGAGCAGCTTGATCACGCCCCGGCCGACGTGGCGGACAAAGTTTTCCACCAACCCATAGAGCACCGGGTCCTCATGGGTGTTGCCCGGCACGACCGCCAGCCCGGCATAGACGTAAGAGTCCCCTCGCAGATGCAGCAGGCTGACCAGTTTGTAGCAACGCTCCCGGTGCGCCTTTTTCCGCTCTTGGGCCGTGAGCTTTTCATACTCTGCCGGATGGTTGTGCTCATCAAACCACATGACCACCGAACCTTCGTAAGCCTCGTTGTCGGGTACAAAAAGATAGCTGCCGTCACCAATAAAAACACCCGCCGGATCGAAAAAGCCGTAAGACTGGAAGACTTGCTGCACCGGCCCGTTGAACCAGTCCATCCATTGCGGGGCGGTCACCTCCTTGACAAATTTGCGCAGGAAGTCCTGGTCGCAGGGAGTGGAGCGCTGGTAGGTGTTCTTGTCATTGAAACCCCGGCACTCCAGGAGGATTTGCCGGGTCTGCGGATCCAAATGTTTGGAGGCGATTTCCGGCGGCATCGCGCTCAACAGGCCCCCGCACCGCACGACCCGCTCCAAAGCCAGGAAGGAGTTTTCCAGGTGCAGCTTCAGACTCAGATTGGCCGCCAGGACAAACCACCGGGGCACTTCTTCTTTCTTGCGCGCCGTGGGCATCCCCTGGGCCAGAGCCTCCAGCATCTTCTCTTTGAAGCAGAGTTCGAAAAACTCCTTCTCGTCGGCCTGGCCTGATGATTTCGATCTGATCAAACTCCCCCGCCGAAAGGCCTCCAGGACGTGTTGCGGATGATGCTCGATGAAATTGAGGTCAGGCATCGGGCGGCTCCTTTTTCTCCGGCCAGACCAAAAGGCGTTGCTCGGCCATTTCATCGGCCAGGGCCAGCAGTTGGGGAAGAGCCTTGACCAGGGCGGCGCGCGCCCCGCTGATAGCGGCGATATTCCAGGGCCCAGCGCCGGACCCGGGCTCGCTGGTCTTTGGGGACGGAGTAAATCCGGTCCTGGCCCGCCTGGCTGCGGGTCAGGACCCAGGAGGCGTGGAGCTAGCCGGCGGCGCAGCGACAATTGGCTTTGCCGCACTTGCGGCGCAGCAAATAGAAGGAGCTCTGGACCATCGGCCGGTCGCGCTGTAGCTGGCGCAACGTCCGGGCCAAGGCGGCGTAAGCGCGCCAGAGCTTCTGGCGCTTTCCCATGGGAAATCCGGGTTAAGAGGTCAACTTTTCCAAACTCGCCGCGTAAAACTCGGCGGCGTTCTCCGGCAATATTATTTGACGCCCGCCCATGGGAGGTGACCGCATGAGGTCCGGGTCCCCGAAGTCACTTCGGGGCAGCCAACACCTGCTGGTTTACACATCTCCCCTCTTTTTAACTCCTCT
>Ga0182027_10003857_pt1 | contig 23508 bp, 22 predicted proteins | sample 712E1DmetaG_FD_121300 | JGI IMG/M metagenome (GOLD analysis project Ga0182027, IMG submission 121300) | Permafrost microbial communities from Stordalen Mire, Sweden - 712E1D metaG (Illumina Assembly) | ecosystem: Environmental > Terrestrial > Soil > Wetlands > Permafrost | place: Sweden... | reverse complement strand
GGGGTCCCGCCAGAGTCCCCCCAGCGCCTTCGCAAATGCACTGCTGTAAACGGCGGAGTAATAATGGACCACATGCCGCCGCGTGAGGGGCGGTTGGCGGCGGTCCAAAAGCAGACCACTTCCTAGCAAGACCAATCCAACAAGACAGGTGAGGTGTGTTTTTGCCACACCTGGCCTCGATGAACACCTCAAAACCGGCCAACGAAGCCGGATCAGTTTTCGCGGCGTAAAGCGCAAGATGAGCAGTTACAGTCTGCGGCCACGAAAGCGCCGGCGCACGCGCCGCTTGGATGTATCCACGCGGATCAGGATCATTAAGTGAACAATATTGGGGTTATCCCGCTTATCTCACACGTCCCGCCGATCGCCACAGGAGCGAGCCTGGTTTGCGGTTATCCGCGGCCGCGGAGCCACCTTGGCAAGGTGGCAAGGCGTGATGGCCCCGCGAAACGCTCAAACTGCCGAAGTCTATTTAGGAGTCCCGCTTTGCGGCCTGTAGGGGGACACACGGCCCCGATCTTCAGCAACCGCGTGCGGAGCGTGGCGACTTGCGCATTCGCCCATTCCGTTCCCGCCAGCGCCAAGCGGCGGAGACCGTGGACCAACACGTACGCCATCCCCGACAGGTACAGCCGCAACTGATTGCTCCGCATCGTGGCCGCGCTCAGCCGGTCGTGGAACAACGGGCCCTGTTCCTTGATGCGGTTCTCCATGTCGCCACGCGCGCAGTACAGTGGTTCGTACAACCGCTGGGCCGGCCATTCTTGGCTGCTCAGGGTGGTCGCCACATAGCGCGGATTCTCCTTGTTGTTTAGGCGCCCGGCTTTGGCGGCATCGATGTCGGCGGGCCGCAGCCGGGCGCACAGCAGACGATCCCCGCAGAAAATGTACAGCGGCAGGTAGCAGTAGCTGTCGCAATGACCATGGAAGAAGCGCCGCTCCTGCTGGCCGTGCAAGGGCACGCCGGTGGCGTCCAGGTCCAGCACGATCTGCGCCGGCGCCTCGCTGTGGGACTCCCGAAAGATGTCCACCAGCAGGTCACCCATAGCCCTCGGAGGGTACTAAATCTTGCGGCGGCGGTCCGGTTGGGCGGCCGCCTGCTCCAGCCGGCTCAGGGTGCTCTTGCCCGCCAGAGCATTGCCGCGCGATTGGTCGTGATCGTTGCGGTCCTCGTACCCGAGCGCCAGGCCGTACACTCGTTGCGACGCCATCTCCGCCACACCGTGCTCGACCAACTCGGGAGGGCGGCGATCCGTGAAGCAGTTCGCCAAACGCCCCAGCAGCTTGATGCGCCGGTCCACTTCGCGGAGCGGCAGGGCGCCACCATCGCTGGCGATCGTCCCACCATCGAAGCCCGCCGCGACCTGGCGCGAAAAATGGCCGGAAAACTCGAAGCTGGATTGGCTACACTCTGTCACAGCGAAAGCCGCTTCTTTCTTGGCGCTAACTGTCGCCTGGAAACTCAGTTATGCCAGAAGAAGCGGCTTTTTGCCAGACCCTGCATGAGAGATGCGGGCTAGCTGGATTAGGAACGCCAAACGCGCGGGCCTCCCGTTACAGCGTTCCGCCGGCGGGTTTGCCCGCGGCGCCGCCGGCGCCGCTACACGCTGAGCGGGCGAGGTTCCCATGCGGGCTCAGGTCAACGCCGATTCGGTCTCAGTCGTCGCCCGAAATCCTTACCAGCGGCTCCGTCGCAGTTCCGTCGACTACGGCCGCGGCATCCTCGGCGGTGAAGGACTCGACTTTGGCGGAGATGTTCATGGAGCAGAACTTGGGGCCGCACATGGAGCAGAAGTGGGCGTCCTTGAAGCCTTCCTCGGGGAGGGTCTCGTCGTGCATGGAGCGCGCGGTTTCCGGGTCGAGCGAGAGAGCGAACTGGCGATTCCAGTCGAAGCGGTAGCGGGCGCGGGAAAGCTCGTCGTCGCGGTCGCGGACGCCGGGACGGTGGCGGGCGACATCGGCGGCGTGGGCGGCGATCTTGTAGGCGATGATGCCGGCCTTGACGTCCTCGCGGTTGGGCAGGCCGAGGTGTTCCTTGGGCGTCACGTAGCACAGCATGGAGGCGCCGTACCACCCGATCATGGCGGCGCCGATGGCGGAGGTGATATGGTCGTAGCCCGGCGCGATATCCGTCACCAGCGGCCCGAGCGTGTAGAACGGGGCCTCATGGCACAGCTCCTCTTCCTTACGGACCTGCATTTCGATTTGGTCCATGGGGATATGGCCAGGGCCTTCGATCATTGTTTGCACGTCGTATTCCCAGGCGATTTTTGTCAACTCGCCGAGGGTCTTCAACTCGGCGAACTGGGCTTCGTCGCTGGCGTCGGCCAGGCTGCCGGGGCGCAGGCCGTCGCCGAGGGAGAACGTCACGTCGTGCTTTTGGAAGATTTTGCAGATGTCCTCGAAACACTCGTAGAGGAAATTCTGACGATGGTTCTTGACCATCCATTCGGCCAGGATGGCGCCGCCGCGGCTGACGATGCCGGTGATGCGCCGGGTGGTCAGCGGGATGTGCTGCACGAGCACGCCGGCGTGGATGGTCATGTAGTCCACGCCCTGTTCGGCTTGCTCCTCGATGACCTCGAGCATGACTCGCTTGCCGAGGTCTTCGACGCGGCGAACACGCGAGAGAGCTTCGTAAATGGGCACGGTGCCGATGGGGACGGAGGAAGCGTTAAGAATTGCCTGGCGGATGGCCGGGATGTCGCCGCCGGTGGAAAGATCCATCACGGTATCGGCCCCGAACTTCACGGAATAGCGCAGCTTCTCAAGCTCCTCTTCGATGTTGGAGGTGACGGCGGAGTTTCCGATGTTGGAGTTGATCTTGCATTTGGAGGCGACGCCGATGCACATCGGCTCCAGGTTCGGATGGTTGACGTTGGCCGGGATAATCATGCGGCCGCGCGCCGTTTCGGAGCGAACCAACTCCGGAGAGAGGCGCTCGCGTTCCCCTACGTAGCGCATCTCCTCGGTGACTACGCCCTGGCGGGCATAGTGCATTTGCGTGCGAATCTCGTGATTTTTTCTCTGAGCGACCCACTGTGTGCGCATAACTACTCCTATTGGCCGCGGACGGGCCGCACCCAAGACCGTCCCGTCCGCGCCTGGACTGAAGAATGGTACTACTTCTTCTTCTTGGGCTTCTTGGTTTCTTTCTTGGGACTTCTGTCTTTAGCCACGGAGATCCTCCCTTATGTTGAAATTATACCCGTAACGTCCGCGGCCGCGAGGCGCATTGGCCGGCGAACGGAATACCCCACCAGCGCCCTATCTCAGCTTATACCGATAGCCGCGCCATTCGACGGTGTTTCCGAAAGCCGAGGCAGCCAGCGCGGCGAGCCAGATCCAGGCGGCGAACGGGACCAGGAGCACGTGCGCCCAGGCGTGGCGGCGGAACCAGGCGGCCTGTTCGGGCAGGGCGGCTTTAGCGCGGGAGACGCGGTTCAGCCCCTTGAGCATACCGGGCAAAAGCTGGGCGCAGAGGACGCACGCGGCCAGCCGAGACCCCATCAGGGAAGCGGCGAGCGAGGCGGCCATGCCGCCGCAGTAGACGGCGTGCGCCGCCAAACCGGAGAGCCAGAGGCGCCGGTCGTGGACCCGCGTGAGAGTGGTCTGGCGGCGCATCCAGGAGAACATCGGGCGCGCGCCGATGCGATCGAAGCACGGAGCAAGGGCTCCCGGGGCAAAGGCGATCCGCAGCTTGGCGGCGTGGACGGCGGCGCTGAGCGTGAAATCGTCGCTGACGGCGTTCTTCCAGTAGTCCAAGACACGAACGTCCAGGAACGTTTGGCGGCGAATGGCCATGGAACCGCCCCATGCGAAGCGGTTGTCGCCGGGGCCCATCATGCCGAACACGACGGCGTCGCAAACGCCGCGCACGAGGCTCCAGAACGCGGGGGGCTCGGGCGCGAACCAGCGGTACGCGGTGGCGGCGCCGACGCCCGGCTCGGATAGGGGGGCCGCGAGCGCCCGCAGCCAGCGGGGCGCGACGCGCACGTCGGAGTCGGCGAAGGCGAAGATGCGGCTGCGGTGGCGGGTGGCGCGGACGGCCGCGGCAAGGTTCCGCACCTTCTCGCCGGTATGGGGATCTTCATTGTGGGCCAGCAACACGCGAGCGCGCCGGGGCAGGACGCCGGGCGGAATATCGGCGGCGGCGCGGGCCACGATGAGCAGCTCATAATCGGGGTAATCGAGGGCGGCGAGAGCGGCCAGGTTTTCCCGCAAGCCTTGGTCTTGGCCTTTGACGGGGACGATGACGCTGGCGGGGGGAAGGTCCGCGGCCGGCTGGGATAGACGGCGCGCCACGTAGGCGGCGCGAGCCCGTTCGCCGCACAGGGAGAGAAGAGCCAGCGCCAACGCCGGGCCGGCAAAGATCCAATACCAGAGCACGGCGGCGCAGCGGCGGGACAGCTAGGTCCGCGCCGTCCCCTTGGCCTTCGGTTTCGGCTTGGCCTTGGCCGTGGCCGTGGGCTCGGGCGCGGGCGGGGCAGCCTCTTCCACGATGGGATCGACGGACGGCTCCGCCACGTGATCCATGAGGGACACGAGCACGGGGGCAGCCCCCGGGTCCACCTTCTTAAGCACCTCGTTGAAGAGGGCCGCCTTGCGGAGATCCACTTTGGGCGGCGGCGGCTGCTCGCGGCGGTAGTCGTGGTCGCTATGGCAGGTGCGGCAACGGACTTTGGCGGGTGCGTGGTCGAGAACGGAAACCACCAGATGATTGGTGAGGCGCTTGCAGCGCACGCAATAATCGTCGATGTCGTCGCCCAAGCGGTATTCGGACATGGAGGCTCCTAGGTAACCGGTGTTCGATTCGCCGTCTCCGGCTCCTCGTGGCGCTTCGGTTCTGGCAGGGCCCATTGGGCAGGCTCCAGACCGACATACTTGCAGAGGCGCAATTGGTTGTCCTCGGCTTCGAGCAGGTCGCCCACGGCGAGCGGGTCGCCCGATTCCTTGAGCAGCCGCCACGCATCGTACTCGTTGTGCGCCTCAACCTGGCCGCGCCGCTCGTAGTCCTTGGGCTTCACCGAAGCGCAGCCGGAGACGTGCGGAGCCCAGCGAAACTGCTGCCGTGGCGAATCCTTCATACGGTAGATTCGATAGAGCGGCATTGCCCCTACATTGTAACGAAGTGCACGGCGCGCGTTCCGGCCGGCGCCAAGAAAGGCAGGGAGGCAAGAGGGCAGGATGCCAAGAAGGCAGGCGGACACACAAAGCCAGTGGGTACCCCGGCCCGCCCCACTATCACTCACGGAGACGTTTCAGGAAACCGAAGCCGGAGGACGCGGGCTTCTCCTCCACTCCGCGCCAGCGCGCCAGGATTCGGGCGACCTCTTTGCGCAGCTTAAGGCGGTCGTCGAGGAAGCGGCCTTGGGCGTAAAACTCGGTCAGCTCAGCCGAAAAATCGGGGACGGAGGCATAGCAAGCGTAGCCGAGGGCCTTTTCGAGGTCCTCGGGGGAGAGAGGATCGCTCTTGAGCTTGCGGTTGAGAATCAACTTCAAGCGGTCGGCCGGGTAGCCTGCGTCGAGCAGCCGGCGGAGCAGCCGGGTGGTTTCGTGCAGCGAGGTAAGCTCGGCGGTGGTGACGACGAACAAGTCGTTGGCTTCCTCGAGGATGGCCAAAGAAGCGGCAGTCAGTCTGCCGAGGTCCACCACAACCCAACGGTATTGCGATTGAGCGAAGCGGAGCACGTGGCGGACGCGATCCCCGGTGAGCGGGTCGGCGACGCGGGCGGCGCCGGGGGCCTGAAGCAGGTCGAGGCCATTTTGGTTTTGGGGATGGCATACCATCCCGCCCCACAGGTCGGTATCGAGGCGGTGAAGGTTGACGGCGGCATCCAGCAAGGTATAGGGAAAATCCACCCTCAACAAAAACGATGCGCTCGAAGAACTCTCGTCGAGATCCGCGAGCAGCACTGTGTCGCCGGTCTGCTTGTGGAGTTCAAGCGCCCAATGACAGGCCAGGGTGGTAGTCCCGACGCCTCCCTTGGCGCCGATTAAGCCGACGATGGGGGCTTTCTTTTTCGGCTCGGCAACGCCTCCCGGGGCCTTTTGACTGCGAGCGAGGGCATACTCGAGGGCGCGAACCAGCTTCTCCTGCTTCAGTTCGCCTTTCACCAGATAATCCTGGGCGCCCTGGCGGACGGCATTGAGCGCCACCGATTCGTCGTCGATGCCGGTGACCACGATCACCGGCAAATTGGGGGCGTGGCGATGGATGGTGAGGAAGGTTTCAATCCCTTGAGAGTCCGGCAGGGTGAGGTCGAGAATGGCGATGTCGAATTCGTTCTTGGCAAGCAGGTCAAGCGATTCGAGGAGGGTCTCGGCGCGCTGCACTTGGTAGGACCGGGTGTCCGCATGCGCTAGCATGCCCTCTTCCAAGCGTGCGCTGACGATATTGTCTTCGATCAGAAGAACGCGAACGTGCGGGTTTTGCATGGGCGGTTATACCCCAGTGAACTTAACGGTTTGCAGACGCCAGACCGCATTTTCATTGCCGGACGTTCCTTTCCGGAATCTCCATTCTAGCTGACGGCCCGGCGGATTGGTATACGCATCACGCCGGCGCTTGGAGAAGGAAAACCGCATGCCCACGGGCGGGGCGCAAAGGGGCATTCCCTGGAGAACAAAAAACTTTTTCGCTTTGTTTTCAATGCGTTGAAGCTCCTGGCCGGGAGGGTTGAGAAAGCGCGGATGCTACTTTGAAATCGGGATGAGGGTTGCGCGGCTTCGCGGATTCGCGAGGCCGCTTTTTTTTGAGCGGGCAAACAGGGGGGGCACAAATGGAACCGGCGACCGAGAGTTGCGAAGAATGCAGCCGATGGAAGGAGATCAAACACAGGCTCAAGATCGCCAATTTGCTGGAGAGCGTGATCGGCGACATCGAAAAGCGGATTCAGGAAAAGGACTTGAGGCCGACCGTGACGGAGTACTTGAAGCTATTGCAAATGGAGCAGGACCTCGAGCAGGAGAGTCCTAGGGAGATCAAAGTTACATGGGTAGAACTGGCGACGATATCCAATGGCGAGAAATAGCCTACGATCCGTTGCCATCCCAGCGGCTTTTTCACGATTCGACGGCGCGTTTCAAAGGATACTCGGGGCCGATCGGCGCGGGCAAGAGCCAGGCGCTTTGCCAGGAAGCGATCAAGCTGAGCTACATCAACGCGGGACGTATGGGGCTGCTGGGCGCGCCGACATTTCCGATGCTGCGGGACGCGACGCAGGCGACGCTGATCGAGATCCTGGACGCGAACGACATTCGGCACGAGCACAACAAAGCGGAGAACACGCTGACGATCAAGGACACGGGATCGAGAATCCTGTTCCGCGCGGTGGAGGAATTCGAACGTCTGCGCGGGACGAACCTAGCGTGGTTCGGTTTGGACGAGCTGACTTACACGCAGGAAGCCGCGTGGCTGCGCCTGGAGGGACGTTTGCGCGACCCCAAGGCGGGGCGGCTCTGCGGATTCGCGGTATGGACGCCCAAGGGATACGACTGGGTATACCGCAAGTTCGTGGCGGAGGGGCAGACGGCCTACGAGACGATCGTGGCGAAGCCCTACGAGAACCGCCATTTGCTGAAGCAGGTACCGGACTATTACGAAAGGCTGAAGAGGAGCTACGACGAGAGGTTCTTCGAGCAGGAAGCCCTGGGGTCGTATCTGAGCATGGACGGGGCGCGGGCGTACGCCGCGTTCGACAGGGGCATTCACGTGACGGAATTGAAAGCGGACCCGCTGCGGCCGCTGCTGTGGGCGCTCGACTTCAACGTGGACCCGATGTCCTCGGTGATCGTGCAGTTATGCGGCCGCAAGGTGATGGTACTGGACGAGATCGTGCTGCGGCACGGCACCACTCAGGAGGCGTGCGGAGAGTTTCTGAAACGCTACCAAGGGCACCTGGGCGGGGTGGAGGTATACGGCGACGCCTCGGGATACCAGCAGAAGACGACGGGGGGGTCGGACTACGAAGCGATCCGCGAGTACTTCCGATTTCATTCGAACATGCAGCCGCGGTATCTGGCGCCGCGGTCCAACCCCAGCGTGCGGGAGCGAATCAACCTGGTGAACGCGAAGCTGCGGTCGGCGGCGGGGGAAGTCGGGCTGCTGGTGGACGGCAAGTGCAAGGAGCTGATTCAGGACCTGGAGCAGGTGGCCTTCAAGACGGACGGCTGCCAGATCGACAAGGACCGGGACCGGCTGCGGACGCATCTATCGGACGCGCTAGGGTACCTTGTGTGGCACTACTACAGGCCAGTGCAAGTCATCGGAGAGCGGCGGGAACGGCTGCTTTTTTGAGATCCATATGGAAAACATCAATCGCGAGCATCCGGAATACATCGCGCGCAAGGCGATGTGGAAGCAGTACAAAGATCTCTACGCGGGCGGCGAGCGCCTGCGCGCGAACGCCACGGACTATCTTGTACGGCGGCAAAAGGAGCCGGGCGAAGTATATCAGGAACGGCTGAGCCGGGTATTTTACGAGAACTACATCGGCTCGATCGTGGACTGGTATGCGGCGACGCTGATCCGGCGGGCGCCGGCCATGGTAGTGGAAGGAAGCGACGCGGCGGCGAAGGACTACTTCAGCCTCTTGTCGGCGAATTGCGATCTGAAGGAGACGAGCCTGAGCGAGTTCTTCCGGCAGCGGTTCGTGCAGACGCTGGTGTACGGCTGCTCCTACACGGTGGTGGATTTTCCGCGCGCGAACGGGGCCGCGCTGACGAGGGCGGAAGAGGACGCGACGGGACAATCGCGCGCCTACCTGGTGGACTACAGCCCGGAGGGAGTCATCAACTGGAACCACGACGAAACCGGGGGCCTGGAATGGGCGGTGATCCGCACCACATGTCTCCAACAGTCGAAGGTCACGGACGCGCGATGGGAGCGCGAAACGCGATGGATTTACTACGACCGCGAGAATTTCCGGATTTACCGGAAGGCGGGAGAGAACAGCCCGGTGGAGGCGGTCGCGGAGGGCCGGCACGGGCTGGCGGCGTTGAGACGGGTGCCCTTGTTCCGGATGCGGGTGTCGGAAGGGCTGTGGCTGACCAACAAGGCGGCGCTGCTGCAACTGGAGCACTTCAACAAGTCGAACGCGCTGGCGTGGGCGCTGACGATGGGGTTGTTCGCGACTCCGGTGATCTATTCGGAACGCGAATGGAACCAGATTGTGGGCGAATCCTATTACATCCAGCTTGGGCCGCAGGACCGCTTCGGATGGACGGAGCCGGAGGGGAAAGTATATCAGATAGCGGCGGACAACCTGGTTCAGCTAAAGGACGAAATCTACCGGGTCTGCTATCTGATGAACCAAGCCGGAACGCCGAGCGGCGGGGATATGCGGGTTTCGGGGGTCAGCAAGCAGCGCGACTTCAGCGTGACGCAGGAGGTGCTGCGGGCATACGGAGACGCGGTGAAGGAGAGCATGAAGCAGGTGCTGTGGGCGATCGCGGCGGCGCGGCGGGACGGCGTGACGATCGACGTATCGGGGCTGGACGAATTCGATATCGACGACTACAGCGGAGAACTGGACGACGCGAAGAAGCTGCTGGATCTGGGGATCGGTTCGGAGACGCTGAAGAAGCAGGTATTCAAGAACCTGGCGTCGAAGTACCTGTGCGACGCGCGGCAGGAAGTCAAGAACCAGGTGGCGGAGGAGATCGACGGGATGAAGTACGCGGAGTAGCGCGGCTGGCGCGGGCCGAGGGTCGGACGGCGAAGGGGAGCAATCAGGAGGCTTATGGAAGGAATAGACGTTCAGGCGATCATACGGCAGGCGATTGAAGAGTACTCCAGCAACGAACAGGCCAAGCGGGAACCGGCGCACAAGGCGGAGTTGGAGGACGAGCGGAAGCGGCGGGAGCAACTGGAGCGCCGGCTGAACGAACTGGTAGCGGAGAACAAGCACAACCGCAAGCTGGCGGAGGAGGCGGAACGCGGATCGACGATACGAGCGGAACTGCAACGGCTGGGAGTGGTCAAAATCGACCTTGCGTTCAAGGCGGTAAAGGACGACATCGCGCGGACGGAAGACGGGCGGCTGGTGGCTCTGGGGGATAGCGGACAGGTGTCGATGAAGGAGTACCTGTCGGCCTTCGTGAACGAGAACCCGGAGTTCCTGCCGGCGCGCATCGCGGGGGGGACCGGCATGACGGCGACCTTCAAGGCGCCGGCGGAGGGCCGGGAGGCGGTGAGTCTAGATCAGATTCGGCCGGGCATGAGCGCGGAAGAGATGCGGCGGGTACGAGAGGAAATCGTGCGCGTGGCGTCGCAGACCCTGCGGGGGCTGTGAAGAACAACCAAGTACGGGCCGGAAAGCCCGAGGGAAAGAAAAGGGAGGAAAACGAATGGCAGCAATTACCTCGACAAACGTCGCAAACGCGATCGTAAAACTGGTAGCGGCGGACGCATTGCCGGTGCTGGTGGGGAACCTGGTGATGGGGAACCTGGTGAATCGCGACTACGAGCCGGTGCTGGCGAACGCCGGCGACACGGTTAACGTGCCGATTCCGCCGACCATGGTGGCGAACAACATCCTGGAAGGCGGGACGGTGCAAACGCAAAATCCAAGCCTGGGAAACGCGCAGATCGTGCTCAACACGCACGCGGAGGCGACTTTCCAGCTTCCGGACGTGACCAAGGTGCTGGCCGTGCCGGACCTGCTGAAGCTGTACATGCAGCCGGCGGTAGCGGCGATCGCGCAGAAGATCGAAAGCGATCTGCTGAACCTGTACGCGGGCTTCACGCTCAACACTCCGGTGGGAACGGCAGGCACGCCCATCACGGAAGCCACGATCGACGCGGCGGAAACGGCGCTGTTCCTGGCGAAGATTCCGCCCAACGAGCGTAAGTTCATCGTGGTGAACGCGGCGGCCTACTCGGCCTGGCGGCAGATTCCGCTGTTCGAGGAGTTCCAAACGGCGGGCGCGGCGGGCCTATCGGCGCTGATTGACGGAACGGTCGCGAAGTTCAAGGACTTCTACGTATTCCGTTCGCAATTCGTACAGCAGACGGGCGTGGCGCCGGCCGTAGTGACGACCCATAACCTGGCGTTCACGAAGGACGCCATCGGGCTGGTGATCCGGCGCCTGCCGCAGCCGCTGCCGGGAACCGGGGCGATCGCGGAGTACGCGGAGCTCGGCAATTTCGGCATGCGGGTGGTGATGAGTTACCAGCCGAACACGCTGGCGCAGCAGTTCACGGTGGATGTGCTGTACGGCTGCGGGGTACTGCGGAACACGGCGGGCGTGCAGGTAAACACGTAGGGGACGCGTTGCAATTCGGGGCGGGCCGGGGCAAATGACGCTTCCGGTCCGCCCAATCCAAGGAGAAGAAAAGATGGATCCGACAGTCTATTACCAGAAGATTCGAGCCACGGAGGCGACGATTGCGGACGCTTACCCGGTGGTAGTGAGCGTGGCGACGGCCGACGGCGGGAAGGGAGGAGTCCTAACCGAGGTGACGCGCGAGATCGCCGCGAAGATGATTGTGGAAGGGGAAGCGGCGCTGGCGGGCAGCGCGCAGACGGCGGCGTTTCGGGCGTCGCTAGCCGCGGCGAAGAGTGCCGCCGGCCAAGCGGCCGCGGCGTCGAAGGTGCAGTTTTCGGTGCTGACCACGGCGGAGCTCGACAAGTTGAAGAGCGCCGCCGACTCCTTGAAGGACCCGGCATAGCGACATGGCCCTGTTCACGGACGGTCTGGCATCGAGCATCGACGATCTTTCGGCGCAAGACGCGCAACTGGCGGACGTGGCCAGCGCCGAGAACATCGACGTAACGCGAAAACTGGCCCTAGCGCAGGAAGAAGTCGCGCTGGGGCTGGACGCGCTGCTGACGGCGATGAGCTATCCGGAGCAGTCGCTTTGGCTGTCGCCGCGGCCATGCGTCAACTGCGTGGTGGTGACGCCGGCGCTGAGGCTGTGGCATAGCTACCGCGCGCTGGAGATGGTTTACGCCGACGCATTCAACAGCCAGTTGAACGACCGGTACGCGGGCAAGCGGGACCAATTTCACGCGCTGGCGAATTGGGCGTACGACAAGCTGGTGCGGATTGGGGCGGGGGTGGTGTTCGATCCGATCCGGAGGGCCGCCATGCCAAGCGTGACGGCCGCGTCCGGCGGGGCGGCTGCGCTTCCCGACGCAACCTATTACGCGACCATGGCGTGGATCAACAAGGCCGGCGAGGAAGGGGCCAGCGCACCGCCTGCCACCGTTGCGACGGTGGGCGGCACGCTGCTGGTGGCGCCGGCGGATCCGCCCAAGAACGCGGCGGGGTGGAACGTATACGTGGGCGGCGATCCGGATGGCATGTTCCGGCAGAACGGAACGCCGATCGGCGCCACGCAGACCTGGACCCAGCCCGGGCCACTGGCGGCCAGCGGACGGCGGGCGGGCCAGGGCCAGGTTCCCAACTACATCAAGCCGGTTCCAAGGCTGATCCAGAGGGGCTAATGGCGGCACAACTAGGAAGCGTCATTAGCGGCCGGATATTGCAACTGCTGGCCGCGCCGGCGGCGGCGCTCAATACGGCCCAGATCCGCGCGCAAAACGTGGCTGCGGACCTAATGGAGCGCGGCGAGACGGTGAACTATCCGGCGGTCAACGTGTATTGCGAAAAGCTGGTGAACGCCTTAACCGAAAAATCCCGGAGCTTCTCCGGCTCGGCGCGGATGATTGTGGAGGTACGGCATTCCCGCGACCGTCTGGAGGGCCTCCAGGACGCCCTGGAACTCTATGTGGACGCGGTGACGGAGACACTAAGCGCGAGCCGCGGCGATTGGGGCGGCGGTATGTTCTACGCCGGGGGATACGAGGTAGCGTTCGGCGCGGTGAAGCATGGCGGCAGGAATTTCATCCAGACGGCGAAGATCGCCCTCGACATAGGAGTGAGCATAAACTAGCATGTCCTCGTACATTTCGTCTAATGCAAATCGGTTCTACGCGGCGCTGGAGAGCGCCTACGGCAGCGTGGCGGCGATCACTTCGGCAAACCGGATTCCGGCCTTGAAGCTGGCGATCCAGCAGCAACTCGAAGTTACGGCGCGAAAGGATAAGACGGGCAGCCGCACGTTTCCGGGTCTGCCGGCCGGCGGCAGGCTGCAAACCAGCTTCGAACTGCGCACGTTCCTGACAAGCTGGCAGCAGGCGGGAGCGGGGCCCTCGAACGCGCCCTCGCCCGACACTGCGCCGGGTCCGGCGTACGGGCCGCTCTTCCAGGCGGCGCTGGGCGGCGAGCCGCTGGAATTCGCGGGCGGAACGGTAGCTTCCAGCACCACGTCCGGAAGCCTGGTGTTCCAGGCGGCGCACGGTTTGGCGGCGGGGCAGGCGGTCTCCTGCGGGGGCGAGATCCGGTTTGTGGCGGCGATCGTCACCGCGAGCGCGGTGCAATTGAACGTACCGTTCACGGTCCTGCCGGCAGCGGGCGCGGCGGTGGCGCCAACGGTGACTTACATTCCGGCGACGGAACTGCCGAGCGTGAGCGTGTACGACTACTGGACGCCGTCAACGGCGGTGCAGCGACTGCTGTGCGGGGCGGCCATCGACCGGATGGACATCCTGCTGAACGGCGATTATCAGGAGTTTCACTTCGGCGGGATAGCGCAAGACGTGCTGGACAGCGGCAGTTTCAGCAGCGGGGAGGGGACATTGACGAGTTTCCCCGCGGAACCGGCGCCGGGCGCGTTCGATTACTCGATCGTTCCGGGAAACATGGGCGAGGCGTGGATGGGCGCATCGCCGACGCAGTTCTTCACGATCACGGGCGGGACGGTGACGCTCAAGAACGGCTTGGCCACCCGGTCGAGGGAATTCGGAACCAACCTGCCGCGCGCGATTTCGCCCGGCCAGCGAACCGTGACCGCCGCTTTCGAGCTTTATAGCATGGACGACGCCGCAACCACGGCGCTGTACCAGGCGGCGCGGCAGCAATCGCCCATCAGCGTGATGTTTCAGTTGGGCCAGGAGCAGGGACACGCGATGGGAGTCAACATGAGCAGCGTGATTCCAGAAACGCCGGAGTTCGACGACGGTCAGAACCGGCTGCAGTGGAAGTTCCGGGGATCGCGGGCGCAGGGGACCGTGAACGACGAAATCACGGTTGCGTTCGGGTGAGGGGGGGAGAAGCTGTCAGCTTTCAGCTTTCAGCTTTCGGCTTTCGGCTTTCAGAGCGACAAGAACGGCTCTGTCGAAGAAGGCAGGCCAGGAGGCCCGCCCCACTGCGCGGCGTTCGCGGGCCGGTGTGCGATTGTGCGCGTCGAAGGGGAAGGGGAGCGGAGAGACTTCATGACTTACGAGAGCTCGCGGGTAGTGGAATCGGCGGTTGCGCGGGGGGTCCGGTACACGGTGGCAAAGGCGTCGTTCGGGCGGCGGGTGGAGTTGATGCGCGGGGTACGGGAATTGGCCCGGCGGATGGAATTCCTGGAGGCGGGCGGCGCGGGAGACAAGATGGACGCGGCGCTGCTTCAGAGGGAGATCGACCGGCTCTACCTGACTTGGGGCTTGCGGGAGATCGAAGGCCTGGAGGTGGACGGCGTTGCGGCGACGCCGGATGCGCTGGCGGACGCGGGGCCGGAGGATCTCTTTCGAGAAGCGCTGGCGGCGGTGCGGGCGGAAACGGAACTGAGCGAGACGGAACGAAAAAACTAATCGTCGCCTTCCACTTTCAGTTTTCCAACCAGGCCGGATGGAAGTGCGACGTTTGCCGGAGATCCGGTCTGGAGCGTAAGCGGCGATGTGGATGGATGGCGCACGGCGAGGAGACGGGCGCGCGGCTGGTGTGGGCGAGGAAGGGCGCCTCGCTCACCACCTGTCCACGGTCGTACATCACGGCGGAAAGTCTAGGGCTGATAGAGGAGTTTTTGGTGCGGCGGCGGCTTGGGGGAACAGGCTTCGGGGAGCTGAGCGCCCGCCAAGTGGAGGCATTCTCCATCCTGGAAAACGAACTTGAGGCGGAAACAAGAGATGGCCAAAACCACGCAAGAGAAGTTGCTCGATAGTTTCACGGAGGCCGCGGGAGGCGAAACGCCAAGGCCGTTGGCAGGACTGGCGCCGTCGCTCACGGATATCCTCGGATCGGCGGCTCCATCAGGCTCGGCTGGCGGCGGCGGGGGAGTTACGCCGGCTTCGGTGGCTAAGACGATTGTGGAGAGCGGCTTCGGTCTAGTTCCGTCGATCGGGGGCTTGAATATCCTCGGATCGGCGGCTCCATCAGGCTCGGCCGACAGCGGCGGGGGAGTTACGCCGGCTTCGGTGGCTAAGACGGTTGTGGAGAGCGGCTTCGGTCTGGTTCCGTTGATCGGGGGCTTGATCGGGTTATTCGGCGGCGGGGATTCAGGCTCCCCACCGCCCCCGACAAAGTACGTCATGCCGCCAGCGATCGATTTTCAGGCCGACGCCGGCGGTGGAGCGCCGGGCGGCGTCAGCTACGACCAAATGGGAACGCCGAGGGCGTCCGGCAGCGAAGCGGGCGCGGCGCAAACCACGGAGAACCTCCAGACCGTGGGCGCCCAATGGTTCATGGATCATAGCGCGGACATAGCGGCAGCGGTACGGAACGCGATGCTCAATCTCAGCTCGATCAACGACGTAGTGAACGGCCTCTAGCCATGGCGGCCTTCCCAACCTTGAAGACCAATGCCGTGGTTCAGTACCCGGCGACTCGTCAGGCGCGCTATCAAAACCAGGCATTGCGCTTCCTGGACGGGACGGAACAGCGCTACCGCGACTGCGCCGGACCGCTGCTGCGATGGGAAATAGCGCTCAGCCAGTTGGACGAAAGCGAAGTGGCGGCCATCGAGCAGTTCTTCGCCGCGAACCAAGGGGTGTTCGGAAGCTTCGCATTCACCGATCCCTGGGACGGGACGGCGCACCCGAATTGCAGCCTGGAGACGGACACATTGCAGACCACGGCCAGCGGTGAAATGGACGGCGCGGCCGTGCTGACCGTGGTGGAGAACCGGAGATAGGCATGGCGGCGTATCCACAACTTGGAACGGGGGCGCTGAGCCAGTTTCCGATTCGGACCGAGCGGCGCGCGCGCACGGTGGTGAACGCCGCGTCCGATGGAAGCTCGATTAAGCTGGCGGACGCGGCGGGAGCGGTGACAGAGTGGACGCTGGCGTACACGGGCCTGTCGGACGCGGAACTGGCGGCGGTAGAGCAATTCTTCGCGTCCGCCGAAGGGACGCTCAACGGATTCACGTTTCTCGACCCGGCGGCAAACCTGCTGGCATGGAGCGGAGCGCCGGGCGAGGCGGCTTGGGACCTCGATCCGCAGCTCTCGGTGGCGAGCGGGATCGAGGACCCAGCCGGCGGAACGGAAGCATGGCGTTTGACGAATGCCGGCTTGGCGCCGCAAGCGATATCGCAAACCTTGGCGGCGCCGGGCGGATACCTATACTGCCTGAGCGCCTACGTACGCGCGGCTACGGCTACGACGGTGACGATGCTGCTGGGGAGCAGCCAGGCGGGCCGCGCGGTCCAAAGCGAGTGGCGCCGGATAACGTTCGCGGGGACGGGAGATCCGGCGGCGGCCGACATAGGTTTCGGACTGCAAATTCCGGCCGGCGGCCAGGTGGACGTATTCGGGATGCAAGCGGAGCCGCAGGCGGGCGCGTCCGCCTACAAAATGAGCACGGCTGGGGGAGTCTACCAGAACGCGCGCTTCCGGGACGACGAGCTGGCGGTCACGACCACCGGCGTCAACCGCCATTCCTGTACGGTGAACATCATCCATGTCAACCATCTATAGTCTGACCGAGCAGGCCATCACGGACACGCCGCTGCTGCTGTTCGATTGCACGCTGGCGGATGGGCGGACGGAAAGCTGGTGCACGCACGGCGTCACGGTCAACGGCAAGGCCTATGCGGCGCGGGTATTGCAGCATAGCGCCTTCGAGATGCAGCCGGCCTCGGCGCAGGGCGTGGATGGGCTTTCGCAAATTTCCATCGCGCTGGCGAACGCGGATTCGCACTTCTCGGAAATCGAGCGGTCGACCGGTTGGAAGGGCGCGCGGCTAACAGTGAGCTTTGTGATATACAGTCTGCCGAATCAGGCGCCGGTCAGCGCCACGGCGGCGCTGTTCCAGGGAATCTGCAACCCGCCGGACGAGATTCTGGAGGCGACGTTCAGGCTGACGGCCATCAACCGCATGAGCTTGCAGCGGGTGCTGCTGCCGCAGGTGCGAATCCAGCGGCTGTGCCCATGGGATTTTCCGGCGACCGCGGACCAGCGCACGGAGGCGATCAGGGGAGGCGGCAACGGGAAATATTCGCTCTACTACCGCTGCGGGTACTCGGCGGGAATGGCGGGCGGCGCGGGGAACCTCAACGGCGGCGCGCCCTACACAAGCTGCGGATACACGCGGAGCGATTGCCAGGCGCGGGGCATGTGGGGAAACTTCGGCGGCATCGAATTCGTGCCGCCGGGCATTCTGGTACGGCCCTCGGGGGGGAACGTGCAGGCGTCGGCGATCAGCCTGAACACGGCGCTGTACAACGATTTCGTCCCGATGGTCTACGGAACGGCGTGGTACGCGCCACCGATCGTGTTTGCGCGCAACGACGGCAATCTGACGCGGATGCAAGTGCTGCTGGGGATGGGCGCGATGCAGGGTGCGTCGATCGTCCTGGTCAACGACGTGGAGATTCCGCGGGGCATGGCGGGCGTCGACATGACCGCCACCGGCTGGTACGACATCCCCACCCTCGGAACGCGCACGGGCGGGTTCGACGGCAATTTTCCAGGGGGCGACCCCTACGGAAGCATGGCGTACTTATCGGTGGTGGTTCCAAACCAGATCAACAACGGGACAACGCTTCCGCGGATCAAAGTGCTGGCGCAGGGGCTGATCATTCCGGTTTACGATGCAACCGGCGCGCAGACGGGCGAGCAGTTCAGCAACAACCCGGCGTGGATTCTGTTGGACATGCTGCGGCGGGTAGGATGGAACGCGGCGGAGATCGACATTCCCAGCTTCGCGGCCGCGGCGGCACGGTGCGATGCGGAGATCGGCGCGCTGGACATCTACGGCAATGCGATCTCGCTGGCCAGGTTCCAATGCAATCTGGCGCTGAAGGCCAGAAAGAGCGCCGGCGACGTGGCGCGCGGCGTGCGGATTGCGGCGCGGTTGTTGCTGACCTACGGCAACAACGGGCTGCTGCAGCTTCGCGTGGAAGACACGGTCGCCAACGAACAGCCGACGCAGCCGGCGTGGTCGAACAGCACGGAGCCGCTCGACGGTGGATGGCCGAACTACGAATTCGGGGATGGCAGCACCGGCGTCACTGGAATCCTGCGGCTGCCGAGCGGAGCGCCCAGCGTGCGGGTGTATTCGCGCGGCATGGCGGACACTCCCAACAGCCTGAGCGTGGAGTTCCAGGACGCGCTGAACGACTACCAGCAGGACGGCTACACGGTGGTCGATGCCAACGATGTGACGCTGTGCGGGCAAGAGATTACGGCGGGCCTGAACGCGATCGGGCTGCCGAACAACGACCAGGCGGGGCGGATCCTGCAGACGAACCTGGACAAATCCGTGCGCGGCAACACGTACATCGAATTTCAAACGAGCGTGAAATCGTTCGGCGTGCGGCCGGGCGACATCGTCGCAGTCACCTACCTTAAGGAAGGATTCACGCGGCAGCCGTTCCGGATTTTGAAGATCGCTCCGGGAATCAATCACCGGGTAACTACAATCACGGCGCAGATTCACGACGACGCATGGTACGCCGACAGCAACGGGCAGCCCACTTCGGCGGCGGGAGGGCGGCGGCAGAGCGACGCGGGCATGGGCGTGCCGCGGCCGCTGGTCGGCAGCGTGGTGGACGTTAACGGGAATCTTGAGTTCGGAGTGACTGAAACGGACGGCACCAGCAGCGACGGTTCGGTGCAAGTCAGCGTCAGCGTGAGTTATGTCCCTCCGGCTACGAGCGCGGGGGCAGGTCCGGGCATCCCCTTTGTGAGCCTGTCGGCGGGAGCGGCGCCCGGTGGGACGCTCTCTAGCGGCCAGGTGTTGTACTACGCGGTTTCGGCGCTCGATTCGGCCGGGAATGAGAGCGCGCTGTCTTTCCTGGCGACGGCGGCGATCACCGAGAGTGGAAGCGCCGTCACTCTAACCGGGCTGAGTTTCGATTCCAATACGGCGGCATTCAACGTCTATCGCGGCGCCTCTCCGGCGGAACTGTTGCGGATTGCAAGCGGCCACGCCATTGCGGCCCAGTTCACCGACGCCGGTCTTCCGCCGCAAACCATCGCGCCGCCGGATCCGAGTTTCGATCATGCGAATTTCTACTGGCGCATGGAGCTTCTGCCGGAGATAGCGGCAACGCTGTACTCCGCCGACACAGTGGGCAATGGCACGCTCACGATGGCGGCTAATGCCTATGCGGGTCTGACGGCGCGGATCATGCGCGGGACCGGCGCCGGACAGGAATACACGGTCGCGTCGAACACCGCCACCACGCTGACGGTATCGCCGGGGTGGGCGATAGAGCCAGATGCCACCAGCTACTTCGCGGTGGCGGAGACCGGCTGGAAACCCGGCGCGAGCACCACCACCGCGACGGCGCAGTTCGCGATTCCGAACTGGTCCGGAGAGGCGGCGCACATCACCGGACGCGCCGCCAACATCAACAACGTGGAATGCGACGCGGGGATTTCGACGGTCACGCGATGGCAGATTGGAGGAGCGGGCGTGGCGGACGCGAAAGCGCCGCCGCAGCCCCTCTTCGGGTTGGGGAACGGAGCGCAAGGCGGGACGGCGGCGTTGAGCGGCATTGCATTTTCAGACCTGACGAACACACGCTCGATCTCCTCGGCCACGCTGACCGTGCATTACTGGAACGAACTGCTGGGCACGCCGAACATCGCCCTGGCGAGCGCGGTGGGAGCGGCGGACACCACGATCTACCTGACCCCGCCGGGACCGGGGCAGCCGGGGAGCCGTCTGCAGATCGACGGCGAAGTGATTCTTGTGACAGCGACGCTTAGTGGAGGCGCCACTTACCGGGTGACGCGCGGATGCGACGGGAGCCTGGCGGCGGCGCACGCGGCGGGAAACGCGCCGGTTTACCACTTGGCCAGCGTTAGCGCGATCGCGGCGTTTCCGCCCGAGTTCTTCGGGAGCGCGTACAGCGGGAATTGGACTTACCCGGTGATTCTGCCGGATGTGCGCGTGGCCAGCGCCGAGCTGTTCGTGACCAATAACAAAGGCAACAGCCCGGTGGGCAGCATCGCCCTGACGCATACCACCGACCTGGGGCTGCGCACGACTTCCGGCGGACAGTATAGCATTCAGGTGGACGGCTTTCTAGCGGTGGACCAATGCGCGGCGCCGGCCCTGGTGATGGACGCCTCGCACGCGGTTCGCGAGATTTACGCGGTGCTTGGCAAGGCGGCAGATGCGCCGGTGCATCTCCAGTTGAAGGTCGACGGGAATGCGTACTGCTCCCTGGACTTCGCCGCCGCGATCTCTGTCTCAAACAGCGTGGCGGGTAATGCCGTGGCTCCGCTGGCGGCCGGCGCGCAGGTCACGCTATCGATTCTTTCGGTGGGACAGACGTTTCCGGGCGCCGATTTGACCGTGCTGATCCGGCTCTGAGGCCGCCATGCCGGAACAACTTACCAAGCTGCGGCCCGACCGGGACTTGCAATGCTACTTCCAGCAACCCAGCGCGGTGGCGGCCTTGAGCGGGACCAGCGCAACCGGCTTCACGGTGTCGGGATCTTTTCGCCAGCAGTTCGATTGGGCGGTGGTCGAGTGGTGTCGCGACAACGTCTTCGAGCACCCGGCGCTACGCTGTTTGCCGGACGGCGACCTCAGCGGGCTGCACCTCTCCTACGACGAGGCGCGCCAGAATTGCATGGCGATGGACTCGACTCTGTGGCCGACGGTGGACTGGCCGTATCTGCGGCTGTGGGCGACGGGCGCGGATGGCGTCGAGCGGGAGTACAAAGTTCCGCTGGCGTCCCACGCGACGGCGGCGGCGGGAAGTCCGGCGCCGGCGCGGGCGGTATTTGAACTTACGGGCGCGGTGACCGCCGGCGATTACGTGGAGCTGGCTTGGGCGGCGGCGGACGGCGTGGACCCATCCAGCCAGCACGCCACCCATCAGATGTACTACAACGACACGCTGGAGGGCGTGGCCACGATATTGGCGGACGCCATCGCCGCCAACACCGCCGCGACGGGCATGACGGCAACGGCATCGGGCGCGCAAATCACGCTGCAATACGCGACCGCGGCGGGCGCCAACGGAAATCGGATTGGAGTCTACGGCAATGTGAGCGGCGCGCAGAGCGAAATCTGGCAGCCGGCGTGGCAGACCATGAGCGGGGGAACGTCGCCGGGGCAGTGGCGCGTCGATCTGGATTTCGGCAATCTGCAAGGGTATGCGGGACCGGATTTCACCACGCTGACTCAGACGCCGACAACCTCGGTCCGAAGGATGCGCTGGACGTGGGCGGCGGACCAGCAGCCGGGCAGTTTCGTGCGGACCGACTTCCAAGCGACTGTCTCGAACTGGACGGCCGCCGGAGAGAATCTCACTTACCAGGTGGCCGGCCCGGGAAGCCGGCGCGCGGAGGACGCCTCGGATCTGGTGGTCTATTCAGGCGCATGGGACGCCGGCGCCATCGGTAACTACTCCGGCGGTTCGATTCGATCCACGGAGACGCTGGGGGCGTCTGTCTCTTACAGTTACACGGCGGCGGCGAGTCACACGCTGTATCTGGGGACGCGCATGTTCCGCAGCGGCGCGTCGGCCGGCGCGACGATCTCCATCGCCATCGACGGCGCGGCCAGCGCGGTGAGTCTGGCGTTCGCCGGTGAAGAGGATTTCCTGGTGCGGATCAAGGTAGCCGATCTCAACGCGGGGCCGCACACGGTGACAGCGGCGCACGCGGGAATTGGAGTCTTCTACTTCGACTTCTTCGAGATTGCATTTCCGACGGCGAACTTGCCCTCCATTGCCAACACTCCGGCCACCACGCTGGCGACGGATTGGGATACCTATCACTCCGGCGCGCTAGCTCCGGAGCGCACCGCCTGGCTGATCGATGCGCTGGGATTCCACGGGCGGGCGAATCACTATGCCGGCGCGATGTGGTTCTACGAGCTGACGTGTCCGGGACAGCAGTACGCTTCGGCGACGGTGACGCTTGCGGGCACGCCGGACTTCGGACTGTACACAACCGTCGCGGTGGGCGGCGCTCTCTTCCGGCATATGAGCTTCATTGCGGATACGGCGGCCAGCGTGGCCAACGCGCTGGCGCTCGCCATCAACGCCGGCGCCACCGCGGTCTGGGCGAGCGCGGCGGGCGGCGCGCTGACCATCTGGTCGCGCACCATGGGGACGGCTGGAAACGGCATGACCGTCGCCGCGGACACGGGCGGCAGCCAGCACCTCGCCGCGCAGACGAGCGGGCCGCTGGCTGGGGGCGTGGACGGCGACCTCTCGACAATGGCGTGGGCCGCGGGCTGGCGCACCGACTTGACGGCCACCCCGCGCATCAACCGGGCGGCGCGAGACTGGCACGCCAGTTACTTCGCCGCACTCAACGGGTATGGCATCGACGCGGCGGCGGCGTTTTCCATGGAGCTACAGGACGGCGATCCGTTGCCGGCCACGGGGATCGCGCAACGCTATCCCGACGGTTCTCCGGCGCTGCTCGATACGCCGGCCCTGCAGACTAACTTCTCGCCGGTCAGCACGGCGTTTTGGCAGCAGGCCTACCTCGACATGGCGAACCTCATGAACGCGGCAGGCCTGGTTCCGTATCTGCAATTCGGGGAAGCGCAGTGGTGGTACAACGCGGCGCCATCCGGCATGCCGTTCTATGACGCCTACACCCAGAGCGCCTTTCAGGCGGCCATGGGACGGCCCATGGGAGTCATCCCTAGCCAGGATGCGACGCCTGCGGACTTCCCCGACGAATGCGCCTTCCTTCCGACGCTGATCGGCGCATTCACCCGTGCGATCATGGCTTTCGTGCGGGCCGCATACCCCAACGCCCGCTTCGAATCGCTCTATCCCACGGACACCAACGACACGCCGTTGAACAAGATCGTCAACTATCCGGTGGCGTACTGGACTCCCGCCGCGCTGACCTGCCTGAAGACCGAGAATTTCATCTTCACGGGCGACCGCAATCTGGACGAGGCGCGCGGGTCGATGGAGTTGCCCGGGCAGCTTGGGTTCCCGCCCGCGCAGAGCAGTCACTTAGTGGGAATCGGCGATTGCACCACGCCTTGGCTGAAAGAGCGAGGACTGGCGGTGCAGAACGGCGTGGAATCGGTGGTGCTGTTCGCGCTCGATCAGTTCTGTCTGATTGGATACGCGGCGCCGTTGAGCAGGAGTTCGCGGCGGTCGGGAAAGATGGGGTAGTGGGAGCCTCAATCCGACTGGGACTGGCGGCGGCCTAACGGTCCAGCGAGAAAGCGCGGCGCAGCACCTCCGTCAGTGCAATTCGGTCGGCGTCCGCGAGTTCACCGAGGCGGCGCACAATCTC
>Ga0182027_10003855_pt1 | contig 23512 bp, 19 predicted proteins | sample 712E1DmetaG_FD_121300 | JGI IMG/M metagenome (GOLD analysis project Ga0182027, IMG submission 121300) | Permafrost microbial communities from Stordalen Mire, Sweden - 712E1D metaG (Illumina Assembly) | ecosystem: Environmental > Terrestrial > Soil > Wetlands > Permafrost | place: Sweden... | reverse complement strand
TGGGTTTGCGTGCGCTTTTCTTCTTTGCCGGTGCCTTTTTCTTGGCCGCCATCTGTAAACCTCCTTGAATGTGGTGAGAGAGAACCAGAACAATAAGGCTATCATATTAATACTATTTTTCACTCGAGGTGTCAAATTTTTTCTCCACGACTCTCCTATGAAAAACGCCGCTCGTCCCTCTGGCGGCGCGGCTGTCGGCGTAGACGCATCTGCAAATCATACCGGCGGAGATCGTACTACGTTGCCGCCGCGTCAAGGCGATAGTATCGTTAATCAATTTTTTTCATAGGAGAGAGATGTTTGTCCGCCTGACGCGGAGGGGAGAAAACGTACGCCACAACAGGATGATATCGTGCCACGGCCGCCATACAACCTGTTGTGGAAAAGGCGTCGCAGGGCTTTCGGGGCATGCCTTGGCGATTCCATGCGGGAGGCTACCGGAGGCTTGTGGCGGCCGGGAGGGCCGTCTTAGCCGCCCATCCAGAGTTTCCGGTCGAGGCTGCGGTATTGGATGCCTTCGGCGATGTGGGAGGTGCCGATGGTTTCCTTTTCGTCAAGGTCGGCGATCGTCCGGCTCACCTTGAGGATGCGGTCGTAGGCGCGGGCGGACAAACCCAGGCGCTCCACCGCGCTCTTGAGCAGCTGCTGGCAGGCCTTGTCCAGACCGCAGTGGACCCGGATATGGCGCGACTCCATGTGGGCGTTGCAGAACACCGACTTTTCGTTTGCAAACCGGTTTCGCTGAATCACGCGCGCCGTCTTGACCCTGTCCCGCATGACGGCTGAATCGTCCCCCGGCGCCTTTGCCGCAAGTTCCTCGTAGGAAAGCGCGGGCACCTCCACATGTATATCTATCCGGTCAAGAAGCGGGCCCGAAATCCGCGCCATGTATTTCTGGATGAGCTGGGGCGTGCAGGTACATTCGTGCCGCGGGTCAGAATAATACCCGCACGGGCAGGGATTCATTGCAGCGGCGAGCATGAAGCGCGCCGGGTACGAAAGCGATGTCGCTGCACGCGAAATCGTCACACGGCCGTCTTCGAGCGGCTGGCGAAGATTCTCAAGCACATTCTTTGTAAATTCAGGGAGCTCGTCCAGAAACAAGACCCCATGGTGGGACAGACTTACCTCGCCTGGCCGCGGGTATGCCCCGCCGCCGATCAGGCCGGCATCCGAAATCGTGTGGTGAGGGCTGCGAAACGGCCGCGTCGCGACCAGCGGCGTGTTTTTGTCAAGCAGGCCGGCAACGGAATGGATTTTTGTAGTCTCGAGCGCCTCGTCCAGCGACAGATCAGGCAAAATTGTCGGCAGCCGCCGCGCAAGCATGGTCTTGCCCGAACCCGGCGGCCCTATCATCATTATATTATGGCCGCCGGCCGCAGCCACGAGGAGCGCACGTTTGATATGCTCCTGGCCCTTGACGTCTTTGAAATCGATGGGATATTGGCGCGCGCGGTTGAAAAGCACGTCGAGGTCGGTTAAAAACGGCTCGATGTGTTTTTCACCGGTGAGAAAATCCAGCGCCTCGGTGAGTGATTTGACAGGGTATATCGAAACGCCTTCTGCGACCGCAGCCTCTTCCGCGCATTCCTTTGGAACGATCATGCCTTTGAACCCGAGTTCACGCGCGCCGATGGCCATGGACAGCATGCCGCGTACGTGCTTGACTGTTCCGTCAAGAGACAGTTCGCCTACTATTATATACTCCTGCGCGTTTGCGATATCCACCTGGCCCGAAGCCATGAGAAGCCCGATGGCAATGGGCAGGTCGAATGCGGAGCCTTCCTTCTTGACGTCAGCCGGCGCCATGTTGATGGTCACCTTGCGGCTCGGAAACTCAAAGCCGCAGTTCTTGATCGCGGACATGACGCGTTCCCGGCTCTCGCGCACCGCGCCGTCCGGCAAACCCACGATCGTGAAGCTCGGCAGCATTTCGCTGATGTCAGCCTCAATCCCGATTTCAAACGCGTCAATGCCGATCACTGCCATGGAACGGAGTTTTGCGAGCATAGGGAATTCCTATTTTAAGGGAATAGTAATATTACAATTTATATTCGGTGCGGTTCTGATTTGTTCTTGCCCTGCAAGGCAAGCGCGCTGTACGAAAAAGATATTCAGCTCAAAACGTATAATAATTTACCGTATTGAACGCCGTCCCCATCTCCACCCCCTTGAAGCTCACCGTATCGCTCACATCGTTCTGCAGCGATAGTGTGGTCATCAGGGTTTTTCCGCCCTTGGCGTCCTCGGTGGTCATCTCCATCACAAAGCCCGGGGCCGAAAGCGTGTTGTGGAGCGCGGCCATTTTGCAGGCCCTGAAGACGCCGAGATCGTTCGGCATGGTGATTTGGTCGGTTAGCCAGACCTCGCCGAAGATTTTTTTAAAGGTATAGGTGTATTTCTTGCAGGCAAGCCCGAGGATCTGCTTGGTTTCCGTGGTGGCGGTCAGGTCGAGCTTTTTCAGGTCCTTGTCGGCCGGGTACTTGAAAGCTCCCGCGTTGTACATCGGGGTTGCTCCGCCGCCGGTGCCGAACAGCTGGATCGCGGTCATGTTCTTCTTGTCAATAACCGCTTCCATGCCACCGCCCTTTCTCTCGGTTTCAAGCCGCACGGAAAAATTCTCTCCTTTCGACTGATACAGGGTCTTGTACTGCATGGTCTTCATGAGTTCACCCTTTTTCGCATAGAACTCGATCTTGAACGAGTTGCATTTATCAAAAGCATACTGTTCGTCCCAATTGACGCCTTTCGGTTTAAGCTGAGCAAAGGATGAAATTACGGCGGTGAGGGCGATCAGGAACATGGTTGTCTTTTTCATGGGGCAGACCTTTCTTTTTTTGAGACGGGAAAACACCGCGCATGGGTGGTCCAATCATCCATGCTCTTGTAAACAATATAATACAAACCGTTTGCCGATTTCCCCGGGACAGGGTATCCAAATTCCATACTTGGCACGGTATTGGCTGCTAAATTGTAGCTGGAACCAAGAGCCTTTGAAAGGGGTGAACAATATGAACAACGAGAGCGGGACTCATAAACACGGCACAGGAACGTCGAACCGGGACTGGTGGCCGAACCAGTTGAACCTCAAAGTTCTTCATCAGAATTCTCGCATGAGCAGTCCTCTGGGCAAGGAGTTCAACTACGCTGAGGAATTCAAGAAACTCGACCTGGCGGCCCTGAAAAAGGACCTCTATGCCCTGATGACCGACTCGCAGGACTGGTGGCCGGCTGACTTCGGTCACTACGGACCGCTCTTCATCCGCATGGCATGGCACAGCGCAGGCACCTACCGCGTCGGCGACGGCCGCGGCGGCGCGGGGTCGGGCAATCAGCGATTTGCTCCCCTCAACAGCTGGCCGGACAATGCCAACCTCGACAAGGCGCGCAGGCTGCTCTGGCCTGTCAAGCAGAAATACGGCAACACAATCTCGTGGGCCGACTTGATGATTCTCGCAGGCAACTGCGCCCTGGAGTCCATGGGCTTCAAAACCTTCGGCTTCGGCGGCGGTCGCGAAGACGTCTGGGAGCCGGAAGAGGACACGTACTGGGGAACCGAAAACAAATGGCTCGACGACAAACGCTACAGCGGTAACCGCCAACTCGAGAATCCACTCGCGGCCGTGCAGATGGGCCTCATCTATGTAAACCCTGAAGGGCCCAACGGAATTCCGGATCCGCTGGCAGCAGCAAAGGATATCCGCGAGACATTCGCACGTATGGCCATGAACGACGAAGAAACGGTCGCGCTGATCGCGGGAGGCCACAGCTTTGGTAAGACCCACGGCGCAGGCGATGCGTCGCTGGTTGGCCCTGAGCCTGAAGCAGCAGGCGTTGAAGAGCAGGGTTTGGGCTGGAAGAGCAAATATCTCACTGGCAAGGGAGGCGACGCGATCACCAGCGGCCTGGAAGTCATCTGGACAACCACGCCGACAAAGTGGAGTCACAACTTCTTCGGCAACCTGTTCGGCTACGAATGGGAGCTGACCAAGAGCCCGGCCGGAGCGCATCAGTGGACACCCAAGAACAACGCAGGCGCCAATGCGATACCGGATGCACACGACCCGTCAAAGCGTCACGCGCCGTCAATGCTGACCACTGACCTTAGCCTTCGGCTCGACCCTGCTTACGAAAAGATTTCCAGGCGTTTTTTCGAGCACCCGGATCAGTTCGCGGACGCGTTCGCCCGGGCGTGGTTCAAGCTGACGCATCGCGACATGGGTCCGCGCTCCCGCTATCTTGGCCCGGAGGTTCCCTCCGAAGAGCTGATCTGGCAAGACCCCCTTCCCGCTGTCGATCATGCACTGATTGACGAACAGGACATCGCGCACCTCAAGGCCGCTATCCTTGCCTCGGGCCTGGCAGTCTCAGAACTGGTCTCGACCGCCTGGGCGTCCGCATCCACCTTCCGCGGCTCAGACAAGCGCGGCGGCGCAAACGGCGGCCGCATTCGACTTGCGCCGCAAAAAGATTGGGACGTCAACCAGCCGGCCCAGATGAAGAGAGTTCTGCAGACTCTTGAGGCAATACAAAAGAAGTTCAACAGCAGCTGGTCAGGCGGGAAGAAGGTATCGCTTGCCGACCTGATTGTCCTGGGTGGATGCGCAGGTGTCGAGCAGGCAGCCAAGAATGCCGGTCACACGGTTATCGTTCCGTTCACCCCGGGACGCACGGATGCATCGCAGGAGCAAACCGACGTTGCGTCTTTCGCCGCGCTCGAACCAATTGCAGACGGATTCCGAAACTTTCTCAAAACAGAATACGCCGTATCGGCTGAGGAACTGCTGGTCGACCGGGCGCAGCTTTTGACTCTGACGGCTCCTGAGATGACGGTTCTGGTCGGCGGCCTGCGAGTCTTGAATGTCAATGTAGGACTGGCGAAGCACGGCGTCTTCACCGGGCGGCCACAGACGCTCACCAATGACTTCTTTGTGAATCTGCTTGACATGGGCACCGTGTGGAAGGCAGCCACGGAAGATAAAGACGTGTTCGAGGGGCGCGATCGCGCGACAGGCGAACTGAAATGGTCAGCCACCCGCGTCGACCTCATCTTCGGTTCCAACGCGCAGCTGCGGGCGCTGGCAGAAGTCTATGCATGTGACGGTTCGCAGAATAAGTTCGTGAATGACTTCGTCGCTGCCTGGAACAAGGTGATGAACGCAGATCGCTTCGATTGTGCCTAATCGCGGCACCGCAGGACCGTGGGCTATGTCAACCAACGTTCCGCGCAATTTCCTCGCTACGAGTAAAGCGAGTTGGGTGGCATGTGCTTGAGCTCGGAGATGATATAGTCATAGGCGGAATCCACATCGTCGAATATCCTGAATAGCGCCAGGTCTTCCTGAGCAATTACGCCATATTCAACAAGAGCGTTGAAATTGAAGACGCTATTCCAAAATTCCTTTCCATAAAGCACGACCGGCACACGCTTTTTGAGCTTTTTGGTTTGAAGCAGGGTAAGAAGTTCAAAGACTTCATCGAACGTGCCGAAACCGCCGGGAAAAGCCACCAAGGCCTTGGCATAATAAAGAAACCAGAATTTTCGTATGAAAAAGTAATGGAATTCGAGATTCAATTCGGGCGTGATATGGGGGTTGGCTACCTGTTCGAATGGCAAGCTGATATTGAGACCGATGGACTTGCCCTTGGCCAGGCGGGCTCCCTTATTGGCCGCTTCCATGATGCCCGGGCCGCCGCCGCTGCAAAGATAAAAACGATGCTTGGGGTTCTTGATTTTGTTCGACCATTCCGTAATGCGCCGCGCCAGTTCCACGCAGGATTCATACGCGTCGCTGGTGAGCATACACTTATCTCGCTTTTCGCCGGGATTCAAGATGCGGCATTTGGCTTGCTTTTTGGGCATGGCGCGCGCTGATCCGAAGAATACGATTGTGTTGTGGATCCCGTTTTTCCGAAAGCGCTCTTCCGGTTGGATGAATTCCGACAGCACGCGAATGTAACGCGCTGAATAGCCATGGATGAATTCTGGATCGTCATATGCTTTCATGGTCACTGGCGCTTTTTTCCGCATTGGTTTCGCTCCATTATCAAAGGTGAAAGTTCCTTTTCGTTTCAACGGCGGCTATCGCACTTTCATGCGTGTCGGTTTTGGCTCGGTATCCTTCATGATCATATCATATTCTCCAGCACGAAATCCCGTTGCCGCAGGGCACAGGAATGCGCCGTTGTGTCCGCGATCGTGTGCAGCGCAGTGCCGATGGGGTTTCACTAAGGCTTGGAAATCAGTCTTGGATCGAATGAAAGACCTTCCGGCTTTCCAATTGATATTTTTTTGAAATCCGGGTGTCCCGGGTTTATCAGATAATTGAATTCTTCCTTGATAACCACGCTTGGAACCCTTAGGACCGCGCTTTTTGATTCTTGTGCCCAATTATCGCCGATTTTCTGGGTTTTAATGCTTGGCGGATAACTACGCCATTCCTTCGGGAGGCTCGCCATGGCAAGCCGTTCAACCATAGATTCATCGAAATCAACAGGAATTTTGACAAATCTGTCGAGCAAAGCTATTGAAATGCCGCCTGTCAAAATTTCAAGCGTGGCAAGGGACAATGATTCCGAGGTATAAACTAGAGGAGTGCCGATTGAATTCCATCTGCCTCCGAACTTCAGGGCCCCTTCACCGGAAAATGCCTCTCGCCCAAACTTCTCTTTTACAACCCTCCAGGCGCGGATTTTCATAGGACAATGCCGTGTTCCATTCTTCTCAGGACACGTTCAACTTCTTCCGATCCGGGCAGCGTATCCGCGTATTCCAAGGGGGTTCTTCCTTCAAAAACTACTTGAGACGTGTTGAACCATGCTTTGACATTGTCTTTGTCTTCCAGCACATCCAGAGCGGTTTCATAAAGCTTCTTTAGTCTGTATATCTTTTCCGACTCATCGGAAGTCAGGCGACCCAAAGAAACTTTTCTACGGTGCATTGTCGCAAGAGATATGCTGGCGATTCTTGCAAGCTTTTCCTTATTAACACCAAGATTTTCTTTCAGTTGTTCAAACTTATCAATTGAATAACCTTTTTTTATCTCGTTGATCCAGGAATGAACATCCATTGAAGAAACCGCGAACGATCTGGTTTTCCAAGTTCCAGTACGCGCCTTCATCCTTCCCGCTCCAACGACTCCGGCAGAATGTTTTCTCGTCATCTCTTTTGATTTTGCGGCAACAAGGTTTTTCATTTTCTTCTCCTCTCTTATTCTATGAATCATTTCGATTGAAATATATAATTATTTCATTTGAAATGCAATGTTTTTCGGGCATCATCACCCAAAAAAGCCCTGACAATTCCCGCAGGACCGTCGGCTATTGCATCGGCACGTAAAGGGCTAACTATGAGGAGAGGGAACTCTAACGGGTACAGAATAGCACTGGCAATTTTAAGAGAATTGGGGTGGTCAATGTGTTTCCTTTCCCTTTATCCCGGCAGTCCTATCATCATGATAAGAGGCTCTCCGCCCAATGAGCTACTTTATCCTTCCGTGTCGTAAACCCGCCTAAACAAATATTCTTTTCCACCTCAATCGACCCCAACCTTTTTCCCTTCAAATCCCAAGAAAAGCTTTTCAATCGTCTCCAGATCGTCCGAGACCTGCATGCACACCTGCCTGAAGTGATTGGTAAAAGTCTCATGCTTCAAGAGAGCGTCCTGCGCCAATTGATCGGCCTCACCGCCAGCAACGTGCCCCTTGACCTTTGAGCGCAAAAGCTGGATAGTTCTCAAGCCTACCAACCCATGAGGCTCTCCAGAAGTTTCGCCCCTGTTTAGGAAGGTTTCGAGGAGTGTGATTGTCTTGTCCTCCTTTTCGAAAGGAATCTGCGCTTCATCCAGTCGCAAACGGATATGTCTTGTCTCGAATCCTTCTACAACTAGCTTCGCCAAGTCCATGAAGGATTCTGCCCACTCATCGCGACTTGCAGTCAACGGCGTAATGACCCGCTGAAGCAGCTTTTCGTCGCGGAGTGTCCACCAGGCAACCTTTTCGTTGTGCCACCCTTGAATAACTGTCAGGACTTTTCTCAATGGCTCCATAAAGGTGACAAACCGGCCCTCAAAATCATTGATGACTGCGCGCTTAGAAATGCCTGCCTTTGGCGGTTCATTGAAGGAGAGCCAATGCAATTGCTCGGGGTAAGGAAGGTTGCGAAGGTAGCAGATATAGGCATGTATCTGGCCTGCCTCGTTGACATCAATTGCTTTGAGATGCCATGCCACTCGGCAGGAAACATCCCGCTCACCTACAACGTATTTATCCCGGTCAGCCTTGTATTTTAGGAGCACTTCGGGCCTAAAAAATGCCGGCGATAGCTCAAAGGGCAGCGAGTTTCCCTTCGCATTGAAGTAGTTAGCCGTGGCACTCGGGTTTGTCGATATTTTCGTAACTTGGCTATTACGCCAGTCGTAGGCCATAAACTCAACGTGCTCCCTCTTCTCGTGGCCAAACCAACCGCTTGTAATTCCCATGAAGGCAGCTTCCTTGGAACGGCGGGGACGAATGATCTGGACACCACGCGTGTAGGCGGCGTAGCCAGACATGACTTTTCGGCGGAAAAAGAAATCCTGCGAATCTTTAAACTCCTGAGGTGGATCACTTGACCATCCGCTGAATCCGGACTTGCGCAGCAAGGCAAAGTCGAACATCCTCACCAGCGAAGCATTGGACGCCACCAGATATTCCTCCAATGGCTCCCATTTGAACGACACAAGGGCAGTACTTCCTCCCTTGTCGTCGCGGGTTGTAATCGAGACTACAGGGCCAAGGTCGCCGTTCTTGTCAAAGCGGCAATAGGCTCGATTTTCGGGACGCCAGTGGATGCCGGCAAGATGCGCGTATTCCTGATGCAGGTCATAATAGTTGCGTCCAGGTCCGGACCAGCCATCAAACGCTCGACCAAAAACCAGCTGAACAGCGTTCTCGAGGGTCTTCGTGCCGGTCCCGTTCAAGCCGCGTTCAACCCAAACATCTTCGCGCCCGCCTCCAGTTACGTAACTGGCAATCGACGTATACGGGTTGAGGTTCCAACCCAAGAGGTCTTCCATATCGATGGGGGCAAGCCGGTCATTTGGAACTGCCACCGTATTGACAAAGGCGTATTCGCCTGAGGCATAGATGACTACCTCGTCCGCTAATGCGTTCTGGCGCAGAAATGCAAGATGCGCCTCAGCCTTTATCCACTCTGAAAAGTCCTAAGGATCTGTCGGCACCTCGTCAAGCTTTTCGATTGACTCGATCAGCTTCTTATGTTCGTAGTTGCTCAACTAGTCCCTCCTATCATTCATTGAGCCCGCCTGAAGAATTGCTGGCCGCAGCCAGCCCAGCGCGCGCTTGATATGCTCCTAACCCTTGACGCCCCGAAATCTACCGCATCATATTCTCGAGCACAAAATGCCGGTGCCGCAGGGCCGCGCGGTAGAAATTCACTCAGGTGGAATTTCCTTCTCTAGGGTTCAGACACTCCCCAACACCTTCTTTATCCCCCCAAAAATCTCAGCCACCCTGTGCCCATACGTGTGTGCGCCAAGCACCTTAGCCCTTCCGCGCGAGGCAATCGCTTCGCGCTCTTTGTCATGGCTCATGAAATAATCAATCTTCTCGCGCAGGTCCGTTTCGTTTACAAACACGCCAAGCTCCTGGCCCGGCCCCTGCGTTTCGAAGAATTCTTCCACGACCTTCTTATGGCTCGTCAGAACAAACCCGCCGCTAGCCAGGCAGTCAAAGACCCGCTGGGTAAATCCATCGCGGATCACAAGCCGGTTGATGTCGACAGTAATCTTGGTTTGCTCGTAGGTTTCGCTCAGGTTCGTGTAGTACTTGACTTTCGTAGACATCCTGTCGGGCGCAAGGTCGATGTTCCAGTACTCATCTCCGTATACCATGAAGCCCGGATATGAAGACGAAAGGGAAAGCACCAATCTTTTGCGATACAGGTACCCGACAAAATGTTTGACGAGATAAACGGCTTTTTCAAACCCAAGACCGGGAGGCAATTTCTCTTTCGAAAGGATTTCTTCGACCCTGTCGTCAATTGCAAGCGCCGGGTTTGTACAGTAGTCTTCGCAGAGCCTGAGTATATCCGGGTTCAATTTTTCGAAAAACGGTTCAAAGCCCTTGATGAAATTGTACGTGGCGTTTATATACGAATTCCCGACAAAACACAAATCCCGCTTTTGCCCTGAAAATCCTTTGGGAGAAAATATCGCCGGATCGGTTGCAAGCGGAAGAAAACTCGCCCTAAATCCATTTTTTGAAAGGGGCTCGACATATCCGCGGTCGGAAACAAAATCCAGCCGGTTTGATTTCGGATGCTGGCGGATATTGAACATGATTTTGGAAAAGAAAGGATCATCAACATACCAATTTACATGGATTATTCCCTGTTTCTCAAGAAATGAGGATACGGCTCCGTCCTTATCAAGCCCCCAGTCGTTTAGAGTAACAAAGATCCGGCATTCATGGCTTTGGAAAGCTTTGCAAAGCTGCTGCGCACTTTCGGATGGAGTGACTATGGGCACATCAATGACGACAACCCTGATGTCCGGAATTGCCTTGAACGCATCGATGAGTTCGCGCTGAACCAGATACTTCTGATGGCTGATTGCAACAGAGATCACGATGCTTCTTTCAATCAATCAGGACGGCTGAATGCCTGTATTATGGGCACAAGGGTTTGCCAGAACAATAATATAGATCGCCGCTCGCCAGTTGCACCGGCACCGGTAGGCTTGTATATTACACCTCAACTTTATGGAAAGCCCTTCTTCCGGAACTTTGAAAACATCAGCCTTCGGAATCATCATCGCTGCGCTCGGCGTTGTCTACGGCGACATCGGCACAAGCCCGCTCTACGCTTTCAGGCTTTGCTTCAGCGGAGAAGGCGCCGTGCCTGTTGTTCCCAATAATGTACTTGGCGTACTTTCCCTCATATTCTGGTCACTGGTTATTCTCATTTCGATCAAATATCTTTCCTTTGTTCTTAGAGCGGACAACAAAGGCGAAGGCGGAATTCTTGCGCTCACGACCTTGCTGACCAAGGCCCAGAAGAACCCGGCAGCAAAGCGCGGGCTCATTATTCTGCTCGGCTTGTTCGGCGCTTCGCTTTTGTACGGTGACGGGCTTATAACACCTGTTATATCCGTGCTCAGCGCCGTGGAAGGGCTTGAAACTGCAACGCCGGCCTTCACCCCTTTCGTTATTCCTATCTCCCTCGCAACACTTCTTTTCCTGTTCTTTTTTCAGAAACGGGGAAGCGGGTCAATCGGCAAGGTTTTCGGCCCCGTAATGTTGCTCTGGTTTCTTGTAATCGGGCTTCTCGGATTGCTTTCAATTTTCAAGAATCCTTTCGTACTTGCGGCCATCGATCCGCGGCATGCAGTCCTGTTCTTCGTGCACAACAGGATGCGCGGTTTCTTCACGCTCGGCACCGTGTTTCTTACCTTGACAGGAGGAGAGGCGCTGTACGCTGATGTCGGTCATTTCGGAAAGCACCCCATCAGAGCCGGATGGTTTTATATCGTGTTTCCGGCGCTCATCCTCAATTACTTCGGGCAGGGCGCGTTTCTCCTTCAAAACCCTTTGGCAACTGAGAACCTGTTCTACCGTCTTGCACCCCAGTGGTCCGTGTTGCTTCTGGTCGTGCTTGCCACCATCGCGACCGTCATAGCCTCGCAGGCAGTGATTTCCGGAGTATTCTCGCTAGCACGGCAATCCGTGCAGCTCGGTTTCTTTCCAAGGCTTGCAATTGTTCACACCTCAAACACGACGATCGGTCAAGTTTATGTGCCGGTATTCAACGGCATGCTTTGCGTTGGGACCATCATCCTCGTTCTTGCGTTCAAGAAGTCCGACAGTCTTGCCGGCGCTTACGGAGTGGCGGTTTCAACCACCATGCTCATTACAACAGTGTTTCTTTATTTGGCAATGCGTAAGGTCTGGAAATGGAACAAGTATGCAGCCACGGGCATGTGCTCGGTTTTCCTCATCATGGATTTGACGTTTTTCTGCGCTAACCTCATGAAGATAAAAGACGGAGGGTGGCTCTCTCTTGCAGTTGCCGCGTGCACCATGTTTGTCATGATAACCTGGGACGATGGCAGAAGAATGATGCGCGAGCGGATCATGAGTGCGGCTTTGTCAATGAAGGATTTCCTTTCCGATGTTATCATGATCAAACCGACACGAGTTCCGGCCACCGCAGTATTTCTCGCCGGGAACGCAGCCGGAGTTCCTCGCACGCTCTTGCATAATTACAAGCACAACATGATTTTGCACCAACGGGTCATCATCATGACCGTGGTTACGGAGGAAGTGCCTTACATAGACGAGAATCAAAGAACGGAAATATCCGATCTTAACCACGGATTCTACCGACTGACCCTTCGGTATGGCTTTAGTGAAACGCCGGACGTTCCTTCTGCCCTGTCCGGAATCTCAGTGGGGGGGACGGGCCTGAACCCGATGCAGACCACGTACTTTCTTGGAAGAGAGACGCTCATCGTTTCGCCCAAAAAAGGTCATATGTCAAGATTTCGGAAAGGCGTCTTTACGTTTCTTTCACGAAATGCCTGCGATGCATCGAAGTTCTATCATATTCCTTCAAACCGTGTCATTGAAGTCGGAATTCAGGTTGATCTGTGATACCGTACTCGCAGCTTATATATAGACATTGCGCTTGAAACAATTTATAATCTAACAATGCCGCACGAGCGATAAGCGGTTAGCATCTATATGTGGATTATCTACGCAGGATGCGTAGATAATAAAATCAGCTACAGCAATCCACCAGCGACTTGTACTGAGCTTGTCGAAGTAAGCGGGTGGGTTAGTGATACCACGGTCAACGGAACCACCATGAAAAAGCGAAGGCCCGAATCGGCCAGCCATAAGAATATGGCCGCACAGCTGTCAGCCAAGAACACCGTGTGCAGGGAGGAGCTTTCCATTGCGCGGAAGATCCAGGCCGCCATGGTGCCGTCGAGGCTGCCGGTCATGGACGGGCTGGAATGCGCCTCGCTGTACCTGCCCTCACAGTCTGTGGGCGGAGACCTTTTCGATGTTGTCCAGATCTCCAGCGATGTCATTGCAATCACCATTTTTGACGTGGCAAGCAACGGCGTGCCCGCCGCACTCATTTCCGCCCTTGCAAAAGTCTCATTTTCAAATCATATCAGGCTCATCACGTCACCCCGGCTCGTCATGGAGCGCGTGAACGAGGAAATGATCCGGAATGTTGAATCGAACTATTTCATTACCGCGTGCGTTGCATACCTTGACCTTCACGATAACAGACTCACCTATTGCAACGCAGCCCACCCCTACCCGCTCATCTATCGGTGCGCCGCTGATGGGCTTGAGCACATAAAATCAACGGGCGTATGCCTCGGGGTGTTCGACAAGGCGCATTTCGAGGAAAAAAGCCTGTTTCTCAATTCGGGAGACTGGCTGCTTTTCTTTACAGACGGAATTTATCAGCTCTATTCCAGGGAAAACGAGCTCGCGGGCAGGAAGCTTTTGGAGCATGAGCTCACCGCCACGGCGAAGCAGAGCTCACCCCAGAATTTCATCGCTCAAATCAAGGCGCGATATGACGCAATTAATTCCAATGCGGGCGTCCCTCGACCTTCGGTCGAAGGACCTTCGGCGGGAGGACTTGTCGACGACATTTCAGTCGTCGGCATCGAATTCCTCACGCAGTCCAGAAAAAATCTGATCAAGGAAAAACTCGGTTTTGGCGGCAGCGATCCGGTGTACCTCCAGTATATCAGCTATTTTGAGGAAATGGACAAGGCAACATCGATGATTCTCAGCGCCATGGACGATTTGGGCTATGTTGACGAAAGTATTCGCAAGATGAAGATTATACTCACTGAGTTGTTTGCCAATGCCATCTATCATGGCAACCAGGGAGACCATTCCAAACGTGTCATTATCGGCCATATCATTGACAAGAAAAGAGTGACCATTTCGATACTTGACGAAGGCGCCGGTTTCGATCCGGCACTTGTGCCGGACCCGACGCTGCCGGAAAACCTCGTCAAAGACTGCGGCCGCGGGCTGTATATTGTGAAGAACTATGCAGACTCCATGGAATTCAATCAAACGGGCAACAGGGTCACGATCACCAAGTATCATGTTACAAAATAGGGAATCCTTCGGCCGCATCGGAATCGCCGGCTACATGGGCGCCGGAAAATCTACCTGCGCACACTACCTTGCCGGCCCCGAAACCTGCATCATTGATGCGGACCGTGAGGCCAAGCTCATGATGGCGGGCGACGAATCAATCAGGCGGCAGCTTGCGTCCGCGTTTGGCGCCTCCGTGCTCCACGAAACTTCCGTGGAATTCGGCGCATTGGGAAAATCGGCATTCTCATCTGTCCAATCGATACGCACGCTCAACGGCATCGTTCACCCGGCGCTTGTCGAGCGTCTTCGCACCAGGGTGGACGCTATCGCCGGCCCCTGTATCCTTGATGCGGCGCTGATTCCGTTGTGGGGCATCGAGTCCTGGTTTGACCTGTGCCTGTGGGTGACGGCCGAGCCGCAGCTGCGCTCCCGGCGCGTCCGCGAAAAGACGGGTTTGGGGCCGGACGCAATCGCGCTAAGGATGTCCATTCAGGAAGCGGTCGTTAATGTTCCGTCGGGACCGCGGTGGACGCACATCAGTAACAGCGGCTCGCTTGTTGACCTTGAACAACGACTCGAAGGACTGCGCGCGCCGTAATCGCCGCAGGTCTCTTGACTGGAGAAAAATATCATGAATTGTCGCACCGTCTTTGCGCTTTTGTTCGCCGTCATGGCGCTTTTGTTTGCTTCCTGCGGCGCACCCCGCCATGCGCCGCAGAAGGCCGCGTGTGTCGTTGGCGCAGACACGCTGTCCCTTTCCGAAATCAAGACAATGGAGCCGGATTCGGGTTCGCCGCGGGACAAAATTTCCCGCGCCGCGCTTGAGATGACACTCTCCCGTGAAGCACGATTGCCGTGCGGGAATGTCAAGGACACCGGTTTTTACTCGGACCTGTCCAACCAGCTCTCGCTTCATACCGGCTCTGCGTGGTCAGCCCAGTCAGCCGCCTGCCTGTACAGCGCGGCCAAAGCGGTCAGAATGAAGTTCATGTCGCTGCCAGATGCAAAATCCGTGGGGCGCTACGTTGATTCACTGTTCTCGGCAACAGTATCGATGGATACCACGGCTTTTTCGCGGCACATGATGCTCAACGATTCAACGATCGCGACAATGGATAACAAGAAGACCAGGCAGGATCTTGAGAAGCTTCTTAGGTCCATTTTCAAAATCTCTGAAAAGACCGCTTTCGTGCTGGCTGATTTCCTTATTTCCGAGAAGACGGAAAAGCCGGCGTCTGCGGATGTGTCCTCGTTAATCAAAGGTCTTGTCGCTGATGGCAAGCACAAGCAGCAGGCCGCTTCTGAGCCGGCCCCGGTCAAGCCTGTTGTCGTGCAAGACCCCGCGCTTGCTCTGAAATACAGGCCTCAACAGGTGATCAGCGATTCCATCAAGAAACACATTCACAACCTTGAGGCCCTTTTCAAAAAGCAACTCAAGACGCATCCTGACTTAAGCGGCACGGTCTGGGTCACCTTTGTCATCCTGCCGGACGGCAGCGTTGCCACGGCGCAGGTCCATTCCACGGACATCAGTGAAAAGGATTTTCTTTCTCCGTTCTCTCATTACGTTGAGCGGATCCGATTCTCAAAAATTCCCGACGCAGTCGGCCCCATGACGTTCGAATTTCCCTTTGAATTTTCACCGGAGAACTGATTCGACCTATGTTGAAGGAACATCCTTCTTTTGTCAAACAAAACATCGCGGGGCTTGATTGCTGCCTGCTGTTCGGAGCATTCAGCCTGGCGTATTACCTGGTATCCCCGTTCAAGCCGCTCTCGCCTCTATTGACTTATTGGCCCATGTTTATCGGGTTTATCGGATTTTATCTGTATTTCGCGTGGACCAGGGAGCTGTTTTCGGTGCTCCAATTCAACTGGATGACCCACCTGTTCGGCCGAATCATCATGATTTTTCTGAGCGCCGGTGTTCTCGGCGCGTCAATCCTGTACATACTCCCGGACACGTACAACAGCAGGACCTTGTACATCATTTTCGCGATCATTTCTTTTTTTGTCATTGTGTCGGAAAAAATGCTCATCAAGACTTTTTTTTCCGCACTACGGCGAAGGAACAAGAACACGACGCCTATCATTCTGTTCGGACGCGGCAGGATGGCAGCACAATTGTGCAAGGAACTCCTGTGCCATCCTGAATGGGGGTTCCGCATCATACGGAAACTTGATCTTACGGCCACGGTCGGCCGTTTTGAGGAGATCATCAAGAAGAGCTACGTCGAGGAGGTTTTCTTCTGCGTGCCGCGCCATGTGACAAAAAACGGGTTCATCATCGATCCCTACCTGCAGATATGCGAGGAGATGGGAAGGTCCGCACGAGTGTTTCTAAATATCATCGATTCAACACGGTTTTCAAGCTGGAAATACCATAAGTTCATGGAGCGGCCCACCGTGATTTCCCATACGGTCGAGCTTGATCCGGACCAACTTCTTTTCAAACGGATTTTTGACATCTGCGGCTCCATGGTCGGGCTCATTCTCATGGGCATCAGTTTTCCGATTCTGGCTCCCCTCATAAAATTGAGCTCTCCCGGACCAATCTTCTTCAAACAGCTGCGTGTGGGCCGCAACGGGAGGCGATTTTTCATGTACAAATACCGTTCCATGAATGCGGACGCCGAGGAGAGGAAAAAAGAACTTCTTGACAAAAATGAGCTCGAGGGCGCGGTGTTCAAAATGAAGGACGACCCCCGCGTCACGCCCATAGGAAAATTCATGCGCAAGTTTTCCCTGGATGAATTGCCGCAGTTCATCAACGTTTTCCGGGGGGACATGAGCCTTGTCGGAACCCGGCCGCCGACGCCGGACGAGGTGAGCAATTACCAGAAATGGCATTACCGCAGAATGAGCATTCGGCCCGGAATCACCGGCCTGTGGCAGGTGAGCGGAAGAAACCGGATCCAGAATTTCAATGAAATCGTGAAACTCGACCTCAAGTATATTGATTCATGGAGCATATGGCTTGACATCCGGATTTTGTTCAGGACCCTCTTCGTGATATTCCAACGGGACGCGGCGTATTGATATTAAAGAAAACATGATGAAAAAAGAATTAATTCTCACATCGTTTCTCTGCCTTGCCGCCTCCGTTTCTACACACGCCGTTCAATTGGAAAATTGGCGGTTTCCCTATTACAACCTCGCTTCACGACTCGGATATTATTCCTCATCGCCAAGCGGTATGTTCTGGGACGACCTCGGTTCCCTTGACAGCGAAAAATCGTTCCTTGACCCGGCAATGTGGCCCGACAGCGTCCGGTACCGGGGAAATCATTGGAACCTTGAACCCGCAGTTTCGTACACCGGGAGCAGCGATAATGCCTACTACGGAAAAAATTCCGATTTTCATGTTTCCGCACTCAACGACATCCGCTATCATGGTTTTGTCACACGTCAAGTTCTCGACGTTGATTCCAGGTACCCCAACGATCCGGGTTTTCTGGGGAATACCGGCCGGTTTGCCGCGGGAAGGATTTCCGAAGCCTTTCTTCAATACGGTACACGGCATGCATTTGTGAGGCTCGGCAGGTTGAACAGGAACTGGGGGCCGTTTGCGGACAGGAGCCTGATCCTGTCCGCAAATCCCTACAGCTATGACGGTCTGGAGTTTGGACTGCATTCTTCGTATTTCGAATTCCGCCACGTGTTTGCCGCGTTTCCGCAGGCAACCGTGGGACGAGATCTTGCGCAGCCTGATGCGAACAGATACTTTACCGCGCATTCGCTGAATTTCATGCTTGGAAAATTCGGCTCCGTCGGAGTCACCGAAGCTGTCGTTTTCGGCCGGAAAAGCGGGCTGCCGGATATACAATACGTCAATCCGGTGTCCATCTACTTCGTCACAAATACGAATGGGGAAGGCAATGGGAATCTCATGGAATGTTTCCAGTGGAACATACATCCCTATCTGGAAAACATTGCCTTCAAGGGCCAGCTGCTCATTGATGACATCCAAATTGACAATAACGGACCTTCCGACAATAAACCCAATCATTGGGGCACGGATCTCGGGATCTTCTGTAACGATTTTCTGCCGGTTTCACTTCCCCACGTCGTGTCGCTTGAGTACCGGTTTTTGTCCCGCTGGGCATATACGGTATCTGATGACAACACTGCCAACGGTGAACGATATACGTATCTTGGAAAAAGCCTTGGGTATCCAGCGGATGACGGCGATAACCTCAACCTTTGTTTCACGATAGCAGGGAAAAAGTATTGGGCAGGTTCTGCGGGACTCAGTTACAATCGCCAGGGACAAGGCACTATTTTGTCATTATGGCATGACGATAGCCTTTCGCAGGTTGATCCTTCGAAGTACGCGCGCGATGCACTCGGGTATCGGACGGAACCCTCGATTCCTTCCGGTATTGTGGAAAAGGCATTTGATTTTTATGTTGATCTTACGGGGTATTTTGAAAATTATGCCGACGTGCAGGCGAGCGTGCATTCGCGTTGGGTGACCAATAGGAACAACGTTGTTTCTGCCGCCAGTTTCGATCCCCAGGTTTCCCTGACCGTAAGTCTGCATTACAGTAACCTTTTTGTTTCCCTTCCGAGATGACCGCACGACGAGATATGACGTGTACAAAAACAGCGGAGGCAAAACCTCCTGCTCCGCTCGTTCCGGACGCCGCGCGCGGCTTTGAAAAACAGATTATTGCCATACTCAAGCGGCTCATCAAGGTTTCCCACGCGTCATGCACCGGTGGGGTATTCAGATCAGAGTACGGCAAAGCGATGAACCTGTTTTCCCGTTATCAGAACGCGGTGCTGGCCGACTATCCTTTGAAAATGACCTGTGGACCGCGATGCGGGGCATGCTGCTGTCATTGGCCGGAGGATACCTACTCGTTCGAAGTCCTGTACATCGCAGAGTTCCTGAGGAAGAACAGGCGCGATGAAATCCCGGCTTTACGCGCATCGCTGAAACGTGACGCGGGCTGCCTCGGACGGATCAAAAGGGATGTTTCGGCACGGCTCAAGGACCCGAAACAGAAGGCGGCAATCGGGGACATCGACCCGTACGATATCGTTCTGTCAAGCTTTTACCAGTTCAAACGTCCCTGTCCGTTATTGACCAAAGACGGTTCCTGTTCCATCCATCCGGTCCGGCCGCTCACCTGCAGGGTCTACATAAGTTTTTCTTCAAAGGATTACTGCAAACCCTCCCGTATCGCAAGCGACAAGGCCCTGACCTATTTGCTCGACCTTGAACAGGACGCAAGCGACCTGTTTGACCAACTTCATTTCATGTATGATACCTTTGACGGAGACACGAGTTTCCGGTCCATGCTTTTGAAAGCGCTGGCACCCACATCGTGAATAATTGAGGATTGGTTGATTGCAAACCGGATATATTTTTTGATTCTGGAGGTTTATGGCGGACACAATCATTTACCTGGATAACAATGCCACGACGGCCGTCGCCCCTGAGGTTCTTGACGCGATGATGCCGTTTCTCAGGGAACGGTACGGCAATCCGTCAAGCATCCACCGCTTTGGCGGGATGGTTCGCAGGCATATCGACGCGGCTCGCCAGCAGGTCGCGGCGCTGCTCGGCTGTACTGCCGAAGAAATCTTCTTTACGAGCTGCGGATCCGAAAGCGACAGCATGGCGATCGTGGGTTTCGCAAAGCAGCACAAGGCCGGGACCAGAATCATCACCTCTGCCGTTGAACATCCGGCGGTGAGGAATCTCTGCGCCAGCCTCAAAGCAGACGGGGTCGACGTAATCGAAATCGGCGTGGATTCGAACGGACTTCTTCGTACAGACCGGCTGTCACAGGTGCCGCTCGACCAAGACACGCTTCTCACCTTTATGTGGGCGAACAACGAAACCGGCGTGATGTTTCCTGTTGAAGATATCGCACGGAAAGCTAACGAAAAAGAAGCATTCTTCCATACCGACGCGGTCCAGGTCGTTGGCAAGATTCCCATCAACCTGGCAAAAAGCAGCATTGACATGCTGTCGCTTTCCGGGCACAAGCTGCATGCACCGAAGGGGGTCGGCGCCCTTTACGTGCGCAAAGGGACGAAGCTGTCCCCGTTTCTGATCGGGGGACATCAGGAAAATGGCATGCGTGCGGGAACGGAAAACGTGGCGTCGATCGTTGGACTTGGCAAAGCCTGCGAGCTGGCCCTGTCGCACATGGACGAGGAAAATACCCGCGTCAGGAAACTTCGGGACAGGCTGGAAGCCGGACTTCTCTCGACGTGCACGGCGGCGCACAGAAACGGCGATGCGGCACAGAGGCTGCCCAATACGGCCAATATCAGCTTTGAGTTCATCGAAGGCGAAGGAATCCTGCTGCTGCTTGACGAAACGGGTATCGCCGCGTCCTCGGGATCGGCCTGCACGAGCGGTTCTCTGGAACCTTCGCACGTGATGATGGCCATGGGAATTCCCTACACCCTGGCGCACAGTTCCACCCGTTTCAGCCTGAGCCGGTATACCACGGACGCGGACATCGACGCCGTGCTTTCGGTCATGCCCGCCATTGTGGAAAGGCTCCGGAAACTCTCACCATATGTCAAGGAATGACATGCCTGCGGCGCTCACCGATGCCATACGCGTGCTGGCGAAAAAGCAAAACGCCGTGATCCTGGCCCATACGTATCAACCTGCCCAAATTCAGGACATCGCCGACTATGTTGGGGATTCATATGGCCTCAGCGTGGAGGCGACAAACGTGACGGCCGACGTGATCATATTCTGCGGCGTCATGTTTATGGCCGAGACCGCGGCAATCCTAAACCCTGCCAAACGGGTCATCATTCCGGAGCCCACAGCAGGATGCCCCATGGCGGAAATGATAACCGCAGACGAATTAGTGGAGGTCAAGCGTCAGCATCCTGACCATATCGTTATCTGCTATGTCAATTCAACCGCTGACATCAAGGCGCTGTCCGATATCTGCTGCACCAGTTCAAACGCCCTCAAGATCGTGCGGCAGATTCCTCGGGAACAAGGAATCATTTTCGTGCCGGACAAGCATCTGGGAGGGTATGTCAAGGAGCAGGCAGGTCGCGACATGATTCTCTGGGACGGCTTCTGCCCCACGCACGTCCGGATCACACCCGACATGATTGCATCAGCGCGTGCGCTTCATCCGGGCGCCACGGTCCTGATCCATCCGGAAGCGCCGAAAGCCTCGCGCGATCTGGCAGACCATGTGTTCTCAACCGGCGGCATGTGCGACTATGTGAAGAAGGACACTGCACGGGAATACATCATCGCAACCGAGACCGGGATCATTCACACGCTTGAGAAGCAAAACCCCGAAAAGCGCTTCTTTCCGGCCAGTGACCAGGCATTGTGCCCGAACATGAAGAAGATGACGCTCGAAAAAGTCCTGGCAGCGCTGGAGGGAAACGCTGGAATGGTCGTGACGGTCCCCGAGGATATTGCGGAAAAGGCAAGGAAGAGCCTGACAAGAATGATGGAGATGAGCAGGTAAGAAAGAGTTGAGAAGTTGAGTAGTTTAGAAGTTGAGTGAAAAAGAGTCGAGAAGTCGATATGTTGAGAAGTTTAGGAGACGGGAAATTAGTACCTCTGAATTTTAGGCTTCCCAACCTCTCGACTTCTCAACCTCTAAACTTCTCAACTTTCTTCATTGTTTCGGCCTGATCGCGTACTGAATGCTCGTATTGATCATGTGGTTGCCGCCGGTCTGGGTCAGGAATATTTTCGTGGTCGGGTTCTGCCATGACGTCTTATTGGTAAGAAATCCCAGGCTGATGGCAAACCCCCAATTCTTCTCGTCTGCTTTGTAAATATCGTTTGTCCAGATTTTCTCGTCCGATACCGGCGAGTTATAGAGCTGCCGGAGAAACCCCTTCAGGGCCTTGAAATCTTCGTAAAAGCGGGACGGATTCACGTCGTCCTGCTCGATGATATATTCCGCGGCCGAAAGCCTGTTGTCCTGAAATTTGTACTGAATCCTGCTCTTGATGCCCAGCAGCATGAATTTGTATTCGAGAAGATCCTTTCTGTCAACCAACACCTGCAGGTTCTCGGATCTCTTGACTTCCTCCCGCGTCATGCCCCACCGGGCCTTTCTGACATCGAACGATTTGTCGCTGCGGATGACATCGACAAGCGCGGTCCGCGCCGGCTCGTCACTTTGATCCTGTGATCTGCTGTTGACCGAATACCCTCCGCCTCCTGCCGTAAGATCGTATATGTTGGAGCCGGCCCCTGGGGAGTTGCCCTGGGCTGTGCCACCCTGTCCAAGCTTGGCAGCAAGCCTGTCGCTCTGGGTTACATATCGCCACGTGCCGTCGTCATTGAGTATGACCTGCTTGCCGTCGCTTGTCGTCGCTTGCTGTTGGGCTTGAGCAACCGCGCACAGGGCCATAGCGACGAGCGCCGCAAAAAGCGGTAAAATCCATTTACCCATTTCGATTCTCCTGGTATCCCTCGTATACCCAATAATTGTACATATCGGATCCGGGGAAGTCAACGCCAGGTCTCCGGATTATTTATATTAGGTACAAAGTCAAAAGGAGGACCAATGAAATCGCTTGTCGTCATTCTAAGTCTTGCTGTCACCATGTGCGTTGCCCAGCAGTCAACTATCGACATCGGACTTTACAAGAAATCAAAGGCTCATTCATTCAGCGAAAAATCCTACACCGTCGGAAAACATGTCTTTCAGGTGATCAATATCAAGCCACTTGTAAAGCCCGGGATCGCTTCCAAGGGCGCGTCCTTCGGCGCATCCCGGTCGGCTTCCCAGGACGCGTCCTTCGGCGCGTCGGATACTGCGTGCATTTCCGCGATAATCCTGGACAAAAGGAAATATGTCCTGTTCGATATCGACGTGCCTTCCGGCCCGCTGGGCATGATCGTTCCTGCTGCCCAGCCGATACCGGGCGGGCTGATCGTACTCAAAGCATCTCCCTATGAAGGGAAGACGTTCTTGCTTTTACCGGACGGCAAGGTCGTCGCGCTACCGGGCAGTTCGGTAATCGTGGATACGGTCGGGAAGTGCGTGTACTGCGTGTGGGATAATGACAGGAATTTCAAGCTCACGGTTTTTGATTACAAAGGCCTCAGGCTGATCATCAACACAACGGAAATCGTCGAGCCCAAGGCCTGGTACAGTGCGGGGATGGGATATTGTTTTATTGGCGCGGATTCCAAGACATGGTATACGGTTGACTTCATGACCAAAACCATTACCAAGGGCGAAAAACCCGACGGCGAATTGAAACCGGTTTCGTATTTCGGCGGCCTTGACAAACTTGACAGGTCGACCTGCTGCGGCGCGGAAGTGCTGAGGAAATGACCTCGCCCCTGCATTAGCCGTTGAGACCTCACCCCATCCCCTCTCCCACAAGGAGAGGGGCTAGTGCCA